>Ga0307474_10000729_pt1 | contig 23678 bp, 13 predicted proteins | sample atmos_gasesECM1C_2_FD_203312 | JGI IMG/M metagenome (GOLD analysis project Ga0307474, IMG submission 203312) | Hardwood forest soil microbial communities from Morgan-Monroe State Forest, Indiana, United States - atmos_gasesECM1C_05 | ecosystem: Environmental > Terrestrial > Soil > Temperate... | reverse complement strand
GGAGCGAACAATTATACGGTGGACGGGGCTGACATCAACGATAGCGGTTCGAACGGAACGTTGCTGAATACTCCGAGCATCGATGCCATCCAGGAGTTCACGCTGGAGCGCAGCAACTATGACGCGGCGTTCGGGCGCAGCGGCGGGGGTCAAATCGTAGTTGCAACCAAATCGGGCACGAATACGTGGCATGGCAGCGCTTACGAATTCAATCGCAACAATTTTTACAATGCGAATACTTTTGGCGGCCGGGCCTCTATTGCGGCCGGACAGCCACTCTCGTCCGCGGACACCGTGCCCATCGAGCGCTACAACGACTATGGATTCACCCTCGGCGGCCCGCTGTTCATTCCCAAGCTTTTCCACCCACAGAAGGACAAGACTTTCTTTTTCTGGTCGGAAGAATGGCGCAAAGCCAGCACGCCGGGCTTGAATATTATCAATGTGCCAACCGCAGCGGAACTTGCGGGCTCATTCACAAGTCCTGTTACGGTTGCTCCCGCGGGGTGCGTCAGCACCGCTGGCGGCATATCCAGGATCAGTCCTGCCTGTTACAGCAAAAATGCCACCGCGTATCTAAACGCCTTCATGGTGAACAATCCGCCGAATAGTTCGACGGGTCAGTTGGTCACCAACTACAGCCAGTTGAATAACTTTCGCCAGGACATTATTCGCGTCGATCAGAACATCGGCGACAGGGTCCGCGTCTTCGGGCGTTATATGGAAGACGTCGTTCCGCAGAACGAGCCCTTCTCACTATGGGGCGGCGGAAACTACCCTGGAGTAGAAACGACATCTGTGAACGCGCCCGGCCGCAACCTGGTGGTGAACGCGAGCGCCACGATCTCGCCGAGGGTAGTGAACGAAATTGAATATGTGGACGCGTGGGGAGCGATCAATTCCACTTTGAGCGGAGTTGCAAACTCGCCGGCGTTTCTCAGTCAACTCACCAACAATACGGCCTTCACAGATCCGAATGGTCGCGCCCCGAATGTGGGCTTCACAGGAGGAACACAGGCGGTTCCGGCGCTTACTGGTCTGGGCAACGGAAGCGCCCCCTACTTTGAGCGCAACATTGACAAGAACATTTTCGACAATCTTTCGATCCAGCATGGAAATCACACCATCCGCACCGGCTTCACCGCGATGTGGATGCAGAAAACGGAAAACGCTGCCGCCGGCTTCGCGACATTCACTTTCAGCCCCACCAACGGCAACCCGGCGTTTGCCAATTTTCTGCTGGGGCAAGCGGATAGCTATACGCAACCGAGCAAGGACACAATCCCGCACCTCAATTACACTAACTTTGAAGTCTACCTTCAAGATGACTGGAAGGTCACTCGGCGGCTAACGATTAACGCTGGCGTGCGATGGAGTTACTTCCCATCGCCGACCGACAGCAATAACACGCTGAATAATTTCAATCCCCTTCTGTTCAATCCGGCCAATGCTGCGCTCATCAATAGTTCTGGAAATATGACCGGATTCACGGCCAGCGGCAACCCGATAAGCGCAGCAACTTATGCCAACGGGCTTATCTTTCCCAACGGCAAGGCCTGCACGGCGGCCCAAGCGATCGCACCGCAGGTAACGTGCTCACCCTTCGGAAGCCGGGTTAATGCCAACTCCAACAACAATTGGGGACCACGGCTGGGTTTGGCCTGGGATCCGCGCGGAGATGGCAAGATGGCTGTCCGCGCTGGTTTCGGCCTCTTCTACGACCGCAGCTTGAATGGCATCTGGGAGCAGAATGCCTTCACCGATCCTCCATTGGTCCAGACCGTGACGGTGAACAACCCCGGCAGCGCTGGGAATCTATTTGATAACCCGCTTGGTGGACAGGTGGCTGGTCCGCCGCTCGGTCCAAACGGCTTGATCACTACCGGATCTCCAAGCTTCAAGGTGCCGAGCTACATGGATTACAACCTTTCCCTGCAGCGCGAAATTTTGCCTGGCACCGTGCTGGAAATTGGCTATGTCGGTACGAGGGGTACGCATCTGCTGGGCGATGTGGAATTCAATCAACCCACGCTGGCTGCGCGCTTGGCGAACCCTGGTGTGGATGTGAACGCGATCCGCCCCTTTCCCGGATATGGGGCAATTAAGGATCGCCTCCCCGTCTTCACCAGCAACTACAACTCCCTGCAAGCTTCACTAAACCACCGCTTCAGCAAAGGCCTAACGGTGGAACTTGGTTACACCTGGTCGAGGCTGCTCACGACGAACCCCCAAGACCGGGACTTGGCCACCTATAACACATATGATTTCAGGCAGAGCTACGGCCCATCTACGCTGAACACTCCGCAGATGTTCATCGCCAGCTATGTATACGATCTGCCGTTCTACAAGAACCAGCAGGGCTTTGTCGGCAAAGTCCTCGGCGGGTGGGAAATTTCGGGCATCACCACCATCCAGACGGGCCAGTCGCTTTCGATCACTCAAGGCTCGGATCCGCTGGCTGCGGTTACCGTTCCCTATTCGATTGGTGCCTGTGCCATCAGCGCCAGCACTACTTCCTGTCCACTCTATCCTGGCGGCCTGGGCATGACGCGATCTCTCAGCACGGTTCAGGTCCGGGCCGATCAGATCGGCAATGCCAGCGGCCCGAAAACTGCCTCACGATTCTTCAACACGGCAGCGTTCACCGACGCAGTGGGGCACTTTGGCACATCCCCAGTGGGCGCAATTTATGGGCCTGGATTGCAGGTCTGGGACATGTCTCTGATCAAGAACATAAGATTCGCCGAACGGGTCGCATTGCAGCTGCGTCTCGAGACTTTCAACACCTTCAACCATGGCAATCCCTCGACGGTCGATACAAACGTGGACGACGGGGCAAGCTTCGGTACGGTCAACGGATGGCACGACCCGCGCAACGTGCAGATTGGCGCCAAGGTTAACTTCTAGCCGGCGTCTAACCACCTACCAAAAGCGCACGCCTCGGCGTGCGCTTTTTTCCCCTGACTAATCCGAAAGGATCAAATATTCTTGCGCAACGCGTCACTGGCTCTCATTCTTTTTAATCGCTGCCGCCCTGCGCTTCTCCTGTATATCTAGCGCTATCTTTTGTTCGTTCGCTGCCTCCGGGCTCCGTCCTAGCTGCCGCAACGCGGTGCCGAGAACAAAGTGGGCCTCGAAGTAGTTGGGATCGATCCTGATAGCTTTGCGAAGTGGCTCAAGGGCGGCGCGAGGATGCTGCAGCGCCAGTTCTGCCTTTCCCAGACCGAACAGAGCCTCGGCGTAACCAGGATTCGCAGCCAGGGCGGCCCGAAAACGAGGCTCGGCATCTGCCGGCCGGGATTTTTCCAGAAGGATTAGACCGAGAATACAGTTCGAGACGGGATCGCTCGGAAAGCGCTGCAGTTCCACCCGAAACTCCTTTTCGGCGAGTTCGTTCTCGCCCTGTCGCCAATACTCGAAGCCCAGGCCGGAATGCGCGCCCATGAAGTTTGGATCTGCTTCTACCGCCGCTTGATACTCTTTGATGGCCTCGGGTCGATTCGACATTTGATCATAGGCCGTACCCATCATGATGTGAGCCGATGCCGAGTTTGGATTGATTTGCATGATTCGAGCGAAAACACTGGTAAGCGCCTTGTAATCCTTCATCCGCAGATATGCCTTGCCGAGCATATCGAGGGTCTCCATGTCGGATGGCTCGACGTGGTTCGCGCGTTCCAGATATTCGGCAGCTTCGGGATAACGATCAAGGGCAAAGAGCGAGAGCCCTGCCAAATCGAGAATCTGAAAATCGGTTGGATAGGTGGTCGCCATCGGCCGAAGCAACCGCCACGCCGGCAAGTAGCGTTGGGCTTTAAAGTCAGCGATGGCCAGATTGCGTTTTGTCGAAGAATCGTCAGGCCGGAACTTTAGCGCTTCTTCGTATAAGGGAATCGCATCGGCAGGTCTCCCCATCCGGGCCAGCACAATTCCCAGATTGTTTAGCGCGGCGAGTGAATGCGGATCGATCTTCAACGCGAGCCGGAGATCTTTCGCCGCGGCTGCGTTGTCGCCTTTATGCATCGCTTCCGCAGCCTGTTCGAGGTAGGTGTGCAGCTGTATCCCTTCGCCGTTTGAGGGCGGAGTATTGGGCGGCGCTGGCGTCTGTGCGGCCATACCATGCGCGGTCAGCATCCACATTGCACAGATTTTCACAATCTGCCGGGCGCGCACTTGCACTCGCATACGCCAAATTCTAACCCACTGACGTTTATGGCCGCTTCCGAGCGACGGGTTCTTCCCCTTGACCTCATCCTGGTTTAAGTCAGCCTTCAGGTTTCATCCTTATCGGGAGAGACAAGGAGAGCGTGAAATGAAATCAGTGAATGTGTTAATGGCAGCTATCCTTGGGGCAATGGCGAGTGTCTCGATTGCCGAACAGCGGATAGCGAAATCCGATCTTCCTGCACCCGTATAGAAAAGCGCTGACGCACAGAGTGCCTGCGCAACCATTGTTGGTGATGCAAAGGATGTCGAAAAATGAAACCTGGAGTATGAAGTCCAATTGATGATGGCTGGTCATAGGAAAGCTCTGACGATCGACCCGCAAGGCAATCTTCTCGAAGTGGAGGAGGAGGTTCAGCCTGACGCCCTGCCTGGGAGTGTGCTCGGCAGTCTCCGCGCGCAGGCTGGGAAATGCGGGATCACGAAGATTGAATCCTTGATGAAGCACGGCAAAATCGTAGCGTATGAGGCCCAGGTTGAGGCCGGGAAATGGCACTCGGAAATTCAGGTCGGACCGGATGGCCAAAAACTGGATCATGAAGAGTAACCGTTCCTGCCATCTTTTTCCGGGGCCTTGGTAATCACATCGACTCCGGTTGGTGAATGGCTTGTTTGACTTCGCTGTTGTGGCAGCAAAGTCAATTCATATCAGTCTTTGGATGGGGGGACGAAGATCGTCTCGAAAAATAACCGGACCGGGTATGAACGGTAAGCTTGCTGTGTCCTTGGGCATGCGCCTCAACCTTAACCGTATGATAGCCGTCAACGGAGGCTCGGGGGGAGTGGTACGCAATGGCATACTGGTTGCGAATATCGCGGGCAACTTCGGCGGCAACCGTATCGATATCCTTCAGCGAGCCGGGGAAAAAAGCGATTCCTCCGGTCTCGCTTGAGAGAGCTCGCAGGTCACGCCTGGCATGCCGAGCTTCGCCACCGCCAAACATCAGTCCGATAGAGTAGATAATGGGCCCCCGCATGTCCTGCACGCGATGAATCGCGTTATCCAGTGTGAGTTTCGAAGCGTTGTCATCACCATCGGTAATCAGGATCAGCACCTTCCTGGGGCGCTTGGCGGATCGCTCTATCTTGTCGGCGGCGGTCACGACAGTGTCGTAGAGTGCAGTACCACCGGACAGGCTCAGATGTGCAAGACCGTTCTGTAATTCGCCGAGATCGGAGGTGAAATCCTGATCGAGGTAAGCCTGGTCGGAGAAATTAATCACGAAAGTTTCGTCTTGTGGATTGGAAGCTTTCACTAGATCGAGTGCGGCTGAGGATACTGCAGCTCGCTTGGTGCGCATGGAACCCGAGTTATCGACGAGCAAACCGATGGAAACGGGAGTGTCCTGATGCTGCAGGGAGATGACTCGCTCGAGAGTCTTGTCCTCGAATACTTTGAAGTTGGTCTTGGACAGGTCGTTTACGAGTTCTCCTTTATTGTCGAGCACAGTGCAGTTCAGGACGACTTCTTCAGCGTCGACGTGCAGAGTATACCCGCCGGAGAAGTTTGGCGCAGGCTGCTGGCGTTGCGTGGCGGTCGGAGCGAATGTCACCCATGGTTTGAACTGAGGCGCGAGAGGTTGAAACGCGGCACCTCGAGGGCGTGCGCCGACGGCGTAGAAATAATAGAAGATGAGAATTGCGAAAGCTGCAGACACAGTGGCCGCCCGCCTCATCGCAGTTCTCCGGGCGTCGTAGTGGGCATGGGAAGCGAGGTTCTGCTGCCGAAGCCGATCTCCATGATTGTGTCCTTCTGAAAGACGATGTCTCGCCCTCGGCCAAGGAAGTTGTTATAGATGGACCTGCTTCCCCCGTAGGCGCTCATAAGGATGCCGTAGCTGTGGGAGCGAAAGGCGACGCCCACGATCAGTCCGATGAGCTTGAACCCGGTCGCGCCGCCGGCAACCGGACTTGCGTCTCCGACGTCGTTCCGTCCGCCCTGTCCGATCAGAGCCAGGCCTACGGATGCGCCGGTTGAGACATATCGGGTCTTTGAAGAAGTCGATTTGGCGCCGCCTTCGGAATCGAGCTGAACATTGTCTGCCGAGTCGGACTGAATGCCCTGGACGCTGGTATCCACGGTCTGAACGGAACCATTGGGAAGGATGACCTCGCGGAAGACAATGCGCAGCTGTCCGTTGCGATGGAGACGGCGGGCGGGCCGCACCTGGAGAACGGAGCCTCGTAGGCCAGTTCCAGCGGGAAGGATGAGGCGTCCCTGGTCGACGAGCGGCTGTGAGAGTTCGGCCTCCACGTCGGCGCTCTTCGGTGTGCTTTTCGAGTTCAGCGGAGTCATGAGGACGGCGTGGACAAGGCTTCCAGGCGGAGGTTCGATACCGATCGTCGAGAGAGTTTCGGAGGAGACGGATTCACTGCCAAAGTCGAGTGGCTGCGATACTTCTGCTGAGTATAGGGTTCCGGCATCGACGTATTGCGGATGCAACGGAAGCTGCGCGACGGTATAACGCATGATGAGATGCATCCGGCCGGGCGACTTCACCTGTTTCATGGCGTCGTTCCACTGCGCGCGGGCCTGAGCCATTTTTTTGGCGGCAGCATCCTTCACGACGTTCTTTTTGTGCTCGTCTGCGGTAACAAGCCGGATGACCTGTCCGGAACCGGGAACTACCGTTGCGTGCAGGTCGATGTGACGGCCATCGGGCAGAACGAGTTCATGGAAAGTGACAGCAAGCTTGTGTGTGGGACTGAAGTCAGCATTCAGTGCGTCTAGCGCTCGCGTTCGGCCTGGGACGGGGAAAATAGACGATATCTGGCCGGTTGCTACGGTACCGACAGGAATGACGAGGCGGTCGAAGACATAGACGGGCTGCACCACGCGTCCTGAAATCGGCTCGCCAACTTTTCGGACTCGTACCTCCTTGTCGAGGGCGATCTGCAGTGGAGTGCCATCGGTCACGGCTATCGCGATGGTGTGGGAATCGGACGACGGCTGTGAAGAGGCGGCCTGAGACGGGGAAGCCGCAGACTGTGCCGGCAGGCGTCCGGCAATGGCCCAACTGAATAGAAAAACGGAGAGAACACGACGGGACATCATTCAGGCGGAGACCTCAGTACGTAGAGGATTGCGTTTCTGCTAACGATTTGCCGGCCTCGTCTAAAGTTCCTGCCCGACCGGCGTTGTGGAAGGCACGGGAGTGATCGAGACTGCCGGTTGACTGGCCCAGCCGTGCCCCGATGATCCGCATGTTCCGGAGTCTTCTGAATAAATTGTAATTGGCGTGGCTGAAGAAAACCTGAAGATTGGAGCTCGAGGACCACTGCAGATATTCGTCTCGGCTAAGATCGGGTTATTGTAGGCTCTTAACCTCGATAGCACTTTGGTGGTATTCCGGAATGCGCGAACCGCGCATACCTTCGGGGATCGGTGTGTCACTCTTAAAACCTTCGGGGGATCCCATGGCCTTACGGTCCAGCATTCGATTTGCATTGTCACTGTTGGCGTTGTCTCTGGTATCCGTCTCCACACTATGCGCGCAGCAAGTCGGCGGCAACGTCAACATGGTGACTGGAACCTCGTGGCCTGGCGGCGATCCCTTTCTCCAGCGCCAGAACGAGCCTTCGATGGCGGTCTCGTCGCGCAATCCGCTGCACATGGTTGCCGGCGCCAACGACTATCGCTCCGTGGATCTTCCCTTCGTTACCGGCGCGGTCGAACCGACCGGCGATGCCTGGCTGGGACTGTTCAAATCGTTCGACGGCGGTCAGACATGGACCAGCACGCTGGTCCCCGGATACCCGCAGGATCGGTCACTGGGAGGATCATTTTCTCCTCTTCATGGTTTGGGCGCTGGAGCCGACCCAACCGTTCGGGCTGGCACGAATGGCATGCTTTACTACAGCGGTGTGGCGTTCAATCGTCAGGAGGGCGGCGCCAACAAAGTATTCGTGGCTACCTACACCGACGACAACAATCTGGAGGGCGGCGACTCCATTCGGTATCTCTGGACCACCGTTGTGGATACCGGGACGTCGAATCTTTTCGAGGACAAGCCTTCGATTGCAGTCGATATTCCACGGTCATGGTCAGGAGCTTGCGTCGTCCCCGCTCTGCCTCTCAGAAATACCCAGATCTTCCGGGCTGGGACGGTGTATGCGGCGTGGACCCAGTTTACTGGCGATGAGAGCAACGGCAACGCGGCCATCCTGTACTCCCGTTCCATCGACTGTGGCCTCACCTGGAAGCGGCCCGTGCAAATCAGCGGCACGGCCAAGACCAACCAGGGAGCAGCTCTCGCCATCGATCCCAACTCCGGCGCGCTTTACATCACGTGGCGCGTCTTCGCTTCCACGAACCCGACGCAGACCGATGCCATCATGTACGCCGCCTCCTTCGATGGAGGGAGCACTTTTACAAAGCCGGCGCTAGTGGCAAATATCAACCCCTTCGATCAAGGCGAGACTTCCGTTTCTTTTCGCACCAACGACTATCCTGCGATAGCGGTGGACGCGGCCAGCCACGTTTATATCGCGTGGTCGCAGCGTAATGTGGGTAATGTCAGCACCACCGGAGGCGACGCTCGCGTTATCGTGGCGACGGGCATGCCGACATCGAATCCGAAGAACGTGCCGCTGCAATGGAGTGCGCCGCAGGCGGTGGATCCGTGGTCCCAGCGCGGACACCAGATCATCCCTGCCATGGCCTTTTCTGCCGGCAAGCTGACGGTTGCCTGGTACGACCTTCGCAATGACGATCTGGTCGCAATGTATGCCCCGCTGGGCGTCTCCGGGCAATATTCCCAGACACTCGAAAACGATGGCGGAGGTTCGGATTTTCCGGCATTCGGGAACTACATCCAGGATCCTACCGCTCCTTACTCATCGGATGCGCGCAGGCAAACGCTCGACGTGCGCTCGGCGCAGGCAATGCCCGGCAATCCACCAACGTTCTTTCCTTCCGTACAGGTATCCGATTACCCCTACGGCTCGGTGCCAGCAAGTCCGGAGATTCAGCAGCTACAGGTTGATCCTCCCAACCTGCCGATGTTCCAGAGCGGAACGCTTCCGTTTTTCGGGGATTACATCGACGTTGCCGGGCCAACGTTCATCGCGAATTCGGACGGTACCTGGCGATTTAACAACGAGGCGAGCGATCCCGATTTCACGCACGTGGTATGGGCCGATAATCGCGACGTCGTTCCACCCGCCGACGGGAACTGGGCCAATTACACGCCGCCCACCTACGGCACATCCTCAACCAGCATCTTCGATCCAACGCAACAGCGTCCGGCTTGCACCCAGTCAACGACCGGCAACACCGGCGACCGGAACCAGAACATCTATACCGCGCAGCTTGCTCCGGGTGTGGTAGTCAGCACGCCTGGGAATGCAAAACAGTTTGGAACAGGCTCGAGCGGCCAGCTGATCCAGCGCCAGTTCGCGATAGTTGTCGCAAACACGACGAACCAGACCCGCTACTACCAGGTCACCGTCGACGGCCAGCCAAGCGGGGGCGCAGCGTCCTTTCTCCAATTTCCTGTTGCCGGCCAAAACTACCCGCTGACTCAAATCGAGGTGCAGGTTCCGGCGCTATCGAGCACGTCCCGAGGCCTCTTCGTCTCGTCCACCAATGTGCACGCGACCGTGACCGTAAGCGTGGCGGAGCTGACGGCCCTGAATGGCACTCTCGTATCCAACGGAGAGACCGGGGCAGTCACGATCAATGGCGACCCCAATAATCCACCGAGCGCTGACACGAACATCTCCACCACGGAGACCTATACTCCCACCATCGCAACTCCGAACATCGCCAACCCGAATATCGCGAATCCGAATATTGCGAATCCGAATATCGCGAACCCCAACATTGCCAACCCGAATATTGCGAATCCCAACATTGCCAATCCGAATATCGCGAATCCCAACATCGCGAATCCGAATATCGCCAACCCCAACATCGCGAATCCCAACATCGCCAACACCGATCTCTCGGACGGCACCATTACAGACGGCACCTGGGCTGTCACGAACACGGGCAACACCTCCAGCGCGTACGCCGTGAATCTGGCCGGCCAGAATCCGCCCCCGGGCGTGGCCCTGCAGTTGATCGTCTACCAGAACTACACAACCCCTCTCGCCCAGGGATGCACCTTAAAGACGCAATCGCACTTCGTTCCGGTGGCAAATATCACCAACGTCACGTTCGCTACGCTGTCCCAGCTTTTGCAACCAGCAGCTAACAATCCGACTATTCCCGGCCTGGCTCTAGCTCCCGGCCAGACCGCATACATCACGCTCCGTGTCATTGACAGTACAACGAATAATCCCGCACAAGCTCTACTCGATTACAACCCCATCACACAAACAAGCCCGATCGTCGTAGCACAGGGTGCCAATACCGGCAACACGCAACCTCCAGTCACGCTGACGATTCTGACCAAGGCCTTGCCGCAGGCAACGCTGACCGGATTCTATCCGCCGCTGACACTGCAAGCGACGGGAGGTTCAGGCGCTTACACATGGTCAACCGTCGCCGGCACCTTGCCCACAGGCATCGCTCTGAGCGCTGGGGGCGTGCTCTCCGGGACACCCACCGGAACTGCCGGGACGTCCTCCTTTACGGTAGGCGTTAAGGATGCCAAGGGCGATATCGCGCAGCAGCCGTTCATACTGGTTGTGAATCCAGTGCCCGCGATCACCACCACCAGCTTGAGTCCTGGCGATCAGGGATCAGCTTATTCTCAGCCACTATCGGCAACCCGAGGCACGTCGCCCCTCAGCGCCTTTAGCATTTCCGCTGGATCACTCCCCTCCGGCTTGGCGTTGAATGGGTCAACCATCAGCGGCACGCTCGCGCCCACTGCGACAACGTCTACTTTTACAGTAAAGATCACCGACGCCAATGGCGTATCGGCCACGCAGCCGCTTTCGATTACGGTCAATCCTCTGCCCATGATCACCACAACGTTCTTGCCGACTGGCGAGCAAGGGCGCCCCTATTCACAAACCATCGCTGCCACTGGAGGAACTGGGACGCTTTCTTTCCTCCCCCAGAATGTTGACGGCCTGGTTCTCGCTTCTTCGGGCAGCTTCATAGGGGTTCCGAGTGCGCCCGGTTCCTTCCCGTTCACCGTGACCGTCACGGACGCTCTCGGCGTCACCGCCTCCAAGCCACTCACTCTGACGGTCAATGCGCCGCTTGCATTGAATGCAGCTTCCTTGCCTGCGGGAAATCAGAATGTGCCTTATCCGCAACAGCAATTGGTGGCCAGTAGTGGTGTGCCGCCATACAGCAATTGGACGTGGGTTCCAGTGCCGGGCACGCCGCTGCCACCCGGCTTGTCTCTCAACATGGTGTCGGGAATCATCACCGGCGCGCCAACCACCCCAGGGACGTTCTCATTTACCGTTAGCGTTAGCGACTCACTCGGCGCAACCGCGACGCAGACATACTCCATTACGGTGATTGCCGCCGGTCCGGCGATCGGCACATCATCCTTGCCGAGTGGCCAGTACAACTCGCCTTACACGCCATTGACCCTGTCGGCAACCTCCGGCACCGCGCCCTATACATGGTCGCTTGGACCTAATGGTATTTTGCCCGCGGGCATGACTCTAAGTCCGTCGGGCAGCATCTCGGGAACACCTGCCCAGGCGGGCATGTGGTCTGTACCGATCATGGTGACGGATACGAATTCGTTGACCGCAAACACAACCCTGTCTCTCACCGTCGGTTTGGCAACGGGTTACGCCGGTAATAACAATTGCTACATGCCCTATCCAACCACACCTATGTATTATTTAAGTAATGGCACAACTGGACCGTGGAGCGTGACTGCCCCTGCGGCCTTGGCCGGGCAGATGACATTCCTCCCCGCGGTCACTGTCACAGTGGCTGGCATGGTCAGTACCAACGGCGCGACTGTTACCTGGTACAGCAACCAAGGAGGCCAAAACGACCAGTTCTACCTGTCTCCTACCCCCTCATCCATCACGATTAACAACGTCACCTACCCGGTAGCCTCTATCAATTCGGCAACCACCCTGACCCTGGCGCAATCGGCCGGCGTGCAAACCGATGTTCCCTACTCCTACACGCTTCCGGCTGGCGGCAACATGTTAACGGGCTGCTTGAGCGGAGTTCCTTCCAGCGGTTCATACCAGCTTCAGCTCACCGCGGGGACATCCGCGTTCACCCTGCCGTTACAGGTCGTAGCTCAGGACACCCAGGATAACGGCACAGTCAACGTCAACTCCGGCGGCGTTGGGAACCTTCCGCCAAGCGGCTACCAACAAGGTGTGGTTACGACCGGGCAGAGCTTCGCCTTCCTTCCCGGAAATTATGCCGCCGATTCCGGTTTCAGCGGGAACGCGCTGATCGGATTTATTGGTACCGCTCCGCAGCTCTGCGGCACTTTTGGGAATCTCCCGAATTCGCTGACCGCATCACAAGCGGGTCGCTACGATGTCGCCATCGACGGCACCACCCAAGGCTGCGCACCGATTCCTGCATTTCCAACCAGCCCGGCCCCGATCGTGTTCGAGTCGGTGGATACACTGCCCAGCCCAACGTTCTTTGGCGGGGCCACCACGATCTCAGGGGTGGTGCTGACGTCGGGCAATTCGAACGCATTCGCGGCTGCCAGCAACGTGCTGGAGATCGAAGCCGGTGGCACTAATCCGAATCCAGTGGCCGTTGCATTTAACTACGTAATTAACAACACCGGTTGTCCAGGTTGCATCGATCAGCTTCAGGTCGGTTTGAACACGGACCCGAGCCCACAAACTTACGCATACAACGGTGGATCTTTTGCTTCAGGTAGTGCCAGCGTCAACATCAACGTGCCCAACACGCCGGGCCGATACTATATCGCGATCGATTTCAGCGAGGATTACGGGTTCCTGTTTTCCGCGGCATATTGGGCGAGCGGGCAGCCGACCGCCACGCGATATATCGGAGTGATCGACGTCTGGTAGTACGGGTGTGCCGAAGAGCTCAGCGAACTGCGCTTCCGCTTGGTTCTAGCGAGCGGAGGCGTTTTTTCGCGTCAGTAGCCAGGGGATCGTTCGCGCTCTTTTCGCGAATCTTCAAATAGGACTGGTATGCCTCCGCTGCGTCTGGGCTGCGCAAGCCTTCCCGCGCACGACCCAGGTAATAGTTAACCGGCGCAAAATAACGCCAGCTGGGCTCGTCATCCAGAAAGACTGCCGTCGCTTCACCACGCCGTTTCAGGCAAGCGTCGAATTCCGTATCCGCTTCCGTGAAGGCGCCAGCCTGCAAATACGCGCGACCCAAGCCGAAATGGCCGAGCCATGTATCGGCGATCTTTTGCGCATCCTGAAAAGTTCGCACGGCGCCGCGATAATCCTTGCGCGTCATCTGGACTTCGGCCTCGATGAGCTTGGCGTAAGCACCGGGATCAGGCTCAAGACGCTGGCTCAACTTCTGGCTCAGATCCAAGGCCTTGTCGCTCTTTCCAGCTTCTAGAAAAATCATGGCCGCCGGATAGAGAAGACTTTCATCCGTACTCCCGCTCGATGCGCGCTCCGCGGCCGCGACTGCCTTGGTGCTCTGGCCCTTCATGAGCCACGCCTGAGCCTGCATCACGTACTTGGCGGCGGCTCTCGAAGCATCGTTAGCACCGAGATCGGCGCGGGCGGGTGCTTCGAGAATCGAAAGCGCATCCGCGGGACGCCCCTGGTACAGGGCCATATCCGCCAGGCCAACCGCGGAGTCGGAAGCGCCCCACGCGCTGAGTGGCGCCACCTTACGATAGGTCTCAGCCGCAGCCGTCTCGTCGCCCTGAGCAAGCTGTGAAATTCCCAGGCAGATGTATGCCTTTTCGAAACCGGGATTCAGCTTCAGCAGCCCCTCAGATTCGTGTATCGCGGTATCAAAATCTCCGGCATACATCGCGAACAGGCCGTAGTTATTCAGATAAAGGACGTTGTCCGGATAAAGGGCCACCACCCGGCGCTCCTCATCCACCGCTCCACTCATATTTCTGGCGTAGAAATCGGCCAGGGCCAGGTTTCCGATGCCGGCGGAATCTGCAGGAAACTGCTTCTCCAGCGCTTTGAACTGCTCGATAGCCTTGTCATAGTCGCGTTCCATCAAGTAGTAAGCGCCGCGGGTGCGGTACTTCTCGCGGTCCGTCATGCGGTCGATCTTTGACATCGCCAGCTTGAAGTTATTTTCCGCGTCTTGTTTTCGGCCGGTGTTGGCTAGTATCACGGCCATTCCCGCGTAGGCGCGACCTAGCCCGGGATCCAATTCGGTGCTGCGTCGATAGGCTTCGAGCGCCGCATCCCACTTGCCCTGCCATTGCAGTTCCTGGGCGAGCGCATATTGCTGAGAAGCCTCGAGCGATTGCGATGAAAACGTCTCAGCGGCCGCGAGTTGCGCGGATTTCGGCGTGGCATCGCCGAGCGCCTTGCGGAAACCAGCGGCAATACGGGCGACAGCGCGATTCAGTTCCTCCGGCGTAGACGCGGTAGCGCTTTCGCCGTCAATCACCTTGTTGGTTCTGGCATCGATAACTCGGGCCGAAACCGCGTAGTTGTTTCCATCCCGCTGGATCGAACCTGCCACCACTACTCCCACGCCTTCGCGTTGCGCGATCAGGCGCGCCGAATTCTCGTCAAGGTTCGCGGAACCCGAGAGCTTCGAAAGCGTTTTGCGTGCGTCGCCACGCTTGTAGGTAGTAATAAAGGACGCGCCTTCCAGCGCGGTGCTCAACATCGGTTCCAGCGTGCCATCGAGTACCGGGTTGCCAGTCTGGTTGCTGAAATCAGAAACCAGAATCTTCACCGGGGCGTGAGTCCCCGCAGATGTTCCAGGGCGCAGACTGTAAAGCAGCGATCCAGCCAACAGCACGATCAATGCCGCCAGAGCAGAAAGCATCTTCCAGTTGCTGGCATGAGGCTTCCTGATCCCCAGCCAGGTTTCCAGATCTTCGATCAGCGCTTCCGTCGACTGATACCGCTCGGCTGGATCGAGTTGAATGCAGCGGGTAATAATGTCGTTCAGGGCGCGGGGCATCTGCGGATCGGCTTCGATGGGGGAGGGGATTTGTTTGATGCCGCGCTCCGCTAGCATATCTTTCAACCCCGCAGGGCGTGGCGGTAGATGGCCAGTCGTGAGCTCGTACAGAATCAGTCCGACGGTAAACAAATCCGATCGAACCCCAAGTTTTTCGGCCCGCGCCTGCTCCGGTGACATATATCGCGGCGTGCCGAGCAGCGAACCGATTCGCGTAAGATTGGCGGGTCCTTCAATGGAGGCCGGCGAAGCTTGCGCCAGAAGCGCCACGGTTTCCAAGGAGCTGGCAATGCCGAAATCCATCACCGCTGCGCGCCCTTGTTTATCGATCATGATGTTCTGCGGCTTCAGGTCGCGATGAACCACACCCGCTCCATGAGCAGCCGCCAAACCGTAGCAGACTTGCAGCATGATTTCCGCGGCTTCCCTGGTAGGCAGCTTGCCGCGATTTTTTAGAATCTCACCGAGTTCCTCGCCCTCGATGTATTCCATACTGATGAAGCGCACCCCGTCAGTAATGGCGAGATCATAAATTCGGACCACGTTACGATGCGTAATCTGCCGCGCGAGCACCAACTCCTGGCGGAAGCGCTGCAGAATATCCATGCTGCTGGCCAGCTCGGGGCGAATCACTTTCAGCGCCACAATCCGGTCAACCTCTTCATCGTGAGCCTTAAAGACGGACCCCATTCCGCCCTCGCCCAGCATTTTCAAGATTTTGTAGCGGCCGCCCAGGATGGAGCCTGGGATCAGCGAGACACGTCGATACGAATTGGCATCGGAGGTTGTGAAAGGCTTCGACCAACCCCCTGCCTGGATGTCATCAAGGGTGAGATCGTCGTTTCTGTTCTCAACGTCGATCTGTGTTTCAGCCGCATCCACCGGCGTGGCTGTACCGCAAGCCGGACACTGAGGCTCCGACAGAGGGACTGGCGTTTTGCAGGCTGGGCAAAGCATGGAGATACTTGCCGAAACCGCTGGGGGTGGGCGGGTCTCGGCGTCAGTGCAATCTTATCTTAAACGACTCTGGAGCACTGCCGAAAATCAACCTTCACGGTTCTTCGGAATCGCCAGCTTTGGACGGTTCCGGTCGCACCGAATGAAGGATGTTGCATTTCGCAACTATCCGCCCAGGCCTTCCGAAACAGCAGCCTGAGCCGATCATGGCAAAAGGCGCGCAGTCGCAAGAGTCTCTGGTTGCCCGCAAGCCGTGAAGGTTTGGAGTTGGGCTGCCTGCTGTGGAGAAGGAAGGAATACGATGAGGAGCACCATTCTAACCCTTGCACGAGCAGACGCAATGGTTACGGAAGCGGTGAGGTAGCGAGCCCGGGAAAGAATTCCCTCCGCTCCCTCAACGAGCAGGGGTCCAGATCCCCCCTTCGAATGATTCTCGAGAACACTGACGTCTCCTGACTCGGGTCATCCGAATCCTTGGGCAGCCGGGGAACATGGAGGGAAGGATTGATCACCCGACTGCCCAAACGCTTCTAGAAATGGAAGACGATTCCGGCGGATGGTTGCGCCGTGTGCGTCCAGCTATCGGTGTTCAGGGGCCGAAGCCCGAAGTCCGGATCCTTGTACACATAACCTCTATATTCAGCGCGCAAAGAGAAGTGTCGGGTCAAGGCATAATCAGCGCCTGCTCCGTACAGGAAGGCTCCTCTTGCCTGAGTGCCGGCACCGGGAACAAATCCGCCATTGTTGCCGGTGGGATCGAAGATCAGACTGCCACCCCCAGCGAGCGCGTAAGCACTGACCTTTCTAATCGGCAGCGGAAGGTTCACCACTAGATCCCCAGTTACTGCGTGCACATTCGCCTGGACTCTCGATTCTCCGAAGCCGCCGAAATATTTTTGTGTATTACGGTCGAAACCATAATTCCCTTCGGCAGCGATCCAACGGTTGATGTGATAGCGGTATCCCAGCAGGAATCCACCGGTGTCTGAGGTCGTCCTCGATACTCCCTGGCCGCTAGTATCCCTCGTAAAAAAGCCGGTGCCTTCGAGACTGATCTCCGAGCGGTCTTCCTGAGCCGAAGCGCCGAGAGTTAAAAGAATGACAAAACCTGCAAGCATAATCGCAGTTCGTTGCATGATGTAAACTCCTCCGTACTTGAATCGTGCTTACGATTCCGGTCGCGATGCTCGCGCTGCGCGAACCGTTTCGCACATCAATACGGGCATGTGCGATGCCAAAATTGCGTTTATGCTCGCCCACTCGTCAAATACTTGAGCACTTGGAGGTTACGCAACGGATGGAGGAAGCCGGTCGGATGGATTGTCGAGCGAATCGACACTCGATTCGACAGGTGGCAAGGATTACGACATTTTTCTCCGAAGCCTTTTGCTTCTTCGTTACATCAGATCAAACATATTACGGACCAGGGAGTCGTCGTTCGTCGCACGATTTCGGAGTTGCAAGCGCGGGCCATGGAGCAGTGTTTCGCGTGGCCAATCCGATTGCTACGTGCACCGATTGCGACACTGACCCGGAGGTTGACGATGAACTCGTTGCTGATGCCAGATAATTTATTCAGCCCGCAGGGTTCGCCGACCCTGAGGCCGGACCTCCAACGCGAAAACGACCGACTCAAATTACTCCTGGACATGACGAATACGCTGGTGTCGAGCTTAGAGTGTCGCGATCTGCTTCGCACGATTTCGGCAAGCATTCGCCAAGTCATGGGCTGCGACGCCGTCGGGGTGTGGGTGCCGGACGCGGACGAGTTCCATCTACGCCAACTCGCGATGGACTTTCCCGAAGGCAGGGGATTCGTCCGGGAGGGTTCGCTGCACCCACTCGAGGGCTCCGTGATAGGTAGCGTTTTCAAGACCGGCAAGCCTATCGTTTTGGACGTGATGAGTGAGGAGTTGACTTCCGAAGTAGCATCTGAAATTCACGCTGAAGCCATCGAGTCCGGCTGTGCGCTGCCTCTAATCAGTCGAGGCCGGACGCTCGGCGTTCTGACACTTGCCAGCCGGGTCAGGAACTCGTTCACTCCCGAAGACGTCGCTTTCCTGTTACAAGCTGCGGGGCAAGTGGCAATCGCCATAGAGAATGGCTTAGCCTATCGAGAGATCGCCGAATTAAAAGACAAGCTGGCACAGGAAAAGCTGTATTTGGAGGATGAAATCCGCGGCGAGATGGACTTTGAGGGAATTGTGGGGCAGAGTTCGGGACTCCGCCATGTTTTGAATCTGGTGGAAACCGTGGCTCCCAGTAACTCGACCGTGTTGCTTCTGGGCGAAACCGGCACGGGAAAGGAATTGATCGCGCGCGCCGTGCATGAGCGCAGCGGACGCAAGGAGCGCACCTTCGTCAAGCTCAACTGTGCCGCGATTCCGAGCGGACTGCTCGAGAGCGAGCTTTTTGGACATGAACGAGGCGCCTTCACAGGCGCGATTGCGCAGAAGAGCGGACGGCTTGAGCTCGCAGATCAGGGCACGCTGTTTCTCGACGAGGTGGGAGATATTCCGATCGAGCTCCAGCCGAAGCTCTTGCGCGCTTTGCAGGAACGCGAATTTGAAAGGCTGGGCAGCAACCGAACCAAGAAGGTCGATGTGCGACTGGTGGCGGCGACCAACCGCAACCTCGAAAAAATGATGGAGGATCGCCAGTTCCGCAGCGACCTGTATTATCGCTTGAACGTTTTTCCGATCCGCATCCCGCCGTTGCGAGAACGCCCTGAGGATATTCCGCTGCTGGTCCGCTACTTCACGCAGAAATACGGCCGCCGCATGAAGAAGAAGATCGAATCGATTCCCGCTGTAGCCCAGAGGAAGCTTTCGAGTTGGCGCTGGCCCGGGAATATTCGGGAGCTGGAGAATTTCATCGAGCGTTCCGTGATCCTTACCCACGGGCCCGCATTGCAAGCTCCGATCTCTGAACTGGGGAACAATGGCAGGAACGTTCCGATGGTGGGCACGCGTGAAGCCAATGAACGCTATGAGATCCTTCGCATCCTGAAAGTTACGAGCGGGCGAGTAGCAGGCCCTGACGGCGCCGCGGCACGCATGGACATTAAGCGCACGACGCTGATCTCCCGTATGAAGAAGCTGGGCATCGACCCGCGAAAAGTTTCGTGATCCTCTATAAGCCAGCCCTTCTGGATAACGTCCCCGGCTGGGCGATGCCATCCTGCTGCTTTTAGACTCACTACTCCGTCACCAATCGTTGACAGGTGTCGAAGGTTGTCTTCGACATTTCTGACACCGTTCTCAACCTACCTTTTTTCCTCTTTATTCAATTCAGCGATCTAGGAAACGTCCCGAGCGCTTCAGTTTGGTCCGTCGATTGCCTTCACATAGTCTGCAGCGGGTGACTTGGGAGCGACGACGGCGCGCAGGGGATGATGCGCTTTTGTAAAGCACTTTGCGCAAACACATCCATTGCGTGACTCCAAGTGGCTGTAAATGCCCACGGGTTTTGGTGGGGCGGGCGATCAGAATTTGCAAATTGATTGCAGGCCCTACCCGAGACCCACATATTAAGGAGACTGTCATGGCAAAGGTGATTGAGTTTTACGTGCCGAAGAACCTTCGCAATTCTCTTATTCGTGTTTCTCAACCAAAACTGGGAAAGATTATTGAGTTTTGTTCGGAGGCAAGGAAGTCAGTCCCGGCCCAACCGGCTGGCGGGGTCCGTGGTTGGCTCCTCGAAACAACAGAGTCGAACCGAGCAGTAGGTAGTGAGTAGCTTTTCCGACCCACAATCGCCCTCAGCTCTCAGACGAACCTGCGCAGGATAAAGAAACTGAGATAAGAAACGCAAACGGTATCTTCTTAGTAAGAGACAAGCATAAGCTCTGCCGTTCATTTGGTAGAAGAAAACCACCGACGCAGTGTTGCTCTTATGAAATGCAATACGACGCCCGAATGTCGTGCTTAATATGATCGGATCGATATATTCATGAGCATTTGCAGTGCCGCGATTTTCTTCATGCCGACAGTTCTTTATGCTCTCATTAGCGAGGCAAGAAGCCACCGTATCCCGACTCATTAACAAAGACGAGAGACCCAGTGTCACGCCTGTCTCGATCGAGCGTCGGTCCCCGCGCATGGAACGCGCGGCGTAATATTCCGGGACTGCGAACGGCCAGTAGACCTTCACTGTAGTGTCCTTTGGCCGTCTCCATTCTCGACAATTGTCGATTCTGATTTCAACAGTTTCCGACACACCCGGTCACCCGCCCCCGGCTCCCCAATGGATTCAATAGTTGCGTGGCGTGCCAGGCAATCTTGTTTTGGCAATCATGTTGCAATGTCCAGGTTTGTTACAACACATGTTCAAGATTTCCATCGCCGATACACCGTCACAACGCACTTTGATTGTCGAAGGAACCCTGGTTGGACCCTGGGTTCCTGAGCTTCGTACAACCTGGAGAAATGCAGGCCAGGAGCTTGACGGACGCAAATTGGTCATCGACCTGAACAACTTGACCGCCATTAGCCATGAGGGAGAAGACGCGATCTACGATCTGATGAAGAAGGGGGCCAAGTTTTCCCACGGTGGCGTACTCATCAAGCATCTGCTGAAACAACTTGCGCGCAGGCAACAGCAGGAATCACTACGGAGTTGAACATGCCGGATGCAAAGCACCTCACGAGCCCCACGCAATACGCAAGCAGTGGTGATTTCTGCCGGGTCTTCTACGAAGAGACCGATAGCCTGTACCGGCTGTCTTTTCTGCTGACTGCGGACAGTGAGAAGGCCCAACAGTGCTTTGTCTCCGGACTGGAGAATTCGGTGAATGGGAACCCGGTTTTCAAGGACTGGGCACGCTCATGGGCTCGGCGGGCAATCATTCAGAACGCCGTGCGAATCATCAACCCGCGGCCAACGGAGGAAAACGCTCCTTCGGACTCCAACGCCGATGGGAGGACCCTGGCAAAAGGGCAACCCGAAATTGCTGTGGTTCTCGATCTCCGACCGTTCGAGCGCTTCGTTTTTGTGATGTCGGTCCTCGAACACTATTCCGAGCACGAGTGCTCCATTCTTCTGGGATGCTCACGGCGCGAAGTAGTTGCCGCGCGAACTCGCGCGTTGCGGCAAATCGGAACTGCGATGGGGTCCGACTCTATGCGGCAACTGAGTATCGGCTCGGAGAAGCCGGGATCGTCGCAGCGGCGAAGCGCACAGGCGCGCGGTTGTCGTCCCGAAGCCCTGGCCATCGGGGGGAGACGCGCTGGTTGAGCATCTCAAGGACCGCAAGTTCCGGAAGTGCCAGCAGCAGCTGGCTTTTTTTGTTAGCTCAAGATACGGCGCAACTCTCTGAGATGCGCTATCGAGGCGGAGCTGCTAGTCATCTGGAAGGGCTGGCCAGCGAGACGAATTACACTTCAATGCCGCAATGGGAGTCGCTCAGGCGCAGTCGAATGAGCTTGTAGCTCTGGTCGAGATCTATCAAAGCTCGGGAGGCGATAACAACGATGACCAGAGTAACTCGAATTCCATTGCTTGCGCTGTTCTTTCTCTCCGTCGTGGACTTCAGCCTCGATAACGCGCGGATAGATCTCTTGGTGATGACCGCGGCACTCGCGATGCTGTTATGGGGCGGGTTGCGAAAACCTTGATTGTGGGGCGCGAATTGCGGTGTGCTTTGGCCACAGCCCTTCCTCATTCACGGATGGCAATGTGCATCGCACGCCCCGCCAAAAACCCTGGCCACAAGAGGCGCTGGAAAGTACGTGCAATGCAAATGAAACTGCACTACTTGAGGTGCAGCGAGATCGAACGGCCTTCACCTCGATCGAAAGCTTGATCCAAAGGAAGTCGACTGGTCTCGAAGGCATATTCATGACAAGTCCCAAGGTACCCGCTAAGCCCGCATCCCAGGAACTGCTCGACCGCCTCGCTCCGGATTGGCCGCTGCTTCTCTACGATGGCGCGACTATCGACCATATCCTCAGCGTCATCAACAATCCGCGCCCATCCCGTACAAAGGCTCACGCGACTTTGCCCGGCCCGCCGAGCGACCTCTGATCTCCGCGCCGCCCTGGAGTGCGGAGCAGAACAATATTGGCGCGGTCGCGACTTTTGCTTTCGTCGGACCCTCCAGAATCCGGACCGGATCAAGTCAAGAGGCTGGCATGATCCCGTTACGCTTGGTTCGGGTGATTGAGCGTCATTCCAACGAACTTGCTCGAGTTGGTCGCGAAACTCGGGAGCTCCCCGCTCACCGCTGATATGGGGAAAGTCCCGGTCGAGGAATTGCGGCGACGAATCGACGAAATCTTCCGGTACTTGAGCGACTGTTTGCTCGCCAAGGCGGGGGACGACATCGAGAAGCGTTATCTGAGATCGGTGAGCGTCGCGCTTTGTGCTTTGCGACGGAAGGCCATGAGCACTACATCCAGTTGCAGCATTAATGGGCGATTGAGTCTCTGGCCCGCGATCCTGACAATCCGATACGGCAGGCCTTCCCACCAGCTTCGTCGGGATTTGTCGCCGCTGCCTTTTGACCTAACAAGCCATCCTAGATCCGCTTCGAGTGCCGCGCATACCCTCATACTTCGAGGTGAATTGATTTGACAAAAGCGGCAGACGATTCGATTACCATCATCATCGATCGACAACTGGCGACGAGTCGTACAAGCGGCATCATGGATGTGTTTCGCGGAGTATCTTGGGGACAGGGGAATGAAGATCTGGAAAGCAGTTGTTTTTACCTTTTGCGGAGTCGCGGGCCTGTCGATTCTAGGCTTGGTGCTTTTGATTGGACGAGGGTTTCGGGCTACGTCGACGCCCACCCCCTTCGAGCGCGTGCTTGCCCGGAGGGTGCGAAATTTTGCAATTCCGCGGCGCGAGCGGATCGCAAAGAGCCCAGTTACAGAAAGCTCCGAGTCCTTGGGGAAGGGGCGAGAGGAATTCCTGGCGCGGTGTTCGGTTTGCCATGGCGTTGACGGCAGTGGGAAGACGGAAATGGGGTTGAACCTCTACCCGCGAGTACCCGACCTGCGCGCCCCCGCCAGCCAAAGGCTGAGCGATGGGGAGCTGCACTACATCATTGAAAACGGGGTTTCGCTTACCGGAATGCCGGCGTGGCGCAATGCGCAGCGGGAATCGTCAGGCGCCATCTGGGATCTGGTCGTCTTCATTCGCAGCCTGCGTCCGCTGACGCGGATAGAATTCGCCCAGCAGGCGAGTACCGGCTCGAGCGCACATTACGCGGGATCACAAGCCTGCGAGAAGTGCCATGCGCAGATCTATGACCGTTGGAAACGTACACCGATGGCCAATGTGGTCCGAGATCCGCGCACGCATCCTGAGGCCATCATCCCCAAGCTTGAAACCAACACGGTGGCGAAGTTTTCGAAAGAGCAAGTGGCCTTCGTGTATGGGAGCATCTGGAAGCAACGCTATTTCACGAAAGTCGGAGACGACTATTTTCCACTGCCGGTGCAGTGGGACGTGGGCACGCAGAAGTGGCTGCCCTACATGGTGCCGTCGCATGGAG
>Ga0307474_10000728_pt1 | contig 23696 bp, 34 predicted proteins | sample atmos_gasesECM1C_2_FD_203312 | JGI IMG/M metagenome (GOLD analysis project Ga0307474, IMG submission 203312) | Hardwood forest soil microbial communities from Morgan-Monroe State Forest, Indiana, United States - atmos_gasesECM1C_05 | ecosystem: Environmental > Terrestrial > Soil > Temperate... | reverse complement strand
TCACTTCCATTATCTAAAGAAACAACAGCATCCCAAATTCGTCTATTCGTTGATAATTGCACTTGTGGCATAATTGCCTCCTATATACTTAGCAAACCTAAGCAAGTTATATGTACAACTATTTTTATTATCATACAATTGCTTTGCAAAAATTATTTTTGCCAATTATTTGTTTTTAGGGCTTCCTCCTTGTCTTTTGAACTGTAGGACATTGATTGTCCTGAGGCTGCATACTTAGTCCTCATAGAAGCTGTACCTCTCATTGTCTGATTTAAATTTACAGAATTGACCGACATAGTTTGACCAGCCATATTGCCAAGATCTAATCCTTGCTGCATGTTATTGAAATCAGCGCCCAAGAATATAACTTGCCAAGTCTTGGCGCGGCAACGGTCTAAAGAGATTTTCGCAGTTTCTTTAGATGCCTCTCTACTAGCATTCTCCAGACCATCTGTCATAACTACGATGCAGCTATTTGTGGGATTCTTCTTCTCAGCTAGTGCAACTAGCTTTACTACAGAATCATATAGTGGAGTCATACCTCTCGGGTATGCTTCATTATCTGTAATTGGGTTGCACTCAAGTACAGATACACCATTTCTAACAACATCAAATCCCTGGCTATCAAAAACAGCAATCGTGATTTTTGTACCCTTGGTCTCTTCCTTCTTTGCCAATTCCTGCACGTAAACATTTATACTAGTCAAAGCCTCTATCCATTTATTGACCATAGACCCACTGCGATCTAACAGAATAAAATCGTGTAGAATTGGTACTGCTTCAGACGCTGCCGGCAACGCCTGAACTAATTCCAGAGCAACCTTTTTCAATTTTTCTGTTGCTTCATCCACTATTTTATTCAGTTTCTCTTGTAACGCTGACATTATCATTTTCCTATTAAGATATCTCTAACTCTTTCCCAATCCCACTTAGATGGGCCTCTTGCCCACTTACCTAATACAGGAATTTTAGCATTTAAACCATCCTTCTTTAAGGTCTGGACATCTTGTCCAGAGAATAACCAAAGTTCATCTTTGGCTGTTCGTCGTAACCCTTTCGAGCATTTACGCCTAACGGCGATATAGGTGTTACCCCCCGCGCGCCAGCGGCGCATATGCCACGCCACCTGTTCGGGGGCGATTTGTAACGCATTGCCTTCGCATTTTTTGCATTCGACCCAAAATTCTACACCGTCGAAACATCCATTGGCATCTGGGACACCTCTCCCTGTTGATCCTGTTTCGATGGCCTGCCAATGAACTCCGTAGGTAATCAACCGATTCCCTAATAGGTTCCGCAATCCTCCATCAATTGCCAACTACGCGGGTCTCGTACTTGAAATAAGAACATGTACTCCACGAAGGACATGCGTATTCCTGTGATATTTTCATTTTGATAGGATCATTCCAATTAGAATGCATCAGTAAAGATTCTTCTTTACTAAAAGTTTTAGTAATAAAAGGTTTAATATCCCAAAAATCACAAGTTTTCCAGTGGTTTTTGGCCACATCATACTTCATATCCAAAAGTTTTCCAGAATACAGGGAAGGGAACCCTCCTTGTGAATTCACCCAATCCAGAGTCCATTGACTGAATCCAAAAGGAATTTCTTCTTCGGTAGTAGTGTGATATCTAAATTTAGCCTCTGGTGTTATACACACCTGATCTATATTCAAATCGCTTAAAAGCGTACAAGCGCTTATACATTCTCCATTTATGATTATTTTTACATCCATTCTTTTTGAAATTACGTCTGATGCAGCATAAAAATCAGGAACACTTCCTCCAGGATTATAATTCACAATACAAGATTTTTCCCAACAATCATCAAAAGGTTTTCCCCACCAAAATTTGGGAGTCAAATGCATCATTTCCATATTCTCTTTAGCCGCCAAAACATTTTTTAGACTAGGGAGAAATAAATGAATAAATGGTTGTGTTATAGTAGTTCCTGTCCCTGTGGGAGGAATAATTTTGTGCTCGTTACTATTGTCAAAATAAAAGAAATAACCAGTGATAGAAATCATACCAAAAGCAATCAACCCCAATCCACTAATTTTGTAACCAATGTTTCGCCGTGAATCTAACATTTTCATCAATGCCTCCATCACTATTTTGGATTAATAACCATTTGCAGTAATCTTTGGGCACCGAACTCCACAGTTGCCCCTTGTATTTCCCAAATTTAACAAATTTTAACAAAATTGGTTTATTTTGCAAGTCTTTTAATTCTGAGAATTTATTCTCAGAAGTCATAAACTCAAATATGGCAGTAGTCACCAATACATCGTAGAGTGCTCTATGTGGGGATAATCCTTCTGGTAATTGAGGTTTTAGCCCCAAATAGTACATCAGAGTCATATTTTTATGGTTCGGAGCATCTGGCCACAAATGCAGTGCGGTACGATAGGTGCAGAACCACTCCCTTTTTACCAGAAAATCTGGTAGGAACTGTCTATCAAAAGCTGCGTTATGCGCAACAAGAATTCCCTTGGGGAATCCTTTTTCCGACAAAACTTGATCTCTGGTTGGTGCTTGCATCACGTCGTTGTCAACGAGGTGATGCAAAGCAGAAGCCTCCGGAGGAATGTGGATTCCAGGATTGATCAGATTTGTGGCTGATAATAATCTACCCTCATTTCTCCACGCGATAGCTATTTCAACTAATCTATCTTTAGAAGGATCAAGGCCAGAAGTTTCTGCGTCGAGAACTACGAATTTTTCTTGCATTTAAATTGCTAGTTCCATTATACAATGATAACTATGATTCAAATCTCTTGAGAAGATCGCAAAAGTTTCAATAAAACACCATCCTTCATCTAATTTTTTCTCCCTTGCTTCTTGAAGAGATTTACCAGAAGTAATCACATCATCTACGATTAGTAGTGTTTGACTTTCTTTATCTTTATATTTTTCTAGGGCTTTGGCCAATCGTTCTCCCCCTCGAGGAATCCCGTAAACTTCTTTAAATATTACATCTTTCGAGATTATTTCTGCAAATAACTCTATCTCCTCATCAGTCAGAGTATCACATTCAATCTTAAATGTCAATGGAATTCCACTATGGGAAATGAAATCCTGCTTAATAAAGGAAATACCCATCACAACTTGCCTTTTGAAATCATAATATGCCATCCATCAGAATGGAGTTCGTAAGATCTTAGTACATCAGGATCTCCTCTTCTTTCTTCATCATCTGGAATTGATCCAGGCTTTGGCCATGGTTTCGGTCCCCAAATAACCATCATAGCTTGCCTAATATCTGGCTTCTTTGTCATTTGTATTAATTCATCATCAGATAATATCTGACCCTCTAGTAGATCCCACGCCTTATCTATGTCACTCATTATAATTTCCCTATAATAATATTATTTTCTTTCATATATTCAGCATCTTCACGTAATCTCTTAGCAGCTTTTTCATATCGTTCAGCAGCCTGTTCTACGAACTTCCAGTCCAATATTTCTTCATAAACCGAGAAATTTACTTCTATAGATCTCTGTTTGAGAGAAATTTTCTTCATAGTTTCTTCTAATTCTATCTTTAATAAACACTCTTCAGCTCTTTTTAACTGCACCTTAGAAATACGTTTATATAATAGTGGTTTTTTAATAAATTCAATTTTCACCATAGTAGATCAGACAATCTCCTATACTCTTTCGAATCATATTCAACCACTCTGGTAGTCACCATCCCATTTCGGTTACATCGTGGGCATTTTTCAATGGTGGTGGAACCCCCTTTCATCTTAAAGAAAAAGGCGGTCCCGACACAATTCTTGCATTTTCTCCACTCGTCTTTAGGGAGACGTATTCTTACAGGGTCGTCCATTAATTTAATTTATCTTTTTGCTCAGTGCTTCTACTTTATCCTTAGTTTCAATCACTGTGACAATTAACCATATTATCCCAAAGATCCCTCCAACAAATGAACAAACAGCAATCACTAATCCTATAAATGCTAAAAATTCCATTTTAAATTCTTCCCACACTCTTTAAAGTTGATCCACACTCAATACATTTTCGATAACGAATAATTACGTCATATGCTCTTATTGTTGATTTTACAAGTGTTCTGCCTCCACATTGGCTACAGGAAATTAAAGAAATACCCATAGGTAATACGGTTTTATTCAATCTAGATTCATCTCTAGCAAATTTGACTCCTAAAATCACCACCATTTACCTTCTTTTCTTAGTCTGACTGCCGCATCCCAAGATGCGTCATATAAAATAGCCTTATTCTTATCCTTTATTTTTCGTGATGTTCCCCACGATATGCCATATTCTTCATCAGTTTTTAGAGGTACTGTCAACTGCACAGCTTCTCGCATTAATTGCGCCATTTTAGCACCCTTTTTTGGATCGTGCAAGCTAAGAGCGAGTTCATCGTGCATTTGAATTAATGGGACAATACCTTCGTCCCAGCACATTTTCATGGCTCTTTTAGTTTGCCTCGCAGCACTTCCTTGGATCAAACGATTAAAAGCTTTATGTGTTCCTGCTCTAACTATTCTCCCTTTCCAAGGATGCGAAGGGTCTTCAACCCTTCGCAAAGCTTCTTCAAGAGAACATGCCCCGTATCCATCTAATTCCCGATAGGCAACTTCCCAATAATCGAAATGAGATCTAGCCCCGTCTATCAATCGAATATATCCACGTTTATCGGAGACCTCCTGGCATTTATTGGCAGCTTCTTTAACGAACGGTAATTCTTGATCATATTGATTCATCACCGCCTCTGCTTCATCCAAAGACATCCCCGTCATCAAGGCAAATTTCTTTACTCCAGCCCCGAATGCTTTTGCAAAATTGACATCCTTGGCTTTTGATCTATCTAATTTAGTTAGTTTCGACGCTAATTCATGAAAATCTGTAGAAGGATCATTACGATACATATCTCCTGCAATGTTGGCTTTTGTGCATTTCAGCAATTCGCTAAAATGTACAATTAGCCGGTATTCCTGCTGAGAAAAATCTACACTACACCAATACTCGTCCTTTTCAGGCAGGAAACATCCCCTAATGATAGCAACAAATTCCTCTTTAGAGGGAGTTGGACTCCTAGCATACATTTGCTGTAAAGGTGGATCGCTATAGCTAAATCTATGAGATCTAGTGCCTCCTTCCTCACCTTTAAACTGGTTGATAGAAGCATGAATTCTTCCCTTGTGGGCATAATCAATCATAAATCCTTGCAAAAATTTAGACTGTGCTATTTCTATTTCACGTATTGCTGTGATTGATCGCGGCAACCAGTGAGATTGTTTCTCTAACCAGTCTGAATCAAATTTTCCCTGTTTACTCTTTGGAGTTCTCTCAAATGGTAAATTTTCTTTATCGAACCATTTTTCGATACTCCTGGCAGAGTTTATCTCTACCATAGATATCTTTTCTCCGAGTTTCTCAGATAAATCTTTTAGAAAAAGATTTCTCCGAGAGACAAGCATATCTCTTGATTTCTCTGCCAGATTCAGATCTATTCTTATCCCTCTTCTTCTCATTTCTAATGTCAGAGGGATCAGATCCATCTCTAACTGATATGCACCTGTTACTTCTTCCTCTTCCATCCGATTCCTAAGAATCTTAGAAATCTGTAGGGTCTGCACAGCATCTTGCTCAGCATAAGGTCCAACATATCTTCCTGGCAATCGCCAGAGATTTTTCTTTATATCCTTATATCCAAAAGCTGCACATGCTTCTTTTAGAAGCGTTTCATCCTTCCCTGGAAAACCGAGCCAGTGAGCGATACTATCCAGAGAGTATGGATGATCTCCTGTTCTGTTTTCATCAATCATCACCGCCATAGCGGTTGTATCATCAATGAATTTGGGTAATTTTACGCCTAAATCTGATTGAATAGTGCCTAAATCGTATGGTGCATTGTGAAAAATAAATCGTATGTCTGTCTTAAAATGATCAATCAACCACTGAGTCACATTATCTCTGTCGAGACAGGAAGTTTCGACATGAGACAAAGGTGCATAAAATGCCCCTCCATCCCAAGCCGCACTTACACCACATATTTTTGTGGATCCAAAAGCCCAACCGGGACCCCTTCCAGAAGACAAACTATCATCACGAGTTTCCGTATCAATAGCTATTTCTCGGACCTTATTCCTAAGGTCCGGGAGTTCGCTAGGAGGTATCCAATTCGATTCTGGAAGGAATAGGGGTAATTGTCCTTTTAAGAATTCAGTTCTTGAACCCACTCAAATTAATCTTTCTTGAAAAGAAACCACAGGATGAGACACCCAAAAACAGTGAATATAGATCCTGGAGCCAAAAAACATAGCCCAGCATATATTGAAGCACAGGCAGCTAGAAATAGAGCTGGTTTAGTCCATTCATATTGGTACATTTCAGAAATTAGATCTTTAAGATAATCTAACATGATTAAAACACCGTGTTTGTGGGGATCTCTAATATTGAATTTCCCCATCTTGCCTCACCACCAAGCCGTTGAAATCCCTCGTTATCTACATTCGATTGTTTGGCGTGTATACTTTCATCATCCTTTTCTTGTCTAAAGGATTTGCTTACAAATCCTTTAGCAATCATCTCCGACTCTACGAGCAACAGATATCTGCGAAGATCTCTAACTTCGGATAATAACGTGGCGTCCTTACCACTAGGATCTTCCTTAATTTTTTCAAAAATATCATGTTGTGCGATAGCCTCTTCAATGGTGGTGGGTTTTTGACTCATTATATTTTGGATGCGGTCTATTTTCCTTACTAGCATAAAATAGGCGCTACGGCCACCTGATTTTTTCCAAGATCCTTTATAGAGCGCCTCGCGCTCTATAAGAAACCTTACATCTTCATCTGCAACATTTTGTAGGAAATCTACGTTATCTTCTGACATTCAGGTTTTTCCTATGTATGATTAAATCATCTTCGAACAAAACACCACTTGCACCATAATTTTCTCTCATTAAATTTAACAGAGCAAACAGATCTTTTGACTGTCCATGTAAGCCTCGTCTAAGCGCACGATAATTATTTGCCGGAAGTCGCATGAATAATTCTAAGGATAATCTATTAGCGTGTTCATAATCCCATGAATCATTTGTTTTGTTTAGATTAGAAGCAAGTACATAATATTCAGCAAGTTTTTGAATTAAATCATTCATTTTGTTTGTTTCCTTTTATCGGATGACACTCGTAAATTCAATTGTTTTCTGTCCTAAATAAACCAAAGCCTTCTCTTCCAAATCAGGAAAATCTTTAGCAATAACACTAACAGCTTCTTTTGTTTTCTGTATGATAGGTGTAGCCAAGATATTCCCCATCAATATTTCATACCAGCCAAACTCGTTCATCTCAAGAATGTCACTAAGTTTTATCTTAACAAACTCTTCATAATTTATATTAGGTAATTTTATTCCTAATTTCTCTAGGCCAATAGATTCTGCCGAATTTACAGCGGTTTTCAAATCTAAATTTTCCCGTTTCGCTCCGAACGGAGTATCTCCTGCATAAAATTCTCCAGAATCATGATGTAATATATAATACAATATTTCTGCAGAAGGCAAGCCCCATAATTCTACATAAAGAGTAGCTACCCTATGAGAGTGCTCTCCTATAGATTGTTTATGAATTGTTGGATGAGCGTGGTATCTTTGAGTTCTAGCAGATAATGCTAGAGATTTCTGTATAAAATCATTTAAATTTTTCATTTAACTCTTCTTTCCAACCACTCTTTTGCACATAACTGCCAGATCTTATCTTCTATATTCGCAACGCAATGTAAAGCAGCCTCAACCCCCTTAGTCTTATAAGTTTTGTGAACAATTGACATCTCCAGCACGGTTGACCATAAAAACCCATTCATCTTTGGTGATTTACTATCTAATGGTATCAATCTATCATTTTGAACACAATCGATCGCATCTATTAGATCCATTAATTCTCTATCAAATGTTTCTGGATGAGAAACCAAAGGTATATGCAACGCATCTTGCGTCGCATAACGATTGTCGTACAATTCTTTATAGCGAAGATCATCATCACCTTGGCTTTTATTTAGATATTTGTTGTAGACATCTAAATACATATGATAATTATTAGAATATTGATAAAATACTCCTACTGGAACTCCTATCCCCCCTGCCAAATATTCTTGCAAGAAGCCAAAATGGACAATATTGGCTCCCACAGCCCCAAAAAGAGCATCGTGGCTCCTCGCCATCGTTGTCATATCCAATTTGCCATCGTTGATACGAAAGTAAACGTGAGTGTTACAGGGTCTTTCTCTCCATTTTCCTGTTAAATCATCACTCCCTCCATCTTCCCATTGAGCATCCCACATTTGAAGAACACATTGGCGATCTAACGGATCATCCTTCAAACGATCCGTTATTTCTTTTAATTGATCAAAACCAAATTTACTCCTCCATCTATGACCATAGGCTCCATGAATTCTCCGTCGTGTAGTGGAGCTCGGTTCAGCAAAACGCTCACTAAAATCCTTCACATAATGGTCCAAAAACCTCGCATCATTATTTCCATTCAACATCCACATCGCTTCCATAATATGGAAGAAAGGGTTAGCGTCCCGTAAACCACTGAAAAGTACCTTTTCGGTTGGGTAACTATAAATCGTCATAACCGGAGTAGGGGCGACTAATACAGGTCCATTGCGGCTGTCTTCCTGCCTACCACAAGACGACAAGAATTCTACCACTTTTGGTAGGGCCTCACAGCAATTCCTAACTTTAAATATTTTCATTATTTTTCTTCCCACTCGTCGTAGACTATACCACCATCCAAATTTGTAATTCGGATGCGAAAATATTCCTCACCACAACCAAAATCATCCGAAGCATCTTCATCTATTTTAAAAAAGAATTGAGCACGTTCACAATCACAAGATCTCCCATTAGACCAGATATCATAATCTGGTTCTTCTTCACCTTCACATTTGAAGAGTGTATCTTTGTAACATCGAATGAGATAATCTTTTTCTTGTCTTATATAAACATTGACTGGTACTTCAATCTTTTGACTCATAATATTTCAGCCCACGTTCAATTCCTTCGGCGAAACTAATTTTATGTTCAAATCCCAATTTTCTTTGTTTAGAGGTGTCCCCGCCTCTGGCGTAAACTCCCATCGGCATATTTTCCATACCTTTTACTATCGGGTTATAACCTAGCATATTTGCCGCTATCTTAGCAAATTCTATAAAGCTAGTATATATACCTGTAGATAAGTTTATAGCATCACCGTTGTCAATTTTATCCATCGTTGTGATCACGCCTCGAACGCAATCATCAATGTGAATAAAATCTCTCATTTGGTGACCATTTCCCCATACCTGTAACTCACTATTATTTCTATTCTTCAACACTCGTTGAAGAATAGAAGAGAAAGGGTAGTGATCATCCTGATCACAACCATAACCCGAAAATGGCCGATAAACTACAGATTTTAGACCATGCCGTTCATAAGCTAATCTGGCAAGATATTCACACGTCAATTTGGTCCATCCATATGTCATGTCTGGCATACCAATTTCTGATCCTGAATGAAAACTTATTAAATCTTCATTTAGGAGAAAATGATTTCTTAATCCTTGGTATTTTACTGGATAAGCTGCGGAAGAACTAAAACAAATTATCTTCTTAGGCTCCGCTTTCTTTGCCCATTGCCAAAAAGCAGCATCAATCGATAGATCATCGGCTACGGCTAATGGATTATTTTCTATCATCAGACGTCCACCTACCATGGCAGCAAGGTGGAGAACTAGATCAAATCTTTTATTTGCAAATTTGTTAAAATAATCTCTACAGTCCCAACGTCCAAATGTAAAATTTCTATAATCACATGGATCAAATAATGGCCATTTTCCCCACGGATCTATCGCTCCAGTATGTTTTTCAAGAGAATCTACAACATGGACCTCATCCCCAGCCTCCAGAAAATGCCGCGTAAAATGGCGACCAACAAATCCTGCTCCACCTGTGATTAGAATCTTTCTCATTTCTGACTACTCTCCCAAGCCTTTTTCCAAAAGATAATCACTTCCATTCTCTTTCCCGCAAACTCTTTATTATATTGCGCCTTATAGATATAGGTTTTTTCTTTCAATGTAACAAATCCAGGGTGGAACTCAGCCAGTTTTCTGGCTGACTGCTCATGGACTTCATGACTACGATAATCCGCACAACCTCCTGGTGATCCTGTCTGTCTTTGATCTTGAGTCCACCAATAAGATTGGACATTCTTATACCCTTTCCTCAAAAGTTGGAGAGTAAAATCAAAATCATCCATGACCGCGATACGGTTGTGTTCTAATTCAAGAAATTTATCTGTTTGGTACGCATATACTCTTAGCAATCTTTGATTTTCCAAAGCCAAGGGTTTTGGACCAACCAAAATTCCTTTGGGAGTCGGTTTTAAATTATTCCCCCTAGGACAGAGACTCGCATGAGCATAAGTGTTAAGAGCGGTTTGTAGCCAAGTGAATGCTTCAATTTTATCTTCATCAGTAGCTTTTCTCAAATGATAATCATCATCTGATATCCTCACTGACCATGAAGTCAAATCATCATCGCACATGATAAATTTGTCATGAAATCGCATGTACGCGATCTCAGCAATAAATTTCCGTGTATCAGAAATCCCCTGCCGAGGACAGTCTAAAACTTCTATATTAGGTCGATCTACTGTTAATAGACCCCTTTCATATTCTCTGACTTGTTCACTAGGAACAACAAATATGATGTGTTCGTCAAGCGCTCTTGGCAGTCGCGATAAAGTTCCCATGGATAGGGACTTAACCCTTGACCTAGAAGGAATGAAGATAGGGGTTTGGAACATAAGCTTTTCTCCAATTGACTGCTAAATATTTTTTAGAGAGAGTAGTTTTACTCTCTCTAAAAGAACAGATCCCTGGCCAGAGTTCGCACATTTTCTGTAGAGCTTCCAGCTCTACAGAAGGAGTGCGCCACTCAGAACATCCGCCTACGGCGTATGCTCTACTAGATTTGGCCCACTCTGTCAACACGCAAGAATAATGTCCCTGCGAAAGAAGTTGTAGGTTCATATCAATATCTTCTTGAACCTCGACTCTAAACCTAGGTCTTGGATGGGGAAAATTGTGTAGATTATAGCCTAATACCTGAAAATATCTGCCATTATATATTCGATCACGCGATTTCATATTGGACATAAACTTGTCGATTATACTGACATGAGTATAATAATCTAAGGTTCTTTCTATTTCTTCAAATAACACTTCAACATTTGCTGGAACAGCTTTTCGAAAAGACCCTATTGGATTTCTAGTATAGAAAGTCAAATCATCATCCAACATGACAATCTTTCCCGAAGGATTCTGATCCAGAATAAATTGTCTTGTATCCTTTATCCCATGTTTATCATGAAATAAGAAATACCCACCTTCCTGGAAATGTACATAACCTTCCGTATCTTTTTCCGGAACGACAGTAATTACTGGAAACTTTGTTTCCGGTAAGAACTGTCTAAAGGTAATTTGTTTGTTTGGACGTCCGGAGGAGACTATATAAATATTCATCTACTGATACTCGGATATAGTTAAAGTTAGACTGACCAACTACATGCTTTACCCAATCCGGCTGTTCATGAGGAGCATTGGGATTGGTGGCTGTTTTTGGATCGAGAGGTATGGGTACAGATTTTTCATTTGGAGGATATTTTTGTTGTTTTACAGCTTTCTGGAAATCTTTGATCCATTCGTTATTTTGTTCTTGCATTGTTTTACTCCTTTTCTAGAGACATTCTCCTCATAAGAATTCTCTTTGCTACTATTTCTTTAGTTTGATTACAAAATCTATATCTTAAACTAGGATTGTTTAGATAAGTTTCTCTAAGTTTTTCTGTTTGCCGTTTCTCAGAATTTTCTGACCATGTTTTTCTACCAAAATTCCCTTCAGCGTGTTGTCTTTTAGCATTTTCTGAACGTATTTTTCTTTGATCTGGGTCAGCAGCTAATCTCCTTAAATTTTCTACTGCTTTTATTTTCTGATCTTCATTTAGTTTATATCCTCTCGCTGACCCTGCAATCGGTTGACAATTATATCCTTTTTCATAAGCATATGTTTTATCTATCCAAAATTGTTCAAGATCGTCTAAATGATCTAATTCACACTCTTCTAACATAACAAATAAAAATTTTTCAGATCCATATTTGTCCCAAGCTCTTTGCAATTTTGGGGAGTGATGTTTTCCCTGACTTAACATATATTTATGCCAATCCCACCGACCATAAACATCTTGAGATTGACCTATGTAATTTCTTCTAGTAGGTGTGTATAGAATACTATATACACCAATAATTATTGGTTTCATCTGTATAGACTTCTAGGTCTACCTGCCCCTGTAAGTACTCTCAAGTACTTATCAGCTTCGCACAAGGTCATTTCAACTTCTCTCAATTCCCAAGGGGGATAATTCTCATCGTTTAACCAATACTTCGTATCTCTGCTTAGTTCTAATAGAGCAATCATCTCCTCATTAGCCTGTTGCGTCGCCAGTCGGGGTTTAGAAGTTAGTGGAAGACCTCCATTCAAAGGACGACCATGCAACCTATTCAACCCCCTCTTTGCTCCCGGACCAGCATTCGCCCAAGTGTTTATATCGGGCGCTTGGTCAAGTAAAGCGGTATGGCGCAAATCTGTTACGACCTCATAGGCAAGAAATGGTCCTTGGAATGGAGCGCTTTTTACATAGCGCCAAGCACCTTGTAATGAAACTTCTCCCCTTAGACCCAACCACTCTTCGGCTACATCTCTCCAATTCATAGGAGCACAGCGCCAATTATCAAATTTTCCATGGTAAAAATTTTCCACATTTTTGCATATGCCAGATAATTTATCCATACCTATTGGACTGGTGATAAGATATGCGCCAGTAACATACGGTCCCTTAGGATAAACATATCTAATAGGTTCTTCTAGCGCCTTCCCATTTCCAGTTTGTAAAAACTCTTCCCAAGGTGTATCTCCCCATCCCTGATTAAAGATAACTTCACCAATCTCAATCCTATTAAACCACCTAAACAAAACCGTTGCGAGAAGGACCTCCGGTTTATCTCGCAAACGATCCCTAACATTCTCCCTAAACCATTTCGTAGTCTTATCCTGTTCTCGCCGAACATTGGTAAATTTATAATGATTCATTATCCCATCTTGGGTCCAAGGTCGCGGTAATCTCGCTTCTTTCTTCAAATAAATGGATTGCCTTTCTCTCGCCAAGGCAAAGAAAAATTCAATTGGGTCTGTAATGTGTTCAAAAATTGATTGATAAATCATTTTCCCTCTTTAATTAATCTGTACGCTTCTCCAACCAAGGAAGAAATCCTGGTATTTGATATTGTACTTGTGCCCGGCGCTTTGTTAATAACTCTTGGCGTGTATAACCATGAAGCAGAAGCCATTGGAGAATAGTTTCTGCTTCTTCTGGAGAGGCTGGTGTTCTACGTGGGTTAGTTACGTTCTCCCCACAGCACAAACAGATATCAAAATCTGTAGGATAGTCGCTCATGGTATTTTCCCTTTTCGGAAAACTTTGGTTATGATCCCTTCCTCGCCGAACAGTTCTCCATCAAGATCTCCATCAATCCAAACTGGATCAGTAGGATCAGGACCCCAACGATATAAATAGATATTCTCTCTTGGAAAATGAAAAGCAACTAATTCACCCTCCTCATAAATTGGAGCTACGGTTGTTTTTGATATTTTACGTATCCCTGATAAAATCTCTATCTCCCTTAGTTCATTGTTTTCTCCTAGCCATTTTCCTATGGCAACGCCGTTCTCGGTATCATTGAAATTCATTGCTCTCCCCTTTAGTAAGGCAGACCGCCAGGGATTACTACTACCCGCTCAGAAATCTTCTGGATAGAGTTGCACCATCATAGCCGCAGCCTGCAAAAACTAGTATACACTACAAGGCCACTTGAGGCAAGCTCCCCTGTTCTAAGATCGCTTGTTGGATACCACGGGATTGATCTTGGTATTTACCATCATAAGGTTGTTCTGTTGGGGCATCAAGAGACAAAAAAATAACTTGGGCAATAGGATCACCGACCTTTAATTCAATTATAATATCACTAGCGTTGAATAACTCAAGTGTCAAATAACCTCTCCAACCTGCCTCCGCAATGGTGTTAAACAAAGAAAGACCACGACGAGCATGAGTAGATTTATCACAGATCATACCTACACAGTCTAAAGGAATATTAAAATATTCCATCGATGACCCTAACACAAATTGTTTTGAGGCAATAGATAAATCCTGGTCTATTCTAATATCATATCCTGAAACACTTTTACCGTAAGATAATCCATTATGTTTCATGCGTGGTGAAAATGGAGCAAAAATCTTGGCTTTTTCGATAGCATCTCCGGACAAAACACCTTGATGAATTCCTAAATAAGCAGCCGCTCGTCCCATGAACGTAATGTCATCACGAAACATTCCAAGACCACGATTGCAATGTTCACAGAGAATCCCCCGTACCTTTCCTGTTGTATGGTCATGATCGGTATGCCATCCCTTAATGGTTTTTGGTGTATCAGTTCTACAAATAGCACACTGTCTCCCTTGAGATTCAAATAAAGAATTCCATTCTTCCTCTGACATACCGTATCTTGTCCTCAAATACATGCCACGCCTATTTTCAATCCCATCATATTTTTCAATTCTATCTATCCATTTACGGCGATTTTCATTATTTTCTATCTCTTTTCTAACCTGATTCTTACTTCGAAGATTTTTCGCATTTTCTTTGGATAAGCACCCACAAGATTTTAATCTTCCTCTAACCAAAGAGTTACGGAGTATAATTCTTTCATTACCACAGTCACATACGCATTTCCATCTAGTTCCACATTTTCGTGAAGGAGCCTGTTCAACAACTAACCATCGACAAAATTTCATTCCTAATATTCCGTCTTGTCTTTTTACAAGACGTCGTTGTTTTATAGACTCTATCACTCATTTATCCATTAAAGCAATGATTATCAAAATAATCCACACCAAAATAATAAATATTAGTAAGAAAATAATAAAACTACACATAAGGATAAAAATATTTACTATTTGATTCTACAATCGAAAGTTTTTCTCTCGCTCGTGTTGTTCCAACATACCAAACCCGCGCCTCACTGTCGAGAGCATTCTGCATCTCCAAATTGGTTTTTTTAGCTTGCTCCTTGAGCAAAATCACATGATCCGCTTCCCCTCCTTTGGCTGTATGAATGGTCGATATTCGAACTCTCGGGCGCGCTAAAAACCTCTCACCACGTTTTCTTGCAGCGATAATATAACTCCTATCATTCGCTGGAATTTTCCCTAACGCCTCATGCCATATCTGATCTTGACGAACTAATAGACCTCCTTCACTAGTTAGTTTACTATAGTCTATTAGTTCAGCAGGATCATTAAACATTGGCAGCTTTTTGAACCCCTTTACGATGCCAACATTATCAAGCATATGCAAATACATATTGCGACAATCAGCAACAGTGATCCTATATCCATTTCTCAAATTCTCCCAATCTATAATTGCCTTCAATAAATTATCTTTTATAGATAAATAACCATGTTTTTCATAGATAACACCTTGTCGTCTTAGCTCTGGTTCGATTATCTCCTTTAACAGATAGGTATTTCGAACTAGAACTAATAGGTCTTTTCCAGATAAATCGACAGCATAGAACGATTTACACCGATTAATTTCACCATCAGCGTCTCTTGGGAACCATTCTTTAGATCTTCGGTGTTTGACTCTACTGATGATGGATGTAGATAAACTCTGAATGGCCCTTGGTACTCTATAAGAATTTTCGAGGATTGTAACCTTCCCTGGTTGTGAGATAATTCTATCGATGTCTGCTCCACTCCATTCATAAATACTTTGATCATCATCTCCTCCTAAAACAACTCTTCGAGTGTTTTTGGATAATTTCTCAATCACCTGCCACTGAATTGGAGATTGATCCTGAACTTCATCACACAGGAGAACTTCAATATTTGGTGATTGACCAATACTCAGGAATTGTTCCAACATATCTGTAAAATCTATCAAACCATTTTCCTGTTTAAAGAGTTTTAATCCTCTTAAGACTCTATCAACAGCAGCCCATGGCATGTTAATTGTTAAATCATTATATAATGTTCTAATAGGTATATTCTTTATTCGAGACAAATTCTCTATAAATAAGATCTTATCCCCGTCATCCAATCCATAAAGTGTGTCGTCCTCCGTATATCTTCCAGATATACGGATGCCAATCCAATTAGCAAATTCCTGCACTTTTTCATCTGCGAAAACCTCTGTTCTTCGTAACCCTAAAAGTCTAAAACAGAGACTGTGAATAGTTCGGAAATAGGGGAATTGTGATCTGGTTAATCCGAATTTTTTCATCGCTCTTTCACAAGCTTCTTCGGCAGCTTTACGTGTGAAAGAAACATACGCTATTCTATCTGGAGGTACTCCGTTATTTAATTCTTGCTCTACGATATTTAACAGGGAAGTCGTTTTCCCTGTTCCTGGTGGGCCGAGAATTATCTCTGGTAGGAACATCATTCAATAACCAAATTGGGTTGTCATCTATCCATATATCAAATTGTATACCCAAGGATTGGGTATACAAAATCTTCCCCTTAAAACTAGTATAAATCACATCAATCTGCAGTCCCTCAATCTTATTTTGAGGTCTACGCATGGTAACACATGTCACATCGTGACCAAAATCACTAGCTAAATCTATAAATTGATCCCAGAATTCTGGATCGCGGGTATAAGTTTCGTCATAATCTAAGGCTATTTTCACTGTTTAAATTTCTTCCCCATCACATCCGCAAACATATTACGTAGTCCACGTTCAGCTATGGCTAGAGCCTTCCATGCATGATCTAGATCAGGAGACTCAAATACCGCTACAATTGCAATCTCTTGTATCAGCGCAGTTAAAAACACAGATACATCTTTTTCTTCCTTTAATATCTCATCAAATCTATCTAAAATCTTATTAAATGTCTCTAAATCTATTTCTGTTCTAGTCATAGGTGTATTTTTTCTTTTCTTCGTATTCGAAAGTTTCCTTAGGAACTTTCTTTGCTACATGGGTGTGTAAGCGAATCACCCCTACTTTCTGACCAAATTCATCGAGACCTCCAGTAATAAGACAAACTAACTCTAATTCCATTTTCAATGCCATTTTATCCCTTACATGGTGGCGCAGCCGTTCATGGTAATCGTGATCATTTTCAATCACTGTAGTGATATCATCACCCGCCATGGTGTCCACCACTAGCTGATAACCTCTTCACCGTTTCCAATTGAACAGCAAACGAATTACGGAGATCTTTTTCAATAACCCCTAATCCTTCCCATGCGAGATCCTCACGATCATTGGTAATCAAGACCACAAAGGCTACCATTACATCAATCATAGCAGAAATTCCAATAGCTGGGTCATGTCTACTTAATACATCCAACAACTCTGATGCACAAGCTGCTTTTTTTAGTGTCTTTTCTGCTTTGTCCATTTTCTTAATCCCCTATATGTTTTAGGTCGGGATGCGAGTATAGTTGAGCAAGGTCTCAATCACCCAATTTTTCGGCTATCCCGACGCTCCCGACCTAAACTTTATAATAGCACGTAACCAGTTACTAGACTATAGTTAGATTGGCCCTTTTTTTATCTCTGGTAATTGGTACGTTGGAGATTCCGGTAGAATCGCCAAGGGAATAAACCAAGTATTCACACCCCTGTTTTTCTGAAGAATAAAGAATTGATGCCCACCCCCAAGATCTTTTATTCTTTGGGTCAATTTCCCTCGAGAATAATGTTTAAAATTCTGTCTATCCAGGAAATTTTGGAGAGCAGATAATTTAAAGAAAACTTTTTGCTCATCTGTATCCTTCCAAGGGATATTTCTTAGTAATTCTTCCTTATCATCGGCAATTTGGCGATCTGTAAGAAATTCCTCCAATAGTTCCTTAAACTGTCCAGAAATACCTATATCAGGAGTCGATTCTATCTCATCAACCCCCTGTTGCATTGCGTCCCCTAATAATAAGATCCAATCGGACTGTTTCATAGTCTGAAAGCAGACTCCTCGATCAAGAGCAAGAGCCTGAAATCGATAAAAATTCTGTAATTGATCAGTGGTAGCTTCTATGTTCAAATCGCCAAGTGTAACAAACCAAATGGGAGGATCAGTTTTCATTTTACTAATCCCCGAGATCTTCGGAACTTCGTCTGACCCCTCTATCCCATAACGACGTCCGCGACAAATTTTAGAAAAACAGTGAGATGCCATAGGCTGTGTTTTACAGGTATACCTGTATCCATCAGATACACCTTTCTTTTCCACAGATTTTATCGTGTTCATAACTTCCTCACTCGTTAGAGGAGGATTGAAAAATAATCTGTTTGCGTCTTCTAATCTATCTTTCCAATGTTCCTCATCAACACGCGTATAGTACAAAGCCATCATAAAAAGGGTACTATTCCTACCTCCGTCGGGAACTCCCTGATCTGCCAAATGGGCTAAACAGGGAGGGCCGTCGCTGAATGGCACATCAGAGACTTTAGTAACATTCCCAACAGAAAAAATAGATTTTTTCCGTTCCGTCTCCTTCTCATACTCCAATAATTTCTCTGGAGTAACTCTAGAATTCTCTGCGAAATTCAGAAATTCTTCTAGAGTCATTCGTGCTCCAGTTTTCTTTATTGCACTTTGGTCAGCTAATTTTCCACCAAACGTAGTTCCTAAAAATGGAACACACATCCAGTTACCTAGTTGACCTTTATCAGAGAGTATTTTGGTCTGTTTAGGAAATATTTCTGATCCAGAAATCCCCAATTTAGCCGAAAAATGTCCCAAAACCAACTGAACCAACCCACAAGATTGTTCCTCTGTTAAGAACAGATATAGATGAAGTCCGTTACTTTTAGACGCTATTGGTACAAGGGGTAAATTGTGGGATTCTATCTTCCTGATTACATCGATGTGATTTATAGAATAGTCATCTATATCTATCCCTCCCCAAAAACACCCTCCTCTTTCATTAATGGGAATAATCCCAAGGGGATAAGTCCCATTAAGATGTTTTTCAAACATTTCCAATGTAGGGGATTTGGGGATAGTTCTTGCTGTTTCTGAAATCCCCCATTTGGGGCCAGATTGTTTTATTTCTTTGGTTGGAATTCCATATGTGCCGTGTCCCCTGGTTGATCCTTTAAATAATTCCATAAATCTTGCTGTTAGGGTCATTTAGCCCTCTTGGAATAAAATTTAGCCATTTTTTATGGTACTAAAAATTACTGGTCTTGTAAACCACAAATTAATTCTCAGTCTTGTACACCAAATCTTAAAAGATTGCATTGATCAAATGTAAACCCTACTAATATACAATCTCCACTAAATTCGTCATCTGTTATATCTTTATATTCTTCTTCTGCATAAAATCGGCACTGTAACTCTGAAAATGAATCCATACACAAGGTTACATCCTGAAATGGACCATATCTAAGAAATAAGGCTTGTTGATGGGTAAAGCCATGTGATTCTGCAGCAGCTATTACTTGTTCTGAAGTGTGTTCTCGAGTACATCCTGTAAATAGAATTATCCCCGCGCACACCAACGCGGGGAAATTTATCAATGGGTTGGGGTATGGCAATTTACATCACCTCACTTTCATTCTTTTAAAAGTAACGGGGCGGTCCGGACAGGAGGAACTCCGCGACCGCCCCGATTGGCAGGAAGTCTGATATAAGATTAGTTATCTATCCTAATGCTTCTACACGTCCAATTTCCATTCTAGAATTTTTCTAAAATTCTAGAATGGAACCTCCTCTTCATTCTCACGACCTTGATCAAGGTCGTGATCAACAACATCCGCAGTCTTTTCACCCTTGCTGAAGGCTTCATAAAGCGCCTTCCCTCGCCTATATTCCTCTGGAGATACCCAACCTCCTGGTTCAACTTTAAACACAAACCAAGAATTGGAGTCTTTGGTTCTCTCTACTGTAGTGAATTTATACTTACAACTGAATGAAGGAGCTATCTTATTTGTTCCGGGGATTATAACCTGATTCATCATCTGCATAAATTGCCGAGACACCGAATGTCCTGTAGATGACAGAGGAATAACATAAGCCTCCCCATCAGCAAATCCTACATGTTGTCTGGTCTCGACAACACTATTCCCATTCGCCCTTATCCATGCCTTCCTTTCTTTACCTTCCTGCATGAGAACAGTTTCTCTTGCATCTGGAGGTTTATCCTTATGAATTCCTACTAGACCACCTCTGTTTGGTCTCCATTCAGGCCAAACCTTCTCAAAGAAGCAAGGTTGGAACAGAAATCCTTCATCTGACTTTACTAGAGATTTGTGGATAGAATTTCTCTTCCATACATCCCCCGCTTCTGATCCTGCGATATAATTGTCGCTACTCCGCTTTAGTGGAGCAGAATTGCTCTGAAGCAGATAGATCAGAGGGACTATATTATCTTCTTGAGATTGACTGACGCCTTTTCCTGCGTCGTCCATCATAAAGTCTGTTAGTGAACTAAGTTCACTAACGTCATCATCCTTCAAAGCTAAATTTGACTTTGCCATTATTTATTTCTCCTAATTACTACAAACATAATTGCCGTTACTGCTCCCAACCAGATGACTACCATTGGTACAAAAGGCACTGGTCACAGGCAAGCTGGACCCTCCCGTTGTTACACCATATGTTCCACTACTAGATGATAATGTTTGTGTTGTAAACGTTTCGCCAGAAATCGTTACGGTCAAATCTACACATTTTCCATATATCTTCTGTTCCTGCAACACATCTCTATGACCATAGCAGGCTTCTTTACTGTCGAACCCTCCTGAAAGGAGAGATCCTCCAACAACTGCCAGATAGGCCCAAGATACTGCCATATTAATCCTTCCAAGTTACCGCTTTTTCAGCCCACATTTGGGCTCCTATAGCCTCTGCTATTGCAGTCTCAGCTATATGTCTCGAAGGATACCATCCTTTCCCTAAATTATCCTTTTCATAAAAATGAATGATATCTATTATCTCTGCAAATAATTCTTTCAATTTTTGAACCTTTCCTGAACCACTAGGATTAAAATCCAATCCTACAGATATTTCTCCGAATGATTTCATTTCTGCTCCTTAACATCCACATATTGTCCAATCGTCGCCCCAAACCATTCCAAAGGAGGCATCTTTGTCCTCTCTGAATCCTTTAGACTTGGGTTGCTCAAATCATCCAAATATTGCTTATGTCGCTCCTTCAACCAGGAAGTTAAAGTGTTCCACGGAACACCAAAATGTAGATCATAATCTATATTCATATCGATGAGTAAATCTTCTATCTGTTCCTGTTTCTCCTTAGAATCTTTACCAAGAACAGCCGTTACTGTCCTCTTGATGATGGCATCTTCCTTCTCTTCCTCGAGAAAAGAATACGCCAAGGTTGAATTCTCAATATCATCATTGTTGATATTGGCTTTGTAGTAAGGCTTTAGTCTGAACTCAAACTGTTGATAATTCCCTTCCTTTGGAAGACATAGGAAATTCTGACTGACTTCATTCATTAAGTCTACTAGTTCGGTTTGGATTATATAGAAATATTTTTTCCTGAATAAAGCGAGTCTGTCTTCTAATTCCTTTATTTCAAATTTTAAATCACGAGCTTCCCTCATCTTTTGGGTTAGAGTTTCTAACTTATCAGGACGATCCATAATTCGACCGTCCTCTTCATTTATTAGTTCACGCAGTTCTGGGTCTAGTGTCGTTAAGTACATTTGTGTTTGCTCCACACCCCCTATATAGCGACCTTTGGAACGGGTTGCAAGCCTAGAATGTAAAAAATTTTTATCAAAATGCGCGACGGTCCATATTGCCCATCTCGCCGGCACGGTGGTGCCTACGCGAGCGTGCGCGCACTAACGAAAACCAATAATCCAATAAATTACAACCCGCACAGGCGCTACCCTTTTGGTCTTGCTGGCGAAAATCGCCCTATCGGTTTTGGACCACGAACTTTTCTTTGCTAATAGCGCCAATATTTCGAGGAATTGACTTGCAATGTGCGCGGCCATTTGCCATAATGGGCTCGTGGGTTTGCTCCCCCGTGTATATGCGCATGTTCTTATGGAAGGGAAATGATAGATTTTTATAAAATTATCACACCAGAGCTTGTAGTCACTATGATCTTTGCTGTAGCTGGGGTTTACCTCCTGTTTCATGGCTGATTTACCACCTCTGTTCAAATGTCAGGAGGAATGTCTTGATAGAATGAAAGATGAAGATTCTTGGGCCGTCTTATGTGAGATGGGAACAGGGAAATCTCGCGTTATTGTAGAAGATTGGATTCGAAGACCAGATCTTAACCTCCTTATAGTTGCTCCCAAAGGATGTTATCTGAACTGGTATAAGGAATTTGATCTTTATCTCTCTAAAGAGCAGAGAGATACCATACTTATACGCCATTGGGTTGCGAATGCAAGTACCAAGGAATTTTCTAATGTAAAAGCCATCCTCAGACAATGGCCAAAATTTAGAAGAATTCTCCTGATAAACATCGAAGCATTGAGCGGCAGCAAATCTGTCAAATCTTTTCTAGAGTTGTTCCTAACGAGTGGCCCAGCTATGATGGTGATAGATGAATCTACGAGGATAAAAACTTATAACTCCCAACGGACTAAGGCTATTCTTTCACTTGCGCCGCTTGCTCCTGTCAAAAGAATTTTGACTGGATTAGTAGCTCCTAATTCCCCTATGGATCTATTCAGTCAATTCCAATTCCTTGATTGGAGAATTCTTGGTTATAAAAATTTCTTCACTTTTAAGTCGCGTTACGCTGTACTCCAAAAGACTTTTTTTGGATCAAGAAGTTTTGATCAAATTATAGGATACCAAAATATCGATGAGTTGCAAGAAAAAATAGCTAGGAAATCCTACAGAGCACTCAAAAAAGATTATCTCTCCCTACCTCCAAAGATTTTTACAGAAAGATCTGTAGAACTGTCATCCATACAAGAGAAGATCTATAAGGATCTGAAGAAGGACACTATGTCCATCCTTGATGGGGGGGAATACGTGTCTGCATCTTTGGCATTATCTTTGCTAATGAAATTACATCAGGTAACTGTTGGTCATGTATCAGATGACCAAGGTCGTCTTCAATTGATTAACGCCACTCCTCGAGAAGAAGAGTTAATGTCCATCCTTGAAGAGACTGAAGGTAAGGCCATAATTTGGGCACATTTTAGGCCAACACTATTAAGGTTGCGTAGCCTCATTCAAAAAAGGTATGGTGAGCAAAGCTTAGTTGAATTCTGGGGTGATACAAGCGTAAAAGATAGAGAGATAGCTAAAGACAGATTTCAGAATGATGATACCTGTAGATGGTTTTTAGGGAATCAATCTTCTGGTGGTATAGGAAACACATTGACTAAAGCCAATGTGATTATTTATTACAGCAATAGTTTTAATCTCGAACATCGTAGTCAAAGTGAAGATAGGGTACACAGAGCAGGATTAGATCACTCTGTTCTTATTATAGATTTGATTGCAAAAGGAACAATTGATGAAAAAGTTATCAACGCACTTAAAGATAAAATCAATCTTGCTGCCTCTATCACTGGTGAGTCTGCTAGGGATTGGCTTAGATGAATCT
>Ga0307474_10000725_pt1 | contig 23715 bp, 19 predicted proteins | sample atmos_gasesECM1C_2_FD_203312 | JGI IMG/M metagenome (GOLD analysis project Ga0307474, IMG submission 203312) | Hardwood forest soil microbial communities from Morgan-Monroe State Forest, Indiana, United States - atmos_gasesECM1C_05 | ecosystem: Environmental > Terrestrial > Soil > Temperate... | reverse complement strand
GCAAGGACGCCGAGGGCATGAATATCTTCCAGGGCGGATTTCTCGGCCTGGATAACATCGGCGTGTTCAATCGCAGCGATCCCCTGCCGACCGGCGGCTATATCGAGCAGTCCGATGGGACCAGTTGGATGGCCATGTATACCCTGAATCTGCTGGCTATCGCTCTGGAACTGGCCAAAGAAGAATCCTGCTATGAAGATCTGGCCAGCAAATTCTGGGAGCACTTTGTTTACATAGCACATGCCATGAACCATCGCGGTCGCAACTCCCTGGGACTGTGGAATGAAGACGACGGTTTTTTCTACGACGTGCTGAAGCTGCCTGACGGCTCACAATTTCCGATGAAAGTCCGCTCAATGGTGGGATTGATCCCGCTGTTTGCAGTGGAAACTCTGGAGCCGGAAGTGCTCGATCGGCTGCCCGGCTTCAAGCGGCGTCTGGAATGGTTCGTTGATAACCGTCCCGATCTCACGGAAAATTTTGCCTGTATGCGCAGCGAGGGAATGGGTGAACGCCGGTTGTTGTCCATTGCAGACAAGGATCAGCTTCGCAGCATTCTCAAATACATGTTTGACGAGCGTGAGTTTCTATCACCGTACGGGATCCGCTCACTGTCTCAGTTCCATCAGAAAAGCCCTTACGCACTTCACGTCAACGGGACCGAGTACCGTGTGGATTATGAACCGGGCGAATCGTCGAGTGGACTATTTGGAGGTAATTCGAACTGGCGTGGCCCGATCTGGTTTCCGGTGAATTTTCTCCTCGTCGAGTCCCTGCAAAAGTTCCACCACTATCTAGGCAACGCTTTCAAGGTTGAGTATCCGACTGGATCGGGAAACATGAAGACCTTGTGGGACGTGGCGGGTGAGCTGTCACGCCGGATGACGAACGTCTTTCTTCGCGACGAAAATGGTCACCGGCCGGTATTCGGCAACCTGGAAAAGTTCCAGACGGACCCCCATTGGCGCGACCTGCTTCTCTTCCACGAGTATTTCCACGGTGACTCCGGCTCCGGAGTGGGCGCCAGTCATCAAACCGGATGGACCGGCGTCGTCACAAAGTTGATGCAACAGAGCGGCGAATTCCGCGAACGCAAGAAGACTGAGCCGGCGGCTGCCACGGTAGGCGCAGACTGAATTCGTAAGGAGCAGTGATGGGCTACCACGGTCTTCTCAGCCCAAACCTGTCTGTCTCCTCTCGAGTCTCACCTCGCGAAAAGCCGGGTTAGGCCATGTCTCGGACATCTTCGACGATGACGCCTCCATCGCCCCTGCGGATGGATTGCTCATCCTGGAGCGCGGGCGAGATTCTCCGTGGCTACATCGAAGCGGTGAAGGGTCTGCTTCCGAATCCGCGACCAAGCGGCCCCTCAACCCAAACGAAGACCCGGCTAATCGGTCTGGGGTTCCACCCTTCGGAGGATCTTTACAGGCGCGGATTCTAAGGCTAAAACAGTCGTTTTCTATACCACGGTGGGAACGGCACAAGGGACGCAGATTTCAACCGCGCAAGCCAACGCGGCGCAGAAGTTTTTGGAAGCGCGGGTCCAAGCGGAGAGGATCGAAACCTGGCCGGAGCAGGACGCCGGGGTTAAATCGCTCTTCGAAGCCTTCTTCGAGCCAATTCATGGCTTGATCCGTGTCTCCGAGAGATGCGTAGATCATGGCGATCTCCGAAGCATTCGAATGACTGGGGTTTGAGCGCTTCTTCAGGTCGCCCAACAACTGTACCGCTTCGCTCCCCTTGCCGGACGCGATGTAGGCGCGTGCAAGATTGGCGATGCAGGTCGGGCTATCCCCAGAAAGCTTCACTGCTTCTTGGAGTTCTGCGACGGCTTCATCGTACATGTGTTTTTGCAAGTATGCCTGGGCGAGCTGATTATGAGCGAGAGCGAAATTAGGATCCATTTCGATCGTCTTGCGGCTCTGTTGTATGGATTCGTCATAAGAGTGCGCAAGGACAAGGACCTCTGCCAAATCGGCGTTAATGATAAGAGACAGAGGATCTAGGTTTTGCGCTTTTCTCATTTCCGCAATTGCCTGGTCATACCGACCCAAAAGACTCAAGTGCCAGGCATACCAATGGTGAGCGGTTGCGTAGCCTGGACTTAGTTCGATGGCCCGCTGAAATTCTTTCCCGGCAGAGTCAAAATCCCAGTCGAAGCCGTCCAGGACGAATGCAAGCGAGTTATGAGCTTCGCCGAGCGTGCTGTCTAACTCCAGCGCTTTGATTGCCGCCGTCTTGGCTTGGGGGAACGCTTCTTTGGGAGTCATCACTGCATACTGCCAGTCTCCCAACAAAGCATACGTGTCGGCTAAGCCAGAATAAGCTTGGGCGTATTTCGGATCCTCTTCGATCGTCTGCTTGAAATATGCCAAGGCGACCTTCAAACCATCCGCCGTTCGCTTGTTCCAGAAGTAGCGCCCTTTGAGATAGGACTCGTAAGCTTCCGGGTTAACAACCTTTACGTTTTTGAGGGCGGCTTGTTCCTGCGGAGTCAAGTTGATCCGAATTTGATCTGCAATGGCGGTAGCCACGCGGTTCTGGAGTGCCAGGGTGTCACGCAATTCACCCTCATAGCTCTGGGACCATAGGTGCTTGTCCGTAGAGGCCTCGATCAATTGCGCCGTGATACGGACCTGGTCGCCGGAGCGGAGCACGGTGCCTTCTACCACAGCATCCACGTTCAGTTCGCGAGCGATCTGCGGCAGAGGCTTGCGCGCTCCTTTGTAAACCATTACGGAGGTGCGGGAGATTACGCGCAAAGCGCTGATCTGCGCCAGGTCAGTGATCAACTCATCGGTCATGCCGTCAGCGAAATAATTCTGGGCAGCGTCGCCAGAAAGGTTTTCCAGCGGAAGGACCGCTATGGATCGGATGCCCGTGGGGGCGGGGGCCCGCGAACGAAGTAGCCAAATGGAGAGAATCGACAAACCAATAACAATAATAATGATGACGAGCGCCAAGGCGCCGACCCAACGCGTCGGCCACCGCCGGCGTTTGGGCGCAACTGCCAACCCGGCAGCTTGGATCTTCTGCCCAGGGTCCGTAGCGGGCAGCTCTGCACCTACAGGTTCTTGTCTTTTTGGGCCGGCGTCTGCATCGACGACTGACACGTCCGCAATAAAACGATAGCCACGTTTTGGAAGAGTCTCGATGAATCGAGGACTCTCAGCCGAGTCTCCCAAGGCACTCCGCAGCTTCCCGATGGCGATATTGAGCGCCTGATCGAAATCACCGAAATTTTCGCTGGGCCAGACTCGGCTGCGCAATTCCTCCCTGGTGACAACTTCCCCCGGATGTTCCAGCAAAATCTCCAGCAGTTTCATCGGTTGCTGCTGCACTCTGATCCTCAAACCCGCTTTTCGAACTTCGCCGGACTGGAGAGAAACCTCGAAGGTTCCGAATCGCACGACGGAGTTGGGCTGAAGGGATTCCATATGCTTTTGGGTTCGCTCAGAAGTCTAGCATTTCGGTCAGAAAACCGTTTCCTACTCAGGATATCTACAGAATCAACTCATTAGCCATCAATGACTTAACAGGCAATGTGTTGGATATGTGGAAAAAGTCGTCAGTTAATTGACGCCGCAGCGGTTCTGGGCCAGAGTTGGCTGCGACCGGGGTTCGAGTTGATTCACGGAGAAGGCAAATGAGTCGTATTGGGCTGGGCTCACTAGGGGTGGTCCGACTTGGAGCTTCGTCCTCCCTAGACGATCAATCATTGGCAGGGTTCGAAGAGCTAGCGATGCCCCTCTTCGATGCCCTCTATAATTTCGCGCGCTGGCTGGCGCGCGATTCGAACGACGCCGAAGATCTCGTACAAGAGACTTATCTCAAGGCTTTACGCAGTTTCACGTCGTTTCAGTCAGGCACCAATTTCCGGGCATGGATATTTCGAATCCTGAGGAACAACTTTCTAAGTTCGTGCTCAAAACTCGAGCGACGCATGACCGCTGCGATCGACTCGGAAGAGGACGGTCCTGAATTGGCAGTTGATACAGAAACTCCCGAAACCATTCTAATGAATCGCTTTAATTCCCAACTGGTGCAGCGCGCGATCGAGGATCTGCCAGTGCATTACCGGGAGACCCTCCTTCTTTGTGAAGTGGACGAGATGTCTTACCTGGAGATCTCGGAAATACTGTCGATCCCGATCGGAACGGTTATGTCACGTTTGGCCAGAGCCCGGAAGTCAGTTCGCGAGTCACTTCTGAGCGCTCCCGGCGCGCCACGATCGAGAGACTTGTCTCTTCACATCGCGGCGCACTAGAAAGAAGAAAATTCATGGCGGCCACCACCTTGGCAGCAACCTTGAACACCCCGATATCCGAACTCCAATCTCATCCAACGGAGCGGATCTTGGTCATCGAGCATGATGGCGCACTGCGAAAGATCCTGCGACGACTTTTCTCCTCGGAAGGATATGAGGTCGATATCGTTTCCGATGCCGTTTGTGGTTTGGAGAGACTTCGTCAAGGATCGCCAGCGGCGATGATCCTCGATCTACCGCGTCCAGGATCTTCAGGGTGTGATCTATGCAAGAAAATTGCTAATTGGATGCCCGGCTTGCCCCTCGTGATTCTTAGCGGGAGTGTGGATGTTGCGGACAAGGTCCTGCTGCTGGAGATGGGTGCCGACGATTACATGACTATACCCTTCAGCCCACGGGAACTCCTTGCGCGTTTGCGCGCGTTAATCAGGCGTGCCTCCCGCTTAAGTCCGGAGAATGCAGACGTGTATACGTTTGCCGACGTGAAGGTGGATTTTTTTAAGACCGAGATCACTCGGGGCGGCGAGAAAATCACAGTTACTCCAAAAGAATTTAAGACACTTGAATTCCTGACAAAGAATGCCCAACGCGTGATCTCGCGGGAGGAACTTCTCAATGACGTTTGGGGTTACGAGCACTACCCTTGCACCAGGACGGTGGACAACCACATGCTGAAGCTACGACAGAAACTCGAGAGCGACCCTTCACACCCGTTACACTTTCTGACAGTACACGGCCGAGGCTATAGGTTTTTGCCTTAAGCCATTCCGGCGCATTTCATAGCGGGCATTCTACTGGAACCATAGCTCCATCGATCCGCGGAAGTCGGCGCAGGTGCCCTCTTAAGGCAGGAATCTGTGAGTTGCGATGACGGCACCGCAACTCACAGGAGGAATTTACGGAAGTTAGAACGCTGCGATTCCGTTGAAGCCGCTGAGTGGTGAGACACCACTGGCAAACCCAACATTAAGCAACGTCCCGTCCTTCTGTACGGAAAAGATACCGATCGCTCCAGCGACGGAGTTCAAGGTATAAATGAACTTGCCATCGGAACTGACCGCGATATCAAGATTGGTAGATCCCTCGGGATTCGTGCCGACCACCGTTCCTGGTAACGCAGTCAATGCTCCAGTGCCCGCGATGGTAAAGCCAGAGATGGTCGACGAGCCGGCGTTGGAAGTGTAAACAAAGCTGCCGTCAGGGGTGACCACGCTCCAGCAGTTCGCGGCTCCCAGCGTCGGAACACTGGTGCTGATTGGCGTTAGTACGCCATTGGCTGCGATCTCATAGGATGAGATAGCCGAGCCGTTGGCTACTCCAGAAGGGCCGGTCTCGGAGATAAGAGCCGCTCCGTCCGTGGCGAAACTCACTGAGAATGCGCCCGGGCCTGCACTAGGGTTCACCACAATCGGAGACAAAGTGCTATCACCTTGGACACTGAACACGTCAATGTCGTTGGTTAGACGTTCAACCACGACCAGAAACCTGCCGTCGGGGCTGAATGCCAGGCCTCCAGCACCCGAATTGTTAGTGGAAAGAAAGCGTGTGGAGTTGGGAATTTGCGTAAGCTTGCCGTGATCCAAGCGGAAACCAACCACACTGCTGCTGCCACCAACGTTGCTGACGTACACAAGATTTCCGTGCTGCGCCACTGCATTGGGCTCACTGCCGCCGGAGATCACTTTATCCACCAGTGATAGTTGTGAGCCGTGAACGCTAAACACAGAAACACTGCCGCTGCCGGCATTCACTGCGAACAGCAGCGTGTGATCCTGGCCGAGAGTTAACGAGCCTTGAGATTCCAAGGGATCGTTATTACCACCACTTCCCCGGCCGCCGGTTGCGAACCTGCCGCTTTCTTGCAATGTTCCATCGGTAGCACGACGGTATGCGATCACTTCGTTGTTGTCGACCGCATTGGTCATCACAAACACTGCACCTGCGTCGTGTTTATCTCCCTGTTGTGCTTTACTAAGCACTGGCGAAGCCAAACCAACAGCGAGTCCGGCCATGAATAGCGTGCGAATTACTTTACTCATTAAATTAACTCCCACAGTTTTTAGTCGCATACCGCCTGATCAAGAAGGCAACGAAATTAATCCGTTGCCAAGAATTCAGGCACTGCGCGGTGATGAGACTAAGGTCGCCGAGAAAAGTTACAGAGCGCGCACCATGGACACCACAGCGCTCCCACATCCGGAAGGATGAGGATATTCAGTGTTCGCGCGGCCCCTGAACCCCGACTACTTGACGAACTCCCTGCTGAGTTTAGAGCTTTCCCCTCAAGTGGCGGAATGGATAAGGGGAGGAAAAACCCCTCCCCACAGAGCATCGATCCTTCGCTACGCTAATCGAGCTACTTGGTCACTCCGAACTTCTTGTTGCTCCGCAGCGCGGCCTTCGGGGTGATCACGGTCACGAGTCCTGTGGTGGCTCCTGTGGGCACTACGGCGGTCATATACGTGTTTGACACGACAGTGAATCTGACCGCAGCCGTCCCGTTAAATGAGACGGCATTGGTTCCGGTGAATCCCTGCCCCAGAATTTCGACAGTCGAACCGACTTTTCCCGACGCAGGCAGCAAGCTCACAAACGGCTTAAGACCGAGATTCAGGGAGTAAAAGACCCCCGTATTGTTGATGTCTCCGCCCAGCGACGTGTCTCCGTATAGGATGCCGTTCGTGTGCTGGATCGGCGTGACCAGGGGCTCCGCGCCATCAGTGGCGTTAAAATCCTCGCATACAGCGAACGTACCGTTCGGGGTGATCCGGAAGAAGGTCCCGAAGCCGTTTCCTTGTTGCTGCGCAGCACCGTAGAAATTGCCGTCGGTTGCCTGAACCAGCCCAGCGTTAGCGAAGGCCCCGTCAGTGCTCCCATTAAGAGCGTGGAGTTCCGCGAAGCCTTTTGTGGTGATGTCAAACACGTTACCGAAGAGACTGGCGCCGGTGGTGGTTCCGTATAGCTTGGCGTCGTTGCCCTGAACTAATCCAGCATAGGGGTAGGCGCCATCGAAAACGTCAAAGCTGAAGAGCAGCGTGATTGGAAATTCTCCCGACGGCACTATTTTGAAGATCGTACCGTAATTGATGCCGAATCCGGCTGTTGTTCCGTACAGGTTTCCATCAGTGGCCTGAACCAAGGGACCAATCGGAAAAGCGCCGTGCGGCCCGTCGAACTGATAGATCGTGGTCAGCGTACCAGAGGGCGTAAGCTGGTATATCGTCCCCAATGGGCCAGTGCCGCCTTGGTATGTTGTTCCGTAAAGGTTCCCATCCGAGGCTTCGATGGGCCCGGAGTAGGGAGATTCACCGTCGTTGCCCCCTTCGAAGTTCCACAGAATTGTCAGCTTTCCCGAAGGCGTAAGTTCGAACACCGTCCCGCAGCCACCAATGCAGGCGGTTCCGGTTCCGCCGTTGAAGGTTGCCCCGTAGAAGTTGCCGTTAGTGCCCAGCGTCAGTCCGCTGGCGGGCTGGCCGGTGGTGCTCGTGAAATTGTAGATGACGGTCAGCTTCCCTCCAGGCGTAAGCTTGAACGCCGTCCCCATGTTATTCGTTCCGCCAAATAGAGTCGTGCTCCAAAGGTTGCCGTCTCGGCCTTGCGCAATGGCGCCAACGGCCTGGGGACTCAGCGGGTCCCCCGTATGGTCGCCGAAGTTGTAAATTGTGTTGAAGCTAGATTTGGGGTGGCAGGCGTCGGCACGTGCGCCAGTTGCCACTAGCGCAACCATTAACGCCACCAGCGCAATAAGTTTTGATATGCCGGATGGCATTTCGCACGAAACACTCGATATTTGATCTCGCTTCAAAGTTCTCTCCTCAGACGTTAATCGCCAACGTGAAGTCATTCGCACGAAACATCAGATGGGATGGGCGGGAATAAGTTACAATCCGAAACGTTTCGTATTCAAAAAGGAGGGCCGCTTTTTAATTGTCGAGCGTCCCGAGATTCGTTGATCATTCATCCACGGCGACCGTAAGCTTGGCCTTTGCGACTGGAGAGCTGCGTTTCTCAACGTGGAGATTGTCAATCTGCCCACGGGGTGTAATGATGCCTTTTCTAAAACGACGAACGCACTTATTCCACACCGAGCCTGCAATCAGAAAAGATTAGTCCATTTGGACTGTTCTTCGGGCCGCCTGTAGTTGCGAGCAGGCCGACACTTCCAGGCCACCGTTCACATCCAGTTTCAGCTATACCGCGGCCTTGAACAATCTCGCAAGATTATCGATGTCCGCAGCACTGGCATCGCCAATCACGAAATAGCGCAGGCCGCCTTGGGTCCATGTTTCCAGGGTGAAAGGCAGTTGCTTTGGAGAGATAGGGTTTTCGTCCAGCCTGGCCTGCAGTGAGCGTTCCTGAAACACGAACACGGAAATATGGTGTTTGCGCACGTCGTAAATGAGATGCGCACCCGGCGTTTGCTCAAGATACGTCATCCGCCCGCCCAGCAGAGAAAACTCGCTATTCTGGAGTTCAGGCAAATTGAACGCGAAGGGGATCTTTCCCTGGAACCAGGGCTTTACCGTGTGCCGATCGGTTGAAATCACATCGACCGGAGACGAACTGGCCAGCGTAGCCACGTGCAAGTCAGCGATCTCGCTAAAAACCTGATCTTTGCCGGATCGAGTTCCCAGATAGGCTGAAGTCAACGCCCCGATCACGATGATGGCTGCTGCCGCCGCAGCAAACGTCCATCCCAAACCAAAACTGCGCCGGGGTTTTGCAGCAATCTTCTGCTGCATCCTCTTCCGGAACTCAGCACTGGGAGTGTAACGTTTTCCAGCGCCATGAATCGCGCTCTTCATCTGTACGCGCGAAAGGGCGTCCGCCGAGCAAGAGGGGCAGCTGCGCATATGAGCGTCGAAGGTTCGCATCTCTTGCTCAGGAACCTCACCGTCAACGTAAGAGTCGAGCTTTGCTTCCAACTCCTCACAAACCATGGTTCGTCCCCTTTGCAATTGCCAGTGTTCCTGCTCCTTGTTGCAAATGCGGCCGCAATCGACTCCGTAAAGTCTGCCGCGCACGCGATAGACGTGACATCACCGTGCCAATGGGAACCACAAGCGCTTCTGAAATCTCCCGATACGACATCTCTTCTACCTCACTTAAAAGAAGGATCTCCCGGTAATGCAGTGGGAGTTCATCAAGGGCGCTCTGGACCAGTTCGTGGCTTGATCGTGCCAACAGAACCGTTTCAGGTGTAGCGTGCTCGACGGCTAGGTCAAACCCCTCTTCATCCTCGAGATCGAGAGGTACCGTCATCGTAATTTTAAGCCCCTTGCGGGAGGTCAAGAACGTGTTGCGCAAGATGCGATACATCCACGCCCGGAAGTTCGTGCCTAACTCGAACGACGAGAAACCTTTCAAAGCCTTGGCGTAGGTTTCCTGAACCAAGTCTTCGGCCTCCTCGCGATTCTGCGTCAGCCAGTGAGCGAAGTTGTAAAGCTGATCGAAGAGTGGCATGGCCAGACCTTCGAACGAGTCGAGTTGGAGGTCCACTCCTGACAGGTCCACATAATCAGAACTTCCGAGTCTGGGATTTATTCCCTTCAAAACAACAAATTGTTGAGGAAAAGAGGCAGGCCAACTGATTGGCATGACAAACACCGCAATTATGACGATCGTCCATCATGAACGCCCAGAATAATCCCGTTACCTTGAGAACGAGCTTTCCTCTTAAATATTCCATCAAGGGGGAGTCAACTTTGTTGTGCCGCTCGATAATTTGCAATCCAAACGGAATAAAGGGTCAAAAAGTCCGTTATCCTTGGTGAGATTCATCTCACGGAGGATTTTATGCACCACACCGGACGCTCAGCCCTAATCACCGCTTTAGCGGTCGCCGCTCTATCCGCTCTTACGCTCTTGCCTGGTGCCGCACAGACAAACGCCGCCGTTCAGGCCCAGGGATGGCCGAGTCACGCTCGCAACGCGCAGCATACCGCCGTATCCTCTGTCGCCGCGCAGTCGCTTGCGAACATTCATTGGCAAACCCCTGTCGACCTCAACCCTCCCACAGGAGAGATCCTCATTCACTACGGTTCTCCGCTCGTCACTCCTGCGGGCACCGTCATTGTTCCGGTCAAGACCGGCACCGACAGCTTCCGTGTCGAAGCCCACAACCAAGCGACCGGAGCCGTGCTCTGGACACTGAACACCGGCTATCACGCTCCCTCGGCAGGCTTCGTACCCAGCTTCAGCCCGGTTCTCTTCAACGGAAAGCTCTATCTGCCGGACGAAGGCGGGAGGGTGCTGGTACGTGACGCTCCCGACCAGGCTACCGGCCAGCTCTCGCGCCTGGTGTTCTACGGCGCCAGCAATTTCAAAGCCGACCCGAAGGTCTACAATGCCAATGTCAAGATCAACACTCCCATCACAGCCGATGCTGCGGGCAATCTCTATTTCGGATTTGTGGTCCATGGAGCTACTCCCCTTAACCTGCAGAGCGGCCTGGCTAGGATTTCCGCCACCGGCCAAGGTTCGTTCGTCGCAGCCACTACCGCAGCCGCAGACCCCAAAATCAAAAAGGTCGACATGAACTGCGCTCCGGCTTTGTCTCGCGACGGAAAAACCCTCTACGTCGGTGTGAACAACAAAGATTTTGGTTTCGGATATTTGCTCGCTCTTAACAGCCACACCTTGCAGACCACCGCCAAAGTCCTCCTCGTTGACCCCAACACTGGCCTCAACGCCGAAATCCCTGACGAAAGCAGCGCCAGTCCCACCGTTGGCCCGGACGGCGACGTTTATTTCGGTGTTCTAGAAAATCCGTTCCCCGGACACAACGACCGCGGCTGGATGCTCCACTTCGATAGCACTCTCGGCCAGCTGAAAACTCCTGGCAGTTTTGGTTGGGATGACATAGCGTCGATTGTCAGCGCGTCCCTGGTCCCTTCTTATCATGGAACTTCGAAGTATCTGGTCTTGACCAAATACAATAACTACGCAGGTGTCGGCACCGGTGATGGCATTAACAAAATGGCGATTCTCGACCCTAACGCCACCGAGCCCGACCCTGTCTTCCCGTCCACGCTGGTCATGAACGAAGTACTGACCGTCAAGGGCGTCACGCCTGATCCTAATTCAAATCTCCCCGGCGCGGTTCGCGAGTGGTGCATCAACACCGCTGCTGTGGACCCATTCACTAAGTCTGCTCTCGTCAATAGTGAAGATGGCAAACTCTACCGCTGGGACTTCACTACCAACACGCTTTCACAGGTCATCACCTTAAGCAGCGGCATCGGAGAAGCCTACACACCAACCGCTATTGGCACCGATGGCACCGCCTTCGCCATCAATGACGCCGTATTGTTCGCCCTCGGCCGCTAAGCGTTTACCAGGCGTCACGGCCGCGCACCCTCGAGGGCGTGGTCGTGGACGTCTGTCGGCAGGCTGAAATTGACTCTTGCAGAGACCGTGCGTAATCCCAAGTGCGCACCAGAGCGCTGATTCTCCATCTTCATTGGTGACCCGTCTCCATTGAACTGAAATCAATTCCTCGTAGTGCTCCACAATTACTGTGATCCAGCGGAATAAAGCGCTACAGAGTCCGTTATCCATTGGTGAAGGTTATTTCACCAAACACTGAGAAAACGTAAGAGGACGAGGCAATGGTAAATCCCTTTGATCTTAAAACCGCGATCTTGGCGAAGCACGCGCAGCACGTGGTGCTGATCCACTTTCCGATCGCCCTTTTTCTTACGGCAGTGGCGTTCGACTTTACCGCAGTGTGGGTGAAGCGCCGTGCCTTGGCCGACGCGGCGTATTACAACTTGCTCGCAGCGGCGATTTCAACAATCCCCGTTCTGGTTACAGGGATTCTTGCGTGGCAATTCCAGCTGGAGGGACAAAAACTGAAGGGCGTCCTATTACTGCACCTCGTTCTGGCGTGCGTTTCGACAGTGATGATCTGGCTGGTGTGGTGGGTGCATTTCCGGGCTCGCCGGCGGACGGTATATCTGCCGAGCTACCGTCTGGCAGTTGAATCTCTGGCAGTCGGTCTCGTAGCCTTGACCGGGCACTTGGGCGGCTTTTTGAGCGGTGTGAATCTCCCTGGTTAGGCGCTCCGATGACATATAGCTCAGGAATAGATACAAGGACAGCGCAACGGAGTGCGGTAATGGGAAAGAGTCACTATGACTGTAAGTAAGGAAGTAAGATCGCCGCAATCTCCGATAAACACTTGCGAGGTCGAGCTTTTGGAATTCCTTTCGCAGAGGCGCGCCTGGGAAGACCGGGAGCGTGAAATAACGTGCACCAACGCCAAAGCATTCGCGCGGGGAATCAGGAATGGGCTGCTGACGGCGACGCCATTGTGGCTGGCGCTTGCCTGGTGGTTGGCAAGGTAAACCCTTTACTAAGAGCCCGCCTACTAAGCGTCCGCGCAGTGTTTACTTCCCGCAGACAAGTTGAAACAAGTAACCAGTTATCGCGAATCGGCATGGAATAATTGTGTCGCCTCCCAGTTATCAACCCTGACAGACATTGGGATCCAGCCGGGAAGCACGCCCCTACTGGAACGCCTGCTCTGAACCAAAAATCAAAAACAAAGGAAAAGTAATGAAGAAAGCTACATTTCATGCGATCGCAGGACTATTAGCACTTGGACTGGCGTTTGGCGTCAACTTCGCACAAGCCCAGGCCGGCACTCTTGACCCGACCTTCGGCAAGGGCGGGACGGTAACCGCAAATCTCGGCATCACTGCCACGACTTTAACCGCTTTCGAGCAATCCAATGGCAACATTGCCGTCGTCACCGGGCTCAACAAGACCAGTCTTCCCGGCGTCGAAGGGTTTGCTTTGCTCAGATACACATCCAGCGGGAAGCTGTTGAGCAAAACGACCGCCACGTTCTTCGCCAACGGTGACAGTATGCCGGTTGCGGCCGCGATGCAGTCCAACGGCGAGATCGTAGTGGCAGGAACAACTACTGGAACTACGGCGGCCACTGAATTCGCGCTAGCGCGGTTCTTGCCCACTGGCCAACTGGACACGACTTTTGGCCAGGGTGGATTGGTGACGACCGTTCCCGCGGGAGTTTTTCCTACGGTATTTGCACTTCTGGTCCAGCCCAACGGCCAGATATTGGTGGCCGGGTCTGCGGGTTCGGGTCTCAGACACGTTCCGTCTCCAACGGTTCTGGTTCGGTACAACCCCAACGGTAGTCTCGATTCGACATTTGGCACGGGAGGAATTGTGGAGGAGCCCACTCCTATCGTTCCCACAGCATTGGCGCAGCTCTCCGACGGTTCCTATTTAGGCGTTAGCGGCGCCGGCTCCGAAGAGTTCAGCTCGACGGGAGTGCTGCAATCGACCGTGACGCCTGAAACAGTGGTGGCGTCCAACCCGTCGTCTCCATCCTCCCAAGCGATTGTCTTCCAGCCCAATGGCGACTATGTTCAGGCTGCGATTGTGGGTAACGGATTCCAGAAGACTGCCGGCGAACTGTTTCGTTTCAGCGAAACAGCAGTTCTTGATCCTACTTTCACCTCCACGAAGTTCACGTTCGGCGGAGGGAACCAGAGCCAGCCAGCGGCAATCGCTCTCCAATCGAATGGGCAAATCGTGGTGGGCGGCGGCAGTGGTCTGGCGCGATTCGAATCCAACGGCGTACTGGACACTGCATTCGCCAGCGGCGGATCATTTGCCACACCTTTTGCCGTCTCCGGAGTGCTGATACAAGCAGACGGTAACATCGTTGTGGTCGGGAAACAGGTGAACGTCACGACAGGAATCACAACCTTAACAGTGGCGCGGTACCTGGGGAACTAACCGGCTCAGCAATCAGAAAAAGGAATGCAGGTCCGGCGAAGGATTCGACGCGGATACTTCACTACCCTGCATTCCTCTCGCCCCCACCTGGCGGCGAACAAATGTGACGGCGCTACAACGTCAAAATCTGATTCGGGATACGTTGCGTATTTTGGGCGATGGCCTGTCGACGAGAGTACCGTCGTTCTATCCCCTAGACTTTCGTTCCACTTACTGAAGTCGTCAATCTCCCACACTGTTTCATTTAGATCTTGACTTTGCTGAGAATAAAAGCGATTCGTGCAAGTTATCAAGTGGGAAGGTCGAAACTGACACATCCAACACAACATTCATCATTCATCCAGGAGGAATCATGAAGCGTACGTTCAGCCTGGGCGGGGGTGCCGAGCCCGAATGTTAGGCCGCACAGCGTCAATCAATCGAATTGTTTGCTTGGATTGACGGCCAATTCGCCGACCGACATCTGGGCGTTTGGTTCCTACTTGGTGGCCGACGGATCGGGGCACCAGATGACATTGCTTTTGCACTGGGACGGAACCAGTTGGAAGACTGCCCCCAGTCCCGATCCCACGAAAGGAACGTTCGTGAGTGATCTTTCTGTTTGCCGGAATTGTTCCGTCATCGGACAACGTCTGGATTTTCGGGGACTTTTCAATTGTTGACACTTTGGTATCCACCTTTTGGTTTATCGAGAGTCTTGGGGTCGGGCCGACTGGTAAAAGTTCAATCAGACTCGCAGGAATGTCATTGCCCCTTCTCTCCCCAGGGAGTCGTCGAAGGAAATTCCGCCAAATCATCGCCCAAATTATTTTGCGGCGTGCGACGGAATAAAAGCGATTCATCCCAGTTATCAACTCTGAACGTTACAAACCACGGAGGACAAATGCCAGACAAAAAGCAAGATCTCATCGATCAGAGTTTGCAAGACCTCAACAACGACGGAGTCGATCGTCGCGGCTTTCTGAAGTGCATGGCGTGGGCCGGTACAGGCCTGGTCTGGACCATGAGCGGCGGCGTCCCCGTGTCGAGGGCTTTCGCCAGGGACTACGGCAAAAAAGCCGACAAGGGCGGGGACTTCACCTTCGTGCAGATCAGCGACAGCCACATCGGTTTCAACAAGCCGGCCAATCCGGATGTCACAGCGACGCTGCAAACGGCAATCAACAAGATCAACGCCATGCCCCACACCCCGGATTTCATCATTCACACCGGCGATCTGAGCCAACTCTCGAAGCCGAGCGAATTCGACACGCTCGACCAGACACTAAAAGGACTGTCTGCGAAACAGATTTTCTTCGTGCCGGGCGAGCATGACATGCTGACCGACAACGGCGAGCAATATCTCCAGCGCTATGGGAAGGGAACAAAGGGCACGGGATGGTCCAGCTTCGATCACAAGGGAGTGCATTTTGTTGGTCTAGTGAATGTGGCCAATTTGAAGGCCGGAGGCATGGGGTCGCTGGGTCACGAACAGCTGGAATGGCTGGAGGACGATCTCAAGGGCCGCTCCGCCAGCACTCCGATCGTACTGTTTGCGCACATTCCACTGTGGACCATCTATCCGGAGTGGGGCTGGGGAACCGACGACAGCGAACAAGCCTTGTCTTATGTCAAGCGGTTCGGTTCCGTGACCGTATTAAACGGCCACATACACCAGATCATGCAAAAGGTGGAAGGCAAGGTTTCGTTCCACACCGCGATGTCGACGGCCTTCCCCCAACCCGCGCCGGGAACAGCTCCCTCGGCCGGCCCCATGAAGGTGCCAGCTGAACAGTTGCAACAAGTGCTGGGCATCACCGACGTGAACTACATAGTCAGCGGTCGAAGTCTTGCTGTGATTGATTCGCCGCTCGGCAGCTAACTCGTCCCTGCCGCAGGTAGGGCGTAGGGGCATTACCCAACTAGTGAAGAACAACATTCAGGAGGAACACGATCATGATGAAGAAAAATGTGTGTCTTGCAAGTGTGGCGCTGCCGGTAGCGATTGCGATGATGTTGTTAGCAGGATCATCCAGCGTCACCGCGAATGCCCAACCGTCCGCGACAGCAGCGGAAGTGAAAATCGATAATTTCGTTTTTGGGCCGCAGACGATCACGGTACCCGTCGGAACGACAGTCACATGGACTAATAGTGACGACATTCCTCATACGTCCGTCAGCACAGAGGGCGTGTTCAAGTCCAAGGTGCTGGATACGGATGAAAAATTCTCCTACACGTTTAACAAAGCGGGAACGTATCCGTACTACTGCACCATCCACCCGAAGATGACCGGCAAAGTTGTGGTGCAGTGACACTCAGCGCTCGATAGCAAGTGCGCCTCAAATTGTTCTTGTCCCTGTTTGAGGCAGGTTGAACTATATGGCGGAAAACTCGGCACAATTCGACGTTACAGAAGAGGTAAGCGGCGACATGGATCTGGTCCATGCCAGCAAGAATGGGGATGCCACTGCCTTCGAGCAACTGGTGAAGCGATATGATCGCAAGCTTCTTCGAATCGCTCAGAGTGTTACGCACAATCGGGAAGATTCGCAGGATGCGGTTCAGGAGGCTTTCTTGAAGGCCTACCAGCACCTGGCCGATTTTCGAGAGGCTTGCCAATTCTCGACCTGGCTGATTCGCATCACCGTGAACCAAGCGCTCGTGAGGCTGCGGAAGCAGCGCGGCGCGCGCGAGATGTCACTGGACGAGGATTTTGGGGACGAGAGAGACATCCTGCCCAGGGACGTCACGGACTGGGCTCCCAATCCCGAGCAACTGTGCTGGGCCTCTGAGTTGCGACACATTCTTTTCAGGGCATTGGAGGAAGTGCGTCCAATCTCGCGCACTGTGTTTATCCTGCGCGATATCGAGGGTCTCACGATTGATCAGACCGCGACAGTTCTGAACATGAGTCAGACGGCGGTGAAGGCGCGGCTGTGGCGGGTTCGCCTGCAGCTTCGTGAAGCCCTGAGCGAACACTTCAGCCTGAACAAAGATTCCACACAAGTAGATCTCAGCCAGTTGCAGAGCCATGCCACAAGCAGCCTTACGTTCGCATAGTTCGTTTCCGGTTGCAACGAAAACCGAAATGTACCGGCGCGCCCCAGCAGCAATTTGGGGGAGGGCAGTTCTCAACGCCTTCCGTGCTCGACCGACGCGCCCTGCAATCGATGCAATGGTGACTTCCTGGTCCGGCATTCGTGAGGGCGGTGGCATCTACTTTCAGGTCACCATTGTGTCAGCAACGATCCATAACGCGATCGCCTAGAATTGACGACCTGTCCGCCTCCTTTCAAAATAACTTCTCCGCCTCCTGGCGAGGGTCTGGTTCACTCGATATCTCAGGCACGCTCAATCCGCCTCGCTGGTTACCCACGCACGTTCCAAGAACAACGGTGACCGATCATATCGAAATGTGGACTGAATACAGGGCAGGGGACTGGGACAAAGAAAGTCTGTATAGACGCACTACTCTCAGTTCAGAGATCACAACGCTGTTGCGATTTGCTGTTTACGAGATCGCGACAAAGAGTTGACAGTCAAATGACATCCTGCTCGTATCTTGTCCTCGATCGCTGCGTCTAACTCACATGTGTTCGAAGAATAGTCGACTAATCAGCTAAAGGCGGACTTGCGGAATAAAGCCTCGCGAGTGCAGTTATCAACCATGAACCAGTCATACATGTCCTACAAGGAGAACTTATGAATAAGTCGTATTGTGCAGCCTTACTTACACTGATTTGCTTGCTTGGATTGGGTGTAACTGCTCGCGCCCAGGACACCGAGGGAGTTGTTGTAAAGGTACCGTTTGAGTTCGTTGCGGCAGGCAAGACCATGCCCGCCGGCAAGTATAGCGTTGGTCGCATCTCGACTGATGCTAGTTCTAGCTTAATCATGCGCAGCGAGAAAGACGGCGCATTCCTTCTCCCAGTCGTCGTCGACAGGCCTTCCGCTGATCAGCAAACGCTAAGTTTCGAGTATGTGGGCGGCACGTACTTTCTGCGCGACATAAAAACGCCGGGAGGCGCCTATACGATTTCGCTGCCACGGGCGATGGTCGCGTTAGCACAGATGAAGGATCAAGGCAGTATGTCTTCTTCCGGAACAAACTAAGGCGAGCAAATTGTTGGCATTCATACGGTTGTCGTAGGGAGCTTAGGAATAGGAATTACATCAGTCTGCCTGAGCTCCCTCTTCATCCCGCCACGACAACTTCTTAGTGGAAAAGGAAACAACCGGATTCAGCAACGTCGTACCAATCATAATGAAAGCGAAGGAGGACAACTTGAACAAAGCATTGTTACTATTCGGGCTACTCGTGACGTTGACGATTCCGTCAGGTTTATGGGCACAGCAGGCTGGTTATTCCCAGACCAACCTGGTCTCAAATACTGCAGGCGTAGCCACCACTACAGACCCTCAACTGTTGAACCCGTGGGGGATTTCCGTTCTCTCCGGGCAAGATTTCTGGATCGCTGACAACAACAGCGGTGTCTCGACGCTTTACGATCAAAGCGGTAATAAAGACAGCGGGTTGGTTGTGACTATACCCAGTGCCACAAGCAATCCAAACGGTAATTGCAGCCCGGGTTGCCCGACTGGAACCGTGGCCAACGCCAGCGGCTCCTACTTCAGTGGCGGCTCGTTCATTTTCGACACCGAGGACGGCCTTGTCGTCTACTGGAACGGCTCCAGCAGCACCGCAATCATCGGCAAAGACAATTCGGCCAGCGGAGCGGTTTACAAAGGGCTCGCCTTGCTGGGCACCAACCTGTTGGCAGCCAACTTCAACAGCGGCAAGGTGGACGTATACGATTCGAACTACACCATCACTTCGTTGGGAGGCACGTTCACCGACCCGAACCTTCCCGCAGGTTTCGCCCCGCACGGTATCCACATCATCGGCAACCAGGTCTATGTCGCCTACGCGATGCAGGATACGCCGAGGCACGATGCAGTTCCCGGCACTGGAGCTGGGCAGATAGATATTTTCGATGCAACCGGCAAGTTCGTGAGCACTTTCGTCACTGCCGGCGCCAATAACGGTCTCAACGCGCCCTGGGGCGTGGTGCAGGCTCCGGCCAGCTTCGGAACGTTTGCCGGCGATATTCTGGTTGGCAATTTCGGCGACGGTACCATCAGTGCATTTGACACGACCGGGAAATTTATCGGCCAGCTAACCGACGCTTCGGGGAAGGTGCTGGTGAATCCCGGCCTGTGGGACATGGTGTTTGGCGGAGGCGGTGGTGCCAATAATGATCCGGGAACTGCTGGCACTCTTTACATCACTGCTGGAGGCAGCGCTGGTCAGCCCAATTTTCCGACAACTGGAGGCAGTGCCACGGCCATATTCGCCAGCCTGGCGCCCGCAGCCGCAGCTAATGCTCCAGACTTTTCTTTGAGCCTCACGGCCCAGAGCACAACGGTTATGCGGGGTGGTTCGGCCACACTGAAGATCAACGCCAGTTCAGTAGGAGGGTTTAATGGCCAAATAACTCTTTCCTGTTCCGCTCCGACGGGTATCACGTGTGTTCTTAATCCTTCGGCGATCTCGCCGGGATCAAGCGCATCGGCCTCCACGTTGACCATTTCTGCGGCCTCCACTCCGCCGACCGGTGGTTACGGCGGGCCTGCGATGATGGCCCTGCTTCCTGGCCTAGGTCTGCTCGGAACTGTTGTCACGAGTCGCAAGAAAAAACGCCTTACGCAAAGGACCATCTGGGGAATGAGCGTACTGGGTTTGCTGCTGGTTGTCTCCATGTTCGCTCTCGGCTGCGGGGGCGGCAAAAATTCAAACAACCAAACGCCCGCTTCACAACAGGCAACAGTAATGGTTACGGGTACATCCGGCTCACTGAGCCATTCTAGTGCCGTAACTGTCACCATCAACTAAACATAACTGTCCGGCAAGGGCGCATTTAAATGCGCCTTTGCTGCTTTTCGCTTTCGTATCCGGTTAGCAGCAATAATCGTGAGCGAAACATTGGAGGCGAGATTGCTGGAATTAAGGTCCTATAAACTGTCCGGGATAGCTGGAGTTATAGTCATAACCTCCTGTGTTGCGTGCGGCACCGAACGATCGCAGAACGAGCGCCGTCCAGCAGAGGCTTCCCATGGCTGACGCGGCTCCTTCCTTTCTGGCGCAATACTCTCAGTCCATGCCACTCATGGCCCACCTGGAAGAGCTGAGAAAACGCCTTGTCTTCTCAGTGGTTGGGATCCTCGTCGGATTTCTCTCGTGCTGGTCCGTTGTTGATCGTATTTTCGGGTTGATGCAACAACCCATTATTCAAGCGCTGCGCCACCACGGAATCAGCGGCGGTTTGGTGTATCTAAATCCAACTGATCCTTTTAATCTTTATCTTGAAGTGGCTTTGGTTGGCGGGTTATTTGCGGTGTCTCCATTTGTCTTCTACCAAATGTGGTTGTTCATCGCTCCAGGACTCTATCGCACGGAAAAGCGTTATGTTCTGCCCTTTCTGATCAGTACAGTTGGACTCTTCATAGCCGGAGGTGCGTTTGGTTACAAGATAGTCTACCCAGCGTCCCTGGACTTCTTAATCGGTTACGGACAACGCTTCCAGCCGATGATTACGATTGGAGAATATACGAAGCTTTTTGTGACAATCACGATCGGTCTCGGGCTGATTTTCGAAATGCCAATTCTGGTGTTCTTTCTAGCCTTGATGCGGGTAATTACGGCTCGGTGGATGTGGCGGAATCTGCGGTACTCCATACTCGTCATCTTTATTATTGCGGCAATCGTCACACCTACTGCCGACATTCTCAACATGTGCCTTTTCGCAGCCCCGATGGTTGCGCTCTACCTCATCAGTATCGGTGTGGCGTGGCTGGTCACTTCGAAGCGCAAGAGCGGTGCCGACATCAACTAGTCTGTGGTGCGATCGATGGGGGGAAACAGGGCCAACCACAGAGCAGTGTTCAATGCGCACCTACGCAGAAATACCGTCGATTTACGTTGCCGGGATTGAAGAAGTGAAAGCGGGAATCGCACTAACGCGGAATTGTTTCCATGAGCAAAATATTGCCCAGAACTCTGGAATAACTGGCAAGCCTCGAAGTTTCCATATGCAGACGGACGAAACCGGTCCGCCAGGGTGGAGAGAGACAAAAGTCACTCGCCAGTTGTCAATACATTGTCGCTCTCGATCTGTCCTCGGCACTTGTCACAACAGGCGCACGAAGAGTTGACAATCAAATGACATTCTTGCCGTAACTCGAAGTTGTGTCGCTGAGTCTAACGCCCAGTACTGCTGGAACAAATTCATAAGCAAAGGAAGTGGAACACAACCATGAACGAGAAGAACTCGCTAACTGTGGCCGTATCCGAGACTAATCCATCTGAAGCAAGCAACTCTTCGACAGAAGAGGGTGTTCAACGTCACTGGCAGGGTGTAGTGAAGAGACGTTCATTCTTAAAGGGCCTGGGGATTGCCGGCGCAACGCTGTCGGCGGGCGCCTTGCTGGGAGCCGAAAGCAATGCGCAATCGACGCGGAGTTCGGGCAAGTTATCCAAGGGCGACGCTGCTCTTTTGCGGTTTGCCGCGGCAGCAGAACTCATCGAGGCTGACCTGTGGCAGCAATACAACGAACTGGGGGGAGTCCAAGGTGGCAACCCGGCCTACATTGCAGCGCTCAGCAACCTTGACGGCGATATGGCTCAATACATCGCCGACAATACCGACGATGAATTGAGCCACGCGGCTTTCCTGAATGCCTACTTGATTTCAAAGGGCGAAGAGCCGGTCGATCTAGATGCATTCCGAAACTTGCCCAGCAGTCAGGCGACCGGCGCCAAAAATATCGGAAGGCTGACCAACCTGCTGAAGCTCAATGTCGACCTCAGTTGGTATACACGGTTCCGCAGTTCGCAGAACCCCGATTTTGGGGTGAAATTCAAAGGGCCCTTCACCATTGAGAATCAGCCCGCCATTCCACTGAACGACACCGACACGCCTCCCAACCAACCTCAACCGGTTCCTCCTGCGACACCGCAAGAGGCTCGCATGCAAGCGATCGCGAACACAGCAGGGTTCCACTTTGCCTTCATCGAGCAAGGTGGGGCGAGCTTATACCCCACGCTGGCCTTCAAGGCGACGGATCCTGAGGTTCTCAGAATCCTCATCAGCATTGGCGGAGTCGAAATCGACCACTTCGGTCTCTGGCACGACAAAGCCGGCAATGCTGTTGCTCAGCCTTTGGCCGGTGTAACCGATCCAGAGACTGGTCTAACGTTCCCGGATCTCAACGCCCGCAACTCAGAGCTCGACCAGACGAACCTGATCCTTCCTGAGCCCTGCGAATTTATCAGCAAGAGCCTGCCCCAATGCTCTGTGATTCGGCCTACGCTGACACAGAACGGCGGAGCAGTAGCAACGATCAAGGCCTTTACGGATGACCTTTTGTTTCTTGGTCAATCGCAAGCCTTTTTCACCTTGGTTAACAAGCTGGCTTTCGAGGCTGATTCAGTCAAACGAGGGTTCTAACTTTGCAAGCTCTCCACTGGCTGTAAAGGTGGGCGCTGCGTCTGATTATGGGTTGCGGCGCCCGCATCTTGTTAGTCCGAGTTTGATACTTTCTAACCCAATTCAAGGAGCCACCATGATTGAAGGACTGTTTCAACCGACGCACCTTCTGCTAATTTTCGGAATCGCCCTGCTCGTATTCGGACCCAAGAAGCTTCCCGAGTTGGGCAAAGGCATCGGAGAGGGCATTCGCGGCTTCAAGTCAGCCATGAAAGCTGAGGAAGAGAAGCCGGCTAGCACAACAACGATCGTCGCTAACGAACAAAGCGCAACCAAGGGGTGAAATCGTGGGTTTTGGATTTGAAATCCTGTTCGTGCTAATGCTCGGCCTCTTGATATTGGGACCGAAGCGGCTGCACACAATATTGGGCCATGTGGCGAGGGCCAAAGCTGAACTTGAGAATGCGACGCGTGGCCTAAAGTCTCAACTCGCCGCAGAACTGGATGCCGCACCCAGGGGCGGCAAAAACGATTGCTCTCACGTATTACTTGGTGACTGTGAGCTCTGTTCAACCTTTCAACCTGCACCGAGCTTTTCGGAATCTGCCAACGATCCAAGCTAAGCAAGCCGAGAGATCACTTATTGGAAGCTGAGATGCCGGTCATTTCGTGCGCCCATACCATCGCATCGTTATAGGATCTGTTGACGAAAGGCAGCGAGAGGTTCAATTTTCTTGCGAGTACAGTGACGTCTTCCCAGTCGCCAAGTTCTCGGGCCAGCATCAGACGATAAATCGGAGTAAGCCGTGAATCACGTCCGATCTTCGCATCCAGAAGCTCTGCCTTTGTGGTTGGATCGAGCGGAAGGCCCTCGACTACCACTCCCATAGGAACCCCCAGGATCGAGTCCATGATGGAAAGCATGCCCATGAGAAAGAGATCGGATTTTCCGTGGTCAACCTTAGCGGAAAGCGCTTCGCAAAACTTGGCACGGACCAAGGACGAGAGAATAAGATCGGAACACTTTTCTTGTCCCATCTCCAGAATTGTCACTGCACGGATGAATCGGGCCAGTTCGAGTCCCCCCAGAAGAGACATCCCGTGCCCAACGGATTCCACAGGCGAACGCAAACCGAGCAGTGGAGAGTTCAAGTACCGCAGAAAACGATAACACAAGGATGCATCATGTTTGATAAGCTCTTCCACCG
>Ga0307474_10000723_pt1 | contig 23750 bp, 20 predicted proteins | sample atmos_gasesECM1C_2_FD_203312 | JGI IMG/M metagenome (GOLD analysis project Ga0307474, IMG submission 203312) | Hardwood forest soil microbial communities from Morgan-Monroe State Forest, Indiana, United States - atmos_gasesECM1C_05 | ecosystem: Environmental > Terrestrial > Soil > Temperate... | reverse complement strand
GTAGCCTTCGATGTTGTGGTAATACTTTTTGGCCTGGCCGTGGTCGCGCAGCATCTTCATGTGGCGCATCATTTCTTCGTTGTTGGTGGTGATCGCGCCGGCTTCTCCGCAGGCTCCCAGGTTCTTGCCGGGGTAGAAGCTGAATGCTCCGGCGTGGCTCATGGAACCGGCTTTTAGCCAGCGATTTTGCTTTTTAGAAAAATATTCCGCGCCATGCGCCTGGCAAGCGTCTTCGACGACGATCAAGTTGTAGCGCGCGGCCAACTCCAGAATCGCGTCCATATCCGCGCATTGCCCGTAGATGTGCACCGGCACGATCGCCGTTACCGGAGCCCGTAGCTTCCGGTTATACAGCTTGCCCGTAGCGCGATCGACGTAGCAGTCCCGCTCCAGGTATTCCTGCAGCTTCTTGGGATCCATCGCGTAGGTCTTTTCGTCGATATCGACAAAGTCGGGGCGCGCTCCAGCCTGGCTGATCGCTTCGGTGGTTGCGATAAACGTATGCGGCACAGTGACCACTACATCCCCGAGTTTTACGCCTGCCGCCGTTAACGCGAACCGGACCGCGTCGGTGCCGCTGGCCACACCGATGCAATACTTGGCGTCGCAATACGCGGCGAATTCGTTTTCGAAATTCTCAACCATCGGGCCACCCACGAATCCGGCGGTGCCGATCACTTTCTGAAATACCGACGTAAGCTCCTGCTCGAGTTCCTGGTGCGGCGTGATCAAATCCAAAAATGGAATTTTCTCGTTACTTGACATTTGAGATCCTCGACTCCTCGGTGACGTAGCGCAGGATTTTCGCTGGGTTACCGGCAACAATCGCGTTGGCTGGAACGTCTTTGGTTACGACGCTTCCGGCTCCCACAATGGCGCCTTCTCCCACCGTTACATTCGCGAGGACCGTGCTGCCCGATCCGATCGTCGCGCCTTTCTTTACCAGGGTTTTCTCGACCTTCCAGTCCGCTTCGGTCTGCAATTGTCCATCGCCGGTGGTCGCGCGCGGATACGAATCATTGATGAAGGTGACGCTGTGCCCGATGAAGACCGCGTCTTCGATGGTCACGCCTTCGCAAATGAACGTGTGGCTGGAGATTTTGCAATTGTTGCCAACACTGGCGTTCTTCTGAATTTCAACGAAGGCGCCAATCTTAGTGTCGTCCCCAACCGTGCAGCCATACATGTTGATGAACTTCGACAGCTTGACGTTCTTGCCGAGCTTTACATCCGGTGCGATGCAGACGAATTCGTTCATAGTTGGATAATTCTGCCCTTTTGCTGGAGCGATTGATCGGCTGCTTCCAGCATGCGCACCACGTGGAGGCCGGCGACGCCATCGTTGAATGGAGTCTTGTCGTTCATGACGCAATCCACGAAATACGCTGCTTCCATTTTCAACGCTTCGACCTGTTCTACACGCGGAGCCCACATATCGCCCGACCGGTAGCTGACCAGCAAGTCATACACGCCGTCGCCTTTCATCTGGACGCCCTTGTCGTAGATTTTTAGCTTTTCGTCGGCTTCTAGGTCGTTCCAGACCAACATTTTCTTTTCGCCGCCGATCAGGGTAGTGCGAACTTTCACCGGCGAGAGCCAATTGACGTTGATGTGCCCGATCATGTTGTTCGGATAATAAAGGGTCATGAAGGCGATGTCGGCGACGCCGTTCAAGTGCCGTTCGCCGGTAGCCACCACCGCTTCCGGCTTCTCCTTGATCAGGTAATCCATGATCGAGAGGTCGTGTGGCGCCAGATCCCACAGCACGTTGACATCATGCTGGAAGAGACCCAGATTCACGCGCATCGAATCGTAGTAGTACAGCTCGCCCAGCGTTCCGTTATCGATGAATTCCTTGATGCGGCGTACCGCGCCGGTGAACAAGAACGTATGGTCGACCATGATTTTCAATTTCTTGCGGTCAGCCAGCTCGATTAGTTCTTCGGCCTGAGCGGTGGTGCAGGTGAAGGGTTTTTCGACGAACACGTGTTTCCCATTTTCCAAAGCGGTTTTGGCCAATTCGAAATGGGTCCACACCGGTGTAACCACGGCGACTGCATCGATGTCCGGCGAAGTCAGCAGTTCTTTGCAATCGTTGGTGGTGCGCACATCTGGGAACGCGTGGCGAACGCGATCGAGCGATTTTGAGCTCTTATCGCAAACCGCGACGACGCGGGATTTGTCCTGGCCATGGAAATTTCGGACGATGTTCGGTCCCCAGTAGCCGTAGCCAATGACTCCCATTCGCAAAACGCCATCGTTCACTCGAACAGGTTCCGACGGTTTCATTCCAGATTCGACGCTTAGACTAGTAGCCATGTCTCTCCACCTCGAGGGTCAAAACTTGAGAAAAACCAAGAAAAGCCAGTGCGGGAAACAGAAGAATTGACGGTCAGCGAGTCCGCGACGCGGCGTGACAATGCGTCGCGGATATTTTGCGGGTCTTCATTCTTCTAATACGCACCGTCGCCGGACAAAACGGCGCGCGGCGTCTGCAGCAGAATCTTCACGTCCAGCATCGGCGACCACATTCTGGAATATTGCAAATCCAGGCGAACCATTTCGTCGAAGGTGGTCTTGCTGCGGCCGTGGACCTGCCACAGGCCGGTGATTCCCGGCCGCGATTCCAGCAGGCGCCGGCGGTGCCAGATGTCGTACGCTTCGATCTCGTAGGGGATCGGAGGGCGGGGGCCAACCAGCGACATCTCACCGCGCAAGACGTTCCAGAATTGCGGGATTTCATCGAGGCTGGTGCGGCGCATGATTTTTCCGATCCAGGTAACGCGGGGATCGTTGGTTATCTTGTAGACGGTCTTTTTGCTGGCATCAGCGGAGGCAGCAGCTTTGCCGGCGATAAAGTTTCTTACGTACTCTTTGTGGATTGCCGCATCGGTGGACACGTACATCGAACGGAACTTGAGAAATTCGAAATTCACTCCATATCGACCTACACGTTGTTGCCGGAAGAAGACCGGACCCTCTGAAGTAGATTTCACGATCGCGGCCAAGACCAAAAACGCCGGCGAGAGAATCGCCAGGGCCGCGGCTGCGCCGCAGACGTCCATTACCCTCTTCACCAGCAGCGAAAGTTTTTTCTTCTGTTCTACTTCGAACAGGTCCGGATAAAGTTCGGCATCGACCGCACGAGCCTGCCCGTTGCCATCCCAACCATCGGGGAAGGCGTAAAAAGAGATCTGAAAACTGCTGAGTTGGTTGACTTTGAACCCGCGCTGGAGCTCGGAAGTAACTTTGGCTTCGATGATTTTTACCGCAGTGCTGACGTCGGCCTCGCCGAACTCGGTGAAGATCACTCCAAAAACGGCACTGGTCTCAAACCATCCGGCAATGTCCGTCTCGCGAATCGCGGCGCCCAACACCACCGCAATTTGTTCCAACAAGGCGTCAGTTTTCTTGCTCTTGACGCCCTTGCCGTCGATTAGCATGAGCACCAAATGTTTGCGCGAGCGTTCGGAGCGTTTCCGTTCACGGCTCAACATTCGTCGAAAATGATCTTCGGAAAGGAAGCTGGCCATCGCACTGGAGCCATTCGCGAACGAAACCGGCTGTTTTTTTACTTCCGAAGTTGCTTTTATTTTTGCGGTCGATACGTCAGTCACTGAAGTCCCTCTTTTATCGAAGCGCCGGTTCGATTGGTTTTTGGCTCTTGCATTGGCGCTACTTCTAAACCTCGACCGTCAGGACGCGGTCGAGAGAATTTTGTTTTTCAGCCGGTTTGGCGAGAGTCCGGGTCAGAACCGTGATAAATGCCGAGTCGATTTCGACGGCAACCGAGCGTTGCAACAACGATACGGATAACACCAATCGATGATTGCCCTTAACGCTGCTAAGAATTCCTTCCAGGCCGAGCAGCGGCCCGGCGTTGATCCGGACACGGTCGCCAATCGCTAGAAACGCGCACGGCTGATGTTCCATCCCGGAAGCAGCCAGACGCTGAATCGAAAGGATTTCGGTGTCGTCGACGACGGCCGGAATACTATTAAAACTCACAATCTGAATGACGCCCGGAGTCTTCAGAATCGGCAGACGGTTGTGCGGGTTGAACCGGCAAAAGAGGTACCCCGGGAAAAGCGGCGCATCGAACTCCTTGATGCGGTCAGACCAGCGCTTGCGGAGCTTGTAGAAGGGCAGAAAGCGCTCGTAGCCCTGGCCGGTCAGCTGGTCGGCCACGCTCGCTTCTTGACGGGCACGAACCTGTAGAGCGAACCATGGCAATGAGCCCTGGTCCGTCAGGGGCATTCCGTCCGATTTGTGCTCAGCGGTCATCTTAGGTTTAGGTCAACTACCGACTGCGTACACGCTACCGCCACAAGAGCCACATTCGCCCTTTGGTATAACTACCGAATGACTTTGCACGACACATGCCACGACTCGATCAGACCACCAAAGTGCTATATCTATGTCCCTAATGGGCTTAAATGTGGCAATTCGCCCGACTACAGGAAGGTCCGTATGATCCGGACCCGCGAACAGTGAACATTGCTATCCCGGACATGCAATTCTTTTCCTTGGTGCAAACCACAGAAAACAAAGCCGAAATGGGTCCTTATCGGCATGGTTGATAGATCCCATCCGAATATCGAGTTATTGAACACGTTCGCCCTTCGGTTGACCACTAGTCCCATATCCGTACCCGTACCCATATCCGTATGCTGAGGTGTAGTAGGAACCGTAGGCGTGCGCTGGATCTACGGCGTTTAACACCACCCCCACTACGTTTCGGCCCTGCAACTCCTGGCACGACCGTTGCGCGGTTGCCATCGGGGTTTGGCCAGCACGAACCACCAGCAAAACTCCGTCAACCAGGTCGGCAAGGAAGCTCGAATCCGCGACGGGCAGAAGCGGCGGCGAGTCGAGTATGATCCAATCGAAAACCGGAGACATGCGCGCCAGCAGGGACTTCAACCGGCCGTTAGAAAGCAGCTCACTAGGATGGCTGCTCTCAATCCCTCCCGGAATGAAACACAAATTCCCGTCGAGCCCGTTCTGGACGATCGCGAATTCATCCGCTTCGCCCTTCAAATATTCAGTCAAGCCAGGAGAAGCCGGCGCACCCAGCGGCACATGCAAGCGCGAGCAACGCAAGTCGGCGTCAATGATCAGCACGCGGCGGTCCGGCTGACGAACGATGGATTGCGCGAGATTGTTGGTAACAAATGTTTTACCTTCAGCCGGGACAGAACTTGTCACCAGCAGAGTCTTCAGTGGTTGCGTGCTGCGCATCTGATACAAGCGCGAGCGCAAGGTCCTGAATTGTTCGGCCCCGTGGCCGGTGGTCGCCGAATTCAGAAACATATTTACGTTTGGATCCAGATGCCAAGTGGGATGAGCGCACTTTTTGCGCAGATCGTCAAATCGCAGAAAATCACTCGATATAGCCGAACCTGGCTCGGGCCGCGCTACGTAATCCCGCGGCGCCACATGGGACATTACATTTGCGTCGTCCGTTACTGGCACGTTTGATTCCACTGCTGAAATCGCGGAGAAATCGCTCGGCGGCGCGGACGCTCTCTCTTGTTCGGCTTTCTTCAACGCTTCGTGAATACGGCTCATGGTTTCCTTTCGCGCATAGCGGACGGCACGATATTGGCTTCCCGCAACCGGCCGAGAAGTTCATCTAGATTCTGTAAGAGGGCCTGGGTATCTAAGGACTGCGCGCTGGCGCCATTGCTGCTCGCTGACGCAATCGGTTCGATTTCATCGAGCTGAAATTCACGTGCAACTTCTTCGACGAGATGAGCCGGCACCGGACGCAAATGGTCTACGTACGCGTTAATCAAGGCATGTTCGCACAGCAAGTTGACGACGCGGGGAATGCCGCGTGAATACAAGTTGACTGTCTGGATTGCTTCCTTAGAGAAAATCGGCTCGCCGTTCGCGCCGGCGATGCGTAGTCGCTCAGCGATGTAGCCAAAGGTCTCGTCCAGAGTTAAAGGAGAAGTTCGGCAGCGCAGAGTGATGCGTTGGCGCAACTGGCGTAGTTGAGGAAGCTTCAGCTTTTCCTCAAGCTCCGGCTGGCCGGTCAGGACGATCTGTAGCAACTTTTCGGTTGACGTTTCGAGATTGGTCAGCAGCCGAATCTCTTCAAGTACCTGAAGTGAAAGGTTTTGGGCTTCATCAACGATCAGCACGGCCGTTTCGCCCGCGCGATAGCGCTCCAGAAGCCAGTGGTTCAGCTTCAGCAGCACTTGGCTCTTATGGCGGGACTCCACCGGAATCTCAAAGTCGGCCATCATAAAATCGAAAAGCTGGCTGACGTTTAGCTGAGAATTGAAAACGAATGCCGTCTTCACTCGTTGGCCATGCAACCAATCGAGCAGCCGATTCAGCAGAGTTGTTTTGCCCGTGCCGACTTCGCCCGTGAGGAGAATGAACCCCTTACGGTTCTGAATTCCGTAAGTGAGACCCGCCAGCGCTTCCTGAATTTGTTTAGTCAGGAAGAGATAACGCGGATCCGGGTTTACGTTGAACGGGCTTTCGCGTAGTCCGAAAAATTTCTGGTACATATTCCTCTAGGCTCCCGCCCCGACTTCAACCGTCTCTTCCACGGAGCCCTGGCCCGCCCGCAATTTGGTTTTCTTGGAGCTGAGCGATTCGACCGCCGGAATCATCGCCAGCACCGGAAGTTGCAGAGCAACTTCCACGTCGCGCTCGTTTTTGAATGACGAATCTTTCAGTTCCATCAGGAACGCAAGCCCCAGACCTAGGCCCAATCCTCCGCCGAGTCCGCCCAAGGCAAACATCGGGCGGTTGGGGAACGAAGGCTTGTCCGGCAAGTTCGCGGGATCAAGAACGCGGAACTGCTCGCCTTGCTGGTCGCGTTCGAGGTTCTGTGCCATTTGGGATTCCTGGCGTTTTTTCAACAAATCGTTGTAGGAAGCCAAGGCCGTGTCGTGATCGCGCGTGATTTCTTTGTATTGCTGCTCGACCGCCGGACTGGACTGGATCCGGCTTTGATAAAGGCCGATCTGCTGTTTAATTTGCTCCTGCTCTTTGGTTTTTGCCGCAATGGCCTGATCGTAGCTGTGGACTTGCGCACGAAGCTGCTGAATTTGAGCCGGTTCGATGGAAGACTTAGGCTCTTTGGAAGGTGCCTGAGACGCGGTTTGATTCTCCTCCGACATCTTTTTCTGCAACCCGGCTATATCGGCCTTGGTTTTTACAACGTCTGGATAATCGTCGGTGTAGCGAGACTGCAAAGAGGCCAGCTGGGTCTGCAAAGCGATCAATTGCTGTTCGAGAGTCGCCGGGTTGTGCCCGGTTTGTGACGCTTGCCAGGCGGAGACTTGCTGGCCCAGCATGGTTTCGGCAAAACTCTTGTCTTGTTGCGCCCGATAGAGCGCCTGCGTGGCGGCGTCGAGTTGCGAAGTGAGCCCGGTCAGTAGATTTAGATTGGTTTGTTCCTCGTCGGGAAGAGCGCCGATGTAGCGGCTCTTGAATGCAGCCAACTTCGCTTCCTGGTCATTGAGGCTGGCTTGTGCTACGACCAGTTGCTGACTAAGAAATTCCGTGGTCTGTGCGGAATGTTGCTCGCGCGATTTCAGGTTCTCTTCGATAAACATCGAGGTGATGGCGCTGCAAACTTCCTGCGCGGTGCGCGGATTGTCGAGTGTGACGGCAACGTTAAAACCGGGAAGGTCGTGTGAACGCGTCTCCGCCATCGGCAGGACCGGGGTGACCTCAATCGATTTTTGAAGGCGACCCACCAGCTCTTCCGCGGAAGCCTTGCGCGAGTCGGATTGATACAAGCCATATTGCCTGATGATAGGCTCAAGCCGGCTGCGGCTCAGAATCTGCTGCTGCATGCTGGCCAGACGCTGGCCGATTTCCACGGTGTCGACGGACCTCACGATCTCCTGCGACACGGACTGCTGTTCGACCAGGACCAGTGTTTGCGATTTGTACTTCACCGGTAACATGCGCGACACGCCGTACGCCAGCGGCCCGCCCACGACGGTACAAATTAGAATCAAGACCCAGTGACGCTTCAGCATCGCCAGGTAGTCAGCCGGAGTTAGTTCTCGTTGTGCCATTCGATCCTCATTCGCAAAATCCGTCGTTTCTTGTCTCTAGAACGCTATGGGTTGCCGGTGCCAGTTCAGGCCCACGCTAATTTGATGGCGCGTCAAATCCGCATTGCAATTGGTTCCCACACAAAAACCTTCATTCGATGTTTGATGTTGAAGCTGGTAGCTCAAGCTGACATCCAGCGTGCGGCCCAAAGTCCGGCCAAAATTGACTCCGCCATACCAATATCCAAAATTTTGTGCGGTTGGAGTGGTTCCAGTGGTTCCGAAGGGATTAATGCCCTTGTTTCTCGAATAACCGAAATCCACGCTTCCGTTCAGCTGACGGGTCAACTGCCGGCCTGCCGATACAGAAACGGTGTCGGATAGCGCTCCCAGCAAAACGCCGGAACCGCCGCTGACTCCGTGCGAGTATTGGGCGCCGAATCCTACTTTCTGCCACTGATATTGCGCATTGGTGCTGAGTGACCAAAAAATTTCCCGCATCTGGCCGCCGGTCGTCGTACCGGTCGTCGTGGTGGTCAGAGGGCTGGTGACATACGTGATGTCCGGCCCGCCCTGCACTTGAAAAGAAAATCGCCCGGTCACTCGGCGTCCGTATGAAGCTTGGAAGGAGTTGTCGTTGATTGACTGATTGAATCCCGAGTAGCGGTAACCGCTGAACCGATAGAAAAAGCCGACGGTGTCTTTGGCAGTCAACTGGTAGTTGTAGCCGGCCTGAAAAATCGCGTCACCAAAATCGATTAGGTCGTTATCAAAGTAATGCAGGAGGGAGTAACCGCCGGCGACGGTTATCGACGAACGCCGATCCAGAAATACATCTGCCTCAGTGAGGAAAGAATTTGTGGCGCGCAATCCTCTGGTGGTCAAGATCGAATCACCGGGAGTCAAACCCGGCTGCAACCCGAGCGAACCGCCGCCAGGTAGCGATACCCCGCCGCCGAGTCCTGCGTACCCAAAGGACGATTCCGGTAACAAGCTGAACTGATCGATGAACTGTAGCTTGAGCCGCTTCCAGTTCAGGGCCTCGGTGACCCCTAGTTGTTGCAAGGTCGAATCGCCCGCGCTGCCGCCGATCGAAATCGTTCCTCCACCCAGGTAGCTCAGAGTCAAATTTGAGATGCCCGACGCGTCATGCAGGTCGATTCCGCCCACGAACGAAGTGAAATCTCCCCAGCCGCTGCTGTTCGAGGCGCTTAGCTCGTCCGAATCGGCAATCGAAAAAATCCTGAACTGCGGCTGTATGTAATTGTGATCGAGCGGAGCTCTGCCGAACGAAATTGGTTCGACACCGGTCAAGGCCGTCGTGTCAGGCAATGTTTTTTGAGTGACTTCGCGATCATCGTCCGTGCCATTCAGGCCGGCCAGCGGCGAACGGATTGCCGGTATAGGCTGCGCTGGATTTTCCGATGGCGCATTCGGGTTGGGGGCCGGTTGTTGAGATTGATCCTGATCCGGTGGCTGCTGCGCCCGAACCGGGATCGCCATCAACGCGGCGGCGCACAACGAAACGCTCAGAATGTGGAGCTTCTTGGGCATCAACTCTAGGTCCTAAGGAACCACGATCGTGTCGCCGGCTTTCAGCGCAATATCCTGTTCCGGTTTTTTGCCGTTGATCACTTCTTTATAGTTAAAGGGATATTTCACCTGCTTGCCGTTCTCGTTACGCAGCACATAAATGCTCTTGGTGCGCGCGAATTGCGTGAAGCCTCCTCCGCTGGAAATAGCTTGCAAAACGGTCATTCCCGGAATCATTGGGAAAGCACCGGGCCGGCTGACTTCGCCAAGCAGATAGACCCGTTGACTGTTGATGGTAGTGACGATGACCGTGACCTGCGGGTTGGTTACGTATTTCTTCAGGCTCTCGGTAATTTGTTGGGCCAGCGCACCGGGCGTCAGGCCCGCCGCCTGCACATCGTTAAGTAGCGGCAACGAAATCTTGCCGTCCGGTCGCACCGGCACGACGCGCGAAACTTCCGGTTCTTTCCATACGCTGACGTCCAGCACGTCTTGCCCGCCGATCACATAATTCGGATCAGCCGTCGCGGTTTTCTGGGCAACGTTACTGGCCATCGCCGGGACCGCAGGCTGGCTCGGTTTCGGGCTTGCATCCTGCTGGGCTCCCGCAGGAGTCGCCACCGAAACCACCGCCAGGAGCATCCACATGTAATTTCGAATATGCATCTCGCCTTATCCTCTTTGCCCGGTCTCGGAATCTTGCACGCCGATCTGTTTCAACTTGTATAGGAGTGATTTGTAACTGATCTGCAATTCCTGAGCCGCGCGTTTGCGATTCCAGCGCGTGTGCTCGAGCGCCTTCAGAATCAAATCTCGTTCCGCTTCCCGCGAAGCGGCCCGGGCAGCTTGTTTCAGCGAATAGGCTCGTGGTTCAGAGACTTCAGCGGGCCGTTCGACCGGGGCTGCCGTTAATTCAGAAAGAGTCAGATGCTCCTCGCCCAGCGCCACAATTTTCTTCACCACGTTTTCCAGTTCGCGAATATTTCCCGGCCAGGAATGATCCAGCAGCATGCGCATGGTCCGCGGGCCCACCGACGGCCGCGGCTTGCCAAATTGCGCCGAATGCTTGGTCAGGAAAAACTCGACCAGGATTGGAATATCTTCTCGCCGGTCGCGCAGCGGCGGCAGTCGCAGGCAGACGCCATTGATCCGGTAATACAACTCGCTCCGAAATCGCCCCGCGCGCATTTCCTCGTCAAGGTTTCGGCTGGTGGTCGAGATCACTCGTGCGGTCAGTGATCCGCGACGTGCCGTGCCATCACCTGGCAGGGCATACAACAAACTGCGCTGGCAGGCCGCGTCGAGCTCGCTGATTTCTTCGAAAAAAGCGGAACCGATTGAATTTTCTTGGCTGGGAATACCGGAGACACCGTTTACATTCAACTCCAATTCGGCGGTGAGCAGCGCCGGATTCATAGCCGCGCAGGTGATGCTGACGAGTCGTTCTTCGGAGCGCGCTGACAAGCTGTGTAGGCGGTGCGCGAACATCGCTTTTCCGGTACCACTCTCCCCTACCAGCAGCACGGGGATATTTGTGACCGCGATTTCGGCCAGCACGCTTTCGAGAGTCTGCATCGCCGTGCAGATTCCGCCGACGAATTCGCGGTCTTCCCTCGCCATCACACTCTCAAGTCCGTTGATCGTCATTCGCTCTATGCCTTGGCCTGCATCTATATTCGTCAGGGTCTCGGATGCGGACGATAGTACTCCCAGACAATTTCACTAGGACTGCAACGCGGGTGCCAGCCCAAAGGCTGACAGGGCAGCGGGGCACGGGCCAAGTAAGTCTATTGTTTTCAATAAAACATTTGGGATTACATTGTTCCGGCCGAGAACTATCCCCTACTATTCCCTCAGTTGTTCCATGAATGGGTAAAATACTTTCCCTTATTGCCTAAAGCCGGGGAGTTTTTCTGCCTAAACACTGCCCGCTAGCCCTGCTCTTACCATACTGCATGTAAGCTACCTATTTTCAGTGTATTATGAGTCTATCGCTGAACGCGGCACAGTTTTTCGTGATCGTCGTACATTAAAGCCTTAGGACTTCGCTTTTGCTTCGTTCATCTAAGGTTGCAGCTTCCGACAACCATACCGGCCCAGGGTGGATTGCGTTCCTGTGAAGGTGTAGCATTCGTGGGTTCCGGTTGTCCGGAGCGGCGTTCGAACGAGGAGCTTATGCGCTTTCGAAAGGGATCGACTTCGCTGATTGTTTTGGTTCTGGCCGGAGGACTGTTGGCTGCCTGTAGTCGCGACCCGCAGGTCCTAAAGAAGAAGCATTTCGATCGTGCACAAGCTTATTTCCAGCAAGGCAAATACCCCGAAGCTGCGCTGGAATATCAGAATGCGATTCAATTCGATTCGAAGTACGTCGAAGCGCACTACCAACTCGCCCAGACCTACCTGAAGGAAGCGGATTGGGTTCACGCCTACCAACAATTGATGGCCACAGTGACGCTTAATCCTGAAAATGTCCCGGCGCAGATTGATCTCGCGAATTTATTCTTGGCTGCAGGCAAGGTATCCGACGCGCGCGATCGCGCCCTGATTGTTCTCAAATACGATCCGCAGAACGCGAACGCGCAGGCAATTCTCTCCAGTGCTGACGCCTCGCAAGGAGATCTGGCCAAAGGTCTGACCGAAGCGCAGCAAGCGGTTCAAATGGATCCGACGCGCCCAGCTTCCATGTTGAATTTGGCGATTATTCAGGAGAAATCCAAGAATCTAGCGGCGGCCGAGCAGAGTTATCTGAAAGCGGTTTCTCTCGACGAGAAATCGCTTCCGGCGCGCCTGGCTCTGGGAAGTTTCTATCAACGCCAGAAACGCTGGTCGGACGCGGAGAAGCAATACCAGGCCGCGGTCGCAGCTGACCCCACTAATCCTTATCCGCGCGCGACTTTAGCCGCTCTGTATCTAAACGAAGGCCAGAAGGACGCCGCGGAAAAAACTTTGCAGGACACCAAGTCCGGCCTGAAAGACAACCCCAACGCCTACCGCATGCTCGCCGAGTTTTATCTTGGCCAACGCGAATACGATAAAGCCCTCACGGAACTCAACTCCCTTAACGCCGAACATCCCAAAGACCCGATCGTTTCGCGCATGCTCGCTGAGTTACTGTTGCAACAAGGCAGAGTCGACGATGCGTCGAAGGTGGTCGATAATTTTCTCAAGAACTCTCCGTCTGACCCTAACGCGCAAATCTTGCACGGTCAGATTTTAGTTCGACAGGGCAAAGCTTCCGACGCCGTCCATATCCTGGAGCAGGCGGCGAAGAATTCGCCGGATAGCGCCGCGGCTCACTATCAGTTGGGTATCGCATACGCCGCGATGCAAAATGCCGGTCAGGCGGAAGCGGAGTGGCGACAAGCCTCGAAGCTCCAGCCGAATATGCCCGAGCCCTTGCGCGCGCTGGCCGCTTTAGCGGCCCGCAGGAACGATCAAGCTTTGCTCGAAGAGACCGGCGGGCGGCTGATGATGTTGGAGCCAAAATCGCCCGAAGGCTACATTCTACACGCCGAAGCTCTCTACCTGAAAAAAGATCTACCCGGAACAGAGGCCGACCTCAAGCGCGCTATCAGCGCGGCTCCGCAAAATCCTGCAGGCTACGGCCGGCTCGGCGATCTGCGCCTGAGCCAACAGAAATTTGAGGAGGCGGAGCAGCTATACGGCGAGGCGCTCAAACGAAATCCTGCGGACATTCAAGCCATAACCGGCCTGGTCAATATTTCGCTGCAAAAGAAAGACCCGGCTAAGGCCCTGCGTGTTCTTCAGGATCAGATTGCGAAAGTTCCCGCGAATAGCACGTTGTACCTTCTGCTCGGTCAGGTCGAGATGCGCAATCAGGATTCAGCCAAAGCGGAAGCGGCGTTTCAAAAAGCCACCGAACTTGACCCGAACAACATGAATGCATTCCTGATGTTGGCCAGCACCCAGATTTCACGTGGCTCAGTGGATCAAGCCATAGATGCTTATAACCGCGCAATAAAAGCGAATCCTAGCGACGTTCGAATTTACGTCGCGCTCGGTAGCTTGCTCGAAACTCGCAATCAATGGCAGGAAGCGGAGGATCTATACCGTAAGGCTTTGGCCATCCGTCCCGACTATGCGCTGGCAGCTAATAATCTCTCGTATCTGATGCTGGAACACGGTGGCGATCTGAATGTCGCCGTGTCCCTGGCCCAAACCGCGCGGAAAGGCATGCCGGATTCACCGAATTCTGCCGACACTCTGGGATGGGCTTATTACAAACAGGGCGTGTATCAGTCGGCGATTGGTCTATTTCAGGAAGCGATCAAGAGCGATGCGCAAAACCCCACTTACCACTACCATCTCGGAATGACTTATCAGAAAGCCAATGATTTCGATTCGGCGAAGAAACAACTGCAATACACTCTGCAGATTAGCCCGAATTACAGCCAGGCCGATGAAATTCGAAAAATTCTGGGAGAGTCTACGCCTCAAAAAAACTAACATGATTTGATCTGAAGGTGGCGTGAATACGCGCTGCCAACCGCGCAACAGGCGGTCTAGTCGAGTTTGAATTCAGCGCGCCAATCCGATTTGTCGCCCACAGCAGGTTGCTCTTTCTTATCCAGGACGTAATTCCCGAGCACCAGAAAATCCATCTCAGTCCGCATAAAACAGCGGTAAGCGTCTTCTGGTGTGCACACAATCGGCTCGCCGCGCACATTGAAACTGGTGTTTACGATCACGCCGTAGCCGGTCAGCTTTTTGAATTCCCGAATCAAGTTCCAGTATCGCGGGTTGGTGTCTCTGCTGACGCTCTGGATCCGAGCCGAATAATCTATATGTGTAATGGAAGGAAGATCCGACCGCAGAAAATACAACCGTTCGTACAAGGATTTTTCGTTGTATTTATCCGGAAGGGGAATTTGTTTATCCTGGCGAACCGGAGCAACAATCAACATGTAAGGAGATGGCCGGTCCAGTTCGAAATGTTCCGCGATATCTTCTTCGAGGACGGAGGGCGCGAACGGCCGGAACCCTTCGCGATATTTGATCTTCAGGTTTAGCTTTTTTTGCATTTCGGGATTTCGCGCATCGCCCAAAATGCTGCGTCCGCCCAGCGCGCGCGGGCCGAATTCCATTCGGCCCTGAAACCAGCCGACGACATTCCCCTCCCCCAGCTTCGCGCCGACGTCCGATGCGAGCTGCTGGAAATCGTCGTAGTGACGCGCCGGGGCATCGTGTTTTTCGAGCGTCCGGAAGATTTGTTTGTCGGAGAATTGCGGGCCCAGATAGGATCCCTGCATCGCGTCCGCTTGGCGAGTCACCTGCCGTTCGTGACCCTGCTGGATGTGCCAAACAGCATAGGCCGCCCCAACGGCTCCACCCGCATCTCCGGCGGCCGGTTGAATCCAGATATCGTCGAAAATTCCAGCGCGCAGCAGCTTTCCGTTCGCCACGCAGTTGAGCGCGACTCCGCCCGCCATCACCAGATTCTTGCAGCCGGTGAGCTGCCGCGCGGCACAGGCAATCTTGATAACGATTTCTTCGGTTACCTGCTGAATCGCCAGGGCCATGTCCATATAGACCTGCGTCAGGTCCGATTCCGGCTTCCGGCGGGGTACGCCGAAAAGCTGCTCCCACTTCGCTTCATTGGCCATCTTCAGGCCCGTGGCGTATTCGAAGTAATCCATGTTCAGCAAAATCGAACCGTCTTTGCGAATATCGATCAGCTCGGTAACGATTTTGTTCCGGAAATCAGCGGTCCGCGGCGAATCCGGATTCCCGTAAGGCGCGAGGCCCATGAGTTTGTATTCGCCGCTGTTCACCGTAAAGCCGGTGTAATAGGTGAAGGCCGAGTAAAGCAGGCCCACGGAATGTGGAAAGTGCAGCTCGCTGAGGATTTCAATATCTTTGCCGCGCCCGCGCCCGATCGTTGTGGTGGCCCATTCGCCTACGCCATCAATCGTGACGATGGCCGCTTCCTCGAAGGGCGATGGATAAAACGCGCTGGCCGCGTGCGACAGGTGATGCTCCGGGTAATACATCGGAATCTTCGCACTGCCGAGTTCCGCGAGATGTTTGCCGAGCATACTGCGCATGAAAAGCTTTTCTTTGATCCAAACCGGCATGGCCGAAAGAAAGCTCAAGAATCCGCCGGGCGCGAACGCGTGATACGTTTCCAGCAATCTCTCGAACTTCAAAAACGGCTTATCGTAAAATGCCACCCCGGTCAGGTCGTTGTAATCGATGCCAGATTCTTCCAGAACGTAGCGACAGGCGTTAATCGGGAAGGACGAATCGTGCTTCTTGCGGGTGAACCGCTCCTCTTGCGCCGCAGCGACAATCTGGCCGTCGACCAGAATGGCCGCCGCGCTGTCGTGGTAGTAGGCCGATATTCCGAGGACTGCCTTCTTCATTCCAATTCCTTAGCAGATTGCAGCACAGTGAAGCGGCCGGCGCCTAGAACAAGGTGTAGATAAACGGCGCGAGGGCCGAGCCGCCGGCAAATACCATCAGGGCGCCAAACATCAACATGATGATGATGAGCGGCAGCAGCCAGAACTTCTTCCGGTCCTTCAGAAATCCCCACAGGTCTTTCAGAAAATCCATAACTCTCCTTCCACTTAGTACGGCCGTTCCAGGTCTCGGCCGATAAAAGTATGATTTCTCTCCACCATCACCGAATCTTTATTCGCTTTGAAAGCTCGCAGCTTCAAGGAATCCTTGCCCGCCAGCCGGCGAAAAATTGCTATGGGTGTGACCACCGCGAAGAACACGATGGCCAGCAAGATCCTGGACATCACCGCGCCAATCAGTTCCGAAAATCCCAGCCAGACCACCGCAACCGGTTTGAAGACTTGCGGCACGGCCATGTTAACGACCTGCAGTGCAATCGCGGCGATAAGGTAGCCCTCGCGCTTTCTGGACGCGAACACCAGTAACAACAGCAGGACCACGGCCATGCCGGTGTCGCGACTCTGATCCTTGGTAATCTTTTTCAAGGAAAGTTCAATCATAAACGGCGTCGCTCCCTAATCTCAACCTCCGCCCGAAACTCCATCTTCGCACCTTTCCGAGGATACAATGAGTTGGTGTTATCCGGCGGGCTGACCGCCGGACATAGGAATCGACCGTGCGATCGGGCCAAATTCATGGAGGGTATTGATGAAGGATTGCCGCCAATTCTACATTGATGGAAAGTGGGTTGCGCCAGTCGAGCGATCCGATTTCAGCGTGACCAATCCGGCCACCGAACAAATCGTTGCGACCATCTCGCTTGGCAGCATCCCCGACGTCAACAAAGCGGTGGCTGCAGCCAAACGTGCCTTCCCATCATTCTCCGAAACCAAACTCGATGACCGGATTGCATTGTTACGAAAAATTATCGAAGTCTATCAAAGCCGAATCGAGGAAATGGCCGAGACGATCTCCCTAGAGATGGGCGCGCCGATGTCGCTCACCCGGGCGGCGCAAGCTCCGGTGGGGCTGGCGCACTTGAACGAAGTGGTCCGCATCTTGGGCCATTTCAAATTCGAGGAAACGCACGGCACCACGATGATGCGCAAGGAGCCCGTCGGTGTCTGCGGCTTCATCACTCCTTGGAATTGGCCCATGAATCAAATCGTCTGCAAGGTCGCCCCGGCGATCGCCGCTGGTTGCACCGTCGTCCTCAAACCGAGCGAACTTGCTCCGCTTTCCGCTTATCTCTTTGCGCAGATTCTCGACGAAGCGCAGGTGCCGGCCGGCGTTTTCAACATGGTGAATGGTGACGGGCCGATCGTTGGGGCCGCCATTGCCGCGCATCCGGATATCGATATGATTTCGTTTACGGGTTCCGCGCGCGCGGGCGTCGCGGTTGCCCTGGCCGCCGCGCCAACCGTGAAACGCGTTACCCAGGAGCTTGGCGGAAAATCAGCAAACATCATTCTCGACGATGCCGACCTGGAAAACGCCGTGAAACAAGGCGTGCAAAGCTGCTTCCGCAATACCGGCCAATCCTGCGACGCCCCCACACGCATGCTGGTACCGAAAGCCAAGATGTCAGCGGCCATCGCAGCCGCGAAGCAAGCGGCCGAAGCCACCAAGGCCGGAAATCCTCTGGCGGAAGACACTCATATCGGTCCCCTCGCGGGCAAAGCTCAGTTTGCCAAGGTCGAGCGCCTGATCAACAAAGGCCTGGAGGAAGGAGCAACGCTGGTGGCCGGTGGACTGGGAAAACCCGACGGAGTAACCCTCGGCTACTTCGTTAAGCCCACGGTTTTTGCCGACGTGCGCAATGACATGACCATCGCGCGCGAAGAAATTTTCGGACCAGTACTTTGCATGATTCCTTACGATGATGAAGAACAGGCGATCGCCATCGCGAATGACACGCCGTACGGTTTGTCGGGATACGTAACCTCCGGCGACATGGAACACGCCCGCCGAGTGGCCAAACGGATTCGCGCCGGCAATGTGCACATCAACGGTGCCAGGTCGGCTTTCGACGGCTGCTTCGGCGGCTATAAGCAATCGGGAAATGGCCGCGAGTGGGGCGAGGCAGGCCTCGAAGAATTTCTGGAATTGAAAGCGATCTTTGGGTACGAGCCGCCCAAGAAATCTTAGGAAAATGGAATCCGGGCTCGGCCCGTGCTGCAAAAAGTGCAGTAGAATTCCTTGAACCCATGGATCCTAAAATCAGACAGAAAGCTCTGCGGTTACTGAGCAACGGCATCTACGTGATGACCGCCCGCAGTGGCGAGAAATTTGGAGCCGCCACCGTTACCTGGGTCTCGCAGGCCGGGTTTAAGCCACCTCTGCTGATGGCTGCGCTGCGCAAGGATGGCAACGTCCTGGGGTGCCTGGTCGAAAGCCGCCAGGCGGTTCTGCACATTCTCGATAAGAGCCAGGCCAGCCTGGCCCAAACCTTTTTTTCCTCGGCCAAAGAATCCGCCGGCCTGCTCAATGGCGAGCCTTACGCCCGCGGAGAAAAGACCTCCGCGCCGGTGCTGACCAATTCCCACGCGTACCTGGAATGTGAGGTCCGTGAAATCTTGCACCAGCACGGCGATCACGCGCTCGCGATTCTGGAAGTGGTCAACGCCGAAATTCGCCGGGACATATCGCCACTCACCGTAGCGGACTCTCCTTGGGAATACGGCGGCTAGCAACCCTCTTCCATCGATCCAGCTTCAAACCTGATAGTCATTGAGCAATCCCGGCGGGTCCCGTATAATTGTTTGCTTTGCTATACGGGGAGCTACAGACAGCCATGTTGAAGAGTATTCAGCAGCGGGACAAAGAAGGTAACCGGTGGGTGAAAATTACCATGGGCGTTTTGCTCGGCATCATCTGCCTGAGCATGCTCACCTACCTGATCCCCGGTCTGGGTAGTTCCACGTTTAATGCTAGCCCCGATTCGGTCGCGACGGTTGGTGGCAAAGACATCACCGCTTTTGAAGTGCAGCAGCAACTGAATCTGGCCACCCGTGGCCAATCGGTGCCTGAAGCGTTGCGCGGCTTCTACGCGAAACAGGTCCTGGATCAGATGGTTTTCAAGCAGGCGCTCGAAGTCGAGGCGCAGCGCATGGGTATGCAGGTTACCAATGACGAGCTTTCCGACCGCATCAAGCAAATTCTCCCCACCGCCTGGAATGGCGACGTCTGGCTGAAAGATAAGTACACCACCGAAGTCGAAACGAAGATCGGCATGCAGGTTCCGCAGTTCGAGGAATATCTGCGCGACCAGATGCTTCAGGAAAAATTCCATCAGCTGGTGACCGACGCGATCACCGTCAGCCCTGAGGAAATCCAGCGCGAATTCCTGCGCCGGAATGAAAAGGTTCAAATCGAATTCGCGCTGATCAAACCTTCGGACCTGGCTTCGACCATCCAGCCTAGCGATGCGGAATTGTCCGCGTATTACGCCAAGCACGCCGGCCAATATCAGGTGCCGGAGAAACGCTCGGCGCGCTACGCCCTGCTCGACCTAAATCGTCTGCGCGGCACCGCTCAGGCCAGCGACGCGGCTCTGCATGCCTATTACAACGCCCACGTCGAAGACTACATGGTCGCTAACCGGGTACATGTGGAACACATCCTGTTCAAGACCATCGGCAAGACCGACGCCGAAATCGCCGAAATCCGGCAGAAGGCCGAAGACGTCTTGAAGAAAGCCAAATCCGGCGCCAATTTCGAAGATTTGGCCAAGAAATTCTCGGAGGACGACGCCACCAAGCCCAAAGGCGGCGATCTGGGCTGGATCATCGAAGGCCAAACCGTTCCGGAATTTCAGCAGGCCGCTTTCAGCCTGCCCAAGGGCTCGGTTTCCGATCTGGTGAAGACCCAATACGGCTTCCACATCATCAAGGTTCTCGACCACGAGAGTGCGCATACCAAGACTTTCGATGAAGTCCGCAATACCATTCAGCCGGTGGTGCTCGAAGAGCAGGTAACGGCTCAGGCCAACAAGATCTCGGGTGATATGGCCGGGGCCGTGCGACAATCGAACCATCAGCCGCTGGATGACCTTGCCAAGAAATTTAACCTGCAACTGGGTGAATCGCCTGCCGCGGCTGCGACCGACCCGGTGACCGCCTTCGGCAATTCTGCCGAATTGCGCGCCGCCCTTTTTCAGCTTCGCCCCGGCGAGTTGAGCCAGCCCATTCAAACTTCGCAGGGAGACGTCATCGTTACTCCCAAGGATATCGTCGCGGCTCACCAGGGAACGCTCGCCGAAGTCCGCGACCGGGTTCTGGCCGACTATCAGAAGGACCAATCGCTCGAACTGGCTCAATCCAAGGCCGCCGAGCTTTCCAAGCTCGCTCAGGGCGGCGAAGCTTTGGATAAAGCAGCGAAATCTCTTGGTCTGTCCACCAAAACCTCGGACTCTTTCTCGCGCACTGGTTCCGTTCCGGACGTCGGAGCGGGAAATCTGATCGAAAGCGCCTTTACCATGCCCGTGAATCAGGTCAGTGCTCCGAAACTCGTCTCCGGAAACTGGCTGGTCTACCGTATCGTGGGTCACGAACCCGTGATTCAGAACGAATTGATCCTGCAGGCTGACCAAATCCGCCAGCAACTGCTCCAGGCCAAGCAGAATGCGGCCTATGATGCCTTCAAAACCGCCCTCGAAGACCGGCTGAAGAAGGAAGGCAAGCTCACCATCAACGCCGACGCCATGAAGCGCCTTGGCGGCCGCAATTCACTGTAAGTCACTAATAATAATAGGCTTATAATTTCCAAGTCTATTCTTGCCCTCCTCTACCCCGTTCGCTAGACTATTTCTTCCGCAGTTCCTGCCCCGTAGCCAGCGGGGTCCGACTCCAAGGCCCTTCTTCCCAGCCTTGTAAAAATGGCATTACGATTTGAGGAGCAGTCCCATGCCGGGAAAGAGAAACAAAGCCAACAAGCTCGTCGAGTTTTCACGAACCCGTAACGCCGTCGGTCAAACTGGCGGTTCTATCGATTTTGGAGATTTTCGCAACAACGGAAGGTCAAAAAACACCGTGTCAAATCGAACCTCGTCTCAAAACACTTATGTCTGCGCTATGGAAAAGAACCAGAACGGAAAGTACAACATCCGCGTCCGGGTAACCTTCGGCCACGGAAACTGGTCGCTGTCCGTGTACTTTCTGGCCTCTTCGTTCAATGCGGCGATGAAGAAGCTCGAGCAGTCCCTGCAGCTATTGCAAAAGAACGAGGAAAGACTGCGTTTTTGGGGCGTTGAACGTACCGATGATCCCAACGTCGCTGGCGATTTGCTGCAGGAATTTGGGCTGTGGCTGGATCGTCGCCGGGAATTTCCGCGCAAGCTGGCCGAAACGAGCGTGGGCAGTGGGAAACCGGTCGCGGCCTCAATGCTGGCGCCGGTACGGCGCGTCCTGGCGGATTCGGTATCCCAGGAACGCGAACGGGCCTATTCCGCCGCGGCTGGCGACTAAGCGATCTCTCTGTTTTCGCCGCGAATCAGGACTTCGCCTTGGGCTAGAACCACATCGTTCAGCGACATTCGGTATCGATACGACCCCGGGTTTAATCCGGGGCGGGTCGGGCCACTGACCAGACGAACTCCCGGCGGGGCCTGAAACACATTCGAAGAGAACGGCGAACGTTTCGCGTCAAACTCGATTTTCAAATTCCCGGCGTTCGAGATCCACTCCACTTGTTCGCCCGGATCGATTACCACCACTTCCGGAATCATCCCGACCAGTACCCGCTTTTCTGCCAATGAGTTAACCTCGGTGCGTTTCTCGTGGAACGCCAGCGATCGGCTCGATCCCTGGCCTGAACTTGATCGTCAAGTCTGGGTCGGTTTACAAAATCGCGTTAACTTCCTTGATGATGTCTCGGGCTGAGATTCCAAACGCATCGACCAGTTCTTCGGGCTTTCCGGAATGTGGCATGCCGTTCACGGCCATCAGCTTGAATTTGGATGGAGCCACGCCGGCCGCCGCCAGAGCAGACAGCACCGCCTCACCAATTCCGCCTTCCGGCCAGTGATCTTCGACCGTGATCAACTTTCCCCCGGTCGCTGCGATTTCCGCGGCGATCGCTTTGCCATCAATGGGCTTTACGCAGTACAAGTCGATGACTCGAATTGCCGTCCCGGACTTTTTCAGTTCGTCTGCAGCCTTCAGTGCCTCATGCAACGTAACCGCCGCACCGATGACGGTGACTTTGTCGCCATCGCTCTTGCGCAGAACCTTGAATCCCGGAATCGGGAACTTTTCGTCCTTGGAATACACGATGGGAAACTTGGGCCGTGAAGTTCGCAGGTAGTTGATTCCCGGCCGGCGCGCCATGGTATCCACCAGCCTTTCGGTGGAAACCGCATCGGATGGATAAAAAACGGCGGATCCGTGAATCGCGCGGAACATCGCGATATCCTCCAGCGCCATCTGCGATGGGCCGTCTTCGCCGATCGATACGCCGCAGTGCGATCCGCACAGATTTATATTGGCCCGGCTGATCGCGGCCATGCGCACGTTGTCATACGCGCGTGACAGGAAGCAGGCAAAGGTATCGGCGAAGGGCACCTTTCCCCGTGCCTGCAAGCCTACTGCTACGCTGACCAGATTTTGCTCCGCGATATAACCCTGCCAGAAATGATCCGGTTCGGCGTCCTGGAATGTTTCCGAGAATGTGGAGTTTTTGACGTCTCCGGAAATCGCCACCAACTGCTTGTTCACCGCGCCTACGCGTTTCAGCGCAAATCCGTAGGCCTCGCGCGTCGCGACCTTGGCGTCCGCGGCATAATCCGGCGCGGCGGGGGCCGGGAAATCAGGAGGCGTGGGCAGAGGCTTCCGCTCGTACGACTTTCCTGGATCGGGCGGGACCGTCGGTCCGCCGCCCAATTCCGCAATGGCCGCCGCGAGCTGCTCCTTCGAGAACGGCTTTCCATGCCAGTTCAGCTTGTCGGCAACTTGGCTAAACCCGTGGCCCTTGATCGTCCGCGCAATGATTGCTTGCGGCTTGCCCTTGGTGGCTTTGGCCTTATCTAGGGCCGCTAGCACCGCGGCCACGTCATGGCCGTCGATGACCTGCGTGTCGAATCCTTCCGATTCCCATTTCAGCCGGTAGCGGTCCATATCGTGTTGGTACATGGTCGGCTCGCTCTGGCCCAAGCGGTTGATGTCGCAGATCACGGTAAGATTGTCGAGGTTGTAATGCGCCGCGAAGGCGGCCGCTTCCCATATCTGTCCTTCCGCCAATTCGCCATCGCCGGTCAGCACGTACACGCGTGTTGGACTCTTGTCCATCCGCGCGCCGATGGCGAGTCCGGCGCCCACCGACAGCCCTTGACCCAACGAGCCGGTCGCCGCGTCCACCCCATGAATCTTTGGCGTCGGATGGCCTTCCAGTTCGCTGGAAAATTCGCGCAGGGTCATTACCCGCGATACCGGAAACACTCCGGCCTCCGCCAACGCCGAATACAGCAGCGGCGCCGCATGGCCCTTGGAGAGCACGAAGCGGTCGTCGTCATTCGAATTGGCGTTCTTCGGATCGAATTTCATGGCGTAGAAGAAAACGCCGGCGACCAATTGCGCGGCTGACATACACGAAGTCGGGTGGCCGGAGCCCGCCGCCGTGGTGGACATCATCGAGTAAATGCTCAGCAGCTTGGCCTTTTCTTTGATCAGGTCGACTGTCGCGGCGGAAGGTCCTGCGGAGGAAGGTGCGCTCATAAAAGCTCCTTATCGTGTTTGATCTGAGACCCAGATTTTACCCTGTTCGAGCGAA
>Ga0307474_10000721_pt1 | contig 23752 bp, 19 predicted proteins | sample atmos_gasesECM1C_2_FD_203312 | JGI IMG/M metagenome (GOLD analysis project Ga0307474, IMG submission 203312) | Hardwood forest soil microbial communities from Morgan-Monroe State Forest, Indiana, United States - atmos_gasesECM1C_05 | ecosystem: Environmental > Terrestrial > Soil > Temperate... | reverse complement strand
CTCCTCGACGTTCATCTCGCTGTTTGCCAGCGTCTGCGCGGCCTATGCGATCGAGCGTCTGCGCTACAAGGGCTCGCGCTATGTCGCGCTCGGCATTTTCCTCGCTTATCTCGTGCCGCCCTCGATCCTGTTCATTCCGCTGGCTGCGATCGTCTTCCAGCTCGGGCTGTTCGACGGCAATCTCGCGCTGATCCTGACCTATCCGACTTTCCTGATCCCTTTCTGCACCTGGCTCCTGATGGGCTATTTCCGCACCATTCCCTATGAGCTCGAGGAATGTGCTCTGATCGACGGTGCAACGCGGCTGCAGATCCTGACAAAGATTACGCTGCCCTTGGCGCTGCCGGGTCTGATCTCCGCGGGCATCTTCGCTTTCACGCTCTCCTGGAACGAGTTCATCTATGCGCTGACCTTCATCTCCTCGTCCGAGAACAAGACCATCCCCGTCGGAGCGATCACCGAGCTCGTCAATGGCGACGTCTACCATTGGGGCGCACTGATGGCGGCCGCTCTCGTCGGCTCGGTGCCCGTCGTGATCCTTTATTCTTTCTTCGTCGAGCACTATGTGTCAGCCATGACAGGAGCCGTGAAGGAGTGAAACAGCTCGGTTCACCTCTCCCGGTGGGAGAGGTGAAGAATAGGTCTTCGCGGGCGAGCACCCGTCAAAAACAACAAGGAGTTGGCTCTTGCATATTCTGGTTCTGGGCGCGGCCGGCATGGTCGGCCGCAAATTGGTGGAACGCCTGCTGCACGACGGGCGGCTCGGCAAGAGCGAGATTACCCGGCTGACCCTTCACGACGTGGTGGCGCCGGCCAAGCCCGAAAAGGCCGGCTTTCCGGTCGAAGTCGTCGCCGGCGACTTCGCGTTACCCGGCGCCGCCGAGAAACTGATCGCTGGCCGTCCGGACGCGATCTTCCATCTTGCGGCGATCGTATCTGGTGAAGCCGAGCTCGATTTCGACAAGGGCTATCGCATCAACCTTGACGGCACCCGGATGCTGCTTGATGCCATCCGCGTTGTTGGCGGCGGCTACAAGCCGCGCGTGGTCTTTACCTCCTCCATCGCCGTGTTCGGCGCGCCGTTCCCGGACGCGATTGGCGATCAGTTCTTCCACACGCCGCTCTTAAGCTACGGTACCCAGAAGGCGATCGGCGAGCTGCTACTGGCCGACTATTCCCGCCGCGGCTTCCTCGACGGCGTCGGTATCCGTCTGCCGACCATCTGCATCCGCCCGGGTGCACCAAACAAGGCGGCGTCCGGCTTCTTCTCCAACATCCTGCGCGAGCCCCTGGCGGGGCAGGAGGCCGTGCTGCCGGTATCGGAAGACGTGCGCCACTGGCATGCGACCCCGCGCTCGGCGGTCGGCTTCCTGCTGCATGCCGGGACCATGGATCTCGCCCCGGTTGGCCCCCGCCGCAATCTGACCATGCCCGGGCTGTCCGCGACCGTCGGCGAGCAGATCGCTGCCCTAAAGCGCGTGGCCGGCGAGAGGGTCGCCGGGCGCATCAAGCGCGTGCCTGATCAGTTCATCATGAGCATTGTCGAAGGCTGGCCGCGCAACTTCGAAGCCAAGCGCGCCCGCGAGCTCGGCTTCACCACGTCAGAGAAGACTTTCGACGACATCATTCGGATTCACATCGAGGACGAGCTTGGTGGTAAGTTCGTCGACTGACAGAACTTCGGGAGCGTTGCCATGACAGCCAGCATCGTCGGTTGGGCCCATACGCCATTCGGCAAATTCGACACCGAGACCGTCGAGAGCCTCGTGGTCCGCGTCGCCAGGGAGGCACTCGCGGATGCCGGCGTCTCCGCCGCCGACGTCGACGAGATCGTGCTCGGGCATTTCAATGCCGGCTTCTCGCCGCAGGACTTTACTGCCTCGCTCGTGCTGCAGGCTGATCCGCAGCTGCGCTTCAAGCCGGCCACGCGCGTCGAGAACGCCTGTGCGACCGGCTCGGCTGCCGTGCATCAGGGCATCCGCGCCATCGCCGCCGGGCAGGCGAAATTCGTGCTGGTGGTCGGCGTCGAGCAGATGACCCGCACGCCCTCGGCCGAGATCGGCAGGAACCTCTTGAAGGCATCGTATCTGCCTGAGGACGGCGACACCGTCGGCGGCTTTGCCGGCGTGTTCGGCAAGATCGCGCAAGGCTATTTCCAGAAATATGGCGACCAGTCGGACGCGCTCGCCATGATCGCCGCCAAGAACCACAAGAATGGCGTCGCCAACCCTTATGCCCAGATGCGCAAGGATTTCGGCTTCGAGTTCTGCCGCTCCGAGAGCGAGAAGAATCCTTACGTCGCAGGTCCCCTGAAGCGCACCGACTGCTCGCTGGTCTCCGACGGCGCCGCGGCGCTGGTGCTCACGGATGCCGAGACGGCGAGAACTATGGGCAAAGCGATCAACTTCCGCGCAGTCGCCCACGCGCAGGATTTCCTGCCGATGTCCAAGCGCGACATCCTGCAGTTCGAGGGCTGCACGGTCGCCTGGCAGCGCGCATTGCAGAAGGCGGACCTGCAGCTCTCCGATCTCTCCTTTGTCGAGACCCATGACTGCTTCACCGTCGCCGAGCTGATCGAATATGAAGCGATGGGCTTGACTCCGCGCGGGCAAGGCGCGCGTGCGATTCTGGAAGGCTGGACCCAGAAGGATGGCAAGCTGCCGGTCAATGCCTCGGGCGGGCTGAAGGCAAAAGGTCATCCGATCGGCGCCACCGGCGTCTCCATGCATGTGATGACGGCGATGCAGCTTGCAGGGAAAGCACCGGAAGGGATGCAGCTGAATGGTCCGCAGCTCGGCGGCATCTTCAACATGGGCGGCGCCGCCGTCGCCAACTACGTCTCGATCCTCGAGCCCGTGAAATAGGTCTCGGAGCTGGTCACACTCCTGAAACGGGCGGTGCTTTGCGCCGCCCGTTTTTCGTCGATGGCTTCTTGCGGACGACCGACGCAGTCGTCAGAAGCCGACCTGTTCGTTGCAGTAGAACGTGTTCAGGATGGAAAGTCGAGGCTGATCGGTCTGGATCGGCGGGCGGCCGTGCCAGCTCATTTTCGTCAGCGTATGATAGGCCTTGAGCACCACGAAGGCGTATCCGAGATTCGGCAGGAAGGGGATCGTCTTCACCGGCTCGAGGCAATAGGAGTCGGGATGCAGCAGGCCCTTGAGCGAAGCTTGGTACAGCGTTGTGCCCAGCGCCTCCCGGCTCGCGTCCTCTGGGCAGTAGAGCTGCATTGTCACAACCTTCTTCCTCGTATCCGGATGCGGCTTGATCTGGTAGCCGTCTGTGTCCCGGTAGAGGACCGGCTTTGCCACGAGCGTCAACTCATGCGGACCGCCGAGCTTGTCGCCGCGGGCGCGAATCTTCAATCCGTCATGCAGCTTGATGCGAATTGCATCCTCGAGCCTCTTTGAGGTCAGCACGTCCGATGCAGCAGCCCATAGGCCGCGCAGTTCGGGCTCGATTCTGTCCACGTTCTCGCCATAGAGGCGGAGCGCCATTCGTGTGCCGGAGCCGGTGATGGGGTCATACCCCTCGCGCGGAATGTTCCGAAGCAGATCCCGGTAGACGGCAGCGGGAAAGAAGTCGCGGAACACGATGTGGGGAAAGGGCGCGCTGAAGTATTCGGCTGCTTCGATACTGGCAACCGCGTGCGCAACGAGTTCGTCTTCCAACAGAGACGTGGTCTTTTCAGCCAAAGCAGTCATGTCGGCACCCCCAATGCACTCACCGTCACAGCTTTAGGAGAAAACGCTGGCCGGCGTCCTTGACAAAAATGTGAATTCTGCCGGTCCTTTACCGGGCAGGTACCGCTTGATTGTGGCCACCGTCGGGCAGTAGCGCATGCGCGACCATTGCGCCGATTTCATTGATGGGGAACTCGGCTGCGACAGGCCGGGCGCTTTCCCAGCCGCGGCGGCTCCCTGCGACTGACCGGTTTCAGCGGACCGGTCGTCGGTCAACGTGCTCGGCGTGCCTCTTGATCGAGGCTGCGGTCCGCGATGCCGCGTCGGCCCGTTGCTGCTGCTTCAGGCGATTTGCCTTCCATTCCAGAAACTCGCGATAGAGGGCTGGGTCGTCCTGCGGGGTGCTCGCATGTGCGCCCAGCGCCGCGGTTGCATCGGTCGACGCGACCGGGGCCGGGGCGTTGCGATCGACCCAGTCCTGCGCCGCCTTGAAGCGGGTCCAGCCGGCAACAGGTGCCAGCGGCGCGAGCTCCTGCCATTTCGAATGAAATGGCGGCTGCTGCAGCTGAGCCATGTGGGAGAACAAGGAATCGACCAGTAGCGCCAATCGCCGGTAACGATCGCTCCCCGGTTGCCAATTGTAGGCGGCGAGAACAGCCTCGGCCGCGATTGTGCCGACCGGCTGGGAGCCGGATATCAGGCCGGGATAGTCCTCCGGCAACAGCTGTGCCGGCAAATATTCGTCGCGCAGCGATTTATCGTACTCGACTGGAACGAGATGAAGGTTGGGGTCGTTGACTTGGCCCAGCCATTGCACCGGCTTTCCTTCCACGGCGACGATTGCGTCGATCTCCCCGTTGCGCAGCATATCGAGCGCAGTCCTTGGCTCTATGTAAAGCAGATGCGGCCTGATGCCGAGCCTCTCGAATACATTGATCGAGGTCACAAAGGTGCTGCTGTCCGGCAGGTCGACCGCAACCGTCTTGCCGTCGAGGTCCTTCATGTTGGCGATCGAGCGCGGCGCCAGCACATGCATTTCCTCGTTGAACATCTTGGTGACATAGACGAACTGATTGCGAATGTTGTCGGCAAAGCCCTTTTGCTCGAGATAGGACAGCGTGTCCTTGCGCACGATGCCGGCATCGACTCCTTTCAAAAGCAGGATGTCGGCCACGGCCTGGACCGATCCGCGGCCCGTCACCGGCAGGACGCGGAAATCGAAACCATTGTCGAGCGCCGAGGCAAGGTCGGCGCCCATTTGCGCGTTGGTGCTGCCGAGCGCACCGGTCACAAGGGTAACGGTGTTGGCATTGATCTGGTCGGCAAGCTCCCGCTTGGCAGCGCCGTAACGAAAGATCGTCTTGAACGAGCCGGAGACAGCACCGGGGTCGATACCGCTGCGCACCGGTCCAAACCGTTCCCAGTGTCCGGCCCTGAACTGCATCATCTGCATCTGCTCGAGCGGCGCATGATCGCTCGCACTGGTGTTGACCACGACCCCGGGGATCAGCATCGGGATCTGCAGGCCCTTGAGCGAAGCTGCCTGCTTCATGATATTGTCGCGGGAGAGGTCGTCTCCGCATTTCCTGAGCACGTCGACCATGGTGTTGGCGACAGCGTAGCCGAACACGGTCAGGCTGTTGCTCTTACTGAGGTCCTGGGCATAACCTTCCATGAAGGTGGCCCAATCCCGGTAAGCCGGATCGCTGGCTACCGCTGGATCGTCTCCCTCCCAAGTGTATCCGCCCGAAAGAATTCCTTCGGCGTTTTCAAGGCCCGCAGGCTGCATCACCGCGGCGACCGATTCCGACACCGTCGAAATGATATGCTCGGGTTTCCAACCGAGCTCGGCGACCCGCCGGATCGCCATCGCGGCAAATTTCGGCGTGGTCACATCAAAGAAGATGTCGGCACCGGAGGCCTTGAGCGTGGCGATCTGCTGATTGATGTTGGCATCGGTGACCTTGTAGGACGCCTCCGCTACGATCGGGATCTTGCCACCGAGCGCATCCTTGAGGCCCTTGACGTAATCCTTGCCGAAATCATCGTCCTGATAAAGGATCGCGATCTTGCCGCCGCTGGCATGTTGCTCCAGGAGGTACTGCGCGTAGATGTGAGCCTCGGTCTGATAGCTTGGCTGGAATCCCATGGTCCAGGGGAAGTCGCGTGGCTGGTCCCACATCGATGCGCCTGATGCCACGAACAGCTGCGGAATCTTGTTGGAGTTCAGGTAGGGCCGCACTGCGGCGCTCGGCGCGGTGCCAAGGCTCGCGAAAATGAACAGCACCTTGTCGTCTTCCACCAGCTTGCGCGTCAGCTCGACCGTTTTCTGCGGGTTGTAGGCGTCGTCGTACGAAATGAAATTGATCTTGCGGCCGTTGATGCCCCCCTCGGCATTGATCTTGTTGAAATAGGCGGCGATGGTCTTGCCAATGACGCCGTAGGCCGAAGCCGGGCCACTATAAGGCATGGTATTGCCGATCCGGATCTCGTCGTCAGCGGCACGCGAACCGGAGGTCCCGCCGAGCACGAGACCGATTGTCGCGAGGGCAAGGGTGAGGGCTGCTGTCGCAGCATTGCGCACCCCTGTCCTCCGCGTCCAGTGGCCCGTATTGCCCGCGAGCCGCATGTTGTTTCTTGCGTGCCAAGGCATATCGACGCCACCTCGCATGATGTTCCCCCGCTTTTGCGAATTTGTTGTTGCGGCCTTCGATCCGAAGATCCTAACGAAGAGCCGATTGGTCGAGATGCCGCTTGGCCTCCGATGAACCTAGCTCGGCTGCTCTCGCATACCACGCGCGGGCCTTTGCAGGATCGGGCTGCACGCCAACGACCCTGCGCGTCGCGAGCACGGCGGGATCGTATGTGCCCGCCAGGATGAAAGAGGCTTCTGCGTCGCCGGCGTCCGCGACATGCGTGAGAATGAGCCGCGCGCTGGCAATGTCGCCCGCTGCAATGAGGCCCTGCCCACGTTTGAGCAGGGCTGCGATTTCATCGCGGGTCAGAGAAATGGTTGGCCGGGTTTCTGGTGCGGCTACTGCCTTCGGTGCCGCGGTATCGGGCCGGGCAGGCTCGACCTCTAGAGACGGCTGGGGCGGTGATGGCTGGGCTGCGGGCAGCGGGGGCGTTGGTGCGGGGGATTTCGGCGCCGCAATTTCGTCGGTCGGAACCGCTGCCAGCAAAGTTCCGGCTGGCATCGTGGGCGCATCGGCAGACGGCGTCTTCGCCTCAGCCGCCGCAACGTTGGTCAGGCTTCCCAGCGCAGCGGTGGAAGCGGATGGAACGTTTCGAATCTCATTTTCGTTCGAATCCCCGGCGCTGATCATCGGGACCTGCACGACATTCACCACAACCAAAGCAACGGCGGCGGCGACCGCGACCGCGCTGACGAGGCCTGTGGCCATGCCCAAGCCAGGCAGGCCCATGGGCTCTCGCGGAGGAGGGGCCGCAAATTTTGGCATGAGCCCCGCCCAAATTCTCTGGTTGATCTCTTCCGCGTCATTCTGCGGATTATTGTCTTGTTGGGAACCATTGTTCGGGCTCGAGGGGCCCTCTGCCAAGCGCAAGCTCACGGCCCTTCGCCGCTGCGGCTGCGCAGGAGTCTGGGGCGACGGCTCGGAGTCGTGCCCGAGACGCTGGGCCGCCTCCATGACTGCCCTTTGAAGACGGTTCGTCTCCTCCTCGCGCTGCGGGTCGTTCGCCCAAGGCAGGACATGCGTGAGGTGCTTATCGGTATCGTCTTGTTCGGCCGGGATACTCATTACAGACCTCCTCTCGGCCGATCGATCGTGCAAGGCGCAAGGCCTTCGCAGCGTCTGCGATCCGGTCGCCAACCAGCATCCAAAGTGCGATCAAGCCGCGTCTCGCATTCGGCTCATGCGAAAGCGAACGACGGCTCGCAGCGTCACAACGCTACGCTCCCGTCCAGCAAGATCGAATGATACCCGCTTCCCTCCAACAAACGCGACAACTCGTTTGCCGCGCTCTTCTGCCGCTCCGGCGCGTGGATAAGCGCTCGCCGCTTTTCTTTTCTTTCTTAGGTTGTTTTCATCTTATCGAACTTTTTGGCAGGAAGGTTAAAGCGGGGAGGCTATTATGTGTTCATTTTCCGGCAAGGAAGGTGAGCGCGCGGCCGCGCTCGGGCCGGCGCTTTGCGCCGGCCCGGTGGCGGACGATGACAGTGAAAGCGGAGGCGTCAGCTCACCGCGCGCCGGTGACGCGCCAGATCACATCGCCGACATCGTCGGCTACCAGCAGCGAGCCATCTGGGCCGAGCGTGACGCCGACCGGTCGTCCGTAAGAGAACTTCTCATCGGCTGCGAGAAAGCCTGACAGGATGTCCCGCGGCGGGCCGGACGGGCGGCCATTCTCGAACGGCACGAACACGACCTTGTAGCCGCTCAGCGTCGAGCGATTCCAGGAGCCGTGCTGGCCGATGGCCATGCCATCGGGAAAGCCGGGCAGGGAGCCGGCTGGCAGCCAGCACAGGCCAAGCGAAGCCGTGTGGCCGCCGAGTGCATAGTCGGGCTGAATGGCCTTTGCGACCAGGCTCGGATCCTGCGGCACCCGATCGTCGACGATCTGTCCCCAGTAGCAATAGGGCCAGCCGTAGAAACCGCCGTCGCGCACCGAGGTCAGATAATCCGGCGGCGTTTCGTCGCCTATTCCATCGCGCTCGTTGACGACGGTCCACAGCGCGCTGGTCTTTGGCTCCCATGCCAGCCCGACGGGGTTGCGCAGGCCGCCGGCAAAGATGCGGCTTTTGCCGCTCGCGAGATCGAGTTCATAGATCGCGGCGCGGCCTTGCTCGACCTCCATGCCGTTCTCGGCGATGTTGGAGAGCGAACCGACGCCGGCATAAAGCTTCTTGCCATCGGTGCTCGGCAACAGGCTCCGCGTCCAATGCCCGCCGGGCTTGAACGTGACGAGCTTCCGCCCCTGGGCTGTGATGCGATCGGCACCCGCCGCGTAGGGAAAGGCCACCACGCCGTCCGTGTTGCCGACATAGAATGTGTCGCCAATGAGCGCCATGCCGAAGGGCTGGTTCAGCCCCTCCATGAAGGTCTCGCGGATTTCGGCGACACCGTCACCGTCGCGATCGCGCAACAGGGTGATGCGGTTGGCGCTGACGCCGAGCGCCGCGGCACGCTGCATCGTTGCCCGCATCGCATAGTGGAACACGGTCCTGACGGGGCCGGCGACCTGCGTCGCTTCCGCAATGAGAACATCGCCATTGGGCAGCACGTTGATCCAGCGCGGATGCTTGAGGCCAGTTGCAAATGCGTTGACCTGCAGCCCCGGTGCGGCAACCGGCTTCTCGTCGTCGCGCCAGCCCCTGGCCGTCGGCATCTTGAGCGTTGGCAGCGCGCCTTGCGGCTTCGCGGTCGGAATTTCTGGTGCGTTGCCCCAGGCCGCCTTTTGGGGGACGCCTTGGAGACGGCGCCATCGCAGCGCGACGCCGCCGATCAGCGCAACAAACTGGGCGAAAATGCTGGAAAGAGTCATGAGGTCCTCGTGATTGCAGGCGCACTATCCGATGCTGGAAGCTGTCGCTCAAGGGGCAATCCGGAATGGGCCGCATTCTCGCAAGCGATGTCGGACTAGCGTTTCGGAATCGAACAAATGCGGAGGTTTCGAGTTGGCTAGTTGGACCCAATGGCGCTAGTCTTGCGCAGGCAGGTCGTCACCCCGACTCGGATAGTAGGTATGACGTCTTTGTTATCGAACGCGAAGCACAGGCGGCTTGGGCCCATCCATCTTGCCCTTGCAGCATTTGTCCTGTTGATCGGTCCGCAACATCTGGCGCACGCCAGAGGCGGCGCGAGCGAGCGCGCCATCGAATCGAACGAGACGCGAGACCCCGGCGATCCGATCCTGGCGATCGTTTCGCTGCCAAGGCAGCGCATCACCATCTACGACGCGCAAGGATGGATCTTGCGCGCACCGGTATCGAGCGGCCAGAAGGGGCGCGAGACGCCCGCCGGCATCTTCAGCGTCATCCAGAAAGAGGCCGAGCACTACTCGAACCTCTATGACGACGCCTTCATGCCTCACATGCAGCGCCTGACCTGGTCCGGCATCGCGCTGCACGGCGGCGTCCTGCCGGGACATGCGGCGTCACATGGCTGCGTGCGCATGCCCTACGACTTTGCCGAGCGCCTGTTCGACCTGACGCAGGTGGGATTGCGGGTGATCGTGGCGCCGACCGATGCTTCGCCGGTGGAGATCGCCCATCCCGCCTTGTTGCGGCCGAAACCGGGGGCCGGTGCGCTCGTCCTCGCGCGCAAAGCGGAGGTGGTTGAGGCCACCGCGAAATTCAACCAGGCGAGGTTGGCTGCCGGCGCAGCCTATCGCGAGGCGACGGCGGCCTTGGCGCCCGTGCGCGTCGCCGAAAATCAGAAGATCAAGGCCGAGACGCAACTGGCCGCCGCCGAAACCGCGCTCGCCTCGGCCACGACCGATGAGGCCAAGCAAGCGGCCGAGGATGCCAAGGCGCAGGCGACCGCGAGGATCGCCGATCTGCAAACGCAATTGGAGGCTGCCAAGGCGGCTCTGCAGGTGAAGGTCGATGCCCGTACCGCCGCGCGCGACGCGATCAACGCCGCCGAGGCCGTGCAGACCGCGGCGGCAGAAGCGGCGCGCCAGGCCGCTCGCGAGCTCGAGCCGGTCTCGGTCCTGATCAGCCGCAAGACCCAGCACCTTTATGTCCGGCAGGGTTTTGAACCGATCTTTGATGGTCCGATCACGATCACCGATCCCGATTCGCCGATCGGCACCTATAACTTCACTGCCATGGATAAGACGGGTGATGATCAAATCGAATGGAGCGTCGTAGCGCTGGAGGGGCCGGGTGCCCAAACCGTCGCGGTCGAGCCGCGGGTCCATGCGGCCAGGCATGGTGATGGAAGCCATGGTGATGGAAGCCATGGTGATGGAAGCCATGGTGATGGAAGCCATGGCGATCGAAGCCATAGTGATCCAAGCAATGGCGATCGAAGCAGCGAACCGGCACAGGCGAAGCCGGACACTACGGCGACCGTCGACTGGGCGAAGGCCGCGCTCGACCGCATCACAATTCCGCAGGACGTGCTCGATCGCATCCCCGGAATATCGCCGCGTTCCTCCCTGATCGTCACCGACGAGGCGCCGAGCTCGGAGACCTCCAAGGGCACGGATTTCGTGGTGGTGCTGAGCGATCAGCCGCAAGGCGGCATCAAGTTCCGACGCCGCGCTCCGGCGTCGGAATACGGGTTCGTGGGGACACGCTATCGCACGCCGGCTTGGGGTTCGCCGTTCGGCGGGCGGTTCTTCACCTGGTAAGAGATTTGGTTGCGTCGGTCATTTCTCTGCGCAGTCATTGCGAGGAGCGACAGCGACGCGGCAATCCAGAGCCGCGCGTGAAATTCTGGATTGCTTCGCTTACGCTCGCAATGACGGTGGAGGGCGTCCCCAGCGTTGGTGCCCGTCGCGGCCGCAAAGCGCATAGCCCCATACGTCGGCTGCGCTTGCCCTTGGGCGCGCGCTGCCGTTAGTTGGTCCGAGCAAACAAGATTTCGGCAAGAATTCGGGAGGACCAATGGGCCCATTGCAGGGGATCAAGGTCTTGGACATGACCACCGTGCTGATGGGGCCCTATGCCACCCAGATGCTCGGAGACTATGGCGCCGACGTCATCAAGGTGGAATCGCTCGAGGGCGACGTGACGCGCTTGATTGGCCCGAGCCGGCATCCCGGTATGGGGCCGGTGTTCCTCAACACCAACCGCAGCAAACGCTCGATCTGCCTCGACCTGAAGAAGCCCGCGGGTCGCGAGGCCGTGCTGCGGCTGATCAAATCGGCCGACGTGCTCGTTTATAACGTGCGGCCGCAGGCGATGGCGCGGCTCAATCTGGGCTATGACATCGTCGCCGAAATCAATCCGCGACTGATCTATGCCGGCGTGTTCGGCTTCGGCCAGGACGGACCCTATGCCGCAAAGCCCGCCTATGACGACCTGATCCAGGGAGCGACGGGACTGCCGGCGCTGATGGCGCAGACGGGTGACGGCACGCCGCGCTATGTGCCCAATGCGCTGGTCGATCGGATCGTCGGCCTGACCGCGGTCGGCGCGATTTGCGCGAGCCTTGTCGATCGGGAACGCACCGGGCGCGGCCAGCGCGTCGATATTCCGATGTTCGAGACCATGGCAGGCTTTGTGATGGGCGACCACATGGGCGGTCTCACCTACGAACCGCCGCTGGATAAAGGCGGCTATGCGCGGCATCTGTCGCGCGACCGCAGGCCCTACAAGACCTCCGACGGCTATCTCAGCGTCATCGTCTACAATGACAAGCAGTGGGAAAGCTTTTTCAAGGCAACCGGCCGCGACGATTTGCGCAGCGATCCGCGCTTTGCGACGTTTGCGGCCAGGGCCGTCAATATCGACTTAGTCTATGGCGAGCTTGCACGCATTTTCGAGACGCGCTCGACTGCGGAATGGATCGAGCTTCTGAACAAGGCGGACATCCCGGTGATGCCTATGCACGACCTGCAAGGTATCCTCAACGATGAGCATCTGGTTGCGACCGGGTTCTTTCCAGTCGTCCAGCATCCGACCGAGGGGCCGATCCGCAACATGAAGGTTTCGGCCAATTGGTCGGAGACCAAGGCCGAGCCCGTCAGGCTCGCGCCACGCCTCAACGAGCATGGCGCGGAAATCCTGCTTGAAGCAGGCTTTTCGCGCGAGGACATCGAGACCATGATCCGCGATGGCATAACCAAGCCATCGCCCGACGCTTGAAGGAGAGCAGCCATGGATTTCGCGCTTTCCGCCAACCAGGAATCGATCCGCGATGCGGTCGCAAAAATCTGTTCGCGTTTCGACGACGCCTATTGGTTGATGAAGGACAAGGAGGGCGGCTTTCCCGCCGACCTGCACAAGGCGCTCGCGGATGCCGGCTGGCTCGGCATCTGCATCCCGGAAGAGTATGGCGGCTCCGGCCTCGGCATTCTCGATGCCGCGATCATGATGCGCACAATCTCGGAGTCAGGCGCCGGCATGTCGGGCGCGTCTGCCGTCCATATGAACGTGTTCGGGCTTAATCCGGTCGTGGTGTTCGGCACCAAGGAACAGTGCGCCCGCATGCTGCCCGGCATTGTCGAGGGACGCGAAAAGGCCTGCTTCGCGGTGACCGAGCCGAACACCGGCCTCAACACCACGCAACTCAAGACGCGCGCGGTGCTCAAGGGTGACAGATATGTCGTCAACGGCCAGAAGGTCTGGATCTCGACCGCGCAGGTCGCAAACAAGATCCTCCTGCTTGCGCGCACCACGCCGCTGGAGGAGGTGAAGAACCCGACCTTTGGTTTGAGTCTGTTCTACACCGATTTCGACCGCAGCCGCATCACGGTGCATGAGATCGAGAAGATGGGCCGCAAGCCCGTCGATTCCAACGAATTGTTCTTCGAGAATTTTGAAATTCCCGTCGAGGACCGACTCGGCGAGGAGGGCCGCGGCTTTGAATACATTCTGCACGGCATGAATCCGGAGCGTATCCTGATCGCGGCCGAAGCGGTCGGCCTCGGCCATCTCGCGCTGTCGCGCGCCGCGGGCTACGCCAAGACGCGCAACGTCTTTAACCGCCCGATCGGAAAGAACCAGGCGATCCAGCATCCCCTGGCTAAGAGCTGGATGGAATTGGAAGCGGCATGGCTGATGACGCTGCAGGCCGGCTGGCTCTACGACAACGGCCTGCCATGTGGGCCTGCTGCGAACTCGGCAAAATATCTCGCCGGCGAAGCGGGCTTTCGCGCCTGCGAGCAGGCGGTGATGACCCATGGAGGCTTCGGCTACGCCAAGGAATTCCATGTCGAACGTTATTTGCGGGAATCGCTGATCCCGCGCATCGCGCCGATCAGCCCGCAATTGATCTTGAGCTTCATCGCCGAAAAGGTACTGGGTCTACCGAAGTCGTATTGAGGGAGGCGCCACGGCCATGAGCTACATCACCGGCGTCGGACTGACCTCTTACGGCAAACACGAAGGCTCATCTTCGCTCGACCTGATGAGCCAGGCCGCCGCGCTGGCGCTTGCCGATGCCGGGCTCACGCGTCCTGAGATCGACGGCATTCTCTGCGGCTACTCTACGGTATCGCCGCACATCATGCTGGCCACCGTGTTCGCCGAGCATTTCGGCGTCCAGCCGTCCTATGCTCACGCCGTGCAGGTCGGCGGCGCGACCGGGCTCGCCATGACCATGCTGGCGCACACGCTTGTTGAGGCCGGCGTCGCGCGGCATGTGCTGGTGGTCGCCGGCGAGAACCGCCTGACCGGGCAGAGCCGCGACGCCTCGATCCAGGCGCTCGCCCAAGTCGGCCATCCCGACTACGAAGTGCCGCTCGGGCCGACCATTCCCGCCTACTACGGCCTTGTCGCCTCACGCTACATGCACGAATACGGCGTTACCCAGGAAGACCTCGCCGAAGTCGCGGTGCTGATGCGGCGACATGCGTCGGCGCATCCCGGCGCGCAGTTCCACGCCCCGATCGCGGTCGCAGATGTGATGGCGTCAAAACCGGTGGCGCTCCCGCTGAAACTGCTCGACTGCTGCCCCGTCTCCGACGGCGGCGCCGCCCTCATCGTCTGCCGCGAGCCGACGACGGACACACACGTTCGTATTCGCGGCTGCGCCCAGGCCCATACTCATCAGCACGTCACCGCCGCGCCCGCGCTTGATAAGCTCGGGGCCGAGATCGCAATCGCCAAGGCGAAGGCCGCCACGGGCATTGAGATCTCCGACGTGCGCTATGCCGCGGTCTATGACAGCTTCACGATTACGCTCGCCATGCTGCTTGAGGATCTTGGCCTCGCCAAGCGGGGCGAGGCGGCGGCGCGTGTTCGCTCCGGCCATTTCTCGCGCGATGGCGAGCTGCCGCTCAACACCCATGGCGGCCTGTTGAGTTACGGCCATTGCGGCGTCGGCGGCGCCATGGCGCATCTGGTCGAGACGCATCTGCAGATGACGGGGCGCGCGGGCAAGCGGCAGGTGCGCGACGCATCGCTGGCGCTGCTACATGGCGACGGCGGGGTGCTGTCCTCGCATGTCAGCATGTTCCTGGAGCGGGTGTCATGACGAAGCTTGTGGACTGGACGAACGGAGAAGCTGCGATCGTCTATCAAGGCTGCCTGGCCTGCGGCGCGAGACAGTATTTCCGCCGCGGCTTCTGCGCCTCGTGCGGTGCGACGGACTTAAGTGAGCTTCGCGCGAGCGGCGAGGGCACTGTCTACGCAACGTCGCTGGTCTGCCGCGCGGCGACGCCGGAGACCAAAGCGCATGTTCCCTACAATATCGTGCTGATCGACGCCGACGAGGGCTTTCGCATGATGGCCCATGGCGACAACGATCTCGCCATCGGCGATCGCGTCACTGCACGCTTTGTTCAGTTTGCCGGACGGCTTGTGCCTTGCTTTGCGAAGGCTTCTCAACTCGATAGAACAGAACGCTGGCGATGACGAGCATCGCCGTCACCGCCAGCAAGTGCGCGAATGCCTCCGAGGTTGCCCTCCTGGTGGCATGCTTCATGCCGTTCCTCCCTAGACCTGGTCTCCTTAGACCCGGGCATGACTCATCGTTGCACGCGAACGTGCAGAGAAAGTCGGATTTTGACTCGGAACACCCCACATTTCGTATTCGCCTTATCTCGTCCCCAAGCGGCGAATATCGGCTGTGCCAAGGTCGAACAGCAATACGGCGGCAATTTGACTCGGACGTGTTGCTGTTGCGTCGCGCCGGCGATACTCGTTTGTCGAACGGAACTTAACAGCCGATCCGGAAACCCAAGGTGGAATATGGCGCGCATTGCCTACAGCGACCCCGCAAAGCACAATGATCGCACCCGCGAACTGCTGGCCAAGAACCACAACGCCAACATCTTTCGCATGATGGCGCATTCGCCGAGCCATCTCGAGCAATATTGCCGGCTCGGCGGTGCTATCCGGCACAAGGGCGAACTCGATCCGGTGGTGCGGGAACTTGCGATCACGCGCACCGGGATTTTGTGCGAGGCACCTTACGAGGTCACAGCCCACAAGCGCATTGGCAAGAATGTCGGCGTCACCGACGAGCAGAACGCGGCGCTGGACAACTGGCAGTCCGCGAGCTGCTTCAACGAGGTGCAGCGCGCCGCGCTCGCCTTCACCGACGAGATCGTCAGGCTGCCGCGCGCGAGCGACGCAACCTTCAAGGCAATCGCCGCAAAATTGACCCAGGGTGCGCTGGTTGAGCTGCAGCTTGCGGTCGGCTTCTATGTCATGACATCGAAATTCCTCGAAACCTTCGAGATCGACATGCAGCCGGCGTCTGAAGCGCTATAAGCCCGGGGCTACATCCTCTGAGGGACGTCATGGACAATGGCTGGGGTTCTTCGGCGCAAGCCTGGGTCGATTCCATCGGCGAGCGCGGCGATTGGGGACGCGAGCATGTGCTCGATCCCGTCATGCTTGGCCGCATCAACGGTCGCTCATTTCGCCGTGCGCTGGATGTCGGCTGCGGCGAGGGCCGCTTCTGCCGGATGCTCAAGGCGGCCCGCATCGCTGCGACGGGGATCGATCCCACTCCGCAACTGCTCGAGATCGCGCGCAAGCGTGACCCTGCCGGCGACTACCGACCCGGCCGTGCCGAGCAGCTCGACTTCGAAGCCGAAAGCTTCGATCTTGTCGTCAGCTATATCACGCTGGTCGACATCCCCGATTTCAGGGCGGCGATCCACGAGATGGCGCGGGTGCTGAAACCGGGCGGCTCGGTCCTGGTCGCGAACCTCACTGGCTTCACCTCCGCGGGTGCTGCGCAAGGGTGGGTAAAGGACGCGGATGGAAAGCGGGCGCACTTCCCGGTCGATCGCTACCTCGAGGAATTTCCGTTCTGGTTCGAATGGTCGGGCATCCGCATCGAAAATTGGCACCGCCCGCTGTCGGCCTATATGACCGCATTCCTCGCCGCCGGCTTGCGGCTTACGTTCTTTGCGGAGCCGGCGCCAATCTCAGGCGAGCCGTCGCTCCAGGAATCGTTCCGGCGCGTGCCGTGGTTCGTGGTGATGGAGTGGGAGCGGCCTGCTGGCCCTTAAGTCGCTGTCAACACGCTCAGCTTGGTGTTGGCGAGGATCAGCCGGTCGGCAAGCAATTGCGCGAGGTTGCGCATAATGCGTTCGCCGGCGCGCGGATGGTCCTCGCGGAAGCGTTCGAAGTCGGCGAGCGGCACCTCGAGCGCGGTCACTGCGGCATCGGCATAGACGTCGGCCGAACGGTTCGTCTCCAGAAGCGCCATCTCGCCGAAGGCCATGCCTGCGGCGATGGTTGCGAGCCGAATGCCATTCGGCAGCTTGGCGTGGACGACGCCGGTTTTGAGGAAGAACAGCGAGCTTGCCGGCTCGCCTTGGCTAAGGATCTTCTCGCCGGATCGATAGGTCCTGAGGCGCCCGAGCGAGGTGAGCTTATCAAGCTCGCTTTTGTCGAGGCCCGCAAGCAGCGCCTGCTCCGCAAGCTCGGTGATCTCCACGGCATAGATGTTGCCGCCATGACGGTAGACGATCTGGTCCTCCGCCCATTCAATGGCGTCGTCGAGCAGGGGATAGTTGCGCAGATTGGAAAGACCTGTGGCCCATTCACTGATGCTCTTCCATTGCGCCGTGGCGCGGTCGATGCCGGAGAGAATCACCGTGACGTTGAAATTGGCAAGCTCGCGAAACTCCTCCGCCAGGAGCCGCCCGCCCGCCGGCGTGACGGCTGCGACCCGGCGCAGGTCGAAGATCACGAATTGCGGCCGCGGCTTGCTGGCAAGCTGGCGCGAGAGATAGTCGACGGTGGAGAATGATAGCGTGCCCACGAGCTCGATGACGCGGACCTCGTTGTGATGCGCGGCGAGGGTCTTGCGTTCCTGCGGCCTGCGGCTGCGGCGCGAGGAGCTCTTGCCGATGTTGTAATCGGCAATCACGGCGTTGCGTACATCATCGGCCCGGCTCAGCATATGCAGGCCGTAATGCGACGACAGTGCTTCGCATACCTTGATGCCGCGCACGCTGTTGCCGCGGCCGTCGAGTCGCGGCGAATAGCTGCCCAAGCCCAGCCGTGCCGGGAGCGCCGCCAGGATGCCGCCGCCGACGCCGCTCTTGGCGGGAACCCCGACCCGGTAGATCCATTCGCCGGCATAGTCATACATGCCCGACGACGTCATGACGCTCAGCGTGCGCGAGACGGCATAGGGCGTCACCACCTGTTCGCCGGTCACGGGATTGACGCCGCGATTGGCCAGCGTCGCCGCCATGATCGCGGTATCGCGGGCGGTCACCAGCACCGAGCATTGCCGGAAATAGACGTCGAGCACCTTGCGCACGTCTTCCTTGATGACGCCGGAGTTGCGCAGGAGATAGCCGATCGCGCGGTTGCGGTCGCCGGTCGCGCTCTCCGAGGCGAACACCGCCTCATCGACGTCGAGCTCGCGCCCGGCAACGCGGCTCAAGGCCTGCCTGACCGTGTCGAAGGCAGCATCGCCCTTGGCCTCCAGGATCAGGCCGCAACAGGCGATCGCGCCCGCATTGACCATCGGATTGAACGGATGGTTCTCCGCATTGAGCCGGATCGAGTTGAAGGGGTCGCCTGACGGTTCAACGCCGATCACGGCCTCTACCCGCGCCGCGCCGAGCGTGTCCAGCGCCAGCGCGAACACGAACGGCTTCGACATCGACTGGATGGTGAAGGGCACGCGGGAATCGCCGGTCTCATAGACATGACCGTCAAGCGTCGCCAGAGCGATGCCGAAATGCTCGGGATGCGCCTTGCTGAGCTCGGGGATGTAATGGGCGACCTCGCCGGAATTGTCGGCGGCGAAATCCTTGTGGCACGCGGTCAAGAACCGCAGCAGCGGCGGCGAGGAGGCGGCCCAATTGCGCGCGCCTGAAATCGGCGCTGTTCGCTTCATGTCCATAGAAACTTCCGGAGATGAGACAAGCGTGGAGTCCGACGATTTTACGCCGCAAAGCGTCACATCGAAACCGTTCTGCCGGCCTGTTGGCGCGGCAGCCTGCCGAGTGCGTGGGCACGGGGGGGGGGGTCAGGTTGCGAGGATGGCCACCACCTGGCCTTCGGCGACCACGTCGTCGATCGCGACCAGAATGGATTTCAATGTTCCCGCCGCTGGCGAGGCGACCGGAATTTCCATCTTCATCGCTTCGACAAAGGCGACGTCTTCGCCGCCGCCGACGCTTGCGCCAAGCTCGATCGGGAGGGCGCAGATGCGCCCGGCGACTTCTGTGACGATCTTAATTTCTGGCATGCCAACCGGCTTTTTGTTGTGGCCGCACAATGCCTGAGGTAGCTTGGACTGCAAGTGGAATTTTATTCCGCACAACGGAAATCGGGTGGAAGCCATGGGACGACGCTCCGAGCGGCTGAGCAGGCCGAGACTGCTCACCAGTGATGCGACAGGTGAAGGTGACGTCATTCAGGTGGTCTCGCGCGCCTTTGACGTGCTCAGATGTTTTGAGGGCCACGAAGCGCGGCTCGGCAACCTGGAAATTTCCAACCGCTGCGGGCTGCCGCGCTCGACGGTGTCGCGGCTCACGCACACGCTGACGCGGATGGGGCAGCTGGTCTATCTGCCGCGCGACCAGAAGTACCGCATCGGCCCGAGTGCGGTCGCGATGAGCACCTCGATGATGAAGGGCCTGCAGCTGCGCAATTTGATCCGGCAGCGCCTGCAGGATGTCGCCGAGCAATTGCCCGGCACCATCGGCTTCGTGATCCCCGACCGCTTCCATCTCGTCTATCTGGAGTTCGCGCGCTCTGCGAATGCGCTTGGACTGCATGAGGTCACGGGCAGCCGCATCTCGATGGCGAGCACCGCCGCCGGCCATGCCTATACCGCCGCGCTCGAGCCCGAGGTTGGCGATGCGCTTCTGGCCGAGATGGAGCGCGAGGCACCGGACGCTGCCAAGGTGCTCAAACCCCGGATCGAGACCAACCGCCAGTTCCTGCGCGAGAACGGCTATGTCGTCGCCTGCGGCCTGTGGTCGCCGCACATCAATGGCGTCGCTGTGCCGCTGTGGTCGCCGCAATATCAGACCTTCGTCTGCGTGACGATCGGGCTGCTCGCTGCGATGTACGACGAAAAACGTCTGCACATGGAGGTCGCGCCGCCGATCCGCGAGCTCGCAGCCAGCGTCGGCAGTCTGCTGAAGACGGCGGAAGGCGACATCTTCAACAACCGGTTGGAGCGGAAGACCCTTGGCGTCGCCGCGCCCAACAAGAAAATGACTGTGACGGAGGATACGAATGATCTGGAAGCCCGAACTCGACGAGCTCGCTCGGCGCGAGGCCTTCGCGCGCGAGATGGGAGGCGTTGAGAAGGTCAAGCGACAGCGCGACCAGGGCCGGCTCACCGTCCGCGAACGCATCGACAAGATGGTCGATGCCGACAGCTTTCACGAAATCGGTGCGATCTCAGGCATCGGCGAATATGACGAAAAGGGCGAGCTCACCAATGTGACGCCGGCCAACTGCGTGTTCGGCCGCGCCAAAGTCGGCGGCCGCACCGTGGTCGTGGTCGGCGACGATTTCACCGTGCGCGGCGGCTCGGCCGATGCGTCGATCTCGGCCAAGCCGCTGATGGCGGAAGAGATGGCGCATGATTTCCGCCTGCCGATCATCCGCATCATCGAAGGCTCCGGTGGCGGCGGCTCGGTGAAGACCATCGAGACCAAGGGCGCGGCCAATCTGCCGGGCGGCATCGGCGGCAACCGCTGGTACCGCTATACGACAGAAAATCTGGCGCATGTGCCGGTGGTTGGGCTAGGCCTCGGCTCGGTCGCCGGACTTGGCGCGGCGCGGCTCGCAGCCAGTCATTATTCGATCATGACCCGCGATTCCGCGATGTTCGTCGCGGGCCCGCCGGTGGTGAAGCGGCTAGGACAGGATCTCTCGAAGCAGGAGCTTGGCGGCGCCGACATCCAGACCCGCGCCGGTGGCGTCGACGATGCCGTCGATACGGAAGAAGAGGCATTCGCGCGCGCACGCCGCTTCCTCTCCTATTTGCCGTCTTCGGTGTTCGAGCTGCCGCCGACGATTGCCTGCAATGATGATTCCGAACGAGGCGAGGAGACGCTGCTCAAGGCCGTGCCGCGCAGCCGCCGCCAGGTCTACAAGATGCGGCCGATCATCGAGTCGGTGGTCGACAAGGGCTCGTTCTTCGAGATCAACGCCAATTTCGGCCGGCCGATGATCGCAGGCTTGGCGCGGCTTGAGGGCCGCGCGGTGCTGGTGCTTGCGAGCGACCCCTTCCACTATGGCGGCTCGTGGACGGCGGACGCCTGCCAGAAAGTCGTGCGCTGGGTCGACTTCGCCGAGACCTTCCATCTGCCGATCGTCTATCTCATGGACTGCCCGGGCTTCATGATCGGCTTGGAAGCGGAGAAGGCGGCGACCATCCGCCACGGCGTGCGCGCCATGGCCGCGGTCAACCAGACCACGGTGCCCTGGTGTACGGTGATCATCCGCAATTCCTTCGGCGTGGCGGGCGTCGTGCATCAGCCAGCCGACCGCTTCTCCATCCGCTACGCCTGGCCCTCGGCTTATTGGGGCTCGTTGCCGCTCGAGGGCGGCATCGAGGCGGCCTATCGCGCCGAGATCGATGCGGCAGAGGATCCGGCGGCAAAGTTGAAGGAGATCGAGGATCGCCTCAACAAGCTGCGCTCGCCGTTCCGCTCGGCCGAGAAATTCTGGGTGGAGGAGATCATCGATCCCCGCAAGACGCGTTCCCTGCTTTGCGAATTCGCCCGCCTGGCGGAGCCCTTGCGTACGCCGGGCCTTGCGAAGAATATGACGATCAGGCCGTAAGCGAGAGGCGTGGGATCGATGCGAGAGACCCGTACATCGAAAAGGCTCACCAACAATGAGCGGTCCGGCTCGATACGCGGGCTGCTCACGCGGTGCGGTCTTGCCATGGCTGCGTTTGGATGGCTGTCGGTCGCAGGGCCCGTCTGTGCGGCCGAGCTGACGCCGGCGCAGGCCGCACTCTACACCAGCGTTTCGATCTTCCCGCCGTCGGCCAGCGCAATGACGGTGTGCTATGGATTCGTCTGCAGGCGCCGCGAGATCCTGGACTTCACGCCGAGCGACCGAAGCGCACTGGGAAAGATTCTCGCCGGCGGGCGCAGCTCGGCAGCCGCTGAAAGAACCGCCGTACAGAAGGCCGTGATCTGGTTCGATCGCCGCATGGGGCCGATCATCGGCACCGACAAGCGCGTCGCGAATGCGGACGTGCGTGCGCTGGACGACAAGCACAATTTCGATTGCTGGGACACCACACGTAACACCACGAGCCTGCTGCTCGTTATGCAGGAGTGGGGTCTTTTCAAATACCACACCGTCAGCGATCCGCACTATCGCGGCAACGCCCTGGTGCTGCAGCTGCCGCATAACACTGCGGTCCTGAAAGAGCGCGCGACGGGTGCAGAATGGGTCGTGGACATGTGGACCCAGGGCTACGGACAGCCGCCGGATGTCATGCCGCTTGCGGAATGGGTCAAACGGGACTGACGGGCAGGTCGCTGCTCGGCGGCCCACCAAAATCGGCACTGACAGTCCCTCGCGATCCGACTCGGCGTGATCGCGGGAACCTTCTTTCTCTTAAGCCGCCGCCACTGGCTTCGGGTACCGCGAGATCGTGAGCACGATCAGTGCCGCGATGATGCACAGCGCGCCGGCAGCGAAGAAAGCGGGTAGGTAGGTCGCAAGCAGAGTGCGCGACAGACCCGCGCCGAAGGCGGCCGTTGCAGCGCCGATCTGGTGCCCGGCAAAGATCCAGCCGAACACGAGGTTCGCACGTTCCGGCCCGAAACGCTGGGCGGTGAGGCGCACGGTCGGCGGCACTGTCGCGATCCAGTCTAGCCCGTAGAACATCGCAAACAGCGACAGGCCGTAGAAAGAGAAATCGGTGAACGGCAGCGCCACAAGTGATAGTCCCCGCAGGCCGTAATACCAGAACAGGAGCCAGCGATTGTCGAAGCGGTCGGACAGCCAGCCCGAACAGATGGTGCCGAAGAAATCGAAAATGCCCATCGCCGCGAGGAGGCCTGCGGCCTGGACCTGCGGGATGCCGAAGTCGAGGCACATCGGGATCAGGTGCACCTGGACCAACCCGTTTGTGGAGGCGCCGCAGACGAAGAAGGTCGCAAACAGGGCCCAGAACACGCTGCTCCTGGACGCATCGCGCAAAGTGCCGAGCGCAGCCGCCATGATCGGCGCGGTGCTGGGAGCCGATGCAGCCTGGGGCGCGCTGCCCTTGTCGCCATAGGGGCGCAGACCGACATCGGCGGGCCGGTCGCGCAGCACCATGAACACGATAGAGGCGGAGGCGCCGAGCATGACGCAGATGAAGGACAGCGCAAAGCGCCAGCCGAAGCGCTCGGTGAGACTTGCGATCAACGGAAGGAATACGAGCTGCCCGGTCGCGACGCTGGCGGAGAGGATGCCGATCACGAGCCCGCGCCGCGCAACGAACCAGCGCGCGGCGATGGTCGCGCCCAGGACCAGCGCGGTCATGCCGGTGCCGATGCCGACCACCACGCCCCACAGCAGCACGAGCTGCCAGACCTTGGTCATTGCAAGCGAAAGCACAAGCGCCGAGACCACGATCAGCTGCGCGGCGAGCGTCACATTGCGCAGACCATAGCGGTTGAAAAGCGCAGCTGCGAACGGCGCCATCAGCCCGAACAGGATGAAGCGGATCGAGAGTGCCGAGGAAATCTCCGCGGTGCTCCAGCCGAATTCATGCTGCAGCGGCGCGATGAACACGCCGGGAGCCCCGACCGTGCCGGCCGAGACCAGCGCGGCAAAGAACGTCGCGCCGACCATGACGCAGCCGTAGTGGATGTTGCGGCGGGCGAGCGCCGCCGCGAGCCAGTTCGAAATCAATATCGCCCCCGGAGAACTACCTGGAACTGCTGCCACTCATATTTGCGCAGCAGCCGCATGACTAAAATGGCGAAGTTCCCTCATTTTAGGACATCGCCCATCCTGACCGGAATCCGTCAGTGCGCGA
>Ga0307474_10000720_pt1 | contig 23792 bp, 20 predicted proteins | sample atmos_gasesECM1C_2_FD_203312 | JGI IMG/M metagenome (GOLD analysis project Ga0307474, IMG submission 203312) | Hardwood forest soil microbial communities from Morgan-Monroe State Forest, Indiana, United States - atmos_gasesECM1C_05 | ecosystem: Environmental > Terrestrial > Soil > Temperate... | reverse complement strand
GAGCGCGTCCATGTGCCCGGCTTCGCCGCCGTAGGCTAGCGAAATCTTGTTTTCCGCCGAAGCCAGCCCCAACGAACCGATCATCATCGTCGTGAGAGCGTTTGCAAACTTGCTCTTGAACATCGAGCCTTCACAAGCGATGACGCCGTGATTCTGCCGCACCTCGCCGAACAGAAATGGCGGGTAAACATCGGGCAGATAAACCTGGCGCGAGCCTGCGAAGTAGCCTTTGGTGCGATCGAAGCTCTGCGTCATTACGCTGAAATCGACATGCTCGGCGCCGAGAACGTGGCGGACCTGCCGAAGCATCTCCTGCACGCGGACGTCACTGCCGGTGTTGCGCGTGCCGTTGTAGCCGGCAAAAAGCAGCTTCAATTTTTCGCCCGGAGTCCAGCGCTCGCCAAGGCCCAGCATCCACCCGCAGCGCGTGATCTCAATCAGCGCGCTGACCCAGGCGACCAGGAGAAAGTCCGTCATACGCGCACTCTTCCGGCCGCTGCAATTCTTCCGGCGCCGGAATTCGCCGGCCAGGGCTTGGCGGGAAAGCAGAATTTATTTTCCCGGCTGTATTTTAGAAGCGGAGCTGCATAGGCCGAAAATTTCGCGGGCGCTTCACCAAGCTCCGCGACCACGCGCGAATTGTCGAACACCGTGTTCCAGTCGAGATAAGGCCAGAAAACTTTGAGCAGCGAAGCGCCGTATCCCGCCGCGCCGCTGCGATTCGCCACCCAATTGACGGTACTCGAAAAGGGCCCGCCCAGGGACGGCAAAAACATCGGCCGCAGCATGGCGCCGTCGTGGGAAATCGCGTCCGTCAATTCATGGTAGGTCTCAGAGCCCTTGCCGGAGGACAAATGATAGATGCCGTGTGCGGGCGCTTCTTTTTGATGAATCGTCACGATCGCTTTGCCGACGTAGTTCGCCGGCACGATGTCGATTTTATCGTCCGGCCGCAGCGGAAGAACAGGCATCTGTGCTAGAACATGGAAGGCCTGCACCATATCGAATTGGGAAGTCTCCGGACGGCGGCTGTCTCCCATGATGATTGCGGGGCGAAAAATCGTTTTGGGCACGTCAGGCAACAGCTGATTCGCCATGTGCTCGCAGAATTTTTTGGTCCGCGCGTAGGGGTCGTAATCGGAGCGCGACCAGTCGATCGCCGCTTCTTCGGTTATGACTTCATTTTTCCTCTTGCCAGCAACGGCAACCGTGGAAACCTGCGAATAACGCCGCAGACCATTGCGGTTCTGCGCGCGGCGCGCCAGTTGAATCACTTCCAGGGTTCCCCGCAGGTTCACGTTCAAGCACTGCTTTTCTGACTTGCGGTTCAACGAAGCCGCGCAATGGATCAGGGAGTCCGTGGTGTCCACCAACGTATGATATTCATCATCGTCGAGGCCAAAATGATCGCTGGTTAAATCACCCAGAAAAAGACGCATCCGCTTGTGCAGGTATTCTGCAAATTCGGGAAATGCAAAATGCAATTGCAGCGAAGTCCAAAGCCGCGCGCGCGCTTCCGGTTCGGTTTTCGCGCGTACCAGCAGGTTCAGCGTGTCGCGGTAGCCGGTGAGAAGTCCCGCGACAAGGTAACTGCCCAGGTAGCCGGTCGCGCCGGTTACGAAGATCGCCATAAAGCGTCGGAAGGTGCTGCGGCTTTTGAGAGCGCCGCTTCACGCGCGGTTTCGCCGGACCAATCCAGCGCTCGCGGCTCTCGCGATTCCAGCGGCCGGCCTTCCATCAATGGATAGCACCAGCGTCGGAGGGCCGGAATGTGCACGTTGATCCAATAATCCCACCAATCGATCGATTCCGGCGCGAAGTTGAAAAGGGAACGCTCCTCCGCCGGCAGCATGGCGGAGAGCAAGCGTGCGTTTTCGCACTCAAAAACGTGCTCGTTGTGCAGAATAAACGGCTCGTAGAGTTCGATCAGCTTTTCCGCGCGGATCAGGTCGCGCTCCGCCCGCGCCAACGGCGGCTTCTTCATGTGCAGCGAAACCGCCACGCGATTGATGCGCGAGATCACGGCTTTCTGCATGGGAATCGAGAGGCGTTCATAGCGCTGCTTTGAGACCGGGATGGTCTCAAACTTCACCTTCAGCCAGCTATCGATACTTTGCGTGGTGCGGTAATGTTTGCGGTGCGCAAGCCCGGTGAGCTCGATGCTGCGCCCCATGTTGACGGGATTGATTGCGGAAGTCGCCAGCTGGTACAAGCGCGCTTGACGCCGCGCGACCACCGCCGAAGCAATCAGCGTCATTCCCCGGCAAACCATGTCCACGGGAATTACGTCCAGGCACTTCCGCTCATTCGAGGGCAGTTGGCGGAAATTCGTCCCCAGCAGATAGGATAGCGGCCCGGAAGTATTGATGCCTTCGTTCCACCCGGAGAAAGGCGAGTGCTCCGAACTCTCCACGATCGAGGGCCGCACAATCGCGATAGGCAGGTCGCGGCCACGGCGTGCCAGTATCGATTCGCCGAGACTCTTCGTGAACGTGTAGGTGTTCGGCCAGCCCAGGTGTTGCGCCCTGCGCAAGCCGACGCGCGTAAGCTTGTTCCTCGCCCACCGCGCGCGATTGCGTTTCAGAACGCCTTCGAGTTCCGCCGCGGGGGCGGAAGCTTCGTTTCCGCCGCGTCCCAGTGCCTGGCGGCGAAGCGCTTTATCCAGCTCCGTGCTGTCGGAACGTTCTTCGACACGCCGAATCGTCTCGCGCAAAGACTCAACTTCCCGTTCAGCGTCGAACTTGGAATCGCCTGCAGGATTATAATTGTCTTGCAATTGCTCCGTCACCCGCCCGTCGCGCATGCCCACAACGTAACACGTCGAGAGGTGCATTAGGCCGGCTTGTTGGCACTTGCGCAGAAAGCCCAACAGGTTAATCGCCGAATCGACGTTGGAGGAAAGCGCATCGCGCAAGTCCGGATTGAAATCCGTCAAGCCGGCACTGTTCACGATGAGGTCGAGCGATTTCGCCAGCCGCGCTTGCGTGGCTTCGTCGAGCCCCAGTCCCGGCTGGCTCACGTCTCCCTCAACCACTTCCACTTTCTCTTTTAGAAATGCGCCGAGCTTCCGGCCATGGCGCTCCTGGAGGGTATCGAACGCCGGCGATTCCTCCACTATTTTTTCAAAGCGCCGCTGTGCCAACGTTGTGCGGTTGCGCCGAATCAGCAGCGTGATCTTGCCAATGTTAGGAATATTCTCGAGTAGATCGACCAGCCAAACTTTGCCAATAAATCCCGTCACGCCGATCAGCATGAGCTGCCGGTGGGCCAGGGTTTCGCGCACGGAAAGCCGCTCGACTCTTGGAGTTTCCCCGAATAGCGCCACGGACTTGCCCGCGGGAATCGCCGGACGCGCCGTCTTCTGCATCGCGCTTTCCAGTAGTTCGGGCTTCCCCGCCCATCCCAGCCGGCTGAGAAGCTTTTCCCGCGCCATCCGCCCGTTCGTGTCGCCGCTCGCAATCCACGCCAGCGGCCCTCGCGGGCGCACGATCGGATCAATCAGCCGCCCGGTCGCTTTGCCGTCGCGATATTCCAGCCGGTTCGCCAGGAACATCTCCACTCCGAAATGATGCGCCAGCGGCCGAAGTATGTTTTCTAGTAGTTGCCCCACCAGCACGACGCGCTCGCCGTTGCGCACCGCTTCGATCAGCTTCTCGGCAGCCTCGCGGCGAAGTTGCGGCTTCAGCACGTAGTGAAAATACTCTTCGCCCAAAAGATCCAGCCGGTCCCGGCTGACCCCGCGCAGCAAAGTGTGCAAGAAGCGCGTCGCAAACGTCCGGCTCGCAGCATAAGCAAAGGGCCGCGCCAGCGCCATGCCTGCCATGCCCGCGCGCCGCGCCCAGCGTTCCGCAAAACTCTGTGAGTTCCAGGTGAAAAATCCCACCGGGCGCATCGCGCCAAGTTCCAGCAGCGAGCCCTCGACCCGCCAATAGGTAACCGCGTCCGTCCCAGCGGCGCCCAACACACTCTTCGAGTTGGCTCCAGCTTTCGCCATTGCGGTCTACGACGAACGGCGGCCCATCCGCCGCCAAGAGTGCTCAAGAATAGGTCGATGCGAAATGATCTTTCTCACCTTTTGTGCAATCTGCTCTGGAACGGATTCGCCGCCTGCGCCTCAATTACACGACCATGTGGGACCCTGCTCTAGCAGGCCGCAGGCTGCCTCGGAAAGTGTAAAAGTAGCATTCTCATCGGCTTATCGCAAGGCAAGCGGTCTCACGGCGATGGCTCGGCTTCAAACTACCGAGTCTATCTGGGCATGACTAGCCTAGCGAGCGGAGTATCGCCGGCCGTCCCACAGATAAAGTGTCTCTGGCCTTACCGTCGCGCCAAGTCTTCTCCGATGTTGTAATGGCCTTTCCTGATGTCCTAGAAGACTCGGATGTCTCCAGCGCCGTCCCCTAGAACCTAAACGAATTTTTCACCCGGCAGTTGGAGGAATAAATAGAGGGAGCATTCTATCTGAGCCACAAGCTCCCCGGTTGTGATTCTCAACCGGAATTGCGGCTTGTTCTGATGGCGCTGTTTCTAAAGTAGTGCGAGCCACAAGAGATTCAGAAAACGCAGCGCTGCCTGCTAGTAGCATGAACAAAAAGCTAATGCCTGCTGGTCTCTCGATTTGATCGCTGCTCGAAACCAGCATCCGAAAGTAATGAAGGGAAATAGGGCCGGCCGCTACACCCCCCACCCATAGCGCTCCGCATGCTCAAACGTCCGCTGCATCTCTTCGCGCAAAATTTCCGTAAACACCGACCCGCTCACCGCCCGCGCACCCGGCTCGGTAATGTCCGGCGTCCGGTAGCCCCCCGCAAGCACCCGCTGCAGCGACTGCTCGACCCAATCCGCCTCAAGCGAAAGCCCGAAGGCATCTCGCAGCATCATCGTAGCGCTTAGGATCGACCCAATCGGATTCGCCGAGTCCGTCCCCGCCAGCGAAGGCGCCGACCCATGGATCGGCTCAAATAGCGGCGCCGACGATCCAAAACTCGCCGATGGAATCAGCCCGATGGACCCCACCAGCGCCGCGGCCGCATCGCTCAAAATATCCCCAAACATGTTGCTGCTCAACAGCACGTCAAACTGGGCCGGCCGCAGCGTCAATTGCATGGCCGCATTGTCCACGTACATGTGCTCGAGTTTCACCGTGGGATACACCGCGCTCATCGCCGCCACCGTGCGCCGCCACAGCTGCGAGCTGGTCAGCACATTGGCCTTGTCCACCGAGCACAGCCGACGCGAACGGTTCTCCGCCCGCGCATAAGCAAACGTCGCAATCCGCTCGATCTCCGGCGTCGAATACGACTCCGTATCCCACGCCCGCTCCACGCCTTTTTCGGTGGCGTTCCCGCGCTCCCCAAAATACATCCCACCGGCGAGTTCCCGCACAATCTCCAGGTCCAAGTCCCCAAGCCGATCCGACTTCAAGGGTGAGATTCCGCGCAGCGGCTCGATCAGTTTCACCGGACGCACATTCACGTACAGCCCCAGCCCCTTGCGTAGGTCGAGCAGCCCGCTCTCCGGCCGCCTCCCCACCGGCAGCGCATCCCACTTCGGCCCGCCCACCGCACCCAGAAAAACCGCGTCCGCCTTGCGACAAGCGTCCAGCGTTTCATTGGGAAGCGGCTTGCCCGCGGCATCAATGGCCGCGCCGCCCAGCGGAAATTCCGCGAACTCAAACTGGTGATTAAATTCCTGCGCTGACTCGCGCAGAATCGCCGCCGCCGCCCGCGTCACTTCCGGGCCAATGCCGTCCCCCGGCAGGAAGACAATCGTCTTCTTCATGATAGGTCCCCGAACCGAAGCAAAACTTCTCAACAAGCCGCAACCTGCTGGCACGCCGAAGCGCCGCGCTTAGCCAAATCAAACGGCAGGCGTTTCCGCGGCCACTACCGCCGAACGACGGCGAATCACCTCATGCGCAATCGCGACGATATCCCTCGAGCGCACCTCTTTGGACTGGTCCGCCAGCGCCGTCACCCGGCTATAAACCTCCGCCAGCTCCGCATCGCTCGCTTCGTAACCCAGGTCCCGCAGCGACAAGCGCAGCGCATTGCGCCCGGAGTGCTTTCCCAGCACCAGCGAGCGCGCCGGCACGCCGACGGATTGCGGTGTCATAATCTCGTACGTCAGCGGATTCTTGATGATGCCGTCCTGGTGAATTCCCGCTTCGTGCGCGAACGCGTTGGCCCCCACAATCGCTTTATTCGGCGCCACTTGCGCTCCGGTAATTTCCGTAAGCATGCGGCTCGTGGGAAAAAGCTGTTCCATCCGGATGTTCGTCGTCACTCGAAAACTGTCTTGGCGCACCGCCAGCGCCACCACCACTTCCTCCAGCGACGCGTTCCCGGCTCGTTCGCCGATTCCATTGATGGTGCACTCGATCTGCCGCACGCCCGCCCGAATTGCCGCCAGCGAATTCGCCACCGCCATGCCCAGGTCGTCGTGGCAATGCGCGCTAAGCGTAATTCCCTGCGGATCGCCCAGATATTCCCGGACCTTGGTGAACATCGCGCCATACTCCTCCGGCACCGCGTATCCCACGGTGTCCGGCAGATTCAGAACCGTCGCACCCGCCTCCACCGCCACGCGGCACACTTGGCAAAGAAAATCGATGTCCGTGCGCCCGGCGTCCTCGGCGGAGAATTCCACTTCCGCCACATGCCGCCGGCCGTAGCCAATCATGGCGCCGATGGCTTCCAGCGCTTGCTCGCGCGTCATCTTCAGCTTCACTTTGAGGTGTAAATCGGAGGTCGCCAGAAAAATGTGCAACCGCGGCGAAGCCGCCAGCCGCAAAGCCTCGATTCCGGCGCTGACATCTTCTTTCCGCGCCCGCGCCAGCGCCGCAATGGGCACGTTGCGCACTTCCTGCGACACTTTCTTGACCGCTTCCAGGTCGCCCAGAGACGCAATCGGGAATCCCGCTTCAATCACGTCTACATTCAGCGCCGCAAGCTGCCGCGCCAGCCGGATCTTCTCCCCAGTGTTCATCGAAAATCCCGGCGACTGTTCGCCGTCACGGAGCGTGGTGTCAAAAATGCGTACGACGTCCATAGGGTCCCCCAGGCTCTAGTAACGCACGGAAGCCACTCTGCGGTCCAATTTATCTTTGTTCTACATTTGATAATTCCGCCTTATACTGTTCCAAGGAGCTTTCCTTGGACCTCGGCGAATTGCAGGTATTTCTCATGGTGGCTAAGGAGGGCAGCTTTTCCCGCGCCGCGGAGCGCCTTTACCGCACTCAGCCCGCCATCAGCCTCGCTATTCGCAAGCTCGAGGACTCCCTTGGCCAGTCCCTTTTCGTTCGTGGCGCCCGCCCTGTCCGCCTCACCGATGCGGGAACGCTCTTGCAGGACTACGCCGAGCGCCTCATTAACCTTCGCGATGAAGTTAAAAAAGGACTTTCCGAACTGGAAGGTTTGAAGGTCGGCGAACTCTCGATGGGCGTGAACGAGAGCTCCATCCACGCCCTCCTCCCCGCTCTGGCCATCTTTCGGGAAAAACATCCCGGCATCTTGGTGCGCGTCCACCGCATGCTTTCGCGCGACATCCCTCATGAAGTCCTCAACTACCGCTTGGATCTCGGCGCCATCTCTTACGTGCCCCGCGACGCTCAGCTTCTGGCCACGGAAATCCTCAAAGATGAGCTGACGCTCGTGGTCCACCCCAAACACATCCTCGCAAAAAAGCGCGAAGTCGATGTCGCCGAGCTCGGCCAGGAAAACTTCATCGCCCACAGCGTCGAATCTCCTTTTCGCCGCCGCGTCATCGAGCTCTTTGCCAGAAACCGCACCGCCCTCAATATGCCTATCGAAATGCCCACCATCGAAAGCATCAAGCGCTTCGTGCAGATGGGCATGGGCGTGGCTATCGTGCCGCGTATGTGCGTAAATTGGGAAATCGAACATGGCTGGATGAAAGAAGTAAAAGTCCGCCAATTGAACATGCCGCGCCACGTCTATCTCGTTTCGCGCCGCGGCGCGCGTCTCCCGCACACGGCCACCGAATTAATGCGCATTCTTCGCGAAGAGTGAAATAATCCTCGTCCCCCGGCCGTAGGTGCAGAGCATGCGGCGCCCCACCTGACCAGGATTGTGTCAGAATCGGTCCTGCTTAACTCGCGGACAACGGGCAATTGCCGCCGGCTAGGGAGTCCTGCTATTTCACTGCGGAGATTCGATAAATTACCGCCGCCGCGTCATCCGACACCAGCAGCGAACCGTCCGGCGCAACTGCCACTCCTGCCGGCCGCCCATGCACTCCCGTTTTAGTCGGATCGGGAACCCATCCGTTCATAAACGGAACCGGATCGGCCGAGGGTTTGCCATCCTGGAAGGCCACAAACGCAACCTGATAACCAGCGCGCGTCGAGCGGTTCCATGAGCCGTGTTCGGCCACGAATGCGCCGGCCCAGTAGCTCTCCGGAAATTGCTTTCCGGTGTAAAACGCAAATTGGATCGGCGCCACGTGAGCGCCCAGCAATACATCGGGAATGATCGCCCGCGCCACCAGTTCCGGATGTTCTTGCTTCACGCGCGTATCGACGTTGTCGCCGATGTAGCTGTACGGCCATCCATAAAATCCCCCGTCCTTCAGCGAAGTAAAATAATCCGGGGGAAGATCATCTCCGAGGCGGTCGCGTTCATTCACCGTCGTCCACAACTCTCCGCTCACCGGCTCGACCGCAAGGCCCACGGGATTCCTCAGCCCCGTGGCATACAGCCGCGCGTTTTTTCCATCGGGATCGCAGATCGTCACGGCCGCCCGGCGCGGGTCTTCTCCCCTGTCAATATTCGAGTTCGAGCCAACGGAGACGAACAGATGCTTGCCGTCCGCGGAAAAAGCCACCGCTCGCGTGCTATGCCCCCCGGTTGGCAAGTCCAAGAGGTGTTCTTTTTCCCCGAGCCGCTTCGAGGTCTTGGGATCGTAGCGGAATCTCACCACTTCGTTGGTGTTTCCGACGTAAACATAATCCTCGTGGAACAAGATTCCAAACGGCTCTTTCTGCCCGTCCACGAACACTTCACGTTCCTGCGCCGCGCCGGTGTTCTTCGGGTCGCGTATCACCACGATTTCTCCCGCCCCGGAATCCGCCAGAAAAATATCTCCGTTCGGAGCAACCGTCAGCCAGCGTGGATACTTGAAATTCGTGGCGAATACATTCACGCGAAATCCCGCCGGCACGGCAGGCAAAAAGCCTGCCGGCGCCTTCTCATATTCGGGAGAGTTGCTTACCGATTTCGTCAAAAAGGGGGCCGGCAGCTTCGGCTTCTGGCCGTGGGTGACTTGCGCTGCTGCGAAAGAAGGCAGAAAAAGCGGCACCGCCAGAGCAACAATGTTTCTTGCGCGCATCATAAGCCTTTCCAAAATAAATTATGCTCTCGGCTCTATGATGCCTCAGTCGACCCCGCGGTTCCAAATGTTGCCGTTTCCCCCAGTGCCGGCGGAGAATCGTCCGCATGCCCCCGAAGAGAGGCGAAATCCGTATCCTGGCTGTTACTTATTGACCCCCATCGAATCAAACGGGCGAGGCGTAAACTGAGACAAGCGTCAGCGGGAGCAAACCATGCGCAGTCCTTACATTGGTCGAGGCATCGCTTTTGTGATCATTATTGGCCTGCTGGCGTGGACCGCTTTCCGAGCGCTCGGCTCGCGGCCTCCGGAAACTCCTAGGATTCCTTTCCCGACGCCGGCCATCGATGCGCCGTTGGCTGCTGCCAAGTCCCAGCAGACTGCTGTTTTTGCGGGAGGCTGTTTTTGGGGCGTCCAAGCCGTTTTCCAGCATCTCAAGGGGGTCCGTTCCGTGACCTCCGGCTACGCCGGCGGCTATGTCAAGTCACCTTCCTACGAAACCGTGAGCCTGGGCGTCACTGGCCACGCAGAGACCGTCAGCATCCTTTACGATCCCTCGCAAATCACATTCGGCCAGCTCTTGATGGTTTTTTTCTCCGTGGCTCACGATCCCACGCAATGGAACCGTCAAGGTCCGGACACCGGCTCCCAATACCGCTCCGAAATCTCTTACACCAGCGAGGAGCAGAAGCGCATGGCTCAGGCTTACATCGCGCAGCTCGATGCCGCGAAAGTCTACTCGCGGCCCATCGTCACAAAAGTCGAGCCTTTCAAAGCTTTTTATCTCGCTGAAAATTACCACCAGGACTACCTAAAAAATCATCCCGACAATCCCTACATCGTCTACAACGACTTGCCCAAACTGGAAAATCTGAAAAAGGTCTTTGCCAACCTTTACCAACCCTAAATCGTGAATTGCTGCATGGCTGGCCAATCTATTTTTCGTATTTGAACGCCTTGTTCGGATAGGGCGGCGCCATGGGAACGGGCCGAGGATCTTTCTGGATCTGCAACTTCAAATATTGCAGCGCCGCATCGAGCTGCGCATCGCTTCCTTCAAACGAGGCGTGCGGAAGATTGTCCACGACAATATCCGGATCGACTCCATGCCCTTCAATCAGCCACTTCCCTTCCGGCCCGTAGACTCCAGTTTCCGCCGCCGTGGCAATTCCGCTGTCCGCCAGCGCGTTTCTCGCCGACAGCCAAATCTCGCCTCCCCAGGTCCGCGCGCCAATCACTTTTCCCATACCCAGCCGGCGAAAACCTTCGGCGAAAGCTTCGCCATCCGAGGCCGTATCTTGATCGCAAAGCACCACGATGTGTCCGCGATAGGCGTATTGCATGTTGGAACTGGGATTGCCGATGCGCGGCTGCCACCAGAACCACGCGGGCCGCAGCAATTTCCCGAGCAGCCACGAATCGATGTTGCCGCCATCGTTGTGGCGCACGTCAATGATCAATCCCTGGCGGTCGAAAACGGGATAAAACTCGCGCGCCCACTGCGCAATGTCGCCAGAACCCATGGCGCGCAAATGAACATAGCCGATTTGTCCTTGAGAATCTGATTCCACCTTGAGCCGTCGCGACAGTTCCCACTCTTTGTAAAGCATGTTGCCGTCGTCTTTCGCAGAGACGGGTGTGACGATAACGTCGCGAAGTTGTCCCGCGGAAGACTTCACGCGCAGAAATACTTGGCGGCCGGCTTTCCCGCGGAGCAAGGCACGCTCATCGGCAACGCTGAGAGGGCTCTCGCCATCCACGCCGACGATCACTTCACCCTCAAGGACAAGAGAATCGGGCCGCGCCAGGGGCGGCGCTTCTTTCGGCAGGTCCGGATCGTAAAGATAAATGTGTTGCACCACGTACCCGCCCGCTTGCTCGTCCCGGCGCAACAGCGCGCCGAGCGTCGCCAGATCCACTTGATCGCCGGGTTTACGGGAATCGCCGCCGTGCACAAAAATGTGCAGCGCCGAAAGTTCTCCCACCATTTGGGCGATCACATCGTTCAGTTCGTCGCGATCCGCCACGCGATCGACGAGCGGCAGATAGCGCTCGCGCATTTGTTTCCAGTCCACTCCGTTCATGTTGCGATCGTAGAAGTAATCGCGCTCCAGCCTCCAGGCATCCACAAACAACTCGTGGAATTCCGCGCGTGGATTGGTCGCAAAGGTCCAGCGGGAAAGATCTATTCTTGCTTTCGCCAGCACCTTAGGATCACTTAACCCGGCGGCCTTTGCATCGGAATCAAAAATGTAGAAAAATTCCTGCTTCTGCACCAACATCTTCTTGCGATCCAGCGAAATCTCGTAATTCTCAACATCTTCGACTACCGCCTCCGGCGGCATCTCCTTGTTGGCGATGTCCATGCAGACAACCTTGCGCTTCGGGGGCGCTTCATCGGAGCGTTCCATCCAGCACAGCCTTTTCTCCGTGGCTTGCAACTGCGAATAATTCCCTGCCGGAACCGGCACCTCGTTCAGCCGCAGCGCCATATCCTTGAAGTCGAAATTTACAACCGGAGGAGCCAGCTTTTTCGTTTCGTCTTTCTTGCCTTCCTCTCTTTTTGGTTCTTCCTTCGTTAGCTCATCTTTCTTCGCTGCCTTTTTCTTAGGTTCTGCCTTTTTCTCTGGCTTGGATTCTTCGGGTTTCGCCGGCTGCTCCGGATGCTCGGGGTGAAGTTCGTCCACGGGCGCAAATGGCGAGCGCAAACCGCTGGTGAGCGCCAATTCGTAGATTTTCACCGAGCGGTCGAAGAACGGATCAGGCTGACGTGCCCCCCACGGTGAATGCACAGCGGTGATCAAAGACCGATCGGAAAGGAAGTACAGCCATTTGCCATCCGAACTCCAGTTGGGGTTGACGCTGTTGTAGCGGTCGGAAGTGATGGCCTGAATCGCGCCGGTTTTCACGTTCACGACTTTGATTTGCCGGAAGGTGTTATGCGGGGTTTCCACGTAAGCGAGCCATTGGCTATCGGGCGACCAGGTAAGATCGTCGAAATCATCTTCCATGGATTGTGCAATACGTTTCTGCTGCTTGGCGGCAATGTCGTAGAGCCAAAGTTGTTGATCCTTGTCGCGGTGCGCCAGCCATTTGCCGTCTGGTGAAGGAACGCCCTCCCAGCGCAAAACTTTCGAATCATTGGTCCACTGTTCCGGCGAACCAACGCCGTTGGCGGGATATTTCCAGAATTCGGTTTCACCGCTTTCCGTAGAGAGGGCGACAATGCTCTTTCCGTCCGGTAGGTAACGGGCTTCGCGATAGCGCACTCCCGAATTGCCGGCAACTTTGACGATCCGCCCGCTGCCCACCGGCAAAGTAAATACTTCGCCGCGGGCCGTGAACACCGCCGCGGTGCCGTCCGGGGCCACGTGCGCCGCGGTGAGATAGTCGAGCGGTTTTTTTACCCAGTGGTCGCGCAACTGATCGAAATCCGAAACCAGCGTGATATTGATGATCGCGTCTTCCCCAGTTTTCAAATCGAGCAGCCAAAGGTCCGCGCCGCATTGATAAACAATTCGCCCATCGGAAAGCGATGCCGACTGAATATCGAAACCCTGCTGATGGGTATGTTGTTTCAAGTCTTTGCCGTTCTTGTCCATCGAATAAACGTTCATGACGCCGTCGCGGTCGGAGAGGAAATACGCGCGGCCGTCCCAAGCCATCGGATTATCCGAAGTGCCGGGCCAGTCGCCGGTAAGGAGCACGGCCTCGGAGCCGGGTTCGTAGCGCCAGATGTTTTCCGCGGTGCCGCCCTGATAGCGTTTCGTCGAGCTTGGCTGGCGATCGAGCCGCGTGAAGAACAAAGTTTTGCTATCGGCGGTGTAACTGCCGGAAGCGGCCTGCGCCAAGGGCAGAATCTCTTTCTTACCGCTGGCGTCAATGGCTACCAATTTCGGGTCAGGCAGAGTGGAATAACGAGTGGTTCGAACGAGCAAACGGCCGTCCGGGGTCCAACCGGCCACGCTGGCATCGCCATCCCAGGTGCGGCGCTGCGGCAAGCCGCCATCCACGGGCATGGTGTACACATCGTCGGGACCTTCATATTGCGCGTTGAAAGCGACGGTCTGGCCGTCTGGAGAAATCGCGGCGTGAAATTCCTTGCCAGGATTTGAAGTGAGGCGCCTGGCGGCGCCACCCTTCGCGCTGACCGACCACAAATCGCCTTCGGCAGTAAAAATAATCGTGTCGCCGTGAATCGCGGGATAGCGGTAGTAGCCGGGCCGTGTGGCCACTTTATCTCCCGCACCGAGAGGCGTGATGAAAAAGAAAACGGCGGCAAGCGTGAAAATAATTCGTGCAACAATTTTGTTGGCTGGGTCTGACATGGCGTTTCGCTTCCTTTCGAGCGCGGCTTTCGCACGCAACACCAATTTCGCGTGGTGCCGCTCTCAGTTCTGGAGCCTGGCGCTCCGCTTTGGGGACGCTGTTGCTATTGGGGTGGCGCCGTAAAATCCTACGCACGCTACGGTTTCGAAGCAACTGGATTTCACCGGGGAAACCGTTGACAACAACGGTGCGCTGCGCTATTTACCCTAAGACGCGCACGGCCCATAGCGCAGTCCTACACCTCGTCTCCAGTGCGCGCACATCCGAACGTTAAGGAGGCTACTATGCCGAATCCTGTCCGTGCTATTCCTGAAGGGTATCACTCGATTACGCCGGCACTCACGTGCCAAGACGCTGCTCGCGCCATCGAATTCTACAAGTCGGTCTTTGGCGCCAAGGAAATCATGCGTATGCCGGGCCCCGGAGGAATCATCACGCATGCTGAACTCCGCATCGGCGACTCGGTCATTTTCCTCAACGACGAAATTCCGGGGATGGCCGTTGCTCCGAGCGGCGGGTCCATCAATCCCGTGTATCTCTTTCTCTACACAGAAAATGTGGACGCGGTGTTCAATCGCGCCGTCACGGCAGGTTGCAAAGTAACCATGCCAGTTGCAAACCAGTTCTGGGGGGATCGCTTTGGAAAATTCAACGACCCCTTTGGCCATCACTGGGGCGTTGCCCAGCACGTCGAAGACGTTGCACCCGATGAGATGAAGCGCCGCATGGACGCCTCCATGGGCGCCGAAGCAGCCAAAGCCGCCGGCCAGAGCTAGTTGATTCTGTCGACGTTTCAGATGCGGCGTCGCTGGTTTTTTTGACCGGTGGGGCCTTTCTTTTGAGAAAATTTGCATAAGCCGAGACGGGGACTGTTGTGCCTACACGGACCAGAGCCATGCGGCGCCGCGCACTCCGCTGGCATCGCCGTGCTTGGCAGGGAGAATTGGTGTGTCCGCTTCGTTACCGAAAACGTATTCGGCCAAGCGGCTTGGAACATTTTTGTATAGCCGAGGAATCTGCGAAGCGCCGCCACCCATCACAATGACGTCCGGGTCGAGAAGATTGACGACTTGCGCCAAGCCGCGCGTGAGGCGGTCTTCGAACCGATCCAGGGCGGCTAGCGCGGCCGCTTCCCCCGAGTTGCTTCGCGCGATAATCTCGGGGCCCTTGAGGGCCACGCCGGTGGCGCGATGATAATCGGCTTCGAGGCCGGTACCGGAAATCCACGTTTCGATGCAGCCATTCCTTCCGCAATAACAAGCGAAACCGGGATACTCCTCGGGGCGCATCCAGGGCAAAGTGTTGTGGCCCCATTCGCCGGCGACTCCGTTTGAGCCGCTGTGCAGGCGGCCATCGACGGCAACTCCGCCGCCGCAGCCGGTTCCCAAAATCACAGCGAACACAACGTGCTTGCCCGCACCGGCGCCATCGGTGGCTTCTGAAACGGCCAAACAGTTCGCATCATTCGCGCAACGCACTTCACGATCCAGGGCGCGGCCCAGATCCTTGTCGAATGGTTTTCCGTTCAGCCAGGTGGAATTGGCGTTCTTCACTAGACCGGTCCGGGTGGAAATGGTTCCGGGGATGCCCAGGCCCACGGTGGCGCTGCGGCCCAGCTTTTTTTCGATGCTTTCGACGGCTTCGGCGACGGCGCGCACGGTCGCGTCGTAGTCGAAACGCGGCGTGGCAATGCGATGGCGGTGCAGTTCCCGGCCGTCGCGCTCGAGTGCGACGAATTCAATTTTGGTGCCGCCAAGATCCACGCCCATGCGAAAGCGTTCTTGATTTCCTGAAGTGGCAGGCATGGTTGGCCCCCTTGCGCGGAGGTAGTCTAACGCGCAAGGGGCGGTTTTGGATGGCTAAGTCTTTAGAGTTATCGTGTTGCAGTTTCCCTCCATGCCATCGGCCTGGCGTGTCGATTGGGGGGCGTCTCGTTCGACGAGTGAGTAGAGGCAGAAAGTCATGGAGAGACAGAACAAACAGTTTTCAAGGTTTCGCTCCCTTGCGGGCACCGCCCTGGCCGGGCTGGGAATTCTTGTTTTAATGGGAAACGTGGATTGCGCCCTGGACCAGTTGGGGAGTTTCCTCTGCTTATCAGCGGGGAGCGCGCTGGGGATGTTGCCTTGCCTGGTTCTGGCAGCTTGCAAAGCAATGCCAGCGCATGCCCCTGATTATCAAGGGCTTTGGGGATATCTGGTGCGGATTCTGCTGTCGTTTGGGCCGCTATTGTTCGGCGTAGGCGGGGCGAGCTAGCAGCTAGGCGAAAGCAACTCTGGCAGCTTAGGTCAGAGATGTCAGAGAGGCCCAGCACTTAACAAATTCTCTCGTGGGAACGATACTTGACGTTGTCGATTTTGCTGCCCGTGATTCGAAGTGCTAAGTAGAAGCGAATTCAGCCGGCCGAAAACGACCGGAGCCCGGCTCGAAACCGGAACCGTAAGGAGAGAAGCGATGCGATTCATGATGCTGATGATCCCGAAGGGGTATGAGAAGGCCAAGCCAGGCGCCGTGCCGAGCGCGGAAGCGGTAGCCGCAATGATGAAGTACAACGAGTCCCTGCAGAAGGCGGGCGTGCTGCTGGCGCTGGATGGGCTGCATCCGCCGTCAATGGGCGTGCGCGTCTCGTTCCCAGGAGGCAAGCCGGAGGTAACCGACGGGCCCTTTACGGAGGCGAAAGAAGTTCTTGGGGGCTACTGGATGATTCAGGTGAAATCGAAGGAAGAGGCGGTGGAATGGGCCAAGCGGTGCCCGGCTTCGGAGAACGAAGTGATCGAGATTCGGCAGGTACAGGAGTTCGAGGATTTTGCTCCCGACGTGCAGAAAGCCGCAGCCGGGTTTTCCGATATGCCGGGCCAGTCTAAAGCGCGCCAGGCAACTTGATGCGCTTGCTGCGGCGCGCCTCGTTTGCTGGCGCAAAACAGGAGAGATAAGCATGATGCTGGGAAGCAATTTCATCGCCACCTGTGCCGACGCACCCGTGGCAGGAGCCAAGTGAAGCAGGCATATGCGAGGGGTCGCTTTCGTCAAAACACGGATGCGACGGACCCCCATCCGCTTCGCGGAAACATTATGCAGTGCGGTGTCGATTTCGCAGCCGGTCGTTCGTCGTAGTCGTAGGGGCTAATTTCCAGTCCCGGGTTCGAAGGATTTCGTATCAGGAGATCGCCGCTATTTCGCAGGTGCAGCTCCAAATTCAGACAAGGAGAAGACCGTATGAAATTCCTGAGCATGTATAAGTCCGTTGAGAGAGACGCGCCCCCTTCGCAGGAAGAGATGGCCAGGATGGGCAAATTGGTCGAGGAAGGCATGAAGGCCGGCTGGCTACTGGCCACCGAAGGGTGCCTGCCAAGCGCGCTGGGTGCGCGGGTGCGCAATACGAGTGGAAAATTGACGGTGACCGACGGACCTTTTACAGAAGCGAAGGAAGTCGTCGGGGGTTTCGCGATCCTGCGAGCAAACTCCAAGGCAGAAGCTATCCAACTAGCGAAAGATTTCCTGCAAGTCGTCGGCGATGGCGAGTGCGAGCTTCGACAGATCTATGAAGCGGACACGTGCCAGGGCGCGACAGCCTAGTCAGTATTTTTCACTCACGAGAGTGTTCCTAAAAATGATGTTGAAATTGTTGGGGGGCGACTTCGTCGAACCCGAAAGCTGTCTTAGCAAAACAGAGAGCTGAGGTTGCCAAGCGAATAGACAAGGAGAAGTGACAATGAAATTCATGATGATTGTGAAACACGCGGAACCCGCGATCCCTCCGACCAAGGAGCTTATAGACGCGGTAGCGAAGCTCGGGGAAGAAGCCGCCAAAGCCGGCACGATGATCATAAGCGGCGCGCTAGCCCCAACTGTGGCGAGCACGCGGGTGCGCGTTTCTGGTGGGCAGCTCAAGGCGCTCGATGGACCTTTCACCGAGGCCAAGGAAGTTTTTGGCGGGTTCGCTATTTTTGAGTTGCCGTCGAAAGAAGAAGCGATCGAAGGGGCGAAGCGCTTCATGGAACTTCACAGGACATACTGCCCGGGATGGGAGGGCGAGACCGAAGTTCGCCAGATATTTGGCCCAGAGGAGTGCGCCCCCAAAGGGTAGGAGTTCTCGCGAGGACCGTCGGCTACGAAGAGATAGGCGCAGCGCTCGACTTGCGCGGGCGGATTGAAGATGGTGTGATGGTTAGTCGTGACACCCACCAATACCCACCACGCCATCGAAGCGGTTTGGAGGATTGAGTCGGCCAGGATTATCGCCGGGCTCACGCGGATCGTGCGGGACGTCGGACTTGCCGAAGAACTTGCGCAAGACGCGCTCGTTGCGGCGCTTGAGCAATGGCCGGAGTCGGGGATTCCGGACAACCCGGGCGCTTGGCTCATGACCACCGCGAAGCATCGTGCCATCGACATGTTCCGGCGAAACAAGAGGCTGGAACACAAGCACGACCAACTTGGCCGGGAACTGCAGTCGCAGGAGATGGCCGTGCCGGATTTCGATAGCGCTCTCGATGATGACATCGGCGACGATCTTCTGCGGCTCGTGTTCATCTCCTGTCATCCGGTTTTGTCGACTGAGGCGCGCGTGGCCCTGACCTTGCGCTTGCTGGGAGGTTTAACGACAGAAGAAATCGCGCGCGCGTTCCTGGTTCGGGAGCCAACCGTGGCTCAGCGAATCGTGCGGGCCAAGCGGACGCTGGCGGAAGAGCGCGTGCCGTTCGAGGTCCCGCGCGGCAACGAGATGGGCGCGCGCCTCTCGTCCGTGCTCGAAGTGATTTATCTAGTTTTCAACGAAGGGTACTCGGCGACAGCGGGTGACGATTGGATGCGGCCCGCGCTCTGCGAAGAAGCCCTGCGTCTCGGACGTATCCTGGCGGAGCTGGCTTCGCAAGAACCGGAGGTTCACAGCCTGGTGGCGCTGATGGAGATTCAAGCGTCACGTGCGAAGGCGCGCGTTGGACCGACGGGGGAGCCCATCTTGCTACTGGAGCAAAACCGCGCGCACTGGGACCAATTGCTGATTCGCCGGGGTCTCGCGGCGCTTGAGCGTGCGGAACAACTCGGCAGTAAGCGGGGACCGTATGGGCTCCAAGCGGCGATCGCGGCTTGCCATGCGCGAGCGATTACCGCGGAAGAAACGGACTGGCCGCGCATCGTGGCGCTCTACGATGAGCTTGCGCGGCTTGCGCCATCGCCGGTGGTGGAGTTAAACCGTGCCGTGGCGGTGGCGATGGCCTGGGGTCCTGGGGCGGGGCTCGCAATGGTGGATAAACTGATGGCCGAGCCATCGCTGAAGAATTACCACCTCTTGCCGAGCGTGCGCGGGGAACTGCTGAGAAAGCTCGGGCGCTTCGACGAAGCGCGCACGGAACTTGAACGCGCAGCTACACTCACGCAAAACACACGCGAGCGGGAGTTGTTGCTGAATCGCGCGCGAGCTTGCGCAATGGCTCAAGGCGGCGCGAGCTACACTGACAAAAACAGCGTGTCCCGCGCCAACTAGGCTGCCGTTTGCGATGAACGGTGCTATTCGTCGCCGCGGACTTGCCACCATTCCAGGCGTTCGAATTCGGCCACTTTTTCGGCACCGTGTTCGTGATACCAGCGGCTCCAGACGAGTGCATCGGCGGGCAGATTTACATCGGTGATTTGCTGAAGGGCGAGGAAAGTCCAGGATCGCATTTGGCCGGTAGTGCGAGGATTCATCGCCAGATCGATGAGCTTTGGCACCATCGTCATGCGCTGCTTGCGCGTGAAAATTCCACAATCGGAAATATTGCAGCCGGCGCGATCGCGTACGCTGTCGGCGGGATCTTCCTTGAACGACGTGAAGAGCTCATCGAGAACTTCATCTTTGCCGAGGAACCGCATTCCTTCGACGGCCCACTGGCGCACCGTGGGGTCATGGTCGTTCCGGGCGTAGTTCAAGAGCACTTCGTGGATGCGGTCGTAATCGACGCCGCGGCCTGCGAGCATGCCAAGGTAATACACCGCCCATGAGCGGTGTTGCGGGTCGGTGCGGGCACGTTCCATCAGTTGATCGGCGGCCTGCTGATTCTTTTTCCAGCCTTCCAGAGCTAGATTGATGTCGACGTTGGCGTAGCGCACGCGGAGGTCCTTGGAGAACTCGGAGCGCCGCTCCAACTGCTTTATGCGGTCGGTGGTGCTGAGGTGGCCGACCCAGCCTTCTTGCAGATGGTCGAAAACTTTCAGCGCGCGGGTGTCGTGTCCAATGGCGCGTTCGAGAAGTTCTTCCGCTTGAGCTTGCGCGGGACTGCTGCCCAAGCGTTCCACAACCGCGTCCGTCAAAGGTCCGGAAAAGACCCGCCGTGGCACGGGCTGGACAGCGGCCCCGGAAGCTCGCGAGTTTTTCGCACGTGAAGTAAACGAAGTCATTCGCCAGGCCACAAAGCCCATCATCGCGGCAGCGATGGCGAAGAATACGGCGAGAGAGGCCCCGGAAGCGGGCTGGCGCGACGGAGTGAAAACTTGGCCTGGCGTTTGCCCGGGAAGTTGTGGACTCACACCGAGGGGCAGGTCCACTTCCACGTGGGTATCGATCTTGAGGCCAGCCAGTGTTTCGATCTGCGAGACCACCCAGCGGGCTTCCTGTCGGCTGTCGATTTCACCGGCGAGCGTGATTTTGCGCCCATCTTTCAGACGCATCCGAATCGCATGCAGGGCATTCCCTGACCCTGAGTCTTGCTGAGCGCTGACGACAGGCACAAGGGAAGCCACTTCGGACACCTGAATCCGGCGCGTGCGGCCAAGGCCAAAAATCCCGGTCCGTGAAAAAATTTCCCCGCTGCGCACGGTGATTCGGGCGCTTCCCAGCATGGCCTGGAGCGTCGCCGCGATCAGAAGCAAACCGCAGAGTCCAAACGCAATGAGAAAGAAAAGCGGCGCGTGCTTCTGGTACATCAGGTAGACCACCCCATTCCAAACGACAGTGGCCAGAAGGAGAATCAGGGAGCGGCGGGGATTGCGAAAAGGGGAAAAATAAAATTCAGTGCCGCCAGAACCCATTCCGACAACAACTTTAGCGTGGCTGGGCTGGGCGACGGCGCCGGAATCATCACTGGGAGCCGCCGCGAAACCGTATGAACTCGCGGCGGAAAAAACGGAGGATCCGGAATCGCCGACTGTCTCAGCGGAGGCCGCGCCGCGAAAAACTGGAATTTCAAAATCGTCCGTGTAATCCACTCCAGGCACATCTGCTTGCGCGTGGAGAAGCCAAAGAATTTGATCCCTTGGATTGTCGTGACTGGTAATCGCACTATCCGCCGGAATCGAAAAATCGACAGGAATCGCACGGCCCATTGGTCCGGGAGCCACCGCGCCAGCGGGAACGTTTTGATCCGATTGCCAGAGGATGATTTGATGGGTGGTGCTGTCCCGGCCGGAATCGCTGACGACTTTACGTACGCAGGAAAGCCGTAGGTCGATGCCGTGCTCCGTGCGGGTATCGAGCTGCAAATGAATTTTTCCACTCAAGCGTTCGCCGGTGGAAAAAGGCAGAGAATCGAATTCGAAGTAGGCGTCGCCGAAACGCTGGCGACGAATCGTGGCGCGCGCCGCCTTGACGATCAGAATCGCGCCGAGCAGGTTGCCTGCGAGCACCAAGAACACGCCCGGGTTCCGTTCGCGCGCAAACGGCTGAGCCATGGCGGGAAGAAACGGCAGCGTAACCACATTGCAGAGGACCGCGAAAACCCAGAGGGTGACGGCGCTCTTCTTGTTCTGGCTTTCGGCGCGGCGCGAAGCCCAATCTGTTTTCCAAAGCCAAGGGGAGAGTGGATGGGCTTCCTCACGAGCGGCCTGCTGCTTCAGGAGTCCATACCCGCGCACTGCCGCGTAAATGAGTCCTCCGCCGATGAAGGCAAAAACCGAGCCGAACAAGATTGCGGCGAGCGTTTCAAACGGAGTGTGATTTCTGGGGTTAACCAGTTGTTTGTAAATGAAAACGAGACCCGCTCCCAAAAAAGGCAGTCCGAAGAGGGTCACGAAAACGGCGCCGCCTTTGGAAGGCTGGGTCATGCTTTGATTCTAGATTCGTTCGAACGGACAAAAGAGGAAACGGAGGGCTGGATTGCCTTGGCGGTTATACCTGAACCCAGGGGCAGGTGAGCCATTCCCGCGACATGAGCGCAATAAAGGGGCGTGAGACGCCGTGGCTGGGGCTTGCCGGCGTGAGTCCGCGAAGCAACGATCTTAAGCGGCGACCAATTTCGGTCCCAGCTTGCGTTGAGGCTTGCCGGAGTTCTCGAGCAGCTCGCGCTCAGCACGCGTCCAATCGTCGAGCGCGTCTCCGGGCGCGCCAGCGCGCTCCAAATAAATCTGATACGCGCGCAACGCGATCTCCTCGGTGGTCGGATGAATTTTGGGCGCCTGGGGCTTTTTCGCTTCCGGAGAGGGGCTCTTCCTCGTCTTGGGCATAAGTGTTCTCCTCCCAACTGCGGTTGCCATTCTACATTCGACCGAAAGCAACCGGTTAAAAAATCGTTGAAAGACCAATCGAAAGATTTAATAGAAAGAATCCAGGAAACAGATTTTGCCGGCTCGAGGGAGTTCGGCGAGTCTGGCTCTCGGATAGGGCGCTGCTCCTTTCGCCGCACGCGAAAGCGTACTGGCAACGGAGTGTTCGAGTTCGTTGTAGGGTAGAAGGACGTGAGGTTGCGTCGGTATTGAGAGTTAGCGGCGATGGTGCAGATCAAAGGCACAGCAGTTCTGGATACCATCAAGGCCATAAAAGAACGCGCCGGGACGAGCGAATTCGAAAAAATCGTAACGACCCTGGATGAAGAGACCAGGAAAATATTTCAAGGGCAGATCTCGCCTTCATCGTGGTATCCGTTCGATGCCTTTGCGCGATTCCTTGAAGCCGACATCAGAGAAACAGCTGGCGGGGACGAAGAGGAACTAATCGGGCGCTCAGAAGGTGTGATTGAGCGGCAGCTATCCGGAATCTATAAAATATTCATCAGCCTCGGATCGCCGGAGTTTGTGATCCGCAGAATCGCGGCGGTGCATTCCACGTATTTCGATGGCGTGGAGATAATCCCCGAGATGAAAGGCCCAAACAATGCGCCGATTCAGTACGTGGGTTTTGCCCCGCAGCACCGGATCATTGGCTTTGTGATCATCGGATTCTTCAGAAAAGCCCTGGAGATTTCTGGAGCGAAGCAAATTGACGTTCGCTTCCGTGTCCCGATTGGCGCCGGCGAACGGTATTGCGAACTGCTGCTGAATTGGACTTGATCGGAGGCTGTTCAAAGTTCGCCAGTTTTATCCATCGGGAGAAAATGCAAGAACAAGAATGTCAACTGCAAGGGATACCGTTGCTCGCAATCAGTAGCCGTCGGTCTCCGCCAGGATAGCGCGGGTGTAGCGATTCCAAAGCGTGACTTTCGTGCCGGGGTATTGGGCGGCAAGCACAGGGAGGCGCTGCCTGGCGACATTCAAGTCCTTGAAACTTTCCAATTGGAGATGTTGGCCGTCCGCGTCCCTGATCAAAATGTCGTAAGTGGCCTCCAGCGCCAGGCCAACCTTTCCCGTCATGAGCAGATCCTCCTTGGAGGATAGTGAAGGCCCAGGCGAGATCGTTTCACTTTACGGAATTAGCGTGAGCCCATCGCGGACCGCGAGTGAGCTGGCCCTGGGAATCAGGACTCAGCGAGCCGTGAGGCTTTTCGCTTGCCCGAGTGGAGGTACTACGCCGAGTTGTTGCATCATGCCAAGAGCATCCCAATTACTGTAGGAATCTATGATTTTTCCACCGGTGATGTGATGAATGGTCATGCCGTCGACGGATATTTTCTTATTCGTCGGTGGAATTCCCATGAAGTCACCTTTGTGCGTGCCGGAAAAGGTCCAGCAGGCCACTACTTTGTCGTTTTCAGCGACGGTGTCCTCGATGCTGAAACGCAGATCAGGGTAGCCAGCAAGGAAGAGGGTAACCTGACGCTTATAGGCTTCAGGACCTACGGCGGAGCCCGAAACACTGGGGGCTTGGAGGGCGTGGCTGGGCGAGATGATTTCGCTTACCAGTTCAAGTTTGTGTTTGTTCCAGATTTCTGCATAGAGGCGGCGGACGATAGCCTTGTTCGTTTCTGACATGGGTTCTTCCTCCTCGGGAT
>Ga0307474_10000719_pt1 | contig 23795 bp, 28 predicted proteins | sample atmos_gasesECM1C_2_FD_203312 | JGI IMG/M metagenome (GOLD analysis project Ga0307474, IMG submission 203312) | Hardwood forest soil microbial communities from Morgan-Monroe State Forest, Indiana, United States - atmos_gasesECM1C_05 | ecosystem: Environmental > Terrestrial > Soil > Temperate... | reverse complement strand
GTGCGATTTTGGGGATCGCACTCCACAATTTTTCGTTCGGCACATACTTGGGGGAGGGACTTATGCGCACACGATCCGTCGCGCTGGCGATTATGGGTGTACTGGTTGGGGCGGTGGGCGGCTCAATGTTGAGCCCGCGCCCGACGGGAGCGGTGTCAAAAGAGATGCTGCAGTTGCAGGAGGATGTCTCGCAGCTCTTACAGGGGCAGCAGTCGATGCGCAGTGCGATCGACGGAAACAATGCGTCGATGCACACGCTGATCCAGCAGCAACTGGACGCGATTAACTCGATGAACGCGAAGATGAACGACCTGCAGAAGAGCGTGGGCGAGGCGACGGCGAACGACAGCTCGAAGATCGACACGATGACTTCGCAGACGCAGGGAATTTCGGACAACTTACAGGACGTGCAAGCACGGGTGGGGAAACTGGCGGCGCAGATGAATGAGATTCAGGGTTCGCTGCAGAGCATCGATGGCCGGCTGGCGGGCGGCGCGACACCATCAATGGCGCCGGCCAGTGCTCCGGTTGGACCTGGACCCGGCTCGAACGCGAGCCCTTCCACTGATCCGGCTGCAACGGCGCCTGCGCCGGCACCGGCGTCCTCGCGAGCGCTGAACGGCATGCCCGGAATTGCGTCGGATACTCTGTATCAGAACGCGCTGCGCGATTTCACCACCGGGAAGTATGACCTGTCGCACCAGGAATTTTCGGACTACGTGAAAAATTACGGTTCGACGGACTTGGCCTCGAATGCGCAGTTTTATCTTGGGGAAATTTCCTACGCGCAGGGCGACTACAAGGACGCGGTGGCGCAATACAACGTGGTGCTGAACAATTATCCGCAGAGCTACAAGCTGGCGGCGTCGCTACTGAAGAAAGGCATGGCTGAACTGGAATTGGGGATGAAGGCTACCGGCGCGCGCGATTTGAAGGAAGTGGTGCGGCGTTTTCCGGGGACGGATGAATCGCGGCGCGCCAGTGCGAAGCTGAAGGAGCTGGGCGTCCCGGCCGCGGCTAAGTCGGCGCCGCGGTAGTACGGAATCGCGGTGGGAGAGTTCAAGCTCCAAAGTAATTCACGGTCGATTGACCGACACTTTCAGGCAAGGCGCGGCGACGAGAAGTTCTCGTCGCCGTTTTCGCTTTTACGCGCGCAAATTATCGGGCTGCCAGTTCTGAATCATTTGTTTGATGGCCTTGCGGTCTTCGATTTTGTCGTTGAGGACTTTGCGCACCAGGCCGGGAAGTTCGGCGTCGCTGGCGAAGCGCAGGGCGACGAGCTGGCTGACGCTCAGTGACGGGATGCTGGGTTGCAGGTCGGCGGGCAGCAGGCGTTGCAGACGCAGCTGCATTTCGAGGCGAATGACGCGGTCCTGCACCGCAAGGGCGAACCTTCGCGCGCAGAAAAACATGATAATTAGGGCCACCGAAACCAAAAATGCAACGATCGACCCAAACGACTGAGCTTTGATGGCGACCTTCAGGGTCCAGACGAAATTCAGCACCAGAATGGGCAATGCGACGAAATGGTAGGCCGGGACAACTTTCGCGTGATTTTTGAAACTCTGCGTCGGCTCTTGGGCCATGGATGAAGTCTCCGTCGATTCGAGAAATTGGGTAGCGCAATTCTAACGGACGCCGGAGAAAAACCGCGGAAGGCGCCGCCGTAGCTGCTTGTTTCTATTGTATCTCGCGAACCTCGTAACTTGCTGGTGGCCGGTATTGAGTAACATCGGGCTCTCCGAGAACGATATCTAGCAATTCATCTTTCGTGCTTCCACTGCGAGGATCGTCACTGATCACAAGAATTACGACTTTTAGCTCGGGGCTATACCAACTTTCGCGGGTCACAACGATGGGCTGATCGTTGTGGTCTTTGCCGGCGGGAATTGTGTAGCTGCTCCGCGTACCTTCGACCACAAAGGCATTGACGGTTTTTTCCCCGAGCTTCTCTACGGTGTCGCCGGGAGGATTCAGAAACGCCTCAACGGATGCGTTGAAGCACTCGTCCTTGCACGCGTCGTCCGGCTGGGTTCGTGAAGCTCGTATCACTTTCACGGTTTTCGAAGTCGTATCCCATCTCGTTTCGGACTTCGCAACCGGGTCGTCGATGCGATACAGCACTTCAGTCCCTAGCGCATTCTTCTTCGTCTTATCGTCAAAGTAGGTCACGCGGCGCTCGTCGGCGGTATAAGTCCGCCCTTGCGAATCGCGGGCTATGCTCCCGCTATATTCGCTGTGACCCATCGTGCCATTCGCGAGCTTTTTCGTTTCTGTAAAACAACGTTTTGCCGAGTAGGGCACATTTTGAACCGGATCTTCTGAGCTGAGGCGGAAAGTAGCACCGGGGTTATTCGCGCCCACCTGCGCGTTGAGTGAAGTCGAGGATAGAACTCCAAAGAGTGAAGCCAGGACGATCAGCGGAGTTTTCAACATGGGATGGTCATTCTCGCTCCGTTGCTTTTCACGAGCAAGGACGTAGTTGACTGCTTAACCGGGGCGAAAGGCGCTTGCTATGGTGCCCATGTTAGACTGTGAAAGAGTGGGAAAGACATTCGACATCGGGATCGAATCGCTGGCCAGCGCCAAAGCCGTTGACACAGCTGCGGCAGTGCGCGAGCCGCGGACTGCGCCGTTGCCTTTGCCGTTGCGCGGCGCGCCGAAGACTGCTCTGCGTAGCATGAGCGGCGCTGGAGTTGCGGTGGAGGCTGGGGCGGCGGGGAAGTCGTTCTTCATCGAGACGTTTGGCTGCCAAATGAACGACCACGACTCGGAGAAGGTGGCCGGCGTGTTGCAGGGTCGCGGCTATTGGCCCGTGGAAACGCCGGCGCAGGCGGATCTGGTTCTGTACAACACGTGCAGCATTCGGGAGAAGGCGGCGCAAAAAGTTTTCGCCAGGCTGGGCGACTGGAAAACGCTGTCCGACGGGAAAATTATCGGAGTGCTGGGTTGTTTGGCGCAGCAGGAAGGCGAGGAGATTTTCGAACGCGCGCCGTGGGTCAGTTTGGTGTGCGGCTCGGCGAGCTACCGGAAATTGCCGGAGCTGATCGACCAACTGGAATCGGGCGGGCGGCGGGTTACGGGCCTGGACCTCGATACGGATGAGACTTTTGAGACGGACATCACGCGGCGCGACCGGCTGCTGAGCGCCTACATCACCATTATTGAAGGCTGCGATTATTCCTGCGCGTACTGCGTGGTACCGCGCACGCGCGGACCAGAACGCAGCCGGACCAGCGAATCGGTGCTGGCGGAGGCACGACGGCTGGCCGACGCGGGCTACACCGAAATTCAACTGCTGGGACAAACTGTAAATTCGTATCGCGATCCGGGGCCGCGCGGCTGGCGCTTTGTGGATTTGCTGCGCGCCGTGGCGGATGTGCCAGGGATCCGGCGGGTGCGTTTTACCACCTCGCACCCCAACGATTTTACGCGCGAGATTGTGGAGGCGATCGAAACGGTTCCGGCGATTTGCAACCACGTGCATCTGCCGGTGCAGTCGGGGTCGGATCGGGTACTGAAGGCGATGCGGCGCACCTACACGCGCGCCGAGTATCTGGAAAAGATTGGATGGATGCGGGAAGCGAAGCGAAATATCAGTATTACCTCCGACATCATCGTAGGTTTCCCGGGCGAAACGGCGGAGGACTTCGAGGAGTCGGTGTCGTTGCTCGACGCGGCGCAATATGATGCGATTTTTTCGTTTAAGTATTCTCCGCGGCCAAATACTGCAGCGAAAGATATGCCCGACGCGATTGCCGAGGAAGAAAAAAGCCGACGCCTGGCGATTTTGAACGAGCGTCAGCGCCAGATCCAGACGGGACGCAATGAAATGCTGATTGGCGAAACCATGCAGGTTCTAACCGATGGACATCATCCCGGCCGCGGAGTATGGGGCGGAAGAACGAGCTGTAATCGGCTGGTAAATTTCACTTCAACGCGCCATGCACTTCTGGGAGAATACGTGCGAGTGAAGATTCTGCGCGCGAGCGCGAATCTGGTGGGCGGCGAGCACGTCGAAGAATAGCGCCACGTTTTTTGGCGCAGTACGGTTTTTTCGCGCAGTACGGGAGGCCCCATGGAACTCGAAGTCAAGATTCGAGGCTTGATGATGGATCCCGTGACCAACATGCCGGTGGTAGTCCTTAAGGAAACTTCCGGAAGCGGCGTGCTGCCGATCTGGGTGGGCATTTACGAAGCGAACGCCATCGCGCTCGAAATCGAAAAAGTGCAGACTCCGCGGCCGATGACGCACGACCTGCTGAAGAACGTGCTGACCGGCCTGGATGTGCGGGTGCAGCGTGTGGTGGTTTCCGACCTGAAAGACGATACTTTCTACGCTTTGATCTGGATGGAGCGCGACGGGCAGACGATTTCGCTCGATTCGCGGCCGAGCGATGCGCTGGCGTTGGCGCTGCGCCTCGATTGCCCCATCTTCGTCGAGGACGAAGTTTTGAAACACTCCAAGACGTCAACTGCGGTCGCCGAGAAAACCTCCAGCGAAGATTTGCGAAAGTGGCTCGAAAACCTGAACGACGAGGATCTCGGCCGCTACAAGATGTAGTCATGCGCGCTGCGATTTTTGCCGCGGTGATGTTGGTTGCGCTCTGCTGCACTTGGGCGGGCGGTTCGCAACAAACCGATAAGCCCTCCCAAGCTGCCACCGCCGGTCCCCCACCTCACATCACTTATCTCGACAAATCCAAAATCATTTATGTCGCGGATTTCGAAGCGGGTCTGGAAACGGAGTCCGCCGCGACTCCGAACGACGGGCCGATTGATCCACGAGCCATGGGAAGTCCACAACTCAATGGGACGGATAATGTGGCGAGGGTCGCGCCGGCGCCGGGAGCCGGCAAAGCCCTGGCGGACGATTTGCTGCGCGACTTGAAAAAAGCCGGTTACAAAACAAAGCCGCTGGGCGCGCACGATCCGATGCCGGAGGAGGGGATCCTGCTTTCGGGCGTGTTTACCCAAACCGGAAAAGGCTTAGAAGTGCGGCGGGTGGTCGTCGGGTCCGACCAGTTGAGTGGCGACGTGCAAATTTATCTCACCACTGCCAACTTGCTACGGACGCAAAAGCCGCTGTACGAACTGGTGAACAAGAGTTCGGCGGGGAACACCGCCAGCGAACCGATACGGCTGAACCCGGAGGTCGCGACGCTGAAATTTGTGATGCCAGCCAACGCGGAAGCGAAGGCGATAAAGAAAACCGCGGAACAAATTGTGGCCGAACTGGAACGGCTCACACTCCAGGCCGAATCGCAGGGGCTCGCCGGAGCCGAAGACCCGATCAATAAGTATTCGAAGCCCTGAACGATCGAGATGCCTCACGCCGATTATTCCAAATCTTTCGACATGCGTACGAAATGACACGGCATTTTAGTGCGGACAGTGGCCGGAAACGGAGCGGTGCCGGACTCGGCGTAACCCATCTTGCCGTAGAGCGGAATCAGTTCGGGCCGGACGTTCACGGTCAAGATGTCCATCACTCCGCATCCAGCGTCCTTGGCGCGCCGCTCAACTTCGTCGACCATTGCGCATCCCACGCCTTGCCGCTGATGGCTGGGGTCGACGGACAGCAATCCAAAATAGGCGCGTTCGCCGCGCAATTCGAGATAAACGCAGGCGGCGAGCTCGCCGGAAACGTCTCCGAGGAGGAACATGCCGGTTTCGAACATTGCTTCGATCTGCGGTGGGTTGGTCCGGTCGCCTTCGACGAAGAATCCCTCGGCCAACCGGAAGGCTAGGTTCACGAGGTCTACAATTTGCGGGATGTCGGCTCGGGTGGCGACGCGGATCTCCATCGCCTGACATGGTACCTGATCCCCATTGCGCGGCCGATAGCCGTGGGCGAAATTCACAGGGAGCCGGGCTAACTCCATTTTGTACTTGCAGATGGGCTGCGAGAGTGAGTACAGTGGCCTACGCGGAGTGTAGTAGGACTAGCGCCTTGGGCCGCCACATATAGGCCTGTGGTTGCCGGACGGCGAACGAGAGGCAGAGCTTGACCTGCGTCATAGCAGTCGCCAATCAAAAAGGTGGAGTAGGAAAGACAACCACTTCGATCAATCTGGCAGCAGCACTTGCGCTGAAAAAAAAGCGGACGCTGCTGATTGACCTCGATCCGCAATCGAACGCGACCATCGCGTTTTTCGAGCCGGCGGACATTCAAACGTCGATGTATGACGTGTTTGCCGAACATCCCACCGAAATGGCGAAGGTGATTCGCCCGACCAAAGATCCGTATCTCTTTGTTGCTCCGGGCAAGCTGGCGCTGGCGCGGCTGGAACAGCAGCTGGGCGGGCAGTTCGACGCGCCGTACAAATTGAAGGACGCGCTGACGCCGATCGCCAAAGACTACGATTTCATCGTGTTCGATACGCCGCCGGCGCTGGGGATTTTGACGGTGAATGCGCTGGTGGCGTCGACGCATTTACTGGTGCCAATTCAGGCGGCCTACTTTGCGATTGAGGGCACTGACGATCTGCTCGAAACCTACGGGCGGATCCGTTCACGGCCGAATCCGGATTTGAAGCTGTTGGGAGTGGTGATCACGCTGTTCGACAAGCGCACCAATATTTCGCGGGACACCCACGAGCAGATTCGCGCCGTTTTTGGCGAAACGCTATTCAAGACGCGCATCAGCAAAAACGTGCGCCTGGAAGAAAGTCCCGCTTATAAAGAAACAGTTTTTTCCTTCGCGCCTAAATCTTCCGGCGCCGAAGATTATAAAAAGTTGGCTCAGGAGGTCTTACAACGTGTCCAAGAGGATCGGGTTACCCGTCACACTCAAGATGCGGCATGACGCGCACTACGTTGAAACCCTGACGAGTTACAGCGGCGCCGCGGTGGGACGAATGATTCCGACGGACAAGGTGCGCCCCAACCCGGACCAGCCGCGCAAGACTCTGGGCGACCTGCGCGAACTGACCGATTCGGTGCGCGAAAAAGGCGTGCTGGAGCCGCTGCTGGTCCGTTACGTGCCGCGCGAGGACACCTATTACATTATTTCTGGTGAGCGGCGGTATCACGCGTCGAAAGCAGCGGGCTTGCCGGAAGTTCCGTGCATCATCAAGATTGCCGACGATGCCGAGACTTTGGAAATTGGCTTGATCGAGAATTTGCAGCGCAAGGATTTGACGCCGTTCGAAGAGGCCGATGGTTTGCAGCGGCTGGCCGATCATTTTGATTACACCCACGACGATATCGCGCGGAAAATCGGGCGGGCGCGTTCCAGCGTGACGGAGACGATGTCGTTGCATGTAATTCCCAGCGAAATCCGCAAGGACTGTATCGAGCGAGGAATTTTAACCAAGTCGTTGTTACTGCAGGTTGCACGGCAGCCCAGCGAAAAGCGCATGCAGGAAATGGTGCATCGCATCGCGCAGGGAGGTTTGACGCGCGATGAAGCGCGCAAGGCCCGCCAGCAGCAGACCGAGTCGGCTCCGCGGCCTCAGCCATTTCTGTTTGATTATCGCGCCGAAGATGAGTCGTTTCACGTGCGCGTCCAATTTCGCAAGAGCCAGGTGAGCCGCGAAGAATTGGCGTCGGTGCTGCGTTCGATTCTGCGCGAGATCGAATCGGGAAATATTTCATCTTCTGCTGCATAAATCGGCTTCCCAGTAATTCTTGATTGTCTTGTCGGCGAGAGCGGCAGTGGTGCGTCGCTAAATTGCCCGCGAAACCTGGTCATTCCTCACGAAAAGAAATTGGTTCCAGTCTCACTCTCGGCCATCAAATCGGATGGCCGTCGCGAAGTTGAATTTCGCTCAGGGCCATCGCACACTATGAGTATGAGAGATTCGTATGACATTGTTTGCATCGGCGCTGGCCCCACCGGATTAGCCTGCGCGATTGACGCCAAGGTGGCGGGCCTGAAGCCACTGGTGATCGACAAAGGGTGCTTGTGCAATTCGTTGTTTCACTACCCGACGAACATGAATTTCTTCACGACGCCGGAACGCATGGAAATCGGCGATTTGCCCATGACCACGGCAGCGGGCAAACCGACGCGCGCGGAAGCGTTGAAATACTACCGGCGCGCGGTCGAACACTTCGGACTTGAAGTTCACCAATACGAAAAAGTCGAACGAATTACGGGTAAAGACGAAGACTTTAGCGTTCACACCACGGATCATGACGGACGCCAACAACAATATCGATGCAGGAAAATTGTCATTGCTACCGGTTTCTACGACCGGCCGAATCACCTGAGCGTGCATGGCGAAGAGCTTCCGCACGTCTCGCACTATTTCGGTGAAGCGCATCCGTATTGGAACCGGAAAGTGGTGGTCATCGGGGGAGGGAATTCGGCAGCGGAGGCGGCGCTGGATCTCTTCCGCGCCGGCGCCCACGTGACCATCGTGCACCGTGGTGCAGACATGAATAAGGGCCTCAAATATTGGGTGAAGCCGGACGTCGAGAACCGGATCCGCGGTGGGGAAATTCGGGCCATTTTTAACTCCCACATATTAAGTATCGAGCCGAAACAAGTCTGGGTGAAAAACGGCCAAAACGAAGAGGCGGTTCCGGCAGATCAGGTTTTCGCGCTGATTGGTTATCACCCTGATTTCGATTTTCTGGAGCGTCAGGGAATATCGCTTGACCCCGTGACCAAGCGGCCGGCCATTGATCCGGAAACGCTGGAAACGAATGTGCCGGGAATTTATGTGGCGGGCGTTGTCGTAGGTGGCCTCCAAACGTCGCGAATCTTCATCGAGAACGGGCGTTTCCACGGCCGTCAGATTATTGCGGCGATAACTGGAAAAGGAAAATTGTCAGAGCCCGAGCCGGTAGCTCCCCCGGGAGAGTAAGGCAGCGTTCGAAAGTGGTCCTCGTCGCGAACTGTTGCCGGAAATTTCGGTCGACCGTAGTTCCGTAATCGAAGATGGAACCACGGTTTGCTTGGGTCTCCTAACTCTGTTAAAGTACGGTTCGATGGCCTCGTTGATCCGGGAAGTTGGGGAAACATTTGTAACCCTGTTCAAAGGTTTTAGCGTCACGTTGCGGACGATCTTCCGTCCGACGACGACCGAGAATTTCCCGGAAGTACCTCCCAGCGTGCAGCCGCGCTATCGCGGAATTCACGTCCTGCAGCGCGATGAACATGGCTACGAAAAGTGCGTTGGATGCTTTTTGTGCGCTGCCGCATGCCCGGCCAACTGCATTTACATCGAAGCCGCTGAAAATACCGACGCGAATCGCATTTCGGCTGGCGAACGCTATGCCAAGGTTTACAACATCGATTATTCCCGCTGTATTTTTTGTGGCTACTGTGTCGAAGCCTGCCCGACCGATGCGATCACCCACGGCCATAGCATTGAGCTCGCTCCATACGACATAAATTCGCTGCTCTACCGCAAAGAGCAGCTTCTGGAGCCTTGGCCCGCGCAGCCGGTGAATGCTTCAGCCAAAGCCTAGCGTTAAGTTGAGATAAACGCTGTTGATCACCTAAACCGCTTTTTCCCTTTCTCATTTTTCTGACGTAAATTCAGCACAATCCAAAACAAATCTTTGAAATCGGCGGGCCGCTCCATCCTTAAGTGACGAAAACCCATTTAAAACTCCCCATCCCCGCCGCGTATGCGCACGCTATGGCGCCAGCGCCCCGAATTTATCCAGCACAATAAGCGCACTCAGAAAGAACGCAAACGCCGGAAGGCTGGCCAGATGGTATCCGTGCGGTGATTCTGTTAATCGGTAGATCCCTCAGCGCAACCTCGCCATCCACCTTTCATTTTCAACGAAACGCCGAGCTCAGGGCTGAACGAAAAATTCAAATCTGCCACTGCAACGTTTTCACGCCGCCGAGCAGACCTGCAAACAAGATCGCTCATCCGTCGCGCGATCACCAAACATCCATTGAGAGACTTAGCGTTCGAATGCCCAGCTCAAAATCCGCGCCTCCGATAATGAATAGATTATGTTTTGTGGACGGGTTTGAGTTGCTAGCACGGATGAAAGTGGTTGAGGTTGATTGCGGAGACAAGGAATGACCCGACGTTATCTACGAATTCGGAGAACCGGGCAGGTAGCGAATCGAGGGATTGAGTTTCGGTTTTGGGCGCCGGCGACGACGGGGCTCCCCTGGTCAAACTGTAGCATCAATCGAGTTGGTTTGAAGTAGGCCTCGAGGATCAGACTTACTAAATTCGTTCGCTGATTATTGCAGTGTGTTGGCGCCGAAGTTGAAGGGGTTTAGAACATTCGATCGTTCGGTGGGTATGCGGACCTGCGTGGACGGCTAAGCATTCGCCGAGGTGGGTCGCGTCGGATGCCGAGGTTGAAGGGGCTTAGAACATTCGATCAATCGTGGGTGTGCGGGCCTGCGTGAACGGCTGAAGGTTCGCTGTGCGGGTGGTGTGGGGTGCCGAGGTTTGAGGTGGCTTGGAGCATTTGAGCGCTCGGTACGCGAGTGCCGCTAATCGGCCGGCCAAGGTTTCGCGGCGGTGGGTTTTGTCGGGCACTGAGGTGTGGGCCTCAGAACATTCGATCGCTCGGTGGGCAGGTGGGCCCGATCGGCCGGCAGAGCGTGGCGTCGAAGGGCGCATGTTTCGCTAAGTTCAGCATTGGACCCGGCGCCGGCACGGTCCATGTGAGGGGAAGGGTTGGCTGGGGGAAGCGTTTGACGCGTGCCAAAAGAGCTCGTTGTTACGATGTCGCCGAAATGTCGTCGGTGTAACTAGAGTTTCAAAGCAGGCCTGGTTGAACAATCAGCCCGCAGCCCGGGGCTGTGAAACTCGGTGGATTCGAGAAGGGAGGATCACGCTGGTGTTTTCAAGATGCGGCCAAACGAAGTTGGGGCGGGCGGAGTTTTCCGGAGATTCCCTCAAGAGGGTATACGACGCACGAGTAAGCACAGTACGTCGTATGTCTCGGGCTCGTGGGTCTGGTTCTGGGTCTGGCGGCGTCTGCGGAATAGAAAAAATTGTGGTGCGACCTTATGGCGATTCACGACTGGGACAGAGTGAAGCGGTGCCGGGCGAAAGCAGGGACGGGCGCATGAGTGATTCATTCGCGGTCCTACGAGAGCGGAAAAACTTGAGCTTCACCGGCGTGCGAACTTGGCCCGATACGAACCGGAGCAATACTTCAGCGTTTTTGGGCTTTCCGGGATGGCTGGCATCAGGGCCGAAACGAATATGCGAACGCCGATGGTGGCGGCCGTACCTGGAACGGCCTCTGGCAAAGGAAGGTTCGCGGAGGTTTCACGTCGCGTCTGAAAGAGCAAAAGCTGGCGTAGCGGCCGAATCCGTCCAGCGACGACCAAGGCATCGCTCGCCAGTTCCTGGGGGAGAAAAGAGCTTGTTCTCAAGCCGCACTGCCGCGGATGGCTCGCGGTCAAATGGTTTTTTTCATCGTAGTTTGCGCCTGCTCGCCGCCGGATACGATTTCCAGCGCTCGAGTGATTGCGATTCACATTTGGATCGACCGACGCCAGCACAGGCGCATTTCGAATTGGCCATGCATCCCGCGAGATCGAATCCGACAACGGGGCCGCAGCTTGCTCCCGAAACTCAATTTGTTGACCGACTGGAACATCTGTTGGCGAGGGTCCGTCCCGAGAGTCACGAGGCGATTCGGAATGTACCGGAGCGAACAACGACGGCGAAAATCGTTCCGCGATTCGGGCAGCGGGAGCTGGGTGCGGCAGGGCGTTCGTCTGCGCCGGGCTATTTAGTATCGGATGGCCTGCCGACCCAGAGTGGTTCTCCCCTTGGAGCTCGGCGCGATGCCTCTCAAGAAGCATCCGGGCGAGGCGGGCGGCAACTTCGGCTTCGATCCATTCTTCGTGAAGATTGCGGAGCTCTGTGCGCAAGTGCGAAATCTCATTCAGACGCGCAAGTTCGAACCCTTCGAGAGAACTTTGCGAACAGGTCATCAGATACTCAAGCGGCGGCTGCGAGCTGCGCACGAGTGGCCTCCAAACAAAGAGTTCATGTATTAACGGACCGATAATATATCAGAACAGTACCAGGACGAAGCACGGGACCGCAGGGCGAGTACTTGAGGAAAACTTGTGAAACGAGCAGCGACGGCCTAACTGCGGAAGTTTATTTCATTTTTGGCATAAAAACTTGCCGATTCTCAGGCGACACAGAAGGGCGAACCAACCGAGTCCGCGCACGAGCAAAGAACAGAAACCGCGGAATGTCAGGGGCCAGAAACAGTTACGAGAAGAGCGGAGGTAGCCATGGCCGAAACAGCCTCGACGGGTCGAGTCGAAGAAGGGCTGCCCAGGCGGCGGACCGTCAGCGCGGAAGAAGTTCTGCGTCGACGGATTCGCAATCGCGATTGCATGAGGCGCAAGCGGCAAGATCCCGCCTATCGAGCTTTTGAAAGGCGGCGGCGCGAGTGGCGAGACCTAGAGCCAGAACAAGATCGCTTTTTCGAGGCCCCAACGACCGTGCCGACAGTTGGAAGGAAATCGAAGCAGAGGTGTTCGTTATGCCGGCAGCGCGAAGCAGTGGAAATCATCACCAGGCTGAGACCCTGCGCAGAAGTTCGAGGCGGATACGTACAGATGCGTATTGCCTATTGCGGACTGTGTTGACCTGGCGGCACGGTACAAGGCCCGGAAGCCGGGGCGAGGTCGCGGGCAGCCGCATTTAAGAACGGAGGAACACGCACGTTGCGCGAGAACAACTACAACACGGGATTGCGCGGCGTATTGTTCGAAGCCAAACACTACGCACGGATGGGATCGGCGGTGTGGTTGTACGGCTGGCTGGTACTGCGCCAAACGCATCAGAGCGGAACGGTCGGTTGGGTCCTGGGCGGCGCGCCGATTCACTACCGCGAAATCGAAGAGGAAACGGGATTCAATCGTCGCACGCTGGAACGCTGGATGAAGGATCTGCGGCGCCAGAAATATATCGAGACCGCAGTGGTAGACAGTGGAATCACGATAAAAATTCTGAAAGCAAAAAAGCATCTGCACCGAGTAGCGGGAAATAAAGGGGTACGCGGAGTTGCGGGAGGCGTACGCAGCGCCGCGGAGGCGATCCCGCAGAATTGCGTAGCGAATCGCAACGAAAAATATTCGGATCAACACGTTACGGGCAGGATAGGTAGTTCATTCGTAGTAAGAATAAAAGAAAAAGAAGAACGGGAAATTCAACAGCCTGTGGAAAACGAGAACAAATGGGCTCCAACTGCAGAATTAAATCCAATTCGTAAAGACTCCTGGTCAGATCAAAACCGCAGACAAAATCAAATCCCCGCAGCGATAAGACAGCACGGACCAGCGACAGCACCGGAAAAGGCATCACCCCAGCAGAAATTCACCTGGTCCCTTCGCGAGCGCATGCAACTGCTGCGTGCCGAGCGCGACGAAGAAGTGCGTCGCGAACTGGCCGTGGGAAGCGGGCCGGAGGTGTGGCATCCATGAAGATCGTGAAAAGTTTACGCAAGGAAGCGACGCACGGCGCAGTCATACCAGCGGGGTGGCGGCTGGCGTGGTACGAACCGAAGCGGCGGGTGGGCGTGTATTATCCCGCGCCGCTGAATTGGATTTTACGGGTGCTGCGCGAGCTGCGGCATCGCGCGCAACTCGCGGTGCGCGCGCCGGGCATCGAGCGCGAAGACGTGTTCCAGATGCAGCGGCTGCATAAAGAACGCGAGCGGCTGGCGGAGGAGTATGCGCGCGGTTACCTGTCCGGCTGGCAGGAATGCTTTAAGACCTGTATGGCGGCGGTGGAGGAAGAGATTTCGAACGCGGACCAAGTGTGGGACATCAGCGCGCTGTTCAACGATCTAGAGAAAGGGCCCAGATCAGGAAACTAAACACAGAAACCAAAACGCAAAACACAATCTGCAGTCAGGCAGTGGAACGTCCGAGGGACATTCATCTGCGCCACAGGAGCGAGAATGAAAGCGAGCGAAGTGTTCGATGCGTGCCACGGGCGGTACCGCAGCCTGCAGGAGTGGCTGGAAGAGTCTACGGGAAAAGTGCGCGCGGTGAATCTGGACTCGCCATCGTCGGGATACCAGTGGCGTCCGGTGCGTTCGCGGGCTTGCGAGTTCGTGGCCGATTTCGAGCGCATTGGAAAGCAGGCGCTGCGGCGGCCGCAGTGGAAGGGCCGGTTGAAATTATTCGAGATCTATTTTCTGCACGCGATGGAATATCGCGACGCGATCAAGCTGGTGGGCGTGGCGGAAGGGACGTTCGATTACTGGCTGCAGGAAGTAAAACGCGCGGTGGGCCGGGAATTGTCGCGCTGCAATTTGTTTCCGCCGTCGAAATATTTTCAGGCGTGATGGTTATTCGGCCCAGCGGCGCCAGCGCGAGATGAGCCAGCCAAAAAGCACCGAAGAGATGAGGGCGAACGGAGCAGGCAACAGCACCGAAGCCGCAAGCGGCAGTACTTCGGGAGGAGGCAACTGGTGCGATTGCATTCCGTCGCGCAGCTGTTCGAGGCGCTCCCGATGGTCTGCTTCTTCCTTGACGTGGATGGCCTGGGCGGTGGCGAGCTGCGTGCGCCAGAAGTTGTCCATATCCGCACCGCATTTTTCGCAGATGGCGTGGGTGGTTTGCTGGTGCCAGCAACGCCCACAGCGGAAAATCAGGGTGGCGTGACAGTGAGTGCAGAATTCAACGCCGTGGGGATTTTCGTGGCTGCAGGCGGCGCAGTGCATTCGCGGGATCCGCTATTGGCGATCGCGTTTCAAGAAAAAATAACGGACTAACGACATACCCCCGTTGAAGGGCAGCCACAGCAGACCTTTCAGCAGGCTGGAGCGGCTTTCGAGGCGCTCGTGAACAGCGTCCGCTTCGGCTTTTTTGGCGGCGACCACCGCGCCGACATATTTGAGAAAATCGACGCCGCACTTTTCACATTTGCCTCCAGCGCGTTGGTTGTTGTGGCAGGAAGGACATTCGTAACGCAGTGTGGCGTGGCACTTGGGACAGAAGCGGGCGACGTCGCGCGCGTCGGTGCCGCATTTGGGGCATTTATAGGTGGCCACCGGTTTCTGAGCAGCGGCCGGAATCGTGGGCCAGGGAATTTTCGAGGGCGCCGGAATGGGTAGCTGGGCGGCAGCCGACGCCGAAGCTGAAGCAGTTTGGGCCGCGGCTGGATTTTGCGCGGCCGACTTGGACACGGAGTTTGGAGCGGGCGCGGCCGCAGGCGGACGCGCCTCTGGTGGCAAGCTTCCGCCAGCTCCAGGATTCCCCGGGATCAACTTACTGATCATGATTCGATTTTAGGCCGAGCGGCGAACGATCTCGCGGGGATCGAGAGTCAGGTGCGGCGGCGGCGTAACCTGTACGGAGGGACAGGCCTCGAAGTTATTCCCGGAGACTAGAGCTTGATTTGCGCAGCAGGCCGGCGATCAGCGCCAGCAGGAACAGCACCAGGAACAAATAGAAGATCAGTTTCGCGATGGCCGCGGCGGCGATGACCAGGCCGGCGAAAGCAAAAATCCCGGCGATGAACGTAATGACCAGAAAAGTGATGGCCCAGCGAAACATACGCCCTCCTAGATACCGAACTTGTAAATACCGAACTTGCGTATAGTCACCGTCATTGGGGGTACGTCGGTGCAAATCCTACGCGGAAGCTTCGCCCTAGGCAAGTCGAACCCTAAATGTGAAGAGGACACTCAGGCGAGCCGTTTTGGCGAAGTAAAAATGGTGCGAGCGCGGCTGGGTGCTCCGCGCTCGGCTTCGTACTGCAACTTGTAGGGACAATTTGTGGGCGCTGCCGGGACTAGCGGCGGCGGGCTTTTTTCTTGATGGTGCGCTTCGCGGCCGTGGCGCGGCGCGTGACTTTGCGGGCCGTGCGCTTGGTGCCGCGGGCAGCCTTGGCGCGCGCGCTGGCGAAAGTCTTGCGCGCGGATTTGGCCTTCGATTTCACGTCGCGGCGCACTGACGCGGCGCCGGATTTCACCCGGGCTTTCACTTTGCGCGAGACGGATTTGGCGCGACGTTCGGCGGCGGCTCCGGCGCGCCGGACTTTGGTTTCGATTTCGTCCCGGGAAGGCGCGTCCTTCCGGATGCTTTCGACTTTTGCGGCGACGTTGCCGAGGGCAGAGCCGATGGAAGTCGCGACGTCGGTGAGCAGGTTGTGATCTTCGGTGGCCATGAATTCTCCTGTTGTTTTCGATTTGAAATCTCAGCGTGAGCGCGAAAAAGTGCGTTCCGGAAAACGATAATACTCTATACCGCGGGGTGAAGCGAACTGCGGCGGAAACGCGGCGTTCACAGGCCCAAAACCGCGACGAGAATCAGCGTGACGACCACGATCAGGCCCACGCCGGACATCATCGGATTTTGTTTTAATTCGCTGGCTTTCGGCCACCCGGGCAGAATGCCAATTACGGCGATGAGAGCGACGATAATGAGAGCTGAGATTACCATTCGATTTTCCCTTTACTGGATTTCCCTGCGGCGAGCGGAACACGGTGGCGTCCAACCCGCGAAACGTCTGTTCGTTACAAACTTAGAGTAGCGGTTCGAGGCGGGCTCGAACATAGGGAGAATCTGGTAGGGAAGTATGGACGTTGCTTTAGTGCTGGCGAATGGGATTCGCTGCTGCTATGTACGGAAGAAAGCCGCGATTATAAGTCTGCGTAGCGCTGTACTGGATGAGATCCTTCGCTGCGCTCAGGATGACGTCAACGACGACTGAGGCCTCAGGATGACGGCGCTGGGTCGTTAGGATTTTCGTGGTGGCAAATAAAAACATGGAGGCGAATCGCATTCGCCTCCATGTTTTGTGGTGGTGTCGAAAGCTGCGCATGCGGCGCAGCCGCAACCTACGCGTTGGTGTGTTGCGCGACTTTCGCCAGACAGATGGAAAGCGCGGCGCCGCCGAGCGTCTTGCACAGCGTGGTGTGCTGCGCGTAGAAATTGCTGACGGAATCGACGATGGACGGATTGGCCTGCTTCGCTTGCGCCGCGATCTCCTGCACGGCTTCGGGCGAAACCTGCTGGGCCTGTTCCGGAGTAATCTGCCCCCCGCTTTTCAATAGTCCCGCCAGCGCGCCGCCGCCCGCGATCGAAGAGAGCATCGCCGGAGTCACGTTGGCCATCAACTGATTCAGCAACCCGGCTTTCTGCTCGCCGGTGGAATTGGCGAAGAGGCCCGCGAGCATATTGCCGAAGGCCGGAGTTTGATCGGAATGGAACGCGGCAGCTAAACCCGCGGCAAGCGTGCCGGCCGGAGCTGCGGCGGCCACCTGATCAAAATGCGCATTTACGTCTGGAGCCGGAGCCGCGGCGGCTGCTGCGCCACCGGTGTACTGCTTCAGCAGATTTCCTACCTGATCCATCCATGGCATGGCGTTTCTCCTCGTTGAAATTAAGCTACGAAAGTTAAGTTACGAAATTCTCGCTCGATTGCTGACCACTTGGCATGACGCTGAATTGCGCAGGCTGCGTTCTGGCTCGCGTGTGCGCCAGAACGCAGCCTGGATTCGGCTTTTTTCTGCCTTTGTGCCATGCGGCGAAAAACGCTACTGCAAAAACTCGGCGTCCTTACTGTGGGCCGTTACTGCGGCCCCTTATTGTGGAATGACCAGTTCGATGCCGGCCTTGACGTGATCCGGGTCAGTCATCTTGTCTTTATTGGCTTCGAAAATTTTCATGTATTTGTTGGCGTCGCCGTAGAACTGCTTGCTGATTTTGGAAAGGCTGTCACCGGGCTGCACCTGGTAGGTGCGCGCCGAAGTGGAGCCGGTGGCGGAAGCGGCGGCGGCCTGCGCGGCGGGCGCATCGATCTGGGCAGTCAGGTCCGAAAAATTCGGATCGACCAGCTTGATCTGATCCCAGATTTTATCTTTCACGGCCGCGGTGGGGGCGGTAGCGCGAATGAAGAGCTTGTCTCCTTCCATGTTGACGTTCTGCAGATTGGCGCCCTGGGACTGAATGAAATTCAGCACCGATTGATACTTCATTTTCAGCTGATCGAAGTTTGCGGCCATGATTTTCTCCTTGTTTGAAAAGAGTTAGATAAGAGCGCTTGAAGTGCGCCAAAGCTTTGCGACTCGTGAGTGCGTGGCCGGATTAAGTTGCCAACCGCGAATCTGATGTTCCGCGAACGGCGTTCTGGATAAGTTACGCGCGCGTGAAAATCCGGGCTCGATCGTCTTACGTCGGGGAACTCGCTTCAGGGTGCTGGGGGCCGAGAAGCTGCCAGTGCTAAATGCTTCTGCAAACGCTAACGCGGCGTATGTTACACCCCTCGACGAATGAAGGTACAAGGAAATTGTTTTTCGCGCGGATGCTGGCTGTGGAAAGAAAAGGCGAACGGGCACTCAGCCGACGGCCGTTTCGTCTGCCAGGGCGGGGAGAGAGTCGCGCCGCCCATTGAAACCAAGCTTCAGGTCTGATGGTCGTTTGAGTCGTTAATACCAAAAAGGCGGTATAGGGGAACCGTAGGAGCATGCGTATGGTGTCGGCACGAGGTTACCTGATGCTACGAACCATCCTGCTGATTATTATTGTCTTGGCTTTGTTGGGCAGTCTTCCGCTGTACCCGTACAGTTCGGGCTGGGGCTATTACCCCAGCGGCGGTCTGGGCCTGATTTTGATTATCCTCATTATCTGGGCGGTCATGGATCGAGGCGTTTAAGCGTTCCGAACGATCGTCGCGGAACTCGAAACGCGCTTTCCATCGGTAGGCACCGGCAATTGTCCCAGCTAAAGCCTACAGATACAGACGCAAGGACTTGGAGCGTCGAATTGCCGGGTGCGCGGGGCATCGACGGCGAGATTCTTCGCTGCGCTCAGAATGACGGCCGCGTGCTAGGAAAACGCCAGCACATGGGTAACACGTGCAACCGTCCCTACATTTACAGGATTGCCTGTATTTCCAGTACGTTACGGATGAGGTAGATTCCACCCGTTCGCTGGCAGCCTTGTCTCTCGAAGGCAACTTTGGGGGAGTGACTGCGCACGGCGGCCCTTATCGGAGCTTCGCAGTTTGACCGGTTTGGAAGCGGCTCTTGGCTGCCAGCGGGTTTTGTGCTATAGTCGTAGTGGACTTAGATCCTGGGGTCCTGGTACCAAATATCATAGAAATTGATGGGGGCGGCGCTATTCGGCGAACCTTTCGCCTGTTTTGTGCGTCGAATGAACATTATGGCTAAAGAACAACTGAAGGGCAATGGGCGGTTGGTTCCAACCCGCCTCACTGGCGTCGAGTACAAGGTCAAGTACGGCATCGAACTCAGCGAAGAAGCCCGCGAACATGGCGGTGGCTGGGGAGCTGCCCGTGGTGGCCGTTGGACTCGTTGCTCGGTCCGCGCAGCGCATCACCATCCGATTCCGGATGGCAGCTACTTTTTGCATGCTGACGACGGCCGGGTACACCAGCTGAAAGCGGTCAACGGCGAATGGAGCTATCTCGCCGTAATCTAACCCAGTTCGCCGCCAAGGCGAGCTCATACCGCAGTACGCATTTGTAGTAGAGCAGGGCAAAAGGGCGCCATCTCCGGCGCCCTTTTTGTTTTGCGATGTGCGCTCTTGCCCAGAATCTCGCTGGCTGCCTGCGTTTCCTCATGGGTGCTTCTCGGAGGTTTCGGCGCGGAATTTCGGCGTCACCATGATTACCTCGCCTCCGGACCCCCGCACCAAGTTCATCGCCTGCACGACGCTAGCGTATTCGACGTCCGGATCGCCTTCGACATAGACGGACTGGTCAGCTCGCGAAGCCAACTCTCTTTCAAGCGCAGTTGGCAGCTCATCCGCCGTGATCGACTTGGAATTGAAGTAGAACTTTCCGGAGTGGTCGACATACACGAGAAGCCCCTTCTCGCCATCAATTGCGGCAAGTATGACTCCCGGACGAACCAGGCGCGCCGGCAGCCCCGAGCCGTGAAACCAGGTCGCGAGATAAAACGGCGCATACATCAAAAAAACGACCATGTAGGTGACCGCGTAGACGTACCCCAGTAGTGGCGCAGTCGAACGCGGATCCAACAGCAGGTAATCGCGGCGCGGAATCAGCAAGCGGTTGGCTCGTGGTGGCGAAATGTTTAAAGCCTGGCCCAGCGGCCAGTTCGCATTGGGGCCGAAGCGCGATAGGAGGAGTAGAGAGGCACCTATTGTGGCGACGAATATTCCGAAGCTAAGCAGATCGTCGGCCGCGTCGCCATAATCTTTGTAGTCTCGCCAGTAGGCCAGTTCAATAAGCAGCCGCGGCTGCATGGCATCCAACGACGCGGTATCGGAGACGATCTCGATGTCGAGTTCATAGCGGCCGGGTCCGTCCGTAAGGAAGCCCAAATTGCACCCGGAGGTTGGAAATATTTTCCCAGATGGTTTCGGAATCGGTTTCCCGTTTCGACTGGCACTCCATATGGTCCGTATTGCCTCGTGCCCGGACACGACGTCGCAGGACGCAGTCCCGTTGACTGCGAAAAGAACGTCAACGGAGTGAGGCTCGTCGTCCCTGATTGAAAACTGGCCGGTTCGAATGTGCCCACGATTCAACGACACCGGAATGTCGAGTGCGGCGTCAGTATGGATCGCCAGCCAATATCGGGAGTAAGCGGAGAATCCAAGGCCGGCTGCCACGAACGCGATGCCGAGCCATCCACCCAAACGCGAACGCACGCGTGCCCCTCGATGCGAATTGAACCGCTGCGGATGATCTTACTGCAGTGTTGGACACCGTTTCGGGCAACTTCTGTTCCGCCGCTCTTCGAACCAGCGAGACCGGCTTTGTTGGTCCCTACGGGTGACAGGCTCCGAAATCCTGCTGGATTTTCTTGATGTTCCAGACCGCCGGAAAATCAGTCGTCGCGGTGCCCGGCTTTCCGGTGAGTGTCACCCGATCACCCGAAGTGACCCCGGCGGCATTTCCGGACAGCAAGTAGACGCGCTTATCGCTTTCGTCCGTCAGCGTTTTACCGCTGGGCACAGCTGCAACGCATCCGGTAATCGATGGGGAATCGGACGACGCCTGCGATTTCTTGTGGTGAACCACGAGGATGACCACGACGGCGATCGCTGCGAGACTGCCCACCACAATCGCGACGGCTTGGGCGGCGCTGAGACTGCTGCCAGGGATATCACCCGAGGTGTCTCGATGAGGCCGGGAACGAGACTGCGCGTCGGCAGCCGGACTGAGGGCCACACAAAGAATTAAAGCGAGAGCGACAAACGGGACCCGGGGCCGGAGGGAATGAATCATGGAGCCTCCACGGGGGTTCGATTTCCTACTCTTGGACGGTACACCCGATTTAACAGCACGACCAAAATAGTTGTCTTTGAGGTTACCTACGCAGGATGAGCGGACGCTTTCCGACGCCACGGTGAAACCGCAGCCCTAATTCCGGATTGACGCGGCGCCGAGGATTCTCAGCCAGCGCCTAGTCGTTCCGCAGGGCGATCATGGGGTCGACGTGCGTTGCGCGGCGGGCTGGAATGTATGACGCGGCCAGTGCCACCAGGAGCAGAAGAGTTGCGACTGCGAACATGGTGACGGGGTCGCCGCCATGAACCTGGAAGAGCAGACTGCCGAGGTAGCGCGTTACGCCGACAGCGACCACGGTGCCGACCGCCACCCCGGCCAGCGTCAGCAGCATGCCTTGGCCCACCACCATGCCCAGCACGTTGCGCCGCGCGGCGCCCAGGGCCATGCGAATTCCAATCTCATGAGTGCGCCGCGTCACTTCATAGGACAACAACCCGTACAGTCCCACGCAGGCCAGAACCAGAGCAAGTATTCCGAACAGACTCGATAGCCGCGCGATCAAGCGCTCCTGAAACAGCAACTGGTCCAGACTCTCGGATTCCGGTCGAATATAGAAGATCGGCAGCTCGCTGTTGAAATCGCTGACGGTGCTGCGGACCGCCGGGATGATTGCCGCGGAGCTGATGGCGGTCCGCAATTCGAAATTGACGTCGCCACCGGAGGAAGGGAGGTACACAGTCGGATCCACTTGCGCGCGCAGACTTTCATATTTGGCATCGCCGGCAACGCCGATTACCACCAGCCCGGGATTTTTGCGCTGCCCCGCCGTATCACCGGGAGATGGCGCGTAGCTGATCCGCCGTCCGAGAGGATCAGCGTTGCCGAAGTATTTGCGAACGAACGTCTCGTTCACGATTGCCGGTAGAGGCGCCGACGAACTCGCCGGCTCAGCGGCTGGGTCCGCGACCGCAGCCGCGTAAGCCGCCGCAAAGTCCGCGGAGGCAAAATCGCGGCCGGCGCGCAACGGCATTTTCATCGTGGAGAAAAAATCCGGTCCGACCTGCAGCACATGCGAATCTACCGCCGCCGGACTTGCGGAACCCGGATTCTTGAAGCTGGTCGTCCACAGCCCGTTGGTCAGCAACTCCATCGACGAATAGCTGACCGAAGTTACGCCGGGAATCGCACTCAATCGTTTTTGAATTTCGCGGATGGCTAGATCGGCCTGCGTGCCGCGGTATCCGGCAAGCCGCAGATCGACGCCAAAGTTGACGAGATTGTTGGTGTCGAAGCCGGGATCGATATTCCGCAGGTTTTGCAATGTGCGCACCAGCAGTCCGGCGCCGGCTAGCACCACGATGGTCAGCGCCACTTGCGCAATCACCAGCGAATTGCCCAGGTTCAACCAGCCGCCTCGCAGGCGGCCCGCCGCGGCAGAGCTTCCCGTGGCGTCTTTCAGCGCGGGCGTTAAATTCACCCGCGAACCGCGAGCTGCGTGCGCCAGCCCAAAAACGATTCCGGAGAGCACGGAAATTCCGGCGGTAAACAGCAGCACCCGGGTGTCGAGCGTGGCTTCAAAACCGAGCGGCCTCCGCGCTCCGCTTTCGACAAATCTAAGAATCGCGTGCGCTCCCCAGTAGGCGATCGCCATGGCGAGTAAGCCTCCACACGCCGAAAGCAGCAGGCTCTCCGTCAGCAGTTGACGCGCAATCCGCCAGCGTCCCGCGCCCAGCGCGAGCCGCAGCGCCAACTCCTTTTGGCGCCCCGCCGCGCGAGCCAGGGTGAGTCCGGCGACGTTGGCGCAGGCTATCGCCAGAATAATTCCCACGGCAAGCATCAGGATATACAGGGGCGTCGAGAAATTCGCGCGTTCGCCGACTAAGCCGGTTTGCGCCGGAAGCAAATGGACGCGCGGGTCGTCAGCTTCTTTGGCGAATGGTTTTTCTCCGTGGAGCATGCCGTCGCGGAAAATCAGATCCACCGCGGTCTCGGCCTTTTCGCGCGGGACTTTGGGCTTCAGCCTCGCCACAATCACCAACCAAATCGAATCCGCGTCATCGTCCTTGGGATCCCAACGGGGTAACACGCCTGGTCGCACGGAAAGCGGCAGCCAGGCGTCAATGACGCTGCCGGGCGTCAGGCCGACGAATCTCTTTTCGGCAACACCAACAACGGTGGTGGGCGCGCCGTTCAACGTGATCGTTCTTCCCACCACGGTCGGCGATCTGCCAAATTCGCTCTGCCAGTATCCATAATTCAGCACGGCTACGGGAGCGGCCGAAGGCGAATCGTCCGCGGCCTGGAGCAGGCGACCCAACGCGGGGCGCACGCCGAGCACCTCGAAATAATTTCCCGCGACCACCCGGCCGTGGGCGATGCTGGCCGCGCCGTTTCCGCTTAGATCCAGGTCGACTTCGCCGCCCGCCGCCGTGAGTCCGGAGAATAGGTCCGAATGAGTTGCACGCAGCTGATCGTAAAACGGGCGCGAGAACGAGCAGCTTTTCGGAGTTGCAATACCGAAATCGGCATCGCAATCACCATAGGAGCTCGAGCTGCGAAATTCGGGCTGATGCCGGGCGCTCCATTGGAGCACGACCAGCTGCTGGGGGTTTTGCACCGGCAACGATTTCAGCATCAAGGCATCGATCA
>Ga0307474_10000718_pt1 | contig 23806 bp, 19 predicted proteins | sample atmos_gasesECM1C_2_FD_203312 | JGI IMG/M metagenome (GOLD analysis project Ga0307474, IMG submission 203312) | Hardwood forest soil microbial communities from Morgan-Monroe State Forest, Indiana, United States - atmos_gasesECM1C_05 | ecosystem: Environmental > Terrestrial > Soil > Temperate... | reverse complement strand
TCACGCCAAATGCCGCCGCCTGTACCCAAGTGGGATGCCAGATCGGCAGCCGGGCAGGCAGCGCTTTGACTGCGGTCAAGGCCGGCGACCAACGGCCCAGGTATTGATAGATGTTCGGGAAGCCGAAGGCGATCACACTGAGGAACAGCACGAAGGCGCTATGCGAATAAACGGTTCCCGCCAAGGGCAACCCAGCGCCGTGAAATCCGCACATGCCGCTTACCAATGAGATCGCGTCGGAAACACTCCGCGCGCGAAACAAGGTCATTGCAATCAAGACCGCGCCATAGGTCAGTACCAGCCGCCAAAGAATCGAGTACAGCACGGAAGCTTTCAGCACTGCCGGCGCGACAAAAGGCCTGAAGAACAACCGCCACGCATGATTCACGCACAAGTAGCCGCCGTGCAATACGCCATACAAGACAAATTGCAGGCCGGCACCGTGCCAGACGCCCACCAGAAGGGTCGTCGCGATCGTCGGAAATGCGATCGTGCCTGCAAATCCCGAACCGGTCAGCGCCGCGCGGCGGCCCTGCGGCAATCCTTTGCGCTGCCGAAAGCGCGCAACCTGAAGAGAAAGCGGATTATATACCAAGAGAGTCGCGTATCGCGTCAGCGTCATGTGCCAACGTTGCCAGAAATCGATGATTGAGAGCGATCTGTACGGCGAATTGAAATTCAGAGGCATTCTGATCGCGAACATGATGCCAAGTCCGATTGCCATATCCGAATAGCCCGAAAAGTCAAAATACAGCTGCATGGAATAGGCCACGGCCACCGACCAGGCATTGAGAAGGGCAATGTGCTGCAAATCGGCGAAACCAGCATCCACCCACGGCGCAATCGAGTCCGCCAGCAGCACTTTTTTGGCCAAACCGACGGCAAACAAGGTGAGGCCAACGCCGATGTTGTCAACGCAAAGCCTAAAAGTCGCGTCATTCGCAAACTGCGGCATGATCTCGCGATGATGCAGTATGGGACCCGCGATCAAGTGCGGGAAAAACGTCACGAACAGCGTGTAGTCCAGCAAACTCCGTTCGCGCACCAAATCCTGGCGGCAATCGACCAGATAACCAATCTGGGTGAACGTGTAAAACGAAATGCCGATCGGCAAAACGACGCTGCCCACATCAAAATGGGACCAACCATGCGCATGGAAGAAACCCAGCAAGGGAAACAAATACTTGTAGTAAAAGAGCACCGACAAGTTTGCGGCGACGCCAAAGAATAATATCTTGCCCTGATGATGAGGGCCTCTTTGGCCTCCCACGAGATATAGGCTCAACAGATAGTTGAACGCAATGGAACCACCAAGCAAAACGACCAGGCCCGGGTTCCACCATCCATAAAAGGCGAAGGATGCAGTGCAAAGCCACAATTTGCAGGCGCGCGGACCCAGCAGTCGCGCCGCGGTGTAGTAGCCCAACAGCGCTACCGGCAGGAAGGCGAAAAGAAATATGTAGGAATTAAAGAGCATCAGGCGCAGGCGCGCTCGTTGAATTCCGAAGGCGCATTCATACGTTTGTCTTTTTCCAAACCAATCCGACTAAATCGCTGACATTTTGCAGTTCTTCAATCTCGGCGGTGTGAAAGCTCACGCCGAAGCGGGCTTCCACAGCGACCACGATGTTGATGTGATTGAAAGAATCCCATTCTTCGACATTCTCGGCCATCGTCTGCATGCAGATTTGAAGATCCGGCTGCTCGACGACCTGGCGGATAATTTCCGCGATTTCAGAGAGTATCTTCTGCTTATCCACGCGCTTCGCTTCCTATGAGAGCTATGGGCGGGTCATTGGCAACGTAGTCAGACAGCGGTAAGACCCAGAGAGATGAGCCATCTTCGCGCAGCGCAACCCGCGAGAATCCCAATCTTGGATAGAGATCGCGGACCATGTCGTTCTTCTTCGTCGGTAGATATTCGCCTTGAAGTTCGCTTGCGCCAAGCTTGCGTGCCTCCTCGACGATGAGATTCAGGGTGGCTTCCTCGATGCGACGGCCCAACACTCTGCAACTCATCAGCCACGCGTCGATCCGCAGGCTCTGGCCGGATAACACTCCGATGACAATACCGATGATGCCGTTGTCACCGAAGCGATCGATCAGGCGCAGTTGCAGGGTCAACACATCGGCGCTCTGCATGATAGCCAGCACTTGGGATTCCGTATGGCGCACGGTTCTTAAATTGAATTGATTGGTCTTGTTGCACAGCTGCACCACCCGCTGGAGGCTAACGCCATCAAACGGCGCCCAATGCAACTCCATATTCAGGCTTTTCAGATAGCCCGCCAAATCCGTGTGGGCGGCGTGTAGCTGCTGTCGGGCCAGATTGTTCTGATACTGGTCGTTGCGTGCCAAATCCTCGGCGCTGATGCGCGTCGCTTCGAAGTAACCGGCATCCGCTATACAGCGGGCAAAATAGGCTGGATCCTCAGGTAACTCCAGAACCGCCACCATCGGTAGTTCGCGGCGCGCCAGATCGCGCTCGAAGGGACTGTCGTCGGCGAATACCAATGAATCGACCCCGATGCCGAGTTGCGCGGCAATGGTCCGCAGATTAGCCGCCTTGTCGTCCCAATTCGCGACGAAGCACGCAATGTCGGCCTGTCTTAGGACCATCTCCGGGTGCGCATCGAACGGCGAGCGAGCCGCGACCGGATCGTTCTTGGAACACACCGCAAGAACGATGCCGCGTCTGGATAAATCGCGCAGATAGAGCTGAAAGGCAACGTAGGCTTCGCCGAGCGCACTGCCGCTGCCCAATTGAATCCCCTCCATGCCGTCTTCGCCGATGCTTCCCCCCCAAAGTGTATTGTCGAGATCTAGAACCAAGCATTTGAATGAACGTCCCCGTTGCGCATCCACCAGACGCATTAGCAAATCACCATACGCGGGCCCCGCCAGGGGCGAGAACTCCTGTTTTGCCAAGTGCCATAGGCCAGGGTCGTGCCACGCGTCCCAGCCGTCTCGCGCCATATAGCTGTCGATCGCCAGCACATCGACTCCCTCCTCCTCGGCTAACCATCTGATGCGTTCATTCAAACGATCGACCAAGACAGCCCCGGAGCCCGGCAGCCGATGCTCATTTGATCCCATTAAGCATCGGTAGGTCGAAACGACCGTCTGCTGAATGATCTGCCCACTTGTGAGTCTGCGGGCTAACCGCCATGCCCCGACGATGTGGCGGGCGGCCGATTCCACCAATTTGCCCGACTCATCAGCTGAAAGGCCGACATCTAGCTTGCCGAACAGATGCTGCGCATGAAATGCAAACACTAGGACATCGGGGCAGAATTTCTGCAAGCCTGAATTTCGGTCCTGCAGTTCTTGCAAGTATAGACCGTAGGCACCCGTGTAAACCTCTACCGCGAGGCCTCGACGCAGTCCCGCGACCCGAATTCCCGGCAACAAGTGCTCGGCGGTCGATGAACTCAAGACTGCGAGGCGCACTCCGCCCGCAACCATGTCTGCATGGGCTGCTCCAGTAGCCCGAGCGCGCTTCAACAGTACACGGTCGAGTTGATTGGTTTGCAGGAAATTCAGTCGCGATCTTGCCACGCTTACGAGATCCGGCCACGACGCGTCGACGGAGCAAATATTTTCCGGCAATCGGTGATGGCCTCCCGCGAGCCGAGGCAGCCAATATAGATCCACGATTCTCATGGCGACGTTACCTTATCATCCCAAATCGCCTCGAGTGCCGGTTCGGAAATCTTCGCACCAAGTTCGGAGAGGTGTTCCCCATCGGTATACAGGGGCGCGTCATTGCGTGCTATGGAGCACATGCCGTCGGCGCACAAAAAATCCTGTGGTTTGAGGATTCGAAACCGGTATCGCTTTTGCAGGCGCGCAAAGATCGCCGCCGCGCTAAGTTGCTGCGCCTCGTAGGTATCACGGCTGATCCGCAATTCCCTGTCCAGGTGCAGCCGCCGCACTGAGGCGAGCGCATAGGGAACGTCCACCTTACTTTGTGGCGCATCATCCATGAGAAACACGCGCACGTGCTCGCTTTCCAGCGCGGCAAGGAGGCTGTCCAGGCCGCGCGAAAATACGGCGGCATTGTCGAGCATGGAAAAATTCTCAGGACTTTTGGAATCCGTGAGCCGACGCGAGTGTTTATCTTCGGTATAGGCAATCCAGTGAGCAGCCAATATCACGGTACGGATTTTATTGCTGGTCACCCAGTTCAACACCGCTTCGGAGTGCCGCTTGCAACTCTCACTGCGGCCAAAGCCATGCACGTCTCTCCAGGAGCGAAGGAAATTCGACTCGGCGGCGGTGAAGTCGCGAACATACGCCTCCAGAAGCGGCGGGCACCCGGGTTGTTCTGCAAATATCAAGGCCTCATGATGTCTCGCGTAGGCCGCATCGACCGCAGGCAACATGGCCAGCGCGTGCGAATCGCCCCAGAGGATCGCTGAAACAGGCGAACTAATGTCGCCGCGCTTGCAGGACGGCGTATGTGCGTCGTCCTCGAGGGGTGCGTTTCTGCATCGAATTTGGTCCGGACCATACGTAGGGAATAACGTGTGCTCGCGCGCGCTGTAGCGTCGTGGGTCCTCAGCGCGATTCAGGAGGAGGGCGGCCAGAACCAGTGCAATTCCCGACACGGCTGCGATGCCGTAGAGAGCCGGCCGGCTCAGGAGCGCCCGAGGCCCGCGGAACGGCTGCTCCACGTAGCGCCATGACAGCGCACCGAGCAGAAAGGTCGAGGCCAGCAAGATACAACGCTGGGAAACGGAAAGCGGATCGAACACGTAGTACTGCGCAAGCACCAACAACGGCCAATGAAATAGATAAAGCGAATAGGACCACAGCCCGATTTGCCGCATGACGGCGTTATCGAGGACCTTACCCACTGCCAGGGTCCGATCGCATGACGCGTAGAGGATCGCCAGCGCACCGGCGCACGGAAGGAGCGCCCAGCCGCCGGGAAAGGGTGTCCTGGTGCTGAGCAGCAGATCGGAACCGGCAATGAGCAGCAGTCCCAATAGTGCAACGCCAGTTCGTACGCGAGCGTCGCGGGGGGGCGAGAGCCTCCCGACCGCCAACAGTGCACCGGCCAGCAATTCCCAGGCGCGGAATGGCGCCAAGAAAAACGCGGCCGACGCCTCAATATAGGTTCCGACCACGCACAACAGGAAAGAAGCCAAGGCCATGGGCCAGAGAACAGCCAAGTAGCGACCCCGTATGAGCCGCGAGATTGTGAGCATGAGAAGCGGAAAGAACAGGTAAAACTGCTCTTCGACCGCCAATGACCATGTATGCAATAGCGCAATGTGGCCGGCAAATTCACCGCCGTAGTCACCCGCGTTTCGATAGAACGCGTAGTTGGCGAGAAACGGAATGACGTAGGCTGCCAGTGCGGTCTGAAAATGCAGCTCGGGCGGAAAATAGACCCAGCAAGCCAGTATGAGAAACAGCGCATACATTAGGAACAGAGCGGGCAAGATGCGCCGAATGCGGCGCTCATAAAAGGCAAGCAATGAAAAACGACTCGTTGCGAGGTCACTTTCGATGTGCGCTGCGATCAGAAAGCCCGAAATGACGAAGAACACATCGACGCCAACGAATCCACCGCGAAATCCCGGCACGAGATAGTGGTGGAACATGACCGAAAGCACCGCAAGCGCGCGCAGGCCATCGATATCAGCGCGGTATACCTGTGCGCGGCCCTGTTCCCGGCCGAGAGCGGCCATCATTCGCAATTCATCTTTTTCTCATCACGATCAGGAAATGATCGCCCATAGCACGAATCAACGGCCAGCCAGAGATGCGCCGATCAATGCGCCAAAGCCGTTCGTGCAGACCTGGATGCTTGTCACGCAACCACGTCAGATAAGGTGGCGGCGCAAATACACACAATCCCCGAAGATGTTCGAGCGTAAAATGCTGTTGAAAGGCGCCATAGAACTCCCCGGGGGAGAAATAGCGCGTCCAGATCGTGTGGTTATTCATCCCGACCGGAACCACCTGTCGCGCAAAGCGCACCGTTGCCCTCGCCCACCGCCCGCGCCTCATATAGTGAACGAACTCCCACGGACAATATCGGCCTATTACAGTAAACACGAGGATCCCGCCGGGCTTCAGCAGTCGTGAGCATTCCCGCGACACATCGCCAAGATCTGGAACACAGTTGAGGGGTCCAAGATTTGAATATGCACCGTCGAAAGCTTCGACCTCCGGCAATCGTTGCAATTCGTGAGCGCCCAAATTAATAGCGCGCACGCGATCGGCCACTTGTTGCGCGGCGGCTCGCTCCTCAGTTCGCTGCACCATCAATGGCGACCAATCGGTCGCGGCGACTCGATGTCCGAGCTTCGCCAAATGAACGGCGTCGAGTCCGGTACCGCATCCCAAATCGATCAGGTAGCTGCCCGGCGAAAATGTAGCGTCCAACCAGCGCCACATTTCGCCGCGCATGTCTTGAATCGATTCATTGTTGCCGCGGGGACCGTCATAGTCCGCTGCGACGCTGTCGAAGGCATTCCGCGTGTCGCTCAAATGCGGCAGCGTCGAATTTCGGGGCGCAGTGTTGGAATCGGCGGGTTCGTTCATACAGAGTTCGCGTAAAATAATTCCACGCTATCATGGGAGCTGGGGTACAAACGCGTATGACCGCCAAAAATCGCCGCAACGCTCCCGACATTGAAGCCGATCCGTTTGGCGAGCGGTCCAAAGCACTTGGCCGGCGCGAACTGCAGCTCCTGGGAGGCCGGTTTCGCTTCGAGAGCGACAGCCCCGAGTTGTTGCGGCTTGTCGATGCAGCCTATGAAGGGTTGCCGGCTCATAGGTTTTCGCTTCGGCCTCCCCGATTTTGCGTGAGACTGATCCTCGCGCCAATTGGTGCACACAATTCCACCTCCGCGCAAGCCGCGCGGCGCTCGCGGGTCCCCGCAATTCGCATGTTGCATGGCGCCGGATTTCTCGGAAGCGCTACCGATACCTCGACGATTGCCGTGTTGTCGCCCCCGGACCGAAGCGCTCTGATCTTCATATCCAGGGACATGCTGCATTTCCCTTATCACGTTCGCTACGAGTTGATCGAGTTTGCAGTGTTTACGCTCGCATCCCGCGGGCAGGGCCTGGTACCGCTGCACGCCGCCTGCGTAGGACTCGATGGCCGCGGCATCTTGCTCATGGGACCCAGCGGCGCTGGCAAATCGACCATTGCTTTGCAATGCCTGTTGGAAGGTTTTGAGTTTCTTGCCGAGGACAGCGTCTTTGTTGCACCGGAGTCGATGCGCGCCACCGGCACGGCTAATTTCTTGCACGTTCGCGCTGACTCGCTGGACTGGCTCGAGGCGGCGGAACGAAATTCGATCCGCAAGTCTCCTACCATCATTCGGCGCAGCAACGCCAAAAAATTCGAAGTGGATCTGCGTCGCAAGAAATTTAAACTGGCCAAGAGCCCCCTGAAGATCATCGGCGTAGCATTTCTCTCACCGCGCTCGGGCGGCAGCGGTCCGCTGCTGCGGCGACTTTCGGCTGCGGATACCCTCGCCAGACTGAAACAGGAGCAAGCGTATGGCGCGGGACTGCCGCAATGGCGCGGCTTCAGCCGCACACTCTTACGGTTGGGGGGATTTGAAATCCTGCGGGGCGCCCATCCCACGGCGAGCGTCGAAGTGCTGCGATCATTGCTCCGGCAGGGAATCACTAAATCTCGCCGGTCGCCAGCGTAAAGGTCTGCAAAAAGTGAAAATCGGGCCTTCGTGGGGCGTATTTCGCGTGATTGGAGTCGCATAGTGCAGCCAGTTCAGCGTAGTCGGCAGGCGATAAATACGGTCTCAGCCGTTCACCCCAGGTGTCGCGAAAAATTGCCTCCCGCAGATACGCTTCGCTCGCGGCGTCCAGCGGCGACGTGCGCTCGATTATGACGGTGCGCACTGTAACGTTTTGGAGAGCGGCCTGCTGCAGAATGCCAATCAGCGCCCTCACCGCCTTGAGATCATGCTCATCGAGATCATATCGATCACGGTAGTACCGCCGCACGGCATCGTTGACTACACACTCGAGCCTCGCGTCCCAGGCGAAGTACATGTCCGGAAGAAACGAAGTCTGCCCGATCGCCACGCGCCCGCCATCGCGCAGCAGCTTCGCGAGATGAATCACCCCTGCCACCGGATTGTTCAGGTGATTGATTGTGTTGACGCACCAGACGAGGTCAAAGCTTGCCGGGTCGAACAATTCGTCCAATAGATTGGCCTGATATAGCTCTATATGCGACGACGCATGAAGTCTTGCCGCGGCGACATGCGCCGCAGCCATGTCTACACCAACGACCCGTCCGGAAGATGAGACCTCGCCGAGTAACCAATTCAAGGCCTCGCCGGTTCCGCACCCGGCGTCAAGAACATGCATTCCGGATTTGAGATCCAAACCGCGGATCAATGCGCGCAGTTCCGGCTGCGCAAATGCATTGAACTTCCCTAACTTGTCTGAATAATCGCGCGCCGTGGTGTCGCCCAACAGGCCGTCGTACCGTGTAAATACATCCTCCTGAATGTCGCTCATTTCGATTGGGTGAACGCCGCGGCTATGGCATGCATCGTCACCGGACGGGTCTGTCGTGAGGTCAGCCAGCGCAGCATGCGGCGGCCCTGAGACATCCTGGACCATGCATCCTGCTTGGCCCAAGTTTGACTGGTCGCGGTTTGTTTACGATGGGCGAGATGCAGTGCATTTGGGCGCACTCGGCTTGCCGCAAAGCCCAACAGCTCGCCGATCGATCGCGACCATTCGATGCCCGGAAATGCCTTCACCCAAAGACACGAATACGAAACGTCGACGAGCGATTTTTTTGTTCCCAACGCTCGCAACAAAAAGCGGCAATCATCCTTCAAAGCCGTGATGACATGTTCGGGTACCACTTCTCGATAGTATCGCGACGTCATCTCGAGCGGTGGATATGCCCACCACATCCGCGCATGCGGCGGCCCGGGCCCGCCGATCTCGTTCCAATCGGCATCGGTCATCAAGGCTGCGAGAAGCGAGATGTCGTGCAGCTGCAGGATGCGCAAGCCTTGAAACGCCATCGCGCCGGCCGCGTGCAGCAGCAAGTGACGCATGAGAGCCGCCTTCGAGGGATAGTCGTTCAGACCCGCGGTTGGCCTATGTGGAAATATGCATTCCGAGATATCGGTTAGGTACAACGGCAGTTTCTCGCATATCCGCTCGTGCAGCTCGATTTTCAAGCCGTTGGCCGCGTGTTCGCCAAAATCGGCCGACGCGGAGTCATCGACGGGCGTGAATATTCGCTCCTTCCAGGTCTGGCCGGATTGCCGAAACCCCAGGGTCGCCAACAAGGCTGCGGTCCGCTCGACATCGGCCGGCCGCACCAGCAGGTCGACATCCGCCATCGGTCTATCGCCCGCCTCGTACAGGCCCAATTGATGAAGCGCCGCGCCCTTCAATGCCGTCGCGGCGAGGCCCCTCTCGCGCGCCTTCCGGTCTATGGACAGCAAAAGCTCCTGAATTCGCCCATGCCTGGTCCGCGTATGAGTTCTTTGTTCATCCAGAAACGTCTTCCATCCACCCTGCCCCTGCCACAGCAACGAACGCGACAGCAAGGGAGAAATCCCGTGCATGGCAGCCACTGCACGCGCGACCGTCCATTCGTCGTCGGACCAGTCGGGCGCGGTCTGAGTTGGACTCGCGAGTTCTCGGGCCAGCCTTTCGGTAATCTTGCACAGGGTCGGATGCAGCTGCGCGGGTGATGGGACCGCCGCGATAGGATGCATTGCGCGCACGATTGGTTAGGCCATGGCCGCCGGAATTTGACTGGACGAGCGGTATTTCGACTCGTTCCGCAGCAATTCTTGCCATCGCTGTTCAATCGCATCCATGGCTCTCTCGTGTTCGGGAAGGAGAGGCTTGTCCGAAGTTTGCAATGCGACCTGATCGTGCAACAGGTTGCGCACCGCGCGATAGAAATCTGAGGTATAGGTTCCCTGGAACATCATGTCCAAATCGTTACTCTCGTGCCAGTGCGTCTTGGCGCGCATTTGCGCCTTGACCAGATCATAGAATTTCGTACCGGGCAAAGGATAAGACACACTGACGCCAATCTCGTCGGGCTCGGCGGCCGCCAACAAATCGCGGGTCGCCAGGATGTCCTCTAGTTGCTCATCGATGTAGCCCAACTGAATGAAAAAGCCGACGCGAATTCCGGCTGACTTGAGCCGCGCACGCGCGGTTAAAATCTCCGGCACGGTGGTGCCTTTGTTCATGGAATCTAAAATTTTCTGGCTGCCGCTCTCCGCGCCGATCCAGGCTTCCTTACAGCCGGCCTCGCTCAGCGCGAGCGCCATGCGCTCGCTGATCAGGTCCGCTCGTGTCTGAATGTTGAATGGAATCTGCGCATCGGCCGCACGCGTCGCAGCGGCGAATTGGGCAACCCACTCCACGCGAAACCCAAAGATGTCGTCCGCGAACCAAATATGATCTGGATTGAACGCTTGCTTGAGGTGCGCCATTTCGGCGGCGACTTCAAGCGGGCTGCGCTGCAGATATTGATTTCCCCAAATGGGCTTCGAGCACCAAGTGCAGCGGAAGGAGCAGCCGCGGGAGGCGGCCATGTTGAGGCTGAAATAACCATGGGCCTTCATCCAGACCGATCGATACTGTTCCATGTCAACCAGATCCCAGGCCGCGATCCCGGCATCCTTGGCGAGCGCCAAGCCCTTAGCGCCGCTCGCCTTGACGACTTTGCCTGCGCTCAATGACGAAATACCTGAGAGCCCGCGGACTAGCTCTTCGTTCGCGATATGCAGTTGCGCATCAAGCCTGGGCAATAGTTCAAGGAGTGTGGTTAGACCTTCGCCGACCAGGGCCAAATCGGCACCCGCGCGAAGATAGGGCCCTGGCGCATCGCTGACATCGGGTCCGGCTGCAATAACCCTGGCTTTCGCACGCCGCGCCGATCCGATCATGTCGCAAGCGGCCCGGCGCATCGTGGCGAGGCACATTTTGCTCAAAAAATTGAAATTATCCTCGTAGAAAAGCACCAACTGCGGCGCTTCCGACGTTAGCAACTGATCGTATTCCTCTATGCCCTCGGCCAGCATGGCATCGAAAAATGCAACCCGGTGGCCGGCGTCTCGCAACAGAGACACGACTTGCAGAGTAGCCAGCGGCGGATACGGTTTGGCCCGTGCGATCTGCTTTTGGTCCAACCGCAAAAAATAAGAGTGGCAAACCAAGATCGACAGCATCACGTCTCCGAAAGCAGGCACGCGTCATGCGACAGGCCCGTGCTCGGCTGACGGCGCAGACCGAATGAGCACGGTTATAGCGAGTGAGTGCCGGGGTCCTGCGTTTAGGTTTAATGCGGCGTGTCTTTCTGCTATTTTCTGGAAGTGCCGTCTTTTCGAGGCGGCCAACCCGGAAAACGCGAATAAAAGACAGGAGTCGGTTATGCCCATGACCCGGAAACTGGCGGCAGAGTTCATTGGGACCTTTTGGCTGGTCCTCGGGGGCTGTGGGAGTGCGGTACTCGCCGCCGCGTTTCCGCACGTCGGTATCGGCCTGGTGGGTGTGTCCCTCGCCTTCGGCCTGACCATTGTGGCCATGGCATACGCCATCGGAGACATCTCGGGCTGTCATTTGAACCCCGCCGTGACCTTTGGGTTGGTCCTTGGCGGACGCCATCCGGCAAAGGAAATGCTGCCTTACTGGGTCGTCCAGGTTCTAGGCGGCATTGTGGCCGCTTGGATCCTGGTGTTCATCGCTTCCGGCAACGGCTCGGATCCTGTGGCCGGAGGTCTCGCCGCCAACGGTTTTGGCGATCATTCGCCGGGTCATTACAGCATGGCTGCGGGTTTGGTGTGCGAGGTCATCATGACGGCAATATTCCTGTTCGTCATCATGGGAGCCACCGATAAAAAGGCACCGACCGGCTTTGCGCCGCTGGCGATCGGCCTCACTCTCACCTTGATTCATTTGATCAGCATCCCGGTTACCAATACCTCGGTAAATCCCGCGCGCAGCACGGGCCCGGCGGTATTCGTTCAAGGCTGGGCCCTGTCGCAGCTTTGGCTGTTTTGGCTGGCGCCGCTGCTCGGCGGTGCGATCGGTGCGTTGGTTTACCGCTTTATCACGCCGGGCAAAGGTGTGACGGAACCGGGCTATTGAGGGCCAGGGAGCGTGAGCAGAATCGAGGCAGGAAGACTACAGTGCCTCGATTCTGCTCGCGTTCCGTGGCGAATGCTCGCGCCAATCAAATCACATGCCGAGCTACCGGGGGCTAGTTCATTGTTGAACGAGTTCAACGGTTCGCGCCCTGACTTTGGTGCCTTCGACGCGGATCTCGCCGACCGAGAGAGGCAGATTGAATCGCTGGGGTCCACAACTTCCGGGATTGACGTACAAAATACCGTTCCGCAGTTCAATCGACGGCTTGTGAGAGTGACCCGATACGATCACGTGCGCGCCTGCCGCATGGGGTTCGATATCGAGCTGAGAAAGGTCGTGGATGACGTAAATGAACACGCCTCCCACGCGAATCATTTCGGTTTGCGGCAAATGAGCGGCCCAGGCTTGCCGGTCATTGTTGCCCTTGACGGCGATCAGCGGCGCCATCGCTGACAGCTCATCGAGAATCGCGGCCGAGCCGATGTCACCGCCATGAATTATATAGTCACAGGCCCCCGCAAATGCCCGCGCCTCGGGTCTCAATAGGCCGTGAGTGTCTGAGATAAAGCCGACTCGCAATGCGTTCTGGGCGCTCATCGAATCCGCACTTTAATTAAAAAATCGCGGCGCGTCTGTTAAGAGTCCGCGCCGCAATTCTTTCAGCCCTTCGATCGGAAACTCAGCGCTCCCAATGTCCCGGCTCGTGGTGCCAATGCGGCCCGCGTTGTTCCCAACGGTCACCAACCCAATGGTATCCATGGCGCTCATGAATCCAACGGCCGCCGACCCAGACGTGATCATGGCCCCGGTAGTCCCAATACCCCGGCGCCCAAACGAAGCCCGCGCGCGGCGGCGGCACCGTCTCGACGCGGACAGGCGGAGGCGCAATATCGATATCAATGGCTACGCCCGCGGATGCAATTGTCGGTAACCCCACGGCACTCGCTGCGATGCATAAACCCAGAAATAACGCCTTACGAGAAGCTTTCATTCACTAACTCCTTCTTTGATGTCGTTCGGCCACCCAGCAACCGAACTTATTGCCTAAACGGCACCGCCATATGGTCCGTTGACCACGCGGGCGCGTATGTAGGACGGTACCGCATTCGCGCCGGCCTCTTCAATCGCTAAGTCATTGAGAATCGGAAGAATACGGGGTAACCGCTTCCGCCTTAAGAGTTGGTAATGTTTTCACGCTGCGAATCACCGGCAACCGCCAGGCGATAGATGCCAATGACAAGGCCGTGACTCCCGAAAAGCCCAAGGCGGCACGCAGCCCGACATGTTCGCCCAGCCATCCGCCGAGCAGCGCGCCGGGTCCGGCGGGCAACAGAATGAGCCAGCGCATCGTGCTGGTCATGCGGCCCAGCATCGGAGCCGGTGTGACCGACTGACGCAGGGATAGGAAATTGATGAAAATGAAAATGGCGCCTACACCGAACATCAACAGCATGGTTGCGTAAGCAATGACGCCGAGTGCGTTGGCCGGCGCGATCGACAGCATCAGCCAACCAGTCCCCGAAATTGCAAACCCCAAGACAAACGTCGGGCCCGGCCCCAATCGTCTGACAACCCGATGCCCATTGGCGCTCGCAAACACCGTGCCCACGCCTAAGGCAACGTAGCTGAATCCGACGCCGCGCTCCGATAGCCTGAGCTGGTGGACGGCGAAAAGAATTTGCACGACGGTGGCGCACTGGCTGCACATTTGCCAAATTCCAACGCAACAGGCCATGGTGACCAAGAGCTTGTGGCCGCGAACGAAATCCAGTCCTTCACGCATGGCGGCCCAAAACGGCGGATTAACTTTGCTGGGCGTTTCTTTGACCGGCACGCCGCGAAGAATGGATGCCGATGTGAGCAATAGGCACGCATTCGCCAACAGGGCGATCGGCGCGCCCGTCAATTTGATCAGCGCGCCCGCGGCGGCTGGTCCGGTTACTTCTGCCGTGGCCGAGGCCAGCGCATTCTTGGCGTGCGCTTCCACCAAGCGCGACCGCGGGACGATTTGCGTCAATACGATCTGGGCGGCGCTGCCCGCGGTGGTATTCACGGCGCCGATTAAGAACGCCACGAAGTACAGCCAAGGCATGGAGAGCCAGCCCAGCCACCAGGCGATGGGCACGGTGGCGACCCCAAGGGCGATCGACAACTCCCCGAAAACATAGACAGGCAGCTTTCTGATCCGATCGAGCACGACGCCTGTGGGCAGCGAGAACAGCGCGAAGGGAATCAGCTCCATCGCGGTCAACAGACCCATTTGCGTGGGCGCCGCGCGCATCAGCACTGCCGCGGTCAGCGGAATGGCGAGCAAGGTCACCTGGCCGCCAAATGAGGAAATCAGGATGGAGGTCCAAAGTCTGCGGTAGGTCCGATCGCGCAGTAGATCGGTCGGCGACAGTGAGAATCGGTTGAGCCACCTGACTGGCAGCAACGCGACGAAATTTCCTCTATTCACGTGTTCAATATGTTACTTGAAGCGCTGCGTGACATGCAGTTTATCCGCACCTCTGTTATGGTCGGCAAAGGGGAAAACAACAATGCCAAATCGACACGCGATGATACTGGTTACGGTGTTTTTGGCTGCTGCCGCGCTTGGCCCGGCGTTTGCCGCCGATTTTCAATTGACCAGCACCGACATTGGGCCCGACAAACCCTTGGCGCAGGAATTCGTCTTCAGCGGTTTTGGTTGCACCGGCGGAAACCAATCGCCTGCGCTTCGCTGGAGCGGCGCACCCCAGGGAACGAAGAGCTACGCGGTCGCCCTATTCGATCCCGATGCCATGCAGGGACGAGGCTTCTGGCATTGGCTCATGGTAAATATTCCCGCCAGCACCACCTCCTTGAGCCGAGATGCCGGCAAGAACGACGGCTCGAAATTGCCCAGCGGCGCCGCGCAGATCAAGAATGGCTTTCGCGTTGTGGGATACAGCGGCTCATGCCCGCCTCCCACGGACGAACCGCATGGCTACGTGATGACCGTTTACGCGCTGAAAGTGACTACGCTGGCGGTGCCGGCCGATGCCACCTCGGCGATGATGCTCGCGGCAATCGAGGCCGAAAGCTTGGGTAAGGCGTCACTCGGCTATCACTTCGGTCGCAAGCCGCACGGAGGTTGACTGCCTCGTTCGCGGTAGGAGTTTTCTGACGGACTCATAGGCGCAGCGCTGGCTTGCGGCGCCGATTTCATCGCATTGCTGGAGGGCCGCATCGCAATCAGCATTGTTGCGTGCGCACCGTGGTCCCAACCATAAACCTTAGACGCATCCTGTGCATTTTCCCGGCCTATGCGCCCGCCTTTGGCACTTTTTCTCATGCCTTCCGCCTGGTCGGTGCGAAGGCGTTCATGCCTCCGCAAGGCCTGTTATTGATCGCCAACTATCTGCCGCCGAGTTGGCCGGTGCGATTCATCGATGAGAACATGCAACGGGCGGAACGATGCGATTTCGAGTGGGCCGACGCAGTGTTCGTCACCGGCATGCACATTCAAGAGGCCGAGATCCACGATGTTTGCCGTCGCGCCAAGGCATGCGGCAAAGTGACCGTGCTCGGGGGACCATCGGTTTCGGCGGCACCCGAGAAATATACGGACTACGATTATTTGCATGTCGGAGAACTCGGTGAAGCGACCGATGCGCTCCTCGCCCAAATCGATGCCATGATCGACGCGCCGCCGCGGCAAATACGCTGCACCGGCGCCAAGCGCCTGGCGCTGACAGACTTTCCGTACCCGGCGTACAACCTCGTTCAGCTCGACAAGTATCTCCTCGGCACATTGCAATTCTCTTCCGGGTGCCCGTACTTGTGCGAGTTCTGCGATATACCCAACCTTTACGGGCGCCAACCCCGGATGAAAACCCCGCAGCAGCTGATCGGCGAGTTGGACTTCATTTTGTCGCAAAAAAACCGCCCGGCCAGCCTGTACTTTGTCGATGATAACTTCATCGGCAATCGCAAGGCGACCCGGGACATGTTGCCGCATCTGGTGGCGTGGCAGAAGAAACATGGCTACCCGGTTTCCTTTGCCTGCGAGGCGACCCTCAATATCGCCAAACAACCCGACATCCTCGCCATGATGCGCGAGGCTCGATTCGACGCGGTATTTATCGGCATAGAAACGCCTGAACTCGAGGCGCTGAAAGCGATGCGCAAGCAACACAATGCCTCGCTGCCGATGTTCGAGGCGATACAGACACTGAATAGCTATGGGTTGGAGGTAGTCTCGGGAATCATTCTGGGTCTGGACTCAGATACGCCCGAGACTGAGGCGCACCTTACGGATTTTGTGAACCGCTCGCAGATCCCCATGCTCACGATGAACCTGCTGCAGGCACTGCCTAAAACTGCGCTGTGGGATCGTCTCGCGAGGGATGGGCGGTTGCTTGAAAACGGCGCGCGCGAGAGCAACGTGGACTTTTTGCGGCCCTACGATGAGGTTGTTGCCACCTGGCGGCGCTGCATCGAATATGCCTATGACCCGGAGCGCTTATACGCGCGCTTCACGCACCAGATCGAGTCGACCTATGCCAATCGGCTGGCGACGCCCGGGGGTGCGCGGCTGACGCGATCCAACCTGAAGCGCGGCTTGACGCTCATGGCCAATTTGCTCGTGCGCGTCGGCTTGCTCGCCGACTATCGGCGGCCGTTCTGGCGCATGGCGTGGCAGGCCATCAAGCGCGGGCAGATTGAAGCGCTGTTTGGCGTCGGCTTCATCGGCTATCACTTGATCGAGTTTTCGCGGGAAGCTTTGCGTGGACAGCAGAATGCCTCCTTCTATTCTGCACGCGCCCGCGCAACGATCGACGTGTCGGCCTAGACGGACCCGACGCGTAAGCAAACACCTACTTCACTAAGCGACGTCACAAGGTATCGCCGCCCGGCCTTTTGCGTAAACTAACTTGTGTTAATCAGCCAACAACTAGGGAAGAATTATGAAACGAAAATTATTCGCGGCATCGGGTTTGGCGGTCGCTGCTTTGCTCATGAGCGCTGTGTCGTTCGGCGCCACGTCGGCCGAAATTGATCAGCGCGTGCACGCCGCGATGCATCAGTTTTATCAACTCAATCCGCAGCACAAAGATCTGGTCGGACGCGCCAAGGGCGTTCTGGTATTCCCGCGCATCACCAAAGGCGGCGTCGGCGTCGGCGGTGAATTCGGTGAGGGAGCACTGCGCATCGACGGCAAAAATGTTGCCTACTACAGCATCTCGTCTGCCTCCGTCGGTCTGACGCTGGGCTTGGCGAAGCGCAAAGAAGTCATCTTATTCATGACGCAGGAAGCGCTGGATAAATTCACGACTAGCCATGGTTGGACGGTCGGGGCGGACACGAATGTCGCGGTGCTGTCAAAGGGTGCGGGTGGCGACTATGACACCCAGACGCTGCAAAGACCGATCCTTGGCTTTGTGTTCGGCGAGAAGGGTCTGATCGGCGATGTTTCCCTCGAAGGTTCGAAGATTACCAAGCTCGATAAGTAGAAGTGAATTCGCTAGGCGGAAGTTAGCGGCTCCGGCACCGCATGCTCAGGTGCCGGAGCCGCTGTTCGACATCTCGCCGTGGGCAGCGGTTCCCAGGTACACTGGCGCGCTTGCCCCGATGGCGAAATTGGTAGACGCAACGGACTTATAAAAATTGAGCGGCAGCGGCGGAAACGCTCTGCTTGAATCCCGTCAAAGTCGGCGAATCCCCGGGAAGTCCCGAGGCAACACCGAGCCAATCCGGAGTGCCCTTAAGCAGCCGGCAGGTGTAGAGAGTGGACGGCGGGGACCTAAAGGCAGTTCTGATGGACGCTCATGGTCGTGGCGCACTCCAGACCCCAAACGCGCCTTGGCGCGGCGGCGAAAGCCGTAGTAGGTACGAAAATCCGTTGACCGAAAGGTCATGCCGGTTCGACCCCGGCTCGGGGCACCAGCCTTGATTCTTCGGCTACAGCGCCAGCCGCTCAGGCGCCGGCACACACCAGATATCGATTGGACCGCGGCGGCCGCGCAAGGCGAACTGCGGCAGCTGCAGGAAGGAAGTGGATGCGGGATGGCGTTGGGTCTCGGGGGAGACGCTCAAAGCCGCCGCGACCGTGCAGGAGAACAAAACCTCGCCTGCGCGGGCACGGCTGCAAAGCCGGGCGGCGACATTCACCGTATCGCCCACCAAGGTGGTGAATCTGCGCTTCGGCGGACCCAGGACGCCAAATGCAACCTCGCCCAAGTGCAGTCCGATGCCGATTGCCGCATCGATCGACAGTTCGCTGCGCCAACGGTCGGCTACCAACGCGAAACCTTCCAGCATGGCATGCCCTGCGCTGAGCGCCTGAGAGGCGCTGCTATTGGTCTCGGCATTCACACCGAAGCCCGCCATGATCCCGTCCCCTGCGATGTGGTAGACCTCGCCGCCAAATTTAGTGGCAGCGGCGCCGAGAACACGCACAAATTCATCCAGCAGCGGCACAACCCGCGCAGCGGGCAGGCGCTCCACCATACCGGTGTAGCCGCGAAGATCGGCGAAAAGAACAGTGACGCTCGCGGTCCGTATAGGCGGTGGAGTTCGAACGCGGGTGACGAGAATTGAACCCGCGGGACGCAGGCGCGGGGTACGATTTTCACTCATGCCATTGATTATGCACCACAAAGGCCGCTAAAAAGGATAATTAAGTCCGGTGAACACGGCCGCCCCCTCGGTGCCATAGCCCACATCGACATAGCCGACGACGTAAGGGCGGGCTATGCCGCGAAATCCGACGCCGACCACCTCGTGTAGATGGTCAAGCGGGTTGGTGCCGGTCTGCGAGAACACGCGGCCGAAGTCCGCGAAGGGTGCAACCTCGATATCAAGAAGCGTCGTGACCGCGTCAAAGGAAAACACCTTGTGGCGCAGTTCGACGGTCGTCGAGAAAGAGTCTCGATCGTAGAATCGCCCCGAGCCAAATCCGCGCAACGGTTGTTCTCCGCCGATCACGCTCTCGCCGCCGCCGAGACTGCTGAGAGCCCAAAATGGAATGTCGTTGACGGTCGGCAAATAGCGCAGTGACATATGAGCCGCGAGCACGGTATCGTGTGCGACCGGCCACACTCCCCGCCCGTCGATGCCCGCTTCGCTGTAGGAGGAGTCATTCACCAGGCCATCCTTCGCGGAGGCGCCCACGTATACCACCCACTTCATTCCCCGGGTGGGTACCGTCAAGTCATCGCGGGTGTCGTACACCAGGGAGAGTCGATTGAGATATTCCTTATTGGTGCCCAGCAGTTGGGGAAATCGAGTATTGATCGAGGCCACATCATTTAATGTACCGGGCAAGACATCCACCGATTGCAGGCGCATGGTATAGAGCAGCTGCCAGGTGTGATTGAAGTTCAGCCCGATGTCCACCTGACCGAATTCCTGCTGATCGGTGTAATTGGTTTGATCCCTGGCATGGGTTTCATTGCCGATGCCATAAAAGCGCGTGGTCCCGTCGCGGTCGTAAACCAAGCTGTAGTTAATGGACCAGCGACTTTCGCGCAGCCGGCCGAGTTGGTACTCCGCGTCAAACTCGCGCTCGACCCTTTCCTTGATCCCAGCGACCACCGAATATTGCTCATCGCCCGACAAATACGAGTAAATGCGACCATGCACGCCAACCCCGAAATTGGGGTTGTAAATGACATCGGGTGCGATGATCTTGCTGACATTGTGATTCTCATCGGTGGTTACCCAGGTGGGTATCAAGCCGATCGTCAAGCCGCTGTTCGGGTCCTGCGCGATCTCAGGGATGGGAATGAAGGGTGCGGTTTCCGGATTAAACCATTTTGTCCATGCCGGTTTTGGCGGGCTCGGCGGCACGGGAGGCGGCACCGGTACCGGCCCCGGCGGCACCTCCGACCCGGTATCTCCTGGCGGAGTCTGCGACCAGCACGGCGCAGCCCAGGCAATCGCGCCGGCAACAACAATGATCAGGACGCGCTTCACTTGAGCAGCCGCGCGAAACATAGCAGCAAGCGATCGATGTCGGCCGACGTCAAATCGCCCATGGTCGAAATTCTGAACAGACTCTTCGACAAGTTGCCCTGTCCTGCGTAAATGACGAAGCCATCGGCTTTCAAGGCATCGTGCAATTGGGGGTACGACAATCCCGCGGGCAATTTGTAAGCGCGCAATACAACCGAGGATTCGCCCGCAGGAATGGCCGCGGCGACGCCGAGCGCGGCAAGTCCGGCTCGAACCCGCTCGGCCAGTGCCGCGTAGCGATCATATCGAGCGGATCTGCCGCCCTGCTCCGCGTACTCGCGCAAGGCTTCAACCAGGGCGTAATAAGCATGAACGGCGGGCGTGAAGGGCGTATTACGTTCGTCCTGCAAACGCGCCAATCTGGCGAGATCCAGGTAGTAGGTGCGGCTGGCCGCGGTTTGCAAATCCGAACGCCGCACGATCACAAACGCGGCTCCCGGCACCCCGTGCAAACATTTATTGGCCGTGGCGGCGACCGCGGACAACGCCGGATGGGTGAAATCGATGGCTTCAGCGCCAAAACTGCTCACCGCATCGATCAACAACGCCGCGCCGTGTTCGCGGCACAGTGCGGCCAGTGCGCGAAGATCATTGAGCCTGCCTGTCGTGGTTTCGTGATGAACGATGGCAACGTGAGTAAAAGCGGAGCCGCTTCGCCGCGACGCCAGTTGCGCGCCGATCGCGGCATGGTTGGGCGCCTGCATCCAATCGCCCGCGACGCGCTCGTGGGCAATTCCGTACTGCGAGCAAATGAGTGCTATGCGCTCGCCGTAGACGCCATTCTCTACGATCAGCAGCCGGCCGGTCTGCGGCACCAAAGCCGCCACCATGCTTTCGACGGCAGCGGTGCCCGAGGCGGTCATGAGCACGGCGGCCCACTTCGCCATGTCCAATTCGTACGTTGCCAGCAGGCGCCGGCGCGCCTCGTCTTGCAGATCGAAGAACTCGCTTTCGCGGTGGCATAAATCCGGCTGCAATAAACTGCGCCTGACGCGATCGCTTAAGGTCACCGGTCCGGGATTGAGCAGAAGCATTAGTGCACTCCCCCGGGCGCACCGATGTGCCGCATCAGGCGTGTTTTCACCTCGATCGGAGTGACGGCGGGACGTGGCAGATCGCTGGGTGTGCCCGAACGAATGAACAGCCTCGCAAAGCGCGCGCCATCGACCGGAGGCTCGTTTAGCCAGATGGAGATCTGCCCGAGGTCACTGGTTTCGAGAGACGAGGCGTAGCCGCAGGCGGCCGCCATCATTGCAAATGAAATCCGCGGCGATACCGTCGCCTGGCCCCCGGTCGAATCATGAACGCCATTGTCCAACAGCAGATGCCAAAGATTCGGAGGCCCGTAAGCGCCGACCGTCGCGAAAGCACCCAGCCGCATCAAGGCCGCGCCGTCGCCATCCAACGCGATCACACGTATGTCCGGACGCGCCAGCGCGAGCCCCAAAGCCAACGGCAAAACACATCCCATCGATCCGACCATGTAAAGATGATTGGGCCGATCGTCGATTGCGTACAATTCCCGTCCGCAAAATCCCGTGCTCGCCAACAGCACGGTCGAGTCTGGAGAGGTCTGTGCGACGACCGCGCGCAGCGCATCCTGGCGCGAGGGCCGCGCATCGGCAGCCGAGTCTCGCGCCCCGGCGATCGCTTGGGTTGCGCCGCCCGATCGGCCACGGATCGCGCCGAGACCGGGTTTCAGTGGATACGCCGCGACGCTGCCCTTTTGCATGACCAGGGCGTAGGGCCGTCCAGTTTGATCCATGTGCGCGATTGCGCGATCCAGGGCAGGCCCGATCTGCTCGCTCTCGGTGGGAAACAATTCCCAGGGTATTTCCATGGTCTTGAGCATGTCGGGCGTGATCGGTCCCATCAAGGCATGCTGGGGCTCATCGGCGATGCCGGGTTGTGCCCGCCAGGTGACAATCAACAATTGCGGCAGCCGAAAGGTCCAAGTCAGTGAAGTGAGCGGACTGACCGCATTGCCAAGTCCGGAGTTCTGCATCATGGCAATACCACGCCCGTGCGGCGCGCGCGCATCCCCCGCAAGCGCCACACCGGCGATGAGCGCCACAGCATCGCCTTCGTTCGCCATCGACAAATAGTGTAACGATGAATCCTGCAGGACGTAGTTGATGAAGGGGGTCAGAAAGGAACAAGGCACACCGGCATACCAACGGAATCCTCGCGCGCGCGCGGACTCGACAAAATTGCGCGCCTCGATCATCGAGCGAAGGGCCCCTGGGCGTGCGCGAAGTCCACTGCCTGGTGCAGATCATCCAAATCGTTCACCCCGCGCCAATGCCCGTGCACATAGATAACCTCTATTCTTGAACCGCCGGCAATCAGCGCGTTGAGCAGCGCCGGCATGTCCAGCGCTTCGAAGCGGTTTTCGCTGCCCAAGACTTTCATCGTTGCCTTGAGTTTGGCCAAACCCGCCCGGCTCACATTGAGCAAGCCGATCCAGCGTCCATGCGGGGCACGCTCCGCATCGGCTGCACCGGTCACCCGCTCCAACAGGACCGGCGTGCCAAAAAGCCCGCGATCATCGCCGCGCGAGCAGTAGGCGAAGTCGCGCACCGTGCGATTGCTGCTGCCGGTCATCAGTGAATCCACGACCACGGAAAACTCCGCCTTGGATTCCATCAGATCGCGCAGCACATAGCTGCGGAACAGCAAGTCGCCATAAGAAATGACCGCATCCGAGTCGAGCGATTCGACGGCACAAGCCAGCGAGCTCAATTCGCCGGTCTCGGCGTAGTGCTCATTCACCACGAGCTTGATTCCAGCCGTATCGATTGCATCCGCCCGATAGCCACCGACCACGGTAATATCGTTGATGTTCTCTTTTTTAAAGCCATCAACCAGCCAGCGCAGCAGAGGCTTGCCCGCGATGGGCAGCATCACCTTTGGGCGCTCGACCGTCATCGCCTCCAACCCCCGTCCACGGCTCGCCGCCAACACCACGGCCGCGCGCGGCGCTCCGGAATTCGACAGATAAATCCGCTCCGCCGCCGAATACTCATCCGCATCTTGCAGGCGAAAGATCTCGTTGACGGAAACGATGTGATCTTCCACGTTCACCAGCGTCTGACTCTCGAAAATTTCCTTGGCAACGCTTTGCATCGCCGAAGCGGCCGCGCGCACCAGGTGATTCGCCCAAATGACGGTGCTGATGCCGGCCTGGCGAAAAACCTCGGTCGGCGTGCTGTAGTAGCGGGTCGGCACAATGACCAATGGCGAGCGGCGCGCCCACTCTTTGGCAAAGGTGACTATCTCGTCCGGCTTCGACAGTTTGCTGTGGATGAGAATGGCATCCGCACCGGCCAGGCGGTAGGCCTCGGCCCGGCGCAACGCCTCATCCATGCCCCAACCCGCGATCAACGCCTCGACGCGCGCGACAATCGAGAAATTGCCATCCCTCTGGGTATCCTTGCCGGCGGCTATCTTGCCCACAAATTCCTCGATATCGGCGAGCGGCTGGCGCTCGCCGTTCAAGAAACTGTTGGTCTTCGGGAACTGTTTGTCCTCGATGCAAACGCCGGCAATCCCGCGCTGCTCGAGCTTACGCACCAGACGGCGCATATTGTTGAAATTGCCATACCCCGTATCGCCGTCGAGCAATATGGGCAGATCGCTGGCATCGGCCATGAACTCGAGCATGTCCACGACCTGCGTCCAACTGGCTTCA
>Ga0307474_10000717_pt1 | contig 23811 bp, 20 predicted proteins | sample atmos_gasesECM1C_2_FD_203312 | JGI IMG/M metagenome (GOLD analysis project Ga0307474, IMG submission 203312) | Hardwood forest soil microbial communities from Morgan-Monroe State Forest, Indiana, United States - atmos_gasesECM1C_05 | ecosystem: Environmental > Terrestrial > Soil > Temperate... | reverse complement strand
CCAAGGGACTCGCCCACCTGCTGATTTTTGGATTGCTTATCTTCGCGTCCGATCACGCAGGAAATTTGGACTTCGTCTTCGGCATCGGCATCGCGTTCTTCTACGTCTACCAGATTATCGATGCCGTGCGCACGGCTCGTGCACTTCAGGAAGGCCAGCCTCCGCCGGATCCGTTCGGCTTGGCTCAAGCTTTCAGTATGGGAGAAAAGGGCGAGTCGAAGAATATTCCCTTCGTCGCCGTCATACTGATCGGACTCGGCGTGCTCTTTCTACTGCACACCATGAACATCTTCGAGTTCGGTCTTGACCGTTTCTGGCCGCTCATCCTGATTTTTCTTGGGGGATGGATGTTTGCCAGGCAGTGGGGAATGATCGGAGCTCACCCCGCAGGCTGCACATGCACAACCTGCCGCGTGCGTAGGGCCGTGGGGGTGCACTGTCTCTGTGATCGCTGTCGCATGCGTAAAGTCATGGGCCCGGCCATGCTGGTGACGATCGGCATGTTGTTCCTGCTCCAGAGTCTTAACGTCGCCAGCTTCGATCGGACATGGCCCGCAATCCTGCTGGTGGTTGGCGTTGTAAAGCTGCTGCAGAGTAACGCCTCCTCGGCCGGACACGTCGGCCCGCTGCCGCCAGCGCCGCCAGCTGTTGGTCCCACCCCTCCGCCTACGCCGTCTTCCGACCCTGCGGCTACGTCCTCTTCCGGGGAGGTGCACAATGTCTAGCCCCGTGTCCTATCCCGTTCCACCGCCAGTTCAAGCTCCCCTTCCGCCGCGTCGTCACCGTTCCTACGCCGGGCCCTTCGTGCTGATCGTGCTCGGAATTATCTTCCTGCTGGGAAACATGCACATGCTCTCCTGGCAGCGCCTGGGAATCTGGTTCGCCCATTACTGGCCGCTGCTGCTGATCCTGTGGGGCGTGATCAAGCTGATCGAGCACAAGCAAGCCCAACGCGATGGACTATCGCCTCGCGGCATCGGTGCGGGCGGAGTTTTCCTGGCCATTGCCATCGTCTTCTTCGGACTTATCGCTACCCATGTAGCCCGCTTCCACTGGGACGAAATCCGCAACAACATGGGCATCGACGATAACGATCTAGAAAACATTTTCGGCCACAACTACAACTTCGATGACCACCTCGAACGGGATCTACCGCCTTCCGTCAGCAGCTTGCGTGTCAATAACGATCACGGCGCCGTCCATGTCGGTGTGGCCGACGACAACACAATCACAGTTGTGGTCCACAAACGCGTCGGCGCGGAAAGCCAGAGTGACGCCGACAAATATAACCAGCAGACCAAGCCCGAGATCGCACTCGCCGGCAATGTAATGGTTCTCGACGCCAGGAGCCAGGCCGCCGGCGACCATTCGGTGCAAACGGATCTTGATATCTCAGTTCCCCGCAAGATGGAGGTCCACATCACCGCGCGCAAAGGCGACGTCTCCGTCACTGGACGAGATGGACAAGTCGAGATCGCCGCGCAGCACGGCGAAGCTTCCGTGGAGGACATCACGGGGAACGTAAAATTGAATCTTGAAAAGGGTTCGGCCAAGGTTGAGCAAGTTACGGGCGACGTCCACATCGCGGGCCACTTGAATGAGGTTTCGGTGATGGACGTGAAGGGCTCGGCTCAACTCGATGGCGAATTCCAGGAGAGCGTGAAACTGGGCCGCATCAGCAAAAATGTTGCTTTCAAATCTTCCCGCACCGATATGGAGTTTTCCCGCATCGATGGCGACCTCGATCTCGACTCCGACGACCTGCACGCGGAAAAGATCACCGGTCCCATCCGCTTGACCACGCGCTCCAAGCAGATTCGCCTGGAAGATGTATCAGGCGATGTCCGGCTGCAAAATGAGAATGGCGGAGTAGAAGTATCGCTGCGTTCTCCAGGCAACGTACAGATCGACAGTCGCAATGGAGATGTGCAGGTCAGCGTTCCCGACAAAGCCGGCTTCCGCGTGGACGCGCGCACCCGCGACGGAGAAATCCAATCGGATTTCCCGGAGTTAAAAATCGACAATGGAGACCACGAGGCCACGGCCAGCGGCATCGTGGGCAATGGCGCTTCCCACATCGTCATCAACAATCAACACGACGGCATCGAGATACGTAAAACCTCGGCCACCGCGACGGCAGCTCCTCCCGCGCCTCCGGCAGCGCCAGCGAGGCCGGCCAAGTCCTTGCCCGCACCCAAGGCGAAAGTGGAGCCCTCGGATAACTGAAGCCAGCCGATAATTAGAAAGGTTTTAGTGTGGCGACAGCCGCCCTCGCCTGTCCCCGGGCGCAGCCTAGTGGGTTACTGAACTACATCGGACCCCGAGATCGACGATCGACTCAATCTTCCAATTTCTTCCTCGCCAACTCTTCCACCTGCGCCAGCACTTCATCCTCACGCATGCTGGTCGAATCGATCACCACCGCATCCTCCGCCGCGATCAGCGGAGACGCTGCCCGGGTGCGGTCGCGGCGATCGCGCTCGCGCAGATCCGCCGCAACATTCGCCGCCACTTCCCCTTTGATCTTTTGCTGCTCCATGCGGCGCTGCTCGCGCACAACAGGATCGGCGTCGAGGAAAATTTTCAAGTCAGCGTCGGGAAAAACTTTCGTTCCGATGTCGCGGCCCTCCATCACTACGCCGCCGCCCGCACCCATTTCCCGTTGACGATCCACCATCCACTGGCGCACCGCAGGATGCACCGACACCCGCGACGCTGCCTCGGTGACATCGCGTTCGCGAATGCGAGAGGAAACGTCGTGGCCGTTGAGCAGGGTTCGGTTTCCGTCCCTGGTAGGTTCGAGCTGAATGCGCGACTCCTGCGCCAGCTTCAGCAGCGTGGATTCATCGTCGAACGACGCATCCTTTTCGATGGCCTTGAGCGCCAGCGCGCGGTACATCGCCCCACTTTCCAGGTTCACATAGCCCAGCTTGCGCGCCAGCCGGGACGCAATCGTGCTCTTGCCCGCCCCGGCCGGCCCGTCAATGGCAATGATCAGTTTGCGCGGAGTGTGTTCAGGGCTGGAGTGGTCGGTCATTTCGCGACTAGATTGTACACGGAGGAAGACACAGACTCAGCAGCTCCTCGTTCATTCCCGTTCATTCCGGGAGCAGCGAGGGATCCGGGGTGTCAGTCTGCAGCAAAGACAGACCCGCCGTACCCTGTGCCCCTATTTCCCCCTGTGTTTAAAGGGTTTTGATTTGCTTCCGCCGGAGCCGCTGTTTGTCAAGCGCGGCAGACAATCGTTTAACAAATATGTGACAGTCCGGGGGGCACTTTCTTATCGAGTGCCGCGTCCAATACATAGAAAGACGAGTAGAGTGTACCCGCTTTGCAGATGTCAGAAATAGAGGCGGTGACGCAGAGCACAGCCGGGCGAACCTGCCCGCTGTAATGCGGCAGTCCGGTTGCAAGCCCGGACGGTATGGGAGGGTCGGCATGTTGGAGATCGTATGGCGCAATCCGCGCCCGCCGGCACGGAGGAATTTGCGGGTTGCTGAAGTGCGAGCCGATGAATCGACGTCGGCACCCATGTGGGTCATTTCCTATCGCACCGTCCTCGAGTCGGGCTGGCATGAAAATGAATATCAACTGCACGTGAACCGGGATTTGGAACCAAACATCGCCGTCTAGCCGTCACTGGAGATCATCGCGGCGAATGAAGTAACACCAATCGATCAGGGGCCGGAGGAAATCGTTGATGCGTTGGCCCGCCGGATCATGGCTTACCGGTGGAGCGAGCTCGACCGGGTTTGGGAAGCGACGAACAAAATCTGCGATCGCTACGAACTCGAGAAGGCAAGTTCATCGGCCGCTGCATACCCCTCGGTTTCTGCAAGAAATGATTCGTGTCAGGGTATGCCCTCAGGCATAGCGATGGCGCAGCATGATCGATCAGCCTTTAGGCGCCGGATCGGATTCGACCATCGCTCAATTCGCGACTAGCCTATGCTCGGAAAACCGCGATGGACCGGGTCTAGGTGACGGCCAAATTCAGAGGTCTGCAATCGACGAGGACGCTGCGTACTCGATGTGCAGAACCGGTCGGTTCGCCTCGGCCTGTGATTTTGAAGATGGAGATGAATGAATCAGTAGTGGCCTCATCGCGAGAATTCCTCCCGCCGAAACCAGACATTCCACCGGATTGATGGTCGTCGAAATTCGTGGACGCGATCATCATTGAATACCCGCAACGTTTGCGTGCCAGGAAGAACGCGTAGCGGCCCATTCAGCGTCGTCGAACGGTCAAGGTGAGTGCGCAACGCGAGCACTTGCGTTAGTGCGGCTGCAGGCGCGTGCCCAACCTTAAAACGTGGTGCACCCCCGGGACCGAGCACAACTTGTGCCAGCACCGCTTTCTTCTGTCCCCATTTTTCCCTGGCCGATATTATTTCTTAGGTTTTCCGGAATGTTGCGAAGTGAAGGATGGCCGCCGAGACCCGCCGACGCTTGTCCTCGGTCCTGGCCGAAAAGTCTTGCGCGGACGAGGATTTTCGTCGGCTCTGGGCTTTGGCGGGCGAGCGCTCGCGACAAAAGGAACCGCCGCTTCCTTCTCCGGAGTGATCTGGAGCATCGACCGCCCGCTTACATGTACGAAGCTCAGCTCGCGCGCCGCCAGCAGAGCATTCACCGCTTCTTTGACACGCGAGCGCGCCACAAATTTCCCAAAAAAAGATTCCAACTCCGTCTGCTCCGCCGCAATCACGCAATCCAGATATTTCGACAAAAGCGCCGAAAGCGCCTGTTGTACCGACAGATTCACGCCTTGGCGCACCGCATCGGGCGACCAGCGATTCAGTTCGTCCCAGTACGATCCCTCGGGAGCCTTATAATCCACACGCGTAATCCTCAACTTCGCCAGCAACTCCCCGAGAGCCTTATCGAGCGCCGGCAACGAAACACTGCCGCCCAGCGCTTCCTGCAGCTTCTGTTTCGAGATGGGCCCATCGCGCCGAATCAACTCAAACGCATCGCACGCCAGCGGCGAATAAGGAGACCGCGGCCCCTGCTTCGGTGCCAGCTTGGGATTCCGTTCGCCCACCAGAGCATAAAAATATGGAAAGACCGAAGCGGCTACGAGAAATGCATTGTTCTCTTCGAACAGACTGGCCTCGTAAGCCGACCGCTCGCGCAGTAGGCGCACCATGAGCTCCGTCGCTTCGGCCGCACGCGGATCTGAATAAGCGTGCTGCCAGGTCGGTAGCCGGTGGTCGGAGCCCACGAACGCGCCAATAAATGTGGGAACGGGCATGGAGGGCCGCACCGGATACATTAGACAGAATCCCACGCCCTCGACAAAGGCACGCGCCTGTTCGATGGTGCGGACGGCTTTCCCATCCAGCCGCCACTTTTCGCACCGTAGTTGCTGTAATTCCTGCTCGGTCATAAAAATCGGCTTGTCAGCGATCAGCTACGGGCTGTCAGCGAAGCGGCTGGTTAGCGGAGCCGAATCCGGGGCCCGCGTCTCATATCCTTTTAAATGCCTTCTGAATGTCCTTTACAGAATAGCGCAAGACGACGGGCCTGCCATGCGGACACGACATGGGATGATCCGTTTTCGCGAGTTCCGCCAGCAGCCACTCCATTTTGTTTTGCTCCAGTTGCATGTTGACCTTGATCGCCGCATGGCATGCAATCGACGCGGCGATGCGCCCACGAATCTTTTCCAGGTTCAGCGACTGCTCTTCCCGAGAAATCTGATCCAGCAATTCATGCAACATCTTCTCGACCGCACCTGACTCCACTCCCGCCGGCGCAACTTTCACCGCCACACTGCGCGCGCCAAACGGTTCGGCCTCGAATCCGTTATGCTGCAGTTCCTCGGCAATCTCGGCGAACACGGCCTGCTGCGCCGGGGAGAGCTCGAGAACGATCGGCATGAGCAGCCGTTGGCTCTCCACTTTCTGCGCCACGCGCTGCTTCAGCACGCGTTCAAACAGCACGCGCTCGTGAGCCACATGCTGGTCAACGATCCAGAGTCCATCTTCATTCACGGCGAGGATAAAAGAATTGCGAATCTGACCCAGCGGACGCAGCGTCGAGAGGGCGGCCAGCGTCGGCTCTTCTTCCTGCACGTCGAGCGCCGGAGCGCAACCGTTATCCGGAATCGCGTCAACTTGTCTTGTTTCGAACCCGCGCGTCTCCAGTCCTCGCGCCGCCGAAATCGCTGCATTTGCCTCGACTGCAACCCCGCCTTCGAACCGAAACCGGGCCGAAAGCGGCGGCGGCCCTGACGGAACCGCCAGATCCGAAGGCGGCTCCCACTCCCGCGCCCCCGGCGTGAGCCCGGAACTTGCGGTAGCGTGCGCATGAATCTCCGTCGCGAAGTGCGGCGCCGGACGAGCCTTCATCAAGGCGGCCCGCACCGTGTCCCGCACAAAGTCGTGGAGCATGGTCGATTGCCGGAACCGCACTTCCGTCTTTGAGGGATGAACATTCACATCCACTTCGCCTGCGGGCAATTCGAGAAACAAAAGCACCACCGGATACACCGTCGGCGGAATAATATTTCGATAAGCCTCGGTCAGCCCATGCTGAACCAGCCGGTCGCGAATCAACCGCCCATTCACAAACACATAAATCGAATTGCGATTCAGCTTCTGAATCTCCGGCTTCGAAACAAATCCGTGCAGCCGCATTTGGCCCGGATCGACAGGCGCTGCCGCATCCTCGGCCGCCTCCCGCCGCCAGGGCGGAGGCTGCGGCAATCCCACATGCTCCAGTGGTTGTACTGCCGCCACCGCAATCAACTGGTCGAGCGTCTCCTTGCCAAACACTTGATACACTCGCTCGCCGTATCCCGCCACCGGAGGCGCCACCAGCATGGCGTTCGTCGCCGAGTGCAATTCAAAATGCTTCTCTGGATGCGCCAGGGCATAGTGCGTAACCAGCGAAGCTATATGCGACAACTCAGTCGACTCCGCTTTCAAGAACTTCTTGCGCGCTGGAGTATTAAAGAAGAGATCCCGTACTGTAATCGACGTTCCCTCTGGCAGCCCGGCCTCTTCCACCCGCGCCATTTTGCCGCCATTGATCTCGATAACAGTTCCCGCCGCTGGCGCTCCCGACGACTCCAGCGCGCAAGTCTCCAACCGCAGCCGTGACACCGACGCGATCGAAGGCAGCGCCTCGCCTCGAAATCCAAGCGTGGCTACGCTCAGCAAATCTTCCGCGTCTTTGATCTTCGACGTCGCATGCCGCTCGAACGCCAGCATGGCATCGTCGCGCACCATGCCGCATCCGTTATCTGTAATCTGGATCAGCTTTTTACCGCCCGCCTCCACGCTGATCTTGATCCGCGTAGAGCCCGCGTCCAGAGCGTTCTCCAGCAACTCCTTCACCACGGACGCAGGCCGCTCCACCACTTCGCCGGCGGCGATCTGGTTGGCAACCTGCTCGGAAAGTACGTGAATGCGCCCCATGAACAGTTCCCGTCGTGAGTCTTCAGCGGTTTTCGGGGATAAGGCCAGTTTCGCAGATGGCAGGGCGGAAGGCAAAGATTCTGCGTGCATGGAAGGCGGAACACTCTTTCTACGCGTTGCAGGCGGTGGCCGAGAGGGTGCTGATACTATTTATTCTTGACTTCATGGAGATTCGATGACCGTCCGTGTGCCGTTTGTATTGGGAGTGATTCATGATTCGATCGTTTAAGGGAATGAGCCCGACAGTTCCGGCAAGCTGTTATGTGGATGAGTCGGCGCAAATCATTGGTGATGTTGTCCTCGGCGAGCATGCATCCGTCTGGATGAACGCAGTGGTGCGCGGCGACGTTTATGCGATCCGCATCGGCGCCAATTCGAGCATTCAGGACTGCAGTGTGCTGCACGGCATGAAAAATTCCTACGGCGTGACGGTGGGCGAGTACGTGACAGTGGGCCATTCGGTGACGCTGCATGGTTGCGTAGTCGAAGACCGCTGTCTGATCGGCATGGGCTCTATCATTTTGAATGGCGCGAAGATCGGCGCGGGATCGATCATTGCCGCAGGCACGCTGATTCCAGAGCGCACCGTCGTCGAACCGGGCTCGCTATGGATGGGATCACCCGGAAAACTCCGTCGCAAACTCGATAAAAGTGAAGAAGACATGATCATGATGTATGCGAGGAATTATTTGGGATATACGGAAGAGTATTTGCGGGAACGATGACGTAGTTAGTTCGAGCCCTCGGTAATAACGAGAGTCGTTCCGCTGCCTGCCCGCCACGGGAAGGGGCGGGCTATTATCGGAGGTCCCGGCGGGGCCTTCTGTCTTTGTCTGGTTGCCTGCGGGTCACGGCAATCGACAAATTGAATTTCAAGACCGGGAATTAAATGATCAAGGCTGTGCGAGGAACCCGCGATCTGCTGCCGCCCGAGACGGCGCTGTGGAATTTTGTGGAAGCGGCGGTGCGCGATGTGTTCCGCGCTTACAACTTCCAGGAAATTCGCACACCGATCTTCGAGTCGACCGAGCTTTTCGCGCGCGGAGTCGGGGAGGAGACCGACATCGTCTCCAAGGAAATGTTCACCTGGGAGGATCGGGGGAGAGCGCAGAGTGATAAAGGGCAATCGCTTACACTTCGCCCCGAGGCCACAGCGGGAATCGTCCGAGCCTACATTGAGCACAAACTGGGTGATCGCGGACTGAATAAGCTCTACTGCATCGGCCCGATGTTCCGGCGTGAACGTCCCCAGAAGGGCCGCTATCGTCAGTTTTATCAGGTCGACGCAGAGGTGATCGGCCCGCCCGCGGCGGGCAGCGAGTCTCCGGCGCGCGATGCCGAAGTTCTGGAGATGCTGGCTACGCTGCTCGATCGCCTCGGAATCACCGGCTGGAACCTCGAACTGAATTCCGTGGGATGCTCGAATGATCGCGCCGCCTTCAACGAAGCTCTGCGCAAGGCTTTAGAGCCCGTGGTCGGGCAAATGTGCGTCGATTGCCAGCGCCGTGCGGTCACGAATCCCCTGCGCGTATTCGATTGCAAGGTCCCCGCCGATCAACCCGTCATCGACGCGCTGCCCCGCATCAGCCAGTTTCTGGATGAAGCCTGCCGCACGCACTTTGAGGCAGTCAAGGAGATTCTGACCAAGGTGGGCGTTCCCTTCAGCCTGAATGACCGGCTGGTACGCGGACTCGATTACTACACCCGCACCGCGTTCGAGTTTACCCACGGAGCGCTGGGGGCGCAGAATGCAATCCTCGGAGGTGGCCGCTATGATGGGCTTTCCGAAGCGCTCGGTGGTCCGGCAGCTCCCGGTATCGGTTTCGCAATCGGCGAAGACCGCCTGGTGATGTCATTGCAGGAATCAACCCCGGCCGAAAGTGTGCTGCGCAAACCGGACGTGTATATAGCTCCGCTTGGCGCAGGCATGAACCCCGAAGCCGCCCGTCTGGCGCGGGAACTCCGCCGCCACGATGTCGTAGCGGATTTGGGAGATGAAGCGTTCCGGCTGAAGAAATCGTTTGAGACCGCGACCAAGGCGGGAGCAAAATACATTTTGATCGTTGGGGAAAATGAAATCAAAGCCGACGCGTTCGCACTGAAAAATCTCGCAACCGGCGAGCAGGTCTCGGTGCCGCGCGCGGATCTGGCGCGAAGGATCCAGGAGTAGCCGTGGGCAAAACCCGTTCCATGATCGATGACGTTGCGCGGCGTTTCATTGAAGCCCAGCATATATTTTTCGTGGCATCGGCGCCGCTGGATGCCTCTGGCCATGTAAACCTGTCCCCGAAAGGCCTGAATACATTTCGCATCCTCAATCCAACCACCGTCGCCTACATTGATTTCAACGGCAGTGGAGTGGAGACCATCGCCCATTTGAAAGAAAATGGCCGAATCGTTCTGATGTTCTGCGCATTCCAGGGTCCGCCGAATATTTTCCGACTGTACGGCTGCGGACGCGTAGTCGAACCGCAGGACGCCGAGTTTGTGACCCTTGCGGAAAACTTCCCCGTTCGCGATAACGCGCGCTCGATCATTGTCGTGGAACTGACGCGGGTCACCGATTCTTGCGGCTACGGTGTTCCGAGATTCAAGTACGAGGGCGAGTCTGAACAACTCCACGCCTGGGCCCGCAAGAAGGGGGCTGAAGGCTTGAGAGATTACCGTGAGCAGAAAAATAAACAGAGTATCGACGGTCTTCCTGGCGTCTCGCTCTTGAAATATTCAAAGGAGGCGGTGTGAAATCCTTTTGGCTTGCTTATGCTGTTCTCGTTTGTCTTGTAGTTGCGCCGCGAATAGTGGGGCAAGGTACGAGCACTACCAAAGGCTCGGGCAGGTTGGAACAAAACGCCATCACGAATGAGAAAGCTTTGATCGAAGCCAAGAAGAAAGACGACGCCGCATTTTTCAGGCGGACATTGAGCGGGGACTTTTCGCTCGTCGGAGTGGACGGCAAGCTGCTGCAGAGACAAGAAGCAGCCGACAATCTCGGCGACTCGGGCCTAGTCGAACTCACGGCCTATGACATAAAAGTCGTGGCCTTGGGGGACGATGGCGCAATCGTCAGCTACGACGCAATCGTTCGGGAAAGGCCCGAAGAAGATCAGGGACCCCCGCCGCGCTATCAGCATTTCAGCTCGGTATGGCTCAAGCAAGGGGATCAGTGGAAGCTGAAGTTTCACCAGGCCACGGCGGCGCACTGGGGAGACTGGTAAGCGGAGCCCTGTAGAATTGCGTTTGAGCTTCACAAATGGGCGGTAGAAGGTCGGCCAGCCGTAACCGACACGCGAAAAAATCTAAGGAGACGCGCATGAAACGACTTGGAAGGATTTTGAGTTCCGCAGTAATGTGGTCGGCAGTCGCGACCGCGCAGACGCAGCCTCCGAAGCCCGGACCGGAACTGAAGAAGCTGGACGTATTCGTGGGTGCGTGGTCTCTCGACGGCAACATGAAACCGGGAACGATGGGACCTGGCGGCTCGATGACGGAAAGCGAAAAGTGCGAGTGGATGGAGGGCGGCTATTATGTCGTCTGTCACTCCGATTATAAAAGTTCGATGGGCAACGGCGTGGGCTTGTCCGTGCTGGGATATTCCACCGACGATAAGGCATACACCTACCGCGAGTTCAACAGCTTCGGCGAGTTCGACGATTCCCGAGGCCTGCTCGAGGGCGATACCTGGACTTGGACGAACGACGAGAAGATGGGCGGCATGACCATGAAGGGACGTTTCACGATGAAGATGACTTCGGCCACGTCGTACAATTTCACCTTCGATATGTCAGAGGATGGAACGAAATGGTCGACCGTAATGGAGGGTAAGGCGAGCAAGAAGTAATCTTTCGTGGCTGCATTCCGTAGCCGCATCGGGCCTGGAGCCGCGGGCCCATACCATATAATCCTGAGCAATGACCTTCCAACAGTTGCTGGATGGAGCGGAAGTCCTCGCACAGAGCGGAGATCCGGGCGTGAGCAGTGTGGAATATGACTCGCGGCGGGTGAGGCCGGGGTGCGTATTTGTGGCGATGCGGGGCGAATCCAGCGATGGCAATCGATTTATCGACGCGGCGATTCAGGCGGGAGCAGTAGCGGTGGTGACGGATTCGGCGAAGGAAGAGCCGCGTCCGAATGTGGGCTGGGCGGTGGTTCCGAGCGGAAGGCGGGCGCTGGCGCGGGTGAGTGCGAACTTTTACAAAAAGCCGGCGGAGCGAATTGCGGTCACCGGAATCACGGGGACGAATGGGAAGAGCACTACGGCATTTCTGGTGGAGTCGATTCTGACTGCCGCGGGACGCAAGAGCGCGCTGATCGGCACGATTGAATATCACGTTGCGGGAAAGGTTCTACCCGCGCCACACACCACGCCAGAGGCGCTCGAACTAAACCGCATTTTGAGTGAGGCTCTGGGGTACGGAGCGACGGATGCGGTGATGGAAGTCTCCTCCCACGCGCTGGCGCAGGAGCGTGTGTACGGAGTGCCATTTGATGTGGCGGTATTTACGAATCTGACGCGCGATCATCTCGACTATCACAAGACGATGGAAGAGTATTTCGCCGCCAAACGAGTACTGTTCGAGGGTTGCGGAACAGATGCGCCGCGAGCAGCGGTGACGAATGTGGATGATGAATATGGCGCAAAGCTGGCGGATTTCAGCCGAAAGCGCAGTTCGGTGGTGCTTAAGTATGGATGGGACCGCGGCGACCTGCACGCGGGAAAAGTTGAGATTACGACGCGGGGCACGCGGTTTGACCTGGTCACGCCGGATGGGAAGGCCGCAATATTCTCGGCATTGATTGGACGCGTGAATGTGTACAACATTCTGGCCGCGGCTGGTGCCTGCTACGCGCGGGGATTTAGGACGGACGCCATTGCTGCGGGGATCGACAAACTGACGTGCGTCCCCGGAAGGTTTGAGCGAGTGGATTGCGGCCAGCCGTTCACCGTGGTGGTGGACTATGCCCATACAGATGATGCACTGCGAAATCTGACGGTGCTGGCGCGGGAGTTGGTTGCTGCGGCAAAGGGAAGAGTGTTAACGGTTTTTGGATGCGGCGGGGACCGGGACAGGAAGAAGCGTCCATTGATGGGTGAGGCGGCGGGGCGGGGAAGTGATTTCGTGGTGCTCACATCGGACAATCCGAGGAGCGAAGATCCGCTGGCGATTATCAATGATGCAGTAGTGGGACTGCAGAAAACGGGTGTGAAGTACAGCGTGGAGGTCGACCGTCGCAAGGCGATTGCGATCGCGATTGGCGAGGCTCGGCCAGGCGACATTGTGCTGCTGGCGGGGAAGGGGCACGAGAAAATCCAGGTTACGCGGCAGGGTGCGGGTCCATTTGACGATTTGCAGGTAGCCCGCGAAGCGCTGCAGGCGACGGGATACGAGTGCGTCGCTACCCGCGCGGGAGCGACCGGATGAAACTATCGCTCGCCAAGGTGGCAGAGTTTATTTCCGCGACGGGGAGATTTGCCGCGGAAGCAGTGGTGAATGGGTACTCCATCGACTCGCGCACCGTAGGCCCGGGGCAGCTGTTCTTCGCGGTGAAGGGGGAACGGTTGGATGGACACGACTTCGTCGAACAGGCGCTTGAAAAAGGAGCCGCTGCGGCCGTCGTGCGGAGCGATCAGGCAGCGCGCTATCAGGGTGTGACCCGGCTACTGGCGGTCGAAGACACGCTGGTCGCGCTGCAGACCTTGGCTACAGCCGTGCGGAAGCGGTGGGGCAAGCCGCTGATCGCGGTGACAGGATCAGCAGGGAAGACAACCACGAAGGAAGCGATTGCTCACGTCCTGAGTGCTCGATTTCGGGTGCTGAAGTCGGAAGGCAACTTCAATAATCATTTTGGTTTGCCGCTGATGCTCCTGAAGTTGGAGCCGGAGTATGACGTGGCGGTCATTGAAATGGGGATGTCGCATGCGGGCGAGATCCGGGCGCTGGCGAAAATTGCGCAGCCGGAGATTGGCGTGGTGACAAATGTCGCGTCGGTGCATCTGGAGTTTTTCGATTCGCTGGCGGGGATTGCTCGGGCAAAGTATGAGTTGATCGAGTCGCTGCCGCTCAGTGGAACCGCCGTGTTGAATGCCGACGATGAATATGTCTCGCAGTTTGGACGGGGCTTCAGAGGGAAAGTCGTGCAGTACGGTCTCGGCGCCACAGCAGACGTGCGTGCGGAGAATATTCGGTTCAAGGGGACGGAAGGCACGGAGTTCGACGTAGTGACCGGAACCTCCCGCGAGCATGCCACGTTGCCGCTGGTTGGCGAGCATAACGTCCTGAATGCGCTGGCGGCGGTTGCCGTGGGAGTGGAGCGTGGACTGAAGCCCGCCGAGGCCGCAGCGGCATTGGCCGCGCTGACTCCGGCGGACAAGCGCGGACAGGTTCTCCAAGTGGGTAACATCACGGTGATCAACGATTGCTACAATTCGAATCCGAAGGCCCTGGAAGCGATGGTGGACGCGCTGGCGGCGATGAAAGCCAGGCGGCGCATCGTGGTCGCGGGGGAGATGCTGGAACTGGGCCCGGCGGGAGAAGAGATGCATCGGCGGGCAGGGGACCATATCTCCGAGAAGAAAATTGATGTCCTGATCGGAGTGCGCGGGCTGGCACAGGCAATGGTCGGTGCGGCGGTACAGGCCGGAGCCCGGGCGGAGTTTGTGACGTCGTCGGAAGATGCGGGTGAGTGGCTGGCGCGCGAGGCGCGGGACGGTGATGTGATTTTGTTGAAAGCTTCGCGAGGCGTGAAGCTGGAAAGAGCGCTCGAGACCTGGATGGCGCGGCGCGACGGCAAGAATTGAGATTATTGCGGGACGGAGGCTGATTGCTCTACTGGCTGTTGTTCGTGAAGCTGCAACATTATTTTCCGCCATTCCGCATCTTCCGCTATCTCACGTTTCGCACCGCATTCGCGAGTCTTACCGCACTGTTTACCGCGCTGATCGTGGGTCCGCTGGTGATCAACCGGCTGCGTGAATTCCAGATTGGACAATACATACGGGAAGAAGGTCCGAAGGCGCACCAGAAAAAGGCAGGAACGCCGACGATGGGCGGGCTGCTGATTGCGATTGCGATTGTAGTGCCGACGCTGCTGTGGGCGGACTTGAGCAACCGGTTTGTGTGGATTGCAGTCTTTGCCACATGCGGGTTCGCGGCGATTGGTTTTACCGACGATTACACAAAAGTGGCGCATCGCCGAAATCTGGGGCTCACCAGCCGGGCGAAATTGGGGCTGCAGATTGCAGCCAGCATCGTGATCGCTGTGATGCTGATTGCCATGCAGACCTATGGGATGTATTCGACCAAGCTGATTGTGCCGTTCCTCAAGCAATTTCATCCCGACCTGGTGGTGCAGAATCTGGAACGCTTTCCGCATCTCTGGCCGTTGGCGTTCTTGCCTTTTATCGGATTTGTAGCCCTGGTCATTGTGGGCTCAAGCAACGCGGTCAATCTTACGGACGGCCTGGACGGCCTGGCCATTGGATGCACGGTCATTGCGGCGGGCGCCCTGACGGTGCTGACATATGTGAGTGGGCACGCGACGTTTGCGACGTACCTGGAAATTCCGCGCATGCCGCAGGTCGGGGAGCTGACGATTTTTTGCGGAGCGATGGTGGGATCGTCGATTGGATTTCTATGGTACAACGCGCATCCCGCGGAAGTGTTCATGGGGGACGTGGGATCGCTGGCGCTGGGCGGTGCGATTGGGACGGTCGCCGTGATCATCAAGCAGGAATTACTGCTGCCGTTTATTGGAGGAGTGTTCGTGATCGAGGCGGTCTCGGTAATCCTGCAGGTGGGATCGTATAAGCTGCGCAAGAAAAGGATATTCAAGATGGCGCCAATCCATCATCATTTTGAATTGATGGGATGGTCGGAGTCGAAGATTATTGTGCGCTTCTGGATCGCATCGCTGGTGTTCGCGCTGTTCGCGTTGACGACGCTGAAGTTAAGGTAGATCGATTCACCACGGACACAGACAGACACATAGAAACCAGCATCATTGGTCTTTGGCTTCCGGGAAAACAGGGTCGTCTGGCATGAGAGGATTTTTCTTTTGGCTCGGTTTTCTCACTGTCTCTGTGAGACTGAGCCAGCCCTGAGCGAAGCCGAAGGGTGGTGAAATGAACTTGATGGAACTCAAAGATAAACGCGTGCTGGTGGTTGGTCTCGGCAAGTCCGGGGTGGCGTCGGCGCTGTTTTTGAAGACGCATGGCGCATTAGTTACGGTTTCCGATACGAAGAGCGGGGACGAGCTGCGGAACGAAATTCCAACGTTGCTCGATCATGGAATCACAGTGGAAACCGGCGGGCACGGCGAGCGCACCTTTCGCGGGCAGGATCTGATTGTGGTGAGTCCGGGAGTTCCGGTGGACTCGCCGCCGCTGCTGCAGGCGCGCGCGCTGGACGAGTCGGTAATCGGGGAGATTGAACTGGCGGCGCAGTTTTTGCCGGGGCCAATTGTCGCAATTACCGGATCGAACGGGAAGACCACCACGACCACGTTGAGCGGCGAGATTTTGACAGCGGGAGGATTGCCAGCGCTGGTGGGTGGAAACATTGGCACTCCGGCCATCTCTCTGGTGGAGCGGGCAAAACCCGACACCGTGATTGTGCTCGAGGTCTCGAGTTTTCAACTGGAGACCATACAGACCTTCCATCCGAAGATCGCTGTCGTTTTGAATGTGACGCCCGATCATCTGGATCGGCATCGCACCTTGGAAGTTTATGTGGATGCAAAGGCGCGCATTTTTGAGAACCAGAACGGAGGAGACTTTGCGGTGCTCAACGCCGATGATCCGATTTGCGTGGCGATGGCAGGGCGCACGCGGGCGCAGGTGTTCTGGTTCAGCCGGCAGAAGGAAGTGAAGCAGGGAGCCTGGGTGCGCGAGGGGAATGTTGTGTTTCGCGATGCCGCACAGCAGCGCGAGATGCTGCTGGTTTCCGAGATTGCGTTGAAGGGCGCGCACAATCTGGAGAATGTCCTGGCAGCGGTCTGTGTGGGAGCGCTCCTGGGATGCGCGCCGCAAAAGATTCGGGGGGCGGTCAGCAATTTCAAGGCGGTCGAGCACCGGTTGGAGTACGTGGCGACGGTCAGGGGTGTGGATTATTACAACGATTCGAAGGCAACGAATGTGGATGCGACGATCAAGGCACTGGAATCGTTTCCCGGGAACATCCATCTCATTGTTGGCGGCAAGGACAAGGGCAGCAACTACGCTGTGCTCAATGATTTGCTGCGGCAGCGGGTGAAGCGTGTGTACACGATCGGGGCGGCGGCGGCGAAGATCGAGTCGCAAATTAAGGATGTTGAAGTGGTCCACGCAGAGACCTTGGAGAACGCACTCCGCAAGGCGAACGCTGTTGCGCAGCCAGGCGACGTGGTGCTGCTGGCGCCGGCCTGTGCGAGCTTCGATCAGTTCAAGAATTATGAGCAGCGCGGGCAGGCGTTTAAGCAGATTGTGCGCTCACTCGACTGAACCTCAGCAGAGAGACGGGAGATTCCGCGCATTTGGTGAGATGGTCATTTGATGCACTGTGAGGTTTCGGCAAGCGTGCGTGACGAAAAACTCACGTTGTAGTTTCGGTCCTCTCGGACTGGATCTTTTTTGGGTTTCTTCATCGGGAGACGATCGGCTCCAGCGTTTCGCGATAGTTCCACGGCATCCACTCCGGGTTGGTTGCCAGTTTCTGGGCGTGGCGCTGCAACTCGGTTCTCAAAGTCTGCCAAGGAATCAGGGTCTCCACTATGCTGACCTCTTTCGAACAATCATCATCCAACGCTGCTACTGGTCGCTACAACTCGACAGTGACGTACGTTCGATGCGGCGTCAGAGCGGCGCTTCTTATGTCAGGATCAAGAAACAATCTTCCGAACTCTTATGTCAGCGATCGCTGATATTTCGGTCATGTCGCCGATCGCCGACTTTTATTGTCGAACGAGTCGACGATATGGCAAGGCAAATGTTGGACGGCTTACGCATCCGTTGATGCACCGACTGGCAAACAGGCTCGTCGCGCGCGCGGTACCCCCTGGTAGGAAAACGGCCTCGGCAGTGCCGGCGCTATGCGGCGGGACGTGCGATCCTTATGTCCTTTGGGTTTCTGGAGACACAGTTAATACCATGGATAATCGTGGGCTACAGCATTCGCCAAATCGTTGAGGGTGGTGCCCATCGCGGCCGCAGTCTTTTTATTCCCGTGTGTGCGATTGGAGTTGGAGGGAGACAATGTATCTCTGCCGCAGAGACTTTTTATTCTGTGGGCATCGCCAGCGGTCGGCAGCAGGCTGATCGCTTTGGCGCCTATCGTAATGGCGCTGATGAGGACGGTCGCGGTTGCTGGTTCTATCGCTATTGTGGTCGGTCTGGTTCAAGGACAAAACGTACTCACGTCGGTGTTCATTTTGCTGGCACTGGCCTCCTCGTGCGGAGCGTGGCTGGTACATGCGCGAGGGGTGCGGCGATCAACACTGCGATGAGGTAGGCCTGAGAGAACTGCAATAGTAATAAGAAGACGGGAAGACTGTTCCACCCGGGAACCAAGACAATCAACAGTACACATGCAGGAATCGGCAATTCCTCTCGGTGACTCCGCTTCTTCGTGATGAAATGAATTCCCATGGCAAAGCGGGTGAGTGTTGATCGCTGGCTATTCACGGTCACCATGCTGCTGGTGTTTGTGGGGCTGGTGATGGTGTTTTCGGCGTCGGCGGTGATGGCGCGGGAGAGGTTTGGATCGCCCTATGCATTTCTGTCGAAGCAATTGATCTGGGCGGCGGCCGGCCTGGTGGCGATGGTGGTGGCGATGCGCGTGGACTACCGGCGCTACAAGCATCCGGCGCTGGTGTTTTCGCTGGTGGGAATTACTACGCTGCTGCTGATCTCCGTTTTCTTTCTTGACCGCTCGCACAATACGCATCGCTGGTTCCGCGTGGGCGCGTTTTCGTTCCAACCCTCGGAGCTAGCCAAGCCCGTTCTGATTCTGTTTCTCGCATATTTTCTCGAAGGCCGCGTGAAGACAATGGACGATTGGCGCAACACTCTGATGCCAGCGGCGGCGCCTCTAGTGGTGATGCTCGGGTTGATTGTGCTGCAGCCAGATCTGGGTACGGCGATTGCGTGTGCCGGGATTGCGGCGTGCATCCTGTATGTGGCGGGGATGCGAATGCGATATTTTGGGTATGCGTTTGGCGCATCGCTGGTGCCGCTGTATTTCTTGATCTTTCATGTGAGCTGGAGACGGGACAGGATTTTAGCATTTCTCAATCCCTATGCCGACCGGCAGAAGACCGGGTTCCACATTATTCAGTCGCTGATCGCCGTGGGTATTGGCGGCGTGACCGGCACTGGGCTGATGGAAGGCAAGCAGAAGTTGTTCTACCTGCCGGAGCCGCATACCGATTTTATTTTTGCGGTGACGGCGGAGGAGTTGGGTCTGGTGGGCGCCATGGCTGTGGTAACGCTGTTCGCGATTTTTCTGTGGCGCGGCATGCGAGCTTCGTGGCGCACGGAAGACGTTTTTGGGCGGTACCTGGCAGTGGGAATCACGAGCATGGTGGTACTGCAAGCCTTCATCAACATCAGCGTGGTGCTGGGGATGATGCCGACCAAAGGGATTCCGCTGCCTCTGGTGTCGTACGGAGGGTCGTCATTATTTGTGACGCTGGCGTGTGTGGGAGTGTTGCTGAATATTACGAAGCAGGCGGAATGAAGCAGGCGGAATGAAGCAGGCAAATGGCTGATTTTTGACTGTTGATGGACCCGCGCGCGGAGGAGGAGCCTTGCGACTGATACTTTCTGTGCTGTTATTTCTTGGTTCTCTCGTTACCGCCGCAGTGAGCCAGAAGACAACTCCAGCTCAATCAGTCGAAATGCTGCCGCAGGTTCCGATGTTCACTGCGGCGGATCTGGCAGCGAAGGTGCCGGCTGCGAAACTGGATGACGTGAAGTCGATGGACGCGATCCTCGGTGCCATCTATGACGTAATCTCCGGTCCCGCGGGAGATCGCGACTGGAGCCGTTTCCGGTCAATGTTCCTTCCGCAGGCGCGTTTCACGGAGGTGAACAAGGCTCCCGATGGCTCGAACGTGGTCCTCACCTGGAACGTTGACGAATTCGTTCGTGATGCGGGCACGGTTTTTGCCAAGGAACCGTTCTACGAAAAAGCTATCGTAAATCACGCGGAGAGTTTCGGAAATGTGACACAAGTGTTCAGCAGCTACGAATCGCGGCGCAGCCCAGAGGGCAAGCCTTTCGAGCGCGGCATCAACAGTATCCAGTTGCTGAACGATGGCAAGCGCTGGTGGGTGGTTTCCATTCTGTGGGATGCAGAACGTCCGGACAATCCCCTGCCGCGGAAATTTGGGAAGAAATAACTCGCTGCGAATCGTTCGCGTTTGAGTGGATTTAGTGACTGTTTGATTGACTTCAGGCCGAGCGCTTCCTCAATCAACAATCCAGAATCAGCAATTCCTTTATAGTCTCCACATGCGGGCCATTCTGGCGGGCGGCGGGACGGGGGGGCACGTGATCCCAGCGCTGGCCATCGCCAACGAACTCAAGAAGAGTTATGGAGCGGAGGTGTTGTTCATCGGGACGGCGCGAGGGATCGAGAACCGTCTGGTGCCGGCGGCGGGGTATCCGCTGCAGTTGGTGCGGGTGGGAGCTCTGAAGAACGTGAGCCTGATGACGCGGGCGAAGACGGCATTCGATCTGCCGCGCGCGGTCTGGAGCGCGGGCCGGATGCTGAATGAATTTGCTCCGGACGTTGTGATTGGCGTGGGCGGCTATGCCTCGGGTCCGGCGATGCTGGCGGCTGTGGTGAAGCACATTCCGACCCTGGCGTTCGAGCCGAATGTGGTTCCGGGATTTGCCAACCGCGTGGTGGCGCGATTCGTGTCTGGAGCGGCAGTGCACTTTGAAGAGACTGCGAAATATTTTCGGCACGCGGAAGTGACCGGCGTGCCGGTGCGGCAGGCGTTCTTTGAGATTTCCACTTTGGAAATCAATAAGAGGCGCGGTGGGACTCCGACAGTCTTGGTGTTTGGCGGAAGCCAGGGGGCGCACGCGATCAATGAGGCGATGATCCGGTGCTTGCCGGAGTTGCTGCGGCAGGCGCCGGGAATTCACATCATTCATCAGACAGGTGAGCGTGACTATAATGACGCGCTGGCGGCGTATCAGTCGTTGATCAGTACGGCGGGCGAATCGGCGGAGGTATTCAAGTTTATCGAAGACATGCCGGCGGCGTTTGCGCGGGCTGATCTGGTGGTGTGCCGGTCGGGCGCGAGTACCGTGGCAGAGATTACGGCAGCGGGGAAGCCAGCGATCTTTGTGCCGTTCCCACGGGCGGCGGACGATCATCAGCGGGTGAATGCGGAGGCCCTGGCGCGATCGGGTGCGGCGGTGGTGGTCGAGGAGTCGAAGCTAGAGGGAGTGTGGCTGGCGGAGACGATTGCGGCTTTGCTGGGGGATTGTTCTCGGCTGGTGCGAATGAGCGAGGCGGCGCGGGAGTTGGCGCATCCGAATGCGGCGCGGGATATCGCGGCGATGGCGGTGAGGGTGGCGGGCGTAGAGAATATTCCGAGGAGTGCAGAGACGACACCTTGACGAGCTTGCGGTCGCAACGAAGCGATGGGGGTCCTTTTGACCGCGTAAGGGTCTCGCATTCGCGAAGCACTTACTTCGCTCAGGATGACGGTAGAGCGCACGGTTCAAAATAAATGTTTGCCAAGATTCAGCAGATTCATTTCGTGGGGATTGGCGGGATCGGCATGAGTGGAATTGCCGAGGTGTTGCTGAATCTCGGGTACAAGGTTTCGGGGTCGGATCTAAAGAGTTCCGGAGTCACGCAGCGCCTGGCGGGCTTGGGCGCTACTGTCTTCGAAGGTCATCACGCGGAGAATATTGCTGGCGGTGAAGTGGTGGTAACGAGCTCGGCGATTGCAGCGGAAAATCCTGAGGTTGTTGAGGCACACAAGCTGCACGTGCCTGTGATTCAGCGGGCGGAGATGCTGGCGGAGTTGATGCGTTTGAAGTACGGCATTGCCATCGCCGGGATGCACGGGAAGACAACGACGACTTCGATGGTGGCGGCGGTGCTGGCCGGGGGCGGGCTTGATCCTACGGTGGTGGTAGGCGGGCGCGTGGATGCGATGGGATCAAATGCGCGGCTGGGGAAATCGCGGTATCTGGTGGCCGAAGCGGATGAGAGTGACCGGTCGTTTCTGAAGCTCTCGCCGATTTTATCGGTGGTGACCAACATCGATCGCGAGCACATGGATTGTTACCGCAACATGCGGGACGTGAAGAAAACCTTTCTCGAGTTCATGGACCGCGTGCCGTTCTACGGAATGGTGGTGGTGTGCAATGACGATCCGATGCTGCGGCGGTTGTTGCCGCAGGCGCAGCGGCGCACGGTCACCTACGGCACGAAGCGTGGATCGGATTTCTTAATCAAATTGGACGACGATTCTGCGTCGGCGAGCATGAGAGTTGCAGGCCAGCCCTTGAGCCGATTTCACGTGAGTTATCAGAAAAAAGACTTGGGCGAGTTCACCCTGCATGTGCCAGGCGTGCACAACGTACTCAATGCTACGGCGGCAATCGCGGTAGGAGTGGGACTGGATGTGGACGTGGACGCGATCCGTGCGGGGCTCGACCAGTTCCGCGGAGTTGACCGGCGATTCCAGTTGCGCGGGCGGGCGGCTGGGGTCAGCGTGATTGACGATTATGGTCATCATCCCACGGAGATCAGGGCTACGCTGGCGGCAGCGAAACAGTGCGGCTTTCGCAAGGTTCATGTGGTGTTCCAGCCGCACCGCTACACGCGAACCCGCGATCTGATGGAGGAGTTCACCACGTCATTTGAGGACGCCGACTCGCTGTTCGTGCTCGATATTTATGCGGCGAGCGAGAAACCGGTCGAGGGTATCAGCGGGGAAGCGTTGGCGGCGACGATCCGCGAAAAAGGTGGACGGAACGCAAAGTACGTGAGTTCATTTCAGGATGCTGTGAGTTCGGCTGCCGCGGCCGCGCAGGATGGCGACATGATTCTTACACTGGGAGCGGGAAGCGTTTCGCAGTTGGGTCCGATGATTCTGGAGAAGTTGAAAGAAAAAACTCCGGTTCAGGAAATTTGATTTTCGTGCGGAACTGCCCTCCCTAAATAAGTAGAGAATGTCACATGGGCATGTGTGCTCATGTGCACCCCGGAGATGCGATGAGAACCGCGCGCGACTGCAAGTATGAACGATTCCGGTCTTTCGAGGTTGGCTGCGCAAGGAGGCCAGGAACGCCGGCGCCAGCGCAGTAGAATTGGCCCGGACGCGCTGTGAGCGGAAGCCCACCGGAGAGGAACAGGCTGTGGCCAAGCTGGTCTCGCACCTTCACCAGGAAGTCCGCTAAGGCAAGGCTAAACCAAGCAGTAGAATGAGGGAAAAGGGCATACTTCTCCACCCCCATGGCGCGGAATTTTACACCCCGGCAGGGAACTTTTGCGCCGGGCTCTCCGTATCTTTGATTGCTAACGGATTTGGGCGCGGCTCGTCCAATCTCCCATAAGGGGTCAAGCCAATGAAATCGACACAAGCATGGGCATGGTTGGCGGCTGGCGTTCTGGCGCTAGGGTTGAATGGCATCTATCAGGACGGTGGCGCGGCTTGGGCACATCGCGCGGTCAGGCACCTGATGGCCGGAATTAGCGGCCGGACCGATGGTGTGCTGGCTCTGGCTGCCGGGCGTGCTGACTGGTTCGCGGCAGAAAGCGAGAGATTAATCGCGCAGGATGAGACTGCTTCCTGCCGTTTGGCTACAGCTATGGCGCGAGTGCAGAGTAAGATGGCGCGGGCCCAGGGCAGGATGGCACGGTTTGAAGCGATGTCGGCTCGGGAGGGAGCGGGGTTGGCGCGAGCGGAAGCAAGTCGGGCGCGGGCTGAGGCGGAGATTGAGGCGCAGGTTGCGCGAATAAGCGTGGGGACGCCTAGGTTTGATCCTGTGGTTTGTCCGCGAGTGCGTGTGAGTATTCCGCGAGTGCGGATTTCGGTCCCCGGAGTGCATCTGGAGAATGTCAGTTTCGAGAACGAATAAAGGTTTTTCCTCCTGGGGGGCGGACGCGCAGCAGTTCCGCGTCCGCCCTTTGCTTTTCTAGCACGCGTAGAAGTAGATGTGGCCGACTTTGCTTCGCCAGAGCCCGCGGGCGCGAAGGCGCACGTCTTCCCATGACCTGTTTGCGTCCTCCGATTTTAGAAGTTTCCGCGTCCTGATGCCCAATCCGGTTCTGGCTGTGCAAAAGTCCAATAATTTTTCTGTCTCACTTCGCGAAATGAAGTTATAGTTTGAGTGCTCAGCGATTCCACAGCGACAACTGACCTGAACTGATGGCGCGGAAGTCGG
>Ga0307474_10000716_pt1 | contig 23812 bp, 22 predicted proteins | sample atmos_gasesECM1C_2_FD_203312 | JGI IMG/M metagenome (GOLD analysis project Ga0307474, IMG submission 203312) | Hardwood forest soil microbial communities from Morgan-Monroe State Forest, Indiana, United States - atmos_gasesECM1C_05 | ecosystem: Environmental > Terrestrial > Soil > Temperate... | reverse complement strand
CCTCGATGACTCACGCCTCCGTACCGGCAGAGGTTCGCGAGCGCATTGGCATCACACCGGGCCTGGTGCGCTTGTCCGTCGGCATTGAAGACGTCGAAGATCTCATCGCCGACCTCGATCAGGCACTGGCGAAAATCTAGAACTTGATCTAAAACTTGCACTATCATCCGCCCGCGCTTAGGGCGCGAGGGTGGAGGTCGATTCATGTGGGATTTGGCGGGAGGGGTCGCCGTCATAACCGGCGGCGGTTCCGGCATCGGGCGAGAACTCGCCAAGCAGCTGGCTCGCGAGAAAATGGCGCTGGCCATCGCCGATATAAACGAGGCCACGCTAAAAGAAACACTGAACCAAATTGGGACTCCGGCCGCCCCAGTCTCCTCTCACCTCCTGAATGTAGCGGACTCCAAGCATGTCGAACATTTTGCCGCCGAGGTCCTCGCCCAGCACCAGCGAGTCACTCTGCTGATCAACAACGCCGGCGTGGCCATGCACGGCACGTTTGAGGAACTCTCCAACGCCGACATGGAATGGCTGATGAGCATCAATTTCTGGGGCATGGTGTACGGCGTGCGTAATTTTCTGCCGGTCCTCAAGCAGCAGCCAAAGAGTCGCATCGTAAATCTCTCCAGCATTTTTGGAATTATTTCTCCGGCGGGCCAGACGGCCTACTGCTCCAGCAAGTTCGCGGTCCGCGGCTTCACCGAAGCATTGATGCACGAACTCGAGGGGACTTCGGTCGGCGTGACGTGCGTCCATCCCGGAGGAATTAATACGCCCATTTCGCGCAACAGCCGCCTGGGCGCGTCGGCCAGTTCTGCCGTGCGCGACGCCAGCGTAGCGCTGTTCGAAAAGCGGCTGGCCCGCACCTCGCCGGCGACGGCGGCCGCGCGCATCGTAGCCGGCATAAAGCGCGAGGAGCCGCGCATTCTGATCGGCAAGGACGCGATTCAGCTGGAACGCCTGCAGCGGCTGTTCCCGGTTCGTTACTGGCAAATCATGATGAGGAACCTGAAGAAGGCACGGGCGCACGGCGGCTTTCAGACCGCGGCTCAGAAATCGGCGCGTTAGGGCCGCCTATTTCGTACGACCACTTTTCACGCGGACGTTGCTCGTAATCCAATCAAGATATTCGCGCGAACCGTTCTCGATATTGAGCGCGATGATCTCCGGCACTTCGTAGCTGTGCAGCTCTTGAACCACCTTCTTCAGTGCCGCGAATCGCGTCCGCGATGTCTTGATCAGCAGCAATACTTCCTTCGCCACTTCCACTTTTCTCTTCCAGCGATAGGTCGAACGAATCGGAACGCCAATTTCCTGCACGCAGGCCGCCAGGCGTCGTTCCACCAGTGATTGAGCGATGCTCCGCGCCTCTTTTTTTGACCCGCAAGTCACCAGCACCACGATTTTGTCGGTCATGTTCACTCTTTACTCTTGCGACTCGTTCGTTTCTTGGGTGATTTCAATCCGCAGCCCGCGATACAATACGGGGCCGTGGCTCAACCAATTATCCATTTCGGAACTTCCGGCTGGCGCGGCGTCATCGCCGACGAATTTACCTTCCCCGGCGTGCGGCGCGCGTCCCAAGCCATCGCGGGTCATGTTACCGCCGAAAAAAAGAATCCCACAGTTATCGTGGGGCACGATACCCGATTTTTTTCGCCGGAATTCGCGCGCACTGCCGCCAGCGTGATGCGCGATCACGGTTGCCACATTGTTTTTTGCCCGGATCCCACGCCGACGCCGGTCCTGGCCCACGCCATCATCTACAACAAACTCGAAGGCGGCGTGAACATCACCGCCAGCCACAACCCGGCCGCCTACAATGGCCTGAAATTCTCCGGCCCGGATGGCGGCCCGGCCCTGCCGGAAATCACCAAGGACATCGAAGCCCGCGCGGCCAAGCTCAGCGACGATGGTGTGCCGTATCACGAAATTAAAGATGACTTCGAGCGGCTCGATCCGCGCCAGCCATACTTTGAACAACTCAAGAAAATGATTCGCTTCGATGTCTTGGCCAAAGCCAAAGGCACTTTCGCCTACGACGCCCTGCACGGGTGCGGCGCGGGCTGGCTCGATCGCATTCTGGCCGATCACGGCATGACCGTCGAAGCCATCCGCACCAAACGCGACGTGCTCTTCGACGGCACCGGCCCGGATCCTTCGGAAGAAAATCTGGCGCCGCTGAAGAAACTGGTCGTTGAAAAAAAAGCTCTGGCTGGCCTGGCCACTGACGGTGACGCCGACCGCTTCGGCATTCTCGATCGCGACGGCACTTTCATTCAGCCCAACCATATTTTGGGACTGGTCTTCGACTACCTGCTGGAAACGCGCGGCTTGAAACTGGGCGCGTCGCGCAGCGTGGCCACCACGCACTTGATGGGTGCCGTCGGCAAGCTGTATGGCGTCAAGGTCTACGAAACGCCAGTCGGTTTCAAATACATCGGCCCGCTGCTCCGCGCTGAAAAAATCATTATCGGCGGCGAAGAAAGCGCCGGCATGACCATCCACGGCCATCTGCCCGAAAAGGACGGCATTCTGGCCTGCCTGCTGGTCGCGGAAATGATCGCGGCGCGGAACGCTTCGCTGAAGGATCAGCTGCAAGATTTGTTTCGCCGCGTCGGCAGTGAATTCTGGCCGGTGCGCAAAAATCTGCACTTGCCCGACGACACCCAGAAAAAGCTTCCGGACCGGCTGCGCGAAAGTTTCAACGACTTTGCCGGGCATCGCGTGGCGAAGACCGACCGCACCGACGGCTTGAAGCTGATCTTCGACGATGGTTCGTGGATTTTGATGCGCCCGTCCGGCACCGAGCCGGTCGCGCGCATTTATACCGAGGCGTCGACCGAGGCCGCCGCGGAAAAACTGGCAGAGGAAGCGCAGAAGTGGATCACCGAGTAAATAATTCGCGGCCGGAGAAGCCGCCGGCGGAGACGCCGCGCGAATCCTTCAGCGAACAACTGCGTTCGTTTTTCCGGCGCAACGCGCTGTGGTTTCTGGTGGTCGCGCTGGCCTGGCTGCTGGTGCAGGATATTTTCGGCGCGCACGGCGTGCTGGCCATGCATCGCTCGCAGATCGAACTGCAGAAAGTGCAGCGCGAAATCGACCAATTAAACATCGAGAACGAAAAGCTGAAGAATAATGTGAAGGACCTGCAGACCGATCCAACCACCAACGAACGGGCCGCCCGCGAAGACTTGAAGCTGGCCAAGCCGGGTGAATGGGTTTTTAAGACGCACCAGAAACCGGCCGAGCCGCCCCAAGCGCCGCCCGCCAACAAGCCGTAGTTAGTTCCCGCTCTTCGCTCGGGCGATGGATCGCACCCGCTCCGTGAATTCAGCGCCATGCCGCTTCCAGCGCAAGCGCACCACCGCCAATAAAGTCATCGGCGCGGTGATGATGACAATGCCCAGCGTCGCCTCCGGAATCGTTTGCTGATGTTTGGGCAAAATGGAGAGGTGCCCGTAAACGAAAACGATGTGCACCCAATACACCAGCAGCGACGTTTCTCCCAGCCACACCAGCGGCCGGAATTTTGCCGCGCCCCAGCCCCAGCGGCACCACGCGTAGCTGATTGGGAAAAACATCAGCAGCACGCCGAGACGCGCGATAAAAAACGCCGGGCTGGTGTGCCAGTAATCGTACGGCGCCAGATAGTGCAACGGCAATTGGTCGACGCCGATCGAGACAAAAAATAGAATCACGCCGAGGACACCCAGCCAGCCGATCGTTTCCGGCACATGCCGGGTGGCCCATTCGTCAAAAACAAAACAGCCCAGCGCCAGCCCGGCGAACGCAAACGCCATCCATGGAAATAGCGGGAACAGCCAGACCTGCGGCACGCCGTAGGTGTGCACGCCGTTGATATAGCTTTCGACATACCACGGGAGCCAGCTCGGGCGCATGGTGGTCCACAGCGCCGGAGTGGCCAGTACAATCGCGGCGCAAATCGCGAGCGATGCGATTGCCGTGGTCCGATGGTCTTTGCAAATCCGCCATAGAATCGCCATCAGGATCAGCGACACGCCGATCGTGTTCAAAATGTCCACGCGCAGCAGGTCCGTCCACACAGCGGTGTGGTAGCCCATCACGAATTCCTGCAGCCGCAGCAGATATCCCAGCCCGACAATTTCAAGTCCGCGCCAGGCCAGCCGGCGCTCCACCTGGTCCGGCGTCGCGCCTTTTTGTTTCATGCGGTCGCTGACCAGCGCGAGCGACGCGCCGGCCAAAAATAAAAACATGGGCGCGGCGATGGTTCCGGTGAATTGCGAAAATTTGTAGAATGACGTTTGCCGCAGAGAATCGGTCAGCCACGAATCGTAGCCGTGCACCTCGAACATCAGCAGGCAGGCGAAGCCCCGCATCCAGTCGATGTAGGCGAACCGTTCCGGTTTTGCGGAATTGGCCATCAATTAGGCGGCCCAAGAATCGCCGAGCGTCCGAACCATTGCAAGTTTTTCCCGGCGGAGAAGTTCTCCGGTAGAATTTCAAAGCGTGCCTACCCAATCGAATTTGTGGCGCATGAATCTGCCCACCGCCGCAGCAGTCTGGGCGGTGGTCGTGATCTTCGCGGCTTTTTACGGGATGCACCTAGGGCTGGGCGGGGCCCGGTTCGCGCTGGCGCTGGGCGTAGCCGCAGTGCTTTTTGCTTTCGAGCTATTTCTCGCGGCGCCGCCAGTAATGGAGGCCTGCCGCCGGGGGCTCGGCGAACGCGGCTCCGTGCTTGCTCCGCTGCTTCCGTTGTTTGCGATGCTGGTCTACTCGATCGCCGTCGCCGGCGGCTGGCGCAGCGCACTTATCGGCGCGGCGTACGTCGTGCTGCCGTCGCTGCTGGTCGCGACCAGCGCCGGGAAACCGCCCGGGACTTTCGGCGACTACGCTGCAGTGGCAATTATTTGGCTGCCGGTGGAATTCCGCCGGATGTACGCGGAGTTTCCCTTCCCCGGGCAGTTGACGCATACGCTGACGATTCTGCTGGCGCTCAGCACCGGAGTGGCAGCGTTCGTTCTGCTGCGCCAGATGGACGGCATCGGCTACTCCGTGACCTTGAACAAAAATGACATCTGGACGATTCTGCTGCATTTCGCGGGCTTTGCGCTGATCGCCATTTTGATTGGTACCAGGATCGGTTTTTTGACTTATGACCCGTCGCGCGCCCGCCTGCATCCGATCCCGCTGGCGCTTTCGGTCTTCGGCATTTTGCTTTTTACGGCGTGGCCGGAAGAATTTCTATTTCGCGGCATCCTGCAGAATTTATTTTCGCGGAGCTTCAAGAATCCCTGGGCGGCGCTGGCGCTAGCGTCGCTAATATTCGGCCTGTCCCACATCTTTCACGCGCCAGCTCCGAACTGGAAGTACGTATTTCTGGCTACCATCGCGGGGCTTTTTTACGGGCACACCTGGATGAAAACCGGATCGCTGTTCCCGGCCGCCATCGTCCACGCGCTCGTGGACATTCTCTGGCACATTCTGTTTCGCTGAGAAACCTGCGAAATTGCGAATCGAAGAAAGCTCCGGCGGGGCCTAACGAACCACGCCTTCCAGTGGGCTCGACGCCGACGCGTACAATTTCTTTCCGATGCGGCCCGCGAGAAACGCTTTCCGCCCCGCATCCACCGCCGAACCCATGGCCTCGGCCATCAACACCGCGTCCTGCGCTTCGGCGATCGCCGTATTCATCAGCACGCCATCCGCGCCCATCTCCATCGCCACGGCCGCATCCGACGCCGTACCGACGCCGGCGTCGACGATCAACGGCACTTCGGTAATGCGTTCGCGCAGAATTCGCAGATTGGTCAGGTTCTGAATCCCCATCCCGGAGCCAATCGGCGCGCCCAGCGGCATTACCGCCGCAGCGCCCGCGTCCACCAGCTTGCGCGCCACAATCAAATCGTCATTGGTATACGGCAGCACCACGAATCCTTCTTTCACCAGTATTTTGGTCGCCACCAGCAACCCCTCGGTGTCCGGAAATAGCGTTTGCTGATCGCCGATCACTTCGAGTTTCACCCATTCCGATAATCCCACTTCGCGTCCCAGCCGCGCCGCGCGCACCGCTTCGTCGGCGGTGTAGCAACCGGCCGTGTTCGGCAGAATGAAAAAATTCTTGCGGTCGATGTAGTCCAATAACGACTCTTTGCTTTTATCCGTCAGGTTCACCCGGCGCACCGCCACGGTGACCATGTCCGCGCCGGAGGCTTCGTGCGCCTGGCGCATTTCCTGGAAGCTCCGATATTTTCCGGTGCCCACGATCAGCCGCGAATTAAACGTGCGTCCCGCAATCACCAGTTGGTCGGCCATGTGCTTCTCCACAATCATCAAGGGACTCTGATTCTAACTCCGCAGCAACCGTCAGAAAATCATTCGCAAACGATCTCAGCTGTGAACTTGCGGGCGAGGATCTTCCACGTCGGCGTACAGCTTGGCGATCACATCTTGGTATCGTTCTTCAATAATTCGCCGCCGCATTTTCAACGTGTGGGTCAACTCGCCGTTGGCGGTAGTGAAGTCCTGCTCCAGCACCGCGAACCGTTTCGGCTTCTCGTACTGCGCCAGGTTCGCGGTCAGCCGCTCGATTTCCCCGGACAGCAGGTCCCGGACCCAGGAGTCGGTCAGCATCTGCGAAGGCGAAGCGAACTCGCGCCCCTGTTTCTTCGCTTCCATTTGGGCCACCGGCGCGTTCAGCACCACCAGCACCGAGCAGAATTTGCGCTGATCGCCGACTACGATCGCGTTCAGGATGTACGGCGAGGTCTTCAGCGAATTTTCGATGGGCGCCGGCGCCACATATTTTCCGCCGGCGGTCTTGATTAGTTCCTTTTTTCGATCGGTAATGATCAGGTAGCCATCGGCATCGAGCCGCCCAATGTCGCCGGTGGCCAGCCAGCCATCCGGGCTGATCACCGCATTGGTTGCTTCCGGCTTACCGAAATAACCCTGCATCACGCAGGTGCCTTTAACCAGAATTTCTCCGTCATCCGCGATGCGCACCTGCACGGTGGGAATCGGGCGCCCCACGGTCCCTACCTTATGATCGTCAGGCCGGTTAGAAGTTACAACCGGCGACGTTTCGGTGAGGCCGTATCCCTGGTAGACCGGAATGCCTACCGACCAGAAGAATTCCGCGAGTGCAGGCGACAGCGGCGCGCCACCCGAAACAAATGTGCGCAGGCGGCCGCCCAGTCCCGCGCGAATTTTCGAAAATACGAGTTGGTCCGCGGCCGACCAACGCATTTTCAATCCCACGGAGGGAGTCTTGTCGTAAGCGCGCCAAGGAACTGAATCGTGGGCAACGCGCAGCGCCCAATCGAAAATCTTCCGTTTCAGGCCGTGTTCGCGGCGTCCCTTCTCGATGATTCCACCATAAATCTTCTCGAACAGGCGTGGCACCGCGGCCGCCATCGTCGGATGCACTTCCTGCAGCGCCTGCCCTACCGATTCGATATTTTCCACGTAGGCGATGGTCACGCCTTTGCTGAGGTATCCATAGCCGACCGTGCGCTCATACACGTGGGAGAGCGGCAGGAATTCGAGCCCCAGGTCCCCGGGCTGGACCACGTGGCTGCGCAGCGATTCGATCGAATTCGAACTCAGATTCGCGTGCGTCAACATCACGCCCTTCGGCTCGCCGGTGGTCCCCGAAGTGTAGATCAGCGTCGCGAGTTGATTGCTTTTCACCAGCGCGCAGCGTCGCCGGTATTCGGCCACGTCGGCCTCGCCGGCCGATGCGATAAGGCTGTCGTAGTCCAGAATCTCTCCACGCAAGTTTGCCGGCGGCGCCACGCAAATTAGATGCTCAACTTTCGGCATGCGTTCACGTGCTTCGGCGGCTTTGGTTGCTTGCGATTCGCCTGCGGTTATGACGATTCGCGCTCCGGCGTCGTTCATGATGTACACGAAACGGTCCGGCGACTCATTGAAGTAAATCGGCACGCTCGCGGCGCCCAATCCGGTGATGGCAAAATCGGCGACGTGCCACTCCGGGCAATTTGGCGCGAACAATCCCACCCGATCGCCCTGCTTGATCCCGAGTTCGGCGAGGGCCTTCGACAATCCAGCCACCCGGCGCAGCATTTCCTGCGAGGAGATGGACTTCCATCCATCCGCGGTTCGATACATTTGTGCTTTGGGATTGGGCCGGTTATCGATGGCGTCGAGGAGGAGTTCGTTGAGCGACGGATATTCCATAGGCCCTCCGCAACTCTATCGCATCGCACGATGGTCGCGCAACGCGCCGGGCGATCGGCGTTGTTCACGCTCTTGGCAATTTGCACCTTTGCGAAAGTCGAAAATCCGAGCATCTTTGCAGGTCGCGGCTTCCGCCTTCAGTCGCTGAAGCCCCCACTGACCGTTAGATAGCCACGCCGGCCATACCGGCGCACTCAATTTTCGCAAAAGTGTCCGAAACCTCGGTTTGCGTTAAGATGGCCCCGGAGGAATTCCGATGTCGAAACTCGCCACCGAAGACGCCGCCGGTTACCAACCCCAGCGCGCGCCACGCGGTTCCACCATTTCCTGCAAGGGCTGGCAACAGGAAGCGGCTCTGCGCATGTTAATGAACAATCTCGACCCGGAAGTTGCGGAAAAGCCCGAGGACTTGATCGTCTACGGCGGGCGCGGAAAAGCCGCTCGCAACTGGAATTGCTATCACGCCATCGTCAACTCCCTCCGCTCGCTGGAAAATGACGAAACGCTGCTGGTGCAGTCCGGCAAACCCGTCGGAATTTTCCGCACGCACACGTACGCGCCGCGCGTGCTGCTTGCGAATTCGAATCTGGTCGGCCACTGGAGCGACTGGAAGAATTTCGACGAACTCGATCGCGCCGGCCTGATGATGTACGGCCAGATGACTGCGGGCAGCTGGATTTACATCGGCTCGCAGGGAATTTTGCAGGGGACTTACGAAACGTTCGCGGCTGCCGCGCGCCAGCATTTCGGCGGCGACCTTACCGGCAAACTTGTCGTCACCGGCGGAATGGGCGGCATGGGCGGAGCCCAGCCACTGGCGGCTACCCTGAACGGCGCGGCGTTCCTGGGAATTGACGTCGATCCCGAACGCATCAAGCGCCGCGTCAAGATGGGCTATTGCGATGTGATGGTCAACGACCTCGACGAAGCGCTGCGCATCCTGAAAAATGCGGTGCGCACTGGCGAAGCCACTTCCGTCGGCCTGGTCGGCAATTGCGCCGATGTAATTCCGCAACTGGCTCGTCGCGGCATCGTCCCGGATTTGCTCACCGATCAGACCAGCGCGCACGATCCCATCGGCGGCTACGTTCCGCAGGGGCTCGACGTCGCTCAAGCCGACGAATTGCGCAAGAAAGATCCCGCCACCTACGAAAAGCGTTCGCTGGCATCCATGGCCAAGCACGTCGAAGGCATGCTCGAACTGCAAAAGATGGGCGCGGTCACTTTCGACTACGGCAACAACATCCGCACTTTCGCGTTCCAGCAGGGGGTGAAGAACGCCTACGATTTTCCCGGCTTCGTTCCGGCCTATATTCGCCCGTTGTTCTGCGAAGGCCGCGGACCATTTCGCTGGGCCGCGCTTTCCGGCGAGCCTTCCGACATTCACAAAACGGACCAACTCGTGCTCGACATGTTCCCGCACGACGAGATTCTTTCGCGCTGGATCAAGCTCGCCCAAAAGCGCGTGCGTTTCCAGGGGCTCCCGTCGCGTATCTGCTGGTTGGGTTACGGCGAACGCGACCGCCTCGGCGTCGCCCTGAATGAAATGGTCGCCAAGGGCGAACTGAAAGGGCCCATCGTGATCGGCCGCGATCATCTGGATTGCGGTTCGGTCGCTTCCCCCTATCGCGAAACGGAAAAAATGCTCGATGGCTCGGACGCCGTCGCCGACTGGCCGCTACTGAATGCGTTGCTCAATACCGCCAGCGGCGCCAGTTGGGTTTCGATTCACAATGGCGGCGGAGTCGGGATCGGGTACTCGCTGCACTCGGGCCAAGTCACCGTCGCCGATGGCACCAAAGAAATGGGCGAACGGATTCAGCGCGTGCTGACGAACGATCCCGGCATCGGTGTCGCGCGCCACGTTGACGCCGGCTATCCCGAAGCGAAAGCCTTCGCCAAAAAGTCCGGCGTGAAAATTCCGATGGCGTAAGTCATATCTCGCGCGATTGCATCCGCCGAGTTCAATGTCGATACGAATTTTTCAGGAGAAGAAATGATTGTCGTTACCGGAGCAACTGGAAGAACGGGCGGAGCGGCCGCCAAAGCCCTACTCGCTGCTGGCCAAAAAATCCGCGTGGTCGGGCGCGACGCGAAGAAGCTTCAGCCCTTGGTCGACCTGGGCGCCGAAGTTTTCGTTGGCAATGTCGAAGATTCTTCGTCGATGACCCAAGCCTTCGCCGGCGCGGACGCGGTCTACCTCGTCGTCCCCGAAGATTCGTCGCAGGAAGATCTGCGCACCCATCAAGAAAAAACTTCGGATTCGTTCGCCGCCGCAGTAGCGTCAGCTCACGTCCCCTACGTCGTCGCCCTCAGCAGCATCGGCGCGCAGCAATCCGAAGGCACCGGACCCATCGTCGGCCTGCACAACCTGGAACAAAAGCTGAACCGCGTTTCCGGTTTGAACGTCCTTCACTTGCGAGCCGCGTATTTCATGGAAAACCTCATCATCAGTATTCCGCCGCTGCGCTCGATGCACATGCTGCCCGGAGGCTTGAAGGGAGATGTGCCCATGCCGTGGATCGCCACAAAAGATATCGGAACGTACGCCGCGAAACGCCTGGCGGCGCGCGACTTTTCGGGCAGTTCGATCCAAGAACTTCACGGCCAGCGCGACATTTCGATGAAAGAGGCCGCCACGGTTGTCGGGGAGGCAATCGGCAAGCCGAAATTGAGTTACATGCAGGTGCCGTTCATGATGCTCGAGCCTGCGTTGGTGCAAATGGGTTTGCCCAAACGCACCGCCGCGCTGCTCATCGAAATGTGGAAAGGCGCCAACGCCGGCCTCATCGTTCCACTCGAACCGCGCACGGCGGAGAACACGACTCCAACCACGATTGAATCTTTTGTCGCCGAAGATTTCGTGCCGGCCTATCAAAAAGCCGGCGCGTAGAACGCGTCCGGTATGCCACTTTGCGCAACACCGGTAGTCTTTCGACCGCCTCGGCGTTAGTATCGCTGCGTCGTGCCCGACTGGCTCATTACCGGTTGTTCCCAGCTGCTCACCTTGCGCGGCGCGGTTCCCCGCCGGGGCAACGCGCTCAGCGACCTCGCCATCATTCGCGATGGCGCTGTTCTGGTCCACGAAGACCGCATCGCCGCGGTCGGCACCCGGCGCCGCCTCGAAAAACTTCCCGCCGCGCGCAAAGCCGAAAAACTCGATCTCCAAGGCAAAGTGGTTTTGCCCGGCTTCGTCGATTCCCACACGCATCTGATTTTCCCGCGCAGCCGGGCCCACGAATACGAGGACCGCATCGCCGGCGCCACCTACGAACAAATCGCCAAGAAAGGCGGTGGCATTCGCTCCACCGTGAAGCACTGCCGCAGCGCTTCGGTCGACGAACTCAAAGCGCGTGCCATCGACAACCTGCGAATCTTCGCCGCTCATGGCACCACCACCATCGAATCCAAATCCGGTTACGGCCTCGACTGGAAGAGCGAGCTAAAAATTCTGCTGTTGCTTGCTTCCCTGCATCAGGAACATCCCCTCGATATTCACCGCACGTTCCTCGGCGCACACGTCGTGCCTGAAGAATATCGCGCGCGCCCCGAAAAATACGTCGATTTGCTGGTTGACCGCTGGATCCCCACCGTGGCCATCACCGGACTCGCCGAATTTTGCGATGTGTATTGCGATCGCGGCGCATTCACCGTGGCGCAGTCCCGCAAGATCCTGATGGCCGGTCGTGCCGGCGGACTCGTCCCCCGCATTCACGCCGACCAGCTCGCCAATATCGGCGCCTCGCGCCTGGCTATCGAAATCTCCGCGGCCAGCGCCGACCACCTGGAACAATTAAAAGAAACCGACATCCGCGCGCTGGGACTCTCGAACGTTTGCTGCACTCTGCTTCCCGGCTGCTGCTTTCATCTCGGTCTCCAGCATTACGCGCCCGCGCGCAAGCTCATCGACGCCGGCGCCATCCTCGCCCTGGCCACGGATTTCAACCCGGGCACCAGCCCAACGCTGAGCATGGCCATGATTTCGTCGTTGGCCTGCACCCAGATGCGCATGACACCGGCTGAAGCTATCGTCGCCGCCACCATCAATCCGGCGTATTCGCTGCGTGCGCACCACCGCGTCGGTTCAATTGAGGTTGGCAAGTTTGCGGACCTCGCCGCCTTTGACGTGGCCGACTATCGCGAAATCCCGTATTATTTTGGAGTGAATCTCTGCAGCCTGACCATGAAACGCGGGGCCATCATCCACTCGAGTAAGCTCTAATTCCCAGAAAGCGAAAAAATGAAACGAATTGTTGAGTGTGTTCCGAATTTTTCCGAAGGCCGCGACCTGGCTAAAATCGACGCGATCATCGCAGCCATGCGCGAAGTTCCCGGCATCTACCTGCTCGACCGTGAGAGCGACGCGGACCATAACCGCAGCGTCGTCACCCTGGCCGGCGAACCTGAACCCGTTGCCGAGGCCGCCCTGCGTGGCGTGGGCAAAGCCGCCGAACTGATCGATTTGACCAAACACTCCGGCGCGCACCCTCGTATGGGCGCGACCGACGTGGTCCCCTTTATTCCCGTCGATGGCGTGACCATTGAAGATTGCGTGGCCCTCTCCAAAAAAGTCGGGCGCGAAATTTGGGAGCGCTACAAAATTCCGGTCTATTTCTACGAAGCCGCTGCCCAGCGACCGGAACGCGCCAACCTGGAAAATATTCGCAAAGGGCAGTTCGAAGCTTTGCTCGCCGAGGTGCCCAAGAATCCGGATCGTGCCCCAGACATCGGCAACGCCGCCCTGCATCCCACCGCCGGCGCTACCGTGGTCGGCGCCCGAAAATTTCTGGTCGCCTATAACATCAACCTGAATACCTCCGACCTCGAGATCGCCAAAAAGATTGGAAAAAATATTCGGTTTTCAAATGGTGGTTTGCGCTACGTGAAAGCGATGGGCGTCGATCTGCGCGCCCGCAATCTCGCTCAGGTCTCGATCAACATGACCGACTTCGAGCAGACGCCGCTGCACCGCGTGTTCGAAATGGTCAAGCGCGAGGCCGAACGCTACGGCGTCTCCATCGTCGGCAGCGAAATTGTCGGCTTGATTCCCAAGCGCGCCATCGAAATCACCGCCGACTTTTACCTGCGGCTCGAAAACTTCTCGCCGGCACAGGTCTTTGAAAACCGAATCGAGGCTTCGCTCGGCGGCGTCGCGCCCGCGGAAGGCCCGGGCAAACTGGCGTCGTTGGCTATGCCCTTTCTTGATGCAGTTGCCGAACCCACCGCCACACCGGGCGGAGGCTCCGTGGCAGCACTCGCCGGCGCGCTCGGCGCTAGTCTGGGGCAAATGGTCGCCGGCCTGTCGCGCAAGAAAAAATCCCAGGCCTCTTTCGTGGATCAGCTCAGCGATGCTCTGGCGCAGCTTCAAGACGCTTCAAAAATGTTGTCCGACGCGATCGATCGCGACTCCGCTTCCTTCGATCACGTCATGGCCGCTTACAAGTTGCCCAAGGAAACGTCTAACGAACAAGTGCAACGTGACGCCGCAATCCAACAAGCCCTCCAAGGCGCCGCCCATGTTCCGCTCGAAGTTGCTCGTCAAAGTGCGGAAGTGTTTGAACTGCTGGGACGCCTCGAACCCATTTCCAGCCCGTCCATGCATTCCGATATTCAGGTCGGTCGTCTGATGGCCGCGGCCGGTGCGCGCGGCGCGCTGGAAAATGTAGCCATTAATCTGGAATCGATCACCGACCAGACATTTGCCAGCCGCCTAAAATCCGAAGCAGCGGCCATTTCGGCTCGAATCGCCCCAGCCTAGTGAAAGAGGTCAGCTGCGTCGAAACATTCGGCGGGCGCGTGGCCGTGAATTTGCATCAAACATGATTCGTATTAAACATGAATTTAGAAGCTCGATACGATTGGAAAATTTTTACTGAGGATCACTAGAAAATGAGAAAGCCTGTCACCCGCATCTTCGTCGTCGCCCTTTTAGCTTTGGCCGTAGCCTTCGGAGCATTCACTGCCATTCCCACTCGGACTTCTGCCGGCTCGCTGAGTACCGCAATCATTGGAATGTTCCCGAAAGACGCCGGCGAATTCGCCTACGCCGATCTGAAAACCGCCCGCAAATATCCGTGGTTCTCGCAGCTCAACGACCAGCTTCTACCGCCGCGCTTTCATCAATTTCAGCAATTTCTGGCCTCGTCCGGCGTTGACCCGAATTCGCAGGTGGAGGAATTGGCCTGGGCCAGCGAATCGAACGGCAAAGGCGACAACGTGGTCGGTATCGCGCTGGGGAATTTCGATCCGTCGGCCTCCGAAGCGAAACTGAAAACTCAAAAAGTTCCGTCGTTTGAATCCCAGGGATACCGCATGTACGCCTTCGGCAGCGGTATCGCCGCCGGAGACATCCTGTTCCTATTTTTCGACACCAACACCGCCGCTTTCGGCAACCGCGCCTCTCTGGAAAAACTGATCGATGTGCGCATGGGCGGCACGCCCAGCTTGCTCACCAACGAGTCGCTTTTCCCGATGATCTCCGAAGCCAATGGCAACGGCGTCGTCTGGGCGGTTTTGGACAAAGAGCACACCGGAATCGCCTTGCAGCAATTGGTTCCGCAGGCCGGTCAATTCCCCCAGGCCGCGGCCATCATCGCCCGCATCAAAGCCATGATCATTAATATCAACGCCGACGACAAATCGATCACCGCGCACCTGCAGGCCGTCTGCGCGTCGGTCGATGACGCCAATCTGCTCAGCGCTGCATTCCAGGCCGGCTTGATGTACCGCCGCTATCAGGAAGCTTCCAGCAATCCCGCGTTGGCCAAGGCTCTCGATGGCGTCGGCGTTATACCCACCGGCGATCGCCTGAAAATCAATGCAAACATTACCCAGGAACAAATGACCGCGCTGATCCAAAGCAAATCGTTCCTGCCGCCCACGAACTAATCCGAGCCCAGGACTTTCGTTGTCACCCCGGCGGATTTTCTTTGTTTGAATTTCAGGAAAGCGGGAAGCAAAGCAGGAAGGATTCTACGCGACGGTTTTCTTTCCGCCGTCGCAGTATTTCACCAGCGTCATGCGGGATACGCCGGATTTCGTTTCATACTGCACCCGATCGACGCTGGTTTTTTGCAGCGCGCCGCTCAATCCGGCGCCACTGCCGGCCACCGCGTCACCCACGAAAGTATCCAGTCCCGCCGTGGGCAGTGCCTCACCGGTGTGCTCGATGGCCACTTCCACGCGGTCGGGAAAATCGGTGACAATCACCTTCACCGAAGGCTTGCCGTTCGCATTCGATTCATTCAACAACGGAAAGGTCTCTTTGCACGCGGCAATCGCCGCCGCGGCCAATCCCTGTTGCGCTTCGGTGGTTAGCCCGCAGCGCAGCGACGACTGAAATACGATAGGCTCGATCGCGGCCAGCAGCCGCTCGTCTTCGTGCACGATGATTTCGGTGCGCGCCGGTTCAGTGCTCATCTTTGTCGGCCAGGGTCACGTCGCAGGCTTCCCGGCATTCGGGGCAATAATACATCCGGTCCACCGCCAGGCGAATATCGTGCTGCGATTGGCAGAAGCAGCAAAATTTCTCGCACGTGCACTGCATCTCGGGCTTGTCGCACTGCGAACAGAGGGTTGTAGCCATCGCCGCCTCTTCAGGTTACCTGGAGAATTCGCCTTCCACTCATACTAGGGCAAGCCTGAGTTCGCCACAAGCGCCTAACTCGTTTCGATTCCCTGCACAGCGATACGGTTCAAGTCGTTTCGTTCAGCATCCCGAAAATACCGCGCGGCCCGTTTTCTTGACACTCTAAAATCACCATGCTAGTTTCGATATTTGGCTAAGATGATTCGAATTTCCTTGTGACCACTCCAGGCATCGCTGAAATCCGCAAAACCGCCCTTAACGCCGTTCACCGGCGCTCGAACGCCCGCATGGTCAATTTTGGCGGCTGGGACATGCCTCTGGAGTATTCGGGCATTCTCGCCGAGCACCAGGCGGTGCGCACCCGCGCCGGACTTTTCGACGTCAGCCACATGGGCGAAATCGAAATCACCGGCCCCGGCGCGCATTCCCTGGTGCAATGGGTCAGCTGCAACAACGCCGCCAAGCTCATCGACGGCCAGATTCAATATTCCGGGCTGATGACTTCGCGCGGAACATTCGTTGACGATCTGCTGGTGCACCAAATCTCAGGCACTCACTACATGCTCTGCGTCAACGCCGGAAATCAAGACGCGGACTTCGAACATATCGTTGCCAACAATAAATTCGACGCGAAAGTCAGCAACGCCGGCCCGCGCTATTCGCAACTCGCGGTGCAGGGCCCGCGGGCGGCGGAGATTCTGCAAAAACTCACCCGTACTCCGCTGGCGCCGATTCGCTATTATTATTTCGTCTTTGGCCAGGTCAGCGGTGTCGATTGCCTAATCGCGCGCACCGGTTACACCGGTGAAGATGGATTCGAGATTTACTTCGCGCCGGAATATTCGGAAAAATTATGGGACGACCTAATGTCCGCCGGCGTCCCATTGGGAATGATTCCGGCCGGCCTGGGCGCGCGCAATACCCTCCGCCTCGAAGCCGGCATGTGCCTCTACGGCCATGAAATCGACGACACCACGACTCCTTGGGAAGCAGGTCTGGCTTGGATCTGCAAAATGGAGAAGGCGCCGTTTCTGGGCAGCGAGGTTTTGGCCGCACAAAAACAAAATGGCTTGCCGCGCAAACTGGTTGGATTCGAGATGCTCGATAAACGCATCGGACGGGACGGTTATCCTGTCGACGTAAATGGCCAGGAAGTCGGCCGCGTAACCAGCGGCTGCCCTTCGCCGTCGTTGAAGAAGAACATCGGTATGGCTTACGTTCCGCCCGCTGCTACTGCGATAGGGACCGATCTGCAAATTGATATTCGGGGGCAGAAAGCCGCCGCACGCATCATCGCAATGCCATTTTATAAGCGACCTCAGTAATCGAATCGCATCGAATCAGGAGAGTTATGTATCCAGCGGACTACCGTTACACGAAGCAGCATGAGTGGGTCAAGGTCGACGGACCGACCGGCACCGTGGGAATCACTCATTACGCACAGCAGGAACTGGGCGATGTCGTTTTCGTCGACATGCCCAAGCCCGGAACCAAAGTGAAGCTCGGTGCGTCTTTTGGCACCGTTGAATCCGTAAAAGCCGTCAGCGAAATATTTAGCCCGGTCTCCGGCGAAGTTCTGGAGACCAACTCCTTGCTTTCCGACGCTCCCGAGAAAATCAATGCTGATCCGCACGTGACCGCGTGGCTCATCAAAATAAAGCTCGACGATCCGAAAGAAGCCGCCGGCCTGATGGACGCCGCCGCCTATCAAGCCTACGTGGAACAAGCGGCTAAGGATCACTAACGGAATGCGCTATCTTCCCAAGAGTCCCTCGGAGCGCCAGGAAATGTTGGTCGCAATTGGCGTCGGCTCGGTCGACGAACTTTTTAAATCGATCCCCGAAAAATTTCGTTTGCGCCAGCCTCTGGCGCTTCCCGGTCCTCTGTCCGAGCCCGAAATCATTGAGTATTTCAAAGCGCGCGCCAACGAAAATGCCCGCGGCTACACTTCATTCCTCGGCGCGGGGGTGTATTCGCATCTTCGTTCTGTGGTGGCCGACGCCATCATCCAGCGCGGCGAATTTTTAACCTCCTACACTCCGTATCAAGCCGAATTCGCCCAGGGTACGCTCACCGCGATTTTCGAATTTCAAACCCTGATGTGCCAACTCACTGGCCAGGAAGTCGCTAACGCTTCGATGTATGACGGTTCCACGGCCCTCACCGAAGCTGTGCTGATGGCTGAACGCCTTACCGACCGCGACTATGTGCTGGTCGCGCGTTCGGTGCATCCCGAATATCGCCAGGTGCTGCATACCTACGCCAAAAATCTTGGCTTGCAAGTGGAAGAAATCGGTTTCACGGGATCAGGGCAAATCGATCGCGCGGCGCTGACGCCCGAAAAACTTGGGAAGGCCGCCGCCATCGTGGTCCAATCGCCCAATTTTTTCGGCGTACTGGAAGATCTTCCTTCACTCGCCGAAGCGGCCCACTCCAATGGTGCGCTATTGGTCGACACCATCACCGAAGCCGTTTCCCTCGGCATTGTTCGCCCGCCTGCCGAGGCCGACATCGTCGCCATGGAAGGCCAAGCCCTTGGCATTCCTCCCAGCTACGGCGGGCCCTACGTCGGCGTGATCGCCACCCGCGAAAAATTCGTGCGCCAGATGCCTGGGCGCCTCGCCGGGGAAACCAAGGACGCCGAAGGCAACCGCGGATTCGTCCTGACTCTGGCCACCCGCGAACAACACATTCGGCGCGAGAAGGCCACTTCCAACATTTGTACCAACGAAGCGCTTTACGCTTTGGCCGCCACCATTCATCTTTGCCTGATCGGCAAAGAAGGCATTCGCGAACAAGCCTTGCAGAACCTGGCCAAGGCCCGCTTCGCCCAAACCGAACTCGAGAAAATTCCCGGCGTCCACCGCGCCTTTTCCGGCCGCACCTTCAACGAATTCACTTTGGAATTTCCGCGCTCGGTAAAGCTGATCAACCACGAGCTGCTCAAAGAAAAAATCGTCGGACCTTATTCGCTCGGCATGCACTACCCTGAGCTCACCAAAAATGCGGTAATCTGCGTCACTGAAACCACCAGTCGCGTGGAAATCGAGCGCTTCGCCGCCGCCGTGCGAAAAATTCTGGAAACGCCTCTATGACCACTGTAATAAATCCGAATCCAAAAGCGACCGAGCCGGAAGCTGCCGCCCATCACGTCGGTAAAGTGCGCTCGCACCCGAGCCAGAACGAAGGACTCATCTTTGAACATTCCTTGCCTGGCAAGCGCGGAATGGAATTGCCGCCGCTCGACGTCCCGGCGGTCGATCCCGTCGCCGGGCTCGGCGCCGAAAATACTCGCGCCTCCGTCGAAGGCTTTCCCGAAGTCAGCGAGATCGAAGTGATCCGCCACTTCACCCGCCTCTCTACCTGGAATTACGCCATCGATCTCGGCATGTATCCCTTGGGTTCCTGCACCATGAAGTACAACCCGCGCGTGAACGAATTCGTGGCTCGCCTGGAAGGTCTGGCCACCGAACATCCCTCGCAACCGGCTGAGCTGTCCCAAGGCTGCCTGCGCATTCTTTACGATCTGCAGCAATGTCTTCTCGCCATCACCGGTATGGACGCGGTCACCTTGCAACCGGCCGCCGGCGCGCAAGGCGAATTGACTGGCTTGCTGATGATCCGCGCTTACCTTGAAAGCCAGGGCAACCCCCGCCGCAAAGTTCTGATTCCAGATTCTGCTCACGGTACCAACCCGGCGTCCGTCGTCATCGCCGGCTACGAAGTGCAAAACATCAAATCCAACGACCGCGGCCAGATCGATACCGACCATTTGCGCGAATTTGTCACTGACGACGTTGCCGCGCTGATGATCACCAATCCCAGCACCATCGGCATCTTCGAAGAGCGCATCGCCGAAATCGCGTCCATCCTCCACGATCGCGGCGCACTGCTCTACATGGACGGCGCCAACATGAACGCGCTGGCCGGCGTTACCCGCCCTGGCGATTTTGGCGTGGATGTGATGCACCTGAACCTACACAAAACGTTTTCCACGCCGCACGGCGGCGGTGGTCCCGGCGCCGGCCCGGTGATGATCAAGAAAATTCTCGAACCGTTCCTGCCCACGCCGGTGGTGGTCCGAAAAGAAGACGGCCGCTACGCGCTCGATGGCAACCGCCCGCAATCTGTCGGTCGCGTTCGCGCCTTCGCCGGAAATTTTGGCGTGTTGCTCCGCGCGCTGGCCTACACCCTGGCCTACGGCCCCGGAATTCGCCAGGCTACCGAAGACGCGGTTCTCAACGCCAATTACATCCGCAAAAATCTCGAGAAGTATTTTGATTTACCTTACGATTTGCCGTCCATGCACGAAGTGGTTTTCAGCGATGCGCGCCAGAAAGCCAAAGGCGTGAACACCATGGACATCGCCAAGCGCCTGATCGATTACGGATTTCATCCCTACACCACCGCGTTCCCGCTGATCGTCCCCGGTGCCATGATGATCGAACCTACGGAGTCGGAATCCCGCGAGGAATGTGATCTGTTCATCGATGCCATGCGTTCCATCGCCGCAGAAGTCGACGCGAATCCGGAAATCGTGAAAACTGCGCCGCACTCCACCCGGGTTGGCCGGCTGGACGAAACCGCTGCGGCGCGCAAGCCGGTCCTGCGCTGGAAACCGGCGTAGCCTGTGTCCGGGATTCGGGTCTTTAGGTTGACGTTGCGGAACGGAGCGCCCACGGAGGACTTCGATGACGCCTGAACAGGCTGGTTTCCTCGCCAGCATTTTTTTGCCGTCCGTTCAGAAAGAATATCTGACCACACGCCGCGTGGTCCGCGCGATTCCCGTCGAGAAGGATGGCTTCCGGCCGCATCCCGTAGCGCGCACCGCCCTCGAGCTGGCCTGGCATCTCACTTCTTCGGACGTCTGGTTTCTCGACGGATTCCTTAATGCCAAATTTGAAATGGAAGACGATTCCATGCCCGGCGACCTCACCGACAGCTTGGACATTCTCGCGCTCTACGAAGAGCAATTCGACCAGAAGTTTCCGCTGGTCTCCAAACTCTCCCCCGAATTCTGGGCCACGCCATTGGAGTTTTTTGGAATCTTCAATTATCCGGCGGCCCTCTACCTGCAATTCATGCTCAACCACTCGATCCATCACCGCGGCCAGCTCACCGCCTACCTGCGCGAAATGGGCGCCAAAGTTCCCAACATTTACGGCGGCAGCTACGACGAACCCATGTCCCCGCCACCGCCGCACCACAAATAGATCCCCAAAAGAGAATTCAGCGCCGGAGGCGCGGCATAGGTTAGCCCGGCCCGTAAGGGCCGGGTAGCTATCCAGCCAAGTTCCGAGCGCCGGAGGTGCGGTACGCCCCAGTTGAAGCGCCGGCCAAGTTTCCGCCGACGCCGGTGCGCTCCGCATCCAAAAGAAAAACGCCGTGGCGACTGCCACGGCGTTTTGTACTCGATCTAAATCTGTTTTACTTTTTGTCGTTCTTCGCTTTCTCGATCGGCAATCCTCGTGCCGCCACCGGATTCAATCGCTGCATCGCGGTGACGTCCACCGTGTTCGCCGCCGCTGCCGGATAGAGCGCTGAACGTCCGTCCGTGCTGGCTGCCGCCGCGTCCGCCATCCGTTCCGTGGCTGGAGCCGCCATCGGGATCAACGCGCCTTCGGCTTCCTTCAGGAATTTCAAGCCGGCGTCCGATCCCTGCCAGTCGATCGAGATCACGTCGCCCAGCGAAACCTGCTCGGTCGAAAGCAGACTGGCCAGCGGATACACCACGTGGCGTTCGATCGCCCGCTTCAAGTGCCGCGCTCCGTACTTCAGGTCCGTGCCTTCTTTCAGCAGGAATTCCCGAGCCGGCTGCGTCACCCGGAACAGGAACCGGCCCTTGGCCGTTTCCAGCACCCGCTGTTGCACCATGCCCAACTCGATGTCCAAAATCTGGTCGAGCTGCGCCGATCGCAGCGGATGAAAGACCACCGTCTTGTCGATCCGGTTCATGAACTCCGGGGCGAATTTCCGCTTGGCTGCTTCCGACGCCGTGTTCTTCACCTTCTCGTCCAGGCCCGCTTTGCTTTCCGCCCGCACCTGCGGCGCAAAGCCCAGTCCGCCATTCATTAGCTCGGTGATTTCCACGCCGCCCAGGTTCGAGGTCATGAAAATCATGGTCTGCGACAAGTCCACCCGACGGTTGTCGCCCAGGGTCAGAGTGGCTTTATCCAGAATGCCCAGCAGCAACTGCCACAAGGCATCACTGGCTTTTTCGATTTCGTCAAAAAGCAAAAACGAAATTTTCAATTTCTCGGTGTGATACTGCGCCAGCGCTTCCTGGGTAATCAGCGGATGCGTCTCGCGGTGCCCCAAATATCCCGGAGGCGAGCCAATCAATTTCGCGATTTCGTGCGAGTGCTGAAATTCGGCGCAATCCACCTTGATCACTGCTCGCGGATCGCCGAACAGCACTTCGGCCGTCGCTTCCACTACGCGCGTCTTACCCGCGCCGGTCGGACCCAGAAATAGCAGGTTCCCCACCGGACGCCCGGGCGAGTTCAGTCCCGCGCGGAATACCTGATACAGGTCCACCACCGCCTGTACCGCTTCATCCTGCCCCACGATCTTGCGCCGCAGCCCCGCCTCAAAATCCCGGCTCTCTACGCTGCGCTGGCTTGGGTCGAGTTGTAGTGCTTGCGCGCCCACGGTGTAATTCCCCCTACCGGAACTTTCTGCCGCTTTCTTGATTCCGCGATCCCGACCGCTCGAATTGATCCAGCTTCACGTCGAGTGTCGATCGCAGCAATCTCAATTGCGTGACCAGTTCCCGGCTCGAATTGGCTCGATCTGCCAACAACAACATCGGCGGCGACAGGTCGGCCAGGTCCAGGTTAAGGTTGCGTAACGAATGCATCAGGTTCTGCACGTACGGCGAGCGTATGTCGAATAACTCGATCCGGCCGTTCACCTGCTCGCGCAGGCCCGGCCAATCCAGATCGAGCAACGGATGATTTCGCGATACTTTGCGAACCACATCGTCCGTGATACGCGGCCGTTCCCCCAAACGCGCTAAATGCAACTGCTGCACTTTCCCAGCCCGGCGCACGTTATGCACCAGGAAGTAAGTGTTGCCTTTGCGCCGAACGAAAGCCACAACCGTTGCCTCCTTTTCGGGCTTAGGCACTGCCACTATGTAGAACACCTTTCCGCTTCAATTGTTGCGTAGTGTAGGCAGGGTCCACTACACGGTCAATGGTACCGGAGTCCACTTTCGTAAAATTGTATCGAATGCGTCATTACTCAGGTCGCGTCCCAAAACCGCCCCCCCAGCGCGCTCGCTCTGTGTTCCATTTCTCTGTGCCAGGTGATCGCATTCTCCGGCTCGGTCCAGATTCAGATTCAAAAACCCAACGTGGAAAATAAGTTAAGATAGCCCTCGTGTCTTGGGATCGCGTCTATCGCCTGGTGAAACAGATACCGCGAGGCCGTGTAACGACTTACGGCGCTATCGCGAAGGCTCTTCGCGAACCCGGCGGCGCGCGAGTGGTGGGCTACGCCATGGCCTCGACGCCTTCTGGGCGCGGAATTCCCTGGCATCGGGTGGTTGGCGCCGGCGGCAGGATCCGCCTGCCTGAGCCCTATGCCAGCAAGCAACGGCGCCTGCTGGAGACCGAAGGCGTGGTGATAGGACTCCGTTCGCTGGATATGAAAATCTACGGCTGGTTGCCTAAAGCAAAATCGGCGGGTTCGCGAAAATCCAGACCAAAAAAACGAACAATACGAAAATAGTGTTGACGTTCAACTGAGCAGCGCGGCTGGCCGCAGATCTTTGGTCTGTGCGCCAGGTGCGTGACTCGCGAGTGTGGTACAAACGATAGCTTCAATCCCTAGAGGAATTGCTTCTTGGCCGAGCCAATCATTCAGGTCGAAGGTCTTTATAAAAGTTACGGCGCGGTGCAGGCCGTCCGCGGCCTGAGCTTCGCCGTCGAAGAGGGCGAAGTTTTTGGTCTGCTCGGCCCCAACGGCGCCGGAAAAACTTCCACGGTCGAGATTCTCGAGGGCATGCGCACTCCCGACGGCGGCACGGCGCGCGTC
>Ga0307474_10000715_pt1 | contig 23859 bp, 24 predicted proteins | sample atmos_gasesECM1C_2_FD_203312 | JGI IMG/M metagenome (GOLD analysis project Ga0307474, IMG submission 203312) | Hardwood forest soil microbial communities from Morgan-Monroe State Forest, Indiana, United States - atmos_gasesECM1C_05 | ecosystem: Environmental > Terrestrial > Soil > Temperate... | reverse complement strand
TGGGTGCTCAGCGGTCTTCTTTGCGTTTTTATATTTCTGGGAGATTTTGCATGTCAACCTATTTCCCCAAAGCGGGGGAAATTGTGCGCAAGTGGTACGTCGTGGATGCTTCCGGGCAGACGCTCGGCCGCCTTGCGTCACAAGTCGCCCGCATTTTAATGGGTAAGGAAAATCCGCAGTACACGACGTTTCTCGATACCGGGGATCACGTGATCGTGATCAACGCCGAGAAGGTGAAAACTACAGGCATGAAGTCGGAGCAGAAGGTGTATCAGCATTACACCGGCTATCCGGGTGGATTGCGTACCGAAGAGTTCCGCAAGCGGTTCGCGCGCAAACCGGAATCGGTCATCGAGGATGCGGTTCTGCGCATGCTACCCAAGTCAAAACTGGGACGGCAAATGATCAGCAAGCTGAACGTGTATCGCGGCGAGAAGCACCCGCACGAAGCACAGAAGCCGCAAGCGAAGGCGCTCGAAGTTAGAGCGTAGAGATTTGTTGGTGCACGCAGATCCTTCACCGGCTGACGCCGGTTCGGGATGACGTCAAGTTCAAGAATTTTGGAAAGGGTTGAAGCACCCTGGTCAACTGAATGTTGACGGCTGAGTGCTGAACACTAATCAATGGCAGAGCTAGTGCAATATTACGGCACGGGACGTCGCAAGTCGGCGATCGCGCGGGTTTATCTACGTCCGGGCAGCGGCGAATTCAAGATTAACGGGCGCGCTTTTGAGGAATACTTCGTGACTCCGGCGCAACGCTCAGCCGCAAAACAGCCATTGCTGTCGACCGAGACTGCGAGCGCGTTCAATGTCGTCGCCAGGGTTTCCGGCGGCGGCGTCAATGGCCAGGCTGACGCGGTAAAGCTGGGCATCGCTCGCGCTCTCATGCTGTTCAACATTGAGTTGCGCAAGAAGCTCAAGGCTGAAGGCATGGTCACGCGCGATTCACGCGGGAAGGAACGGAAAAAGTACGGTCAGAAGGGCGCAAGAAAGCGGTTCCAATACTCGAAGCGGTAAATTCTGTCGTTGGTCCTTCGTCGTCGGTCGTTCGCGACGGCGGTTGGCTGACGACCAACGACCAAGGACGAACGACAGTTTTTTGGGGGTTCAATTCTTCCTGTGCCTCGCGGCGCGGGGACGGGAATGGCAATCCGGGGCAGCCTCAGGGTGAGCGCCGGATGCAGACCAAATGAGGAGGTTGATTGGCTAACATCACCATGAAGGAGTTGCTCGAAGCGGGCGTGCACTTCGGGCATCAGACCAAGCGCTGGAATCCCAAGATGAAGGAATACATCTTCGGAGAGCGCAACGGGATTTACATCATCGATTTGCAGAAGACGCTGAAGATGTTCAAAGAGGCGTCGAGGTTTGTGCAGGAGTTGGCGAGCGAGGGGAAGATTATTCTCTTCGTCGGAACCAAGCGCCAGGCCCAGGATGCGATTGCCGAGGAGGCCACGCGCTGTGGCGGGTTCTATGTGAACCAGCGCTGGTTGGGCGGCCTGCTCACTAATTGGGTTACGGTGCAAAAGTCGGTAAAGCGGCTGAAGGAACTCGACGAGATGGCCACGGATGGCCGTTACGAGTTGCTGCCCAAGAAAGAAGTCATCAAGCTCGAGCGCGAGCGCAAGCACCTCCAGGCGAACCTGGCCGGCATTAAGAATATGAGCCGCTTGCCGGATGCGATTTTCATCATCGACTCGAATAAAGAGCAGATCGCGGTGCGCGAGGCGCGCAAGCTCGGCATTCCCGTGGTCGCGGTCGTCGACACGAACTGCGATCCGAGCGAAGTGGATTACGTGATCCCGGGCAACGACGATGCGTTGCGGGCGATCCGGCTGTTTGCTTCAAAGATTGCGGATTCCATAGCCGAAGGCGCGCAGCTCATGACCGACAAGCAAGTTGCCGACCTGGCTGCGGCTGCCGGAGCGGCGCAGCAGGCCGAAATGGCTGCTGCGGCAAGCGCGGCTCAGGGCGGAATTGATATTGACGCAGCCGAAGATGGCGGAACCGAAGACATCAGTATGGAAGATGTGCTGGGAGCGGGCACGCGCAAGCAGCCTGCGGCTGCGAAGGAAAGCGCTGCTGAGGACATTCCGCAAGTCGAGACGCAGACGTATTAGAGCAGTCGTTGGCTGTTGGTGGTTGGCGCTAGATTTCCGCTTTCGTCGCACGAATACATTCGGACCATCAGTAAGGGAATTGTCAGCAAGAGAATTGTAAGGAATCGTGGAAGGGCACGGCTTCAGCCGTGCCGTAAAGAGCTTAGAAGATTCCGGGCTTTAGCCCCTGAGGGATTCAGACCCGCGCGGGTCGTCCGGCGCGGGTCAATTTTTATGAAGTGCAAAGGAATGATCGTAAGATATGGCAACTACCGTTAGCTCTGACCCAGACGATAATAAGAAACCCAACATTTCTGCCGCCAAGGTAAAGGAACTACGCGAGCGTACCGGCGCGCCGATGATGGATTGCAAGCAGGCTCTGACCGAAGCCAGCGGTGATATGGAGCAGGCTATCATTTGTCTCCGGAAGCGCGGGCTCTCGGTGGCCGCAAAGAAGGCAGCGCGCGTCACCAGTGAAGGCTCGGTGGCGAGCTACATCCATGCCGGAGGCAAGATCGGCGTGCTGGTGGAAATTAACTGCGAGAGCGATTTTGTAGCCCGCACCGAGGACTTCAAAGAACTGGTGCACGACATCGCCATGCACATCGCTGCCAGCGATCCCAAGTACGTCCGCAAGGAAGACGTTACGCCCGAAGCCTACGCGCGCGAGAAAGACATCTACCGCGCCCAGGCTATTGCCAGTGGCAAGCCTGCGAACATCGCGGAGAAAATGGTCGAAGGCAAGATGGCCAAGTTTTACGAGGAAGTCTGCCTCCTGGAGCAGCCTTTTATCAAGGATCAGACGGTCAGCATCGCGCAACTCATTGCCGCTAAGATCGGCAAGCTGGGCGAGAATATTGCGGTGCGCCGCTTCGCTCGCTTCAAGGTGGGCGAGGCTGGCGAGACCATCGCCATCACTAAGCCGGAACAGAAAGCTGAATAATTCAGGGGCGCTATTGGCTCCCTTTTCTTATGCCCTTGTGCGGGCGCGACGCCCTAAGAGAGTGGCGATGGCAGGAGAGAAAGCGCGGATGCAGCTAAGTGCGGATGACTCGATCACCGTTCTAACTGATATGTTCGAGCATAGGAACGCGAAGCCGCATTTCATCAATCCCTGTTGCTTCGGCGAGGACTTCGCTGAGTGGTTGAAACAAGAGCTCTCGCGTTCTAGAGACCCGGGGTTTAACCTTTCAGAGATGACACAGGAGGACTATGGCTGGGGTTTTTGGGCGTCCCATGGCGCAGATCGCTTCTGGATTGCCGTTTCCTACGTTGGGGATGGGCCTCAGGAGGCGCCTGCCCAATGGGTCATCTCGGTCAGTTACCATCCCGGACTTAATTTAGTCAAGCGCCTACTCCACAAGCCCGACCGGCAAGCATTCGGACTGTTACGAGATCGCGTCCGGCAAATCCTAACATCCAACGACGCGATCAAAACACAATGACGACTCCCGTCTTTAAACGCATCTTACTCAAGCTTTCTGGCGAGGCCCTGGCTGCGACCCAGGGCTTCGGAGTCGATCCTTTTCGCATTCACGAAATTGCTGCTGAGCTGGCGGACGTGAGATCTCTCGGCATCGAGATCGCGATCGTGGTAGGCGGCGGGAATTTTTTCCGGGGCGTGGCAGAACAGGCCAAAGAGATGGACCGGGTTTCCGCGGATCATATGGGCATGCTGGCAACCGTGATCAATGCCCTGGCCTTGCAGGATGCTCTCGAAAAACAGGGCGTGTATACACGAGTGCAGTCGGCGATAGAGATGAACCAGGTGGCCGAGCCGTTTATTCGCCGGCGCGCGATCCGCCATTTGGAAAAGGGTCGAGTGGTGATTTTTGCCGGAGGTACGGGCAATCCATATTTCTCCACCGATACTGCCGCGTCGCTGCGCGCTATGGAAATCAAAGCAGACGTCATCATGAAAGCTACGAAGGTGGATGGCATCTACGACGCCGATCCAGTGCTGGTAAAAGATGCGAAGAAATTCACCGAGATCACCTACATGGATGTGCTGAAAAAGGGCTTGAAGGTGATGGACTCGACTGCCATCTCGCTTTGCAAGGACAACAACCTGCCGATCATCGTTTTTAATCTCAATCATCGCGGCAACATCCGGAAGGTTGTGACTGGTGAGAAGATTGGGTCGCTGGTTAGCGCCTGAAGCCTGGCTACGGGTCTGCACAGATTTTCAAGGATCGCTGCTCTTGGGCTAACCATTTATAATTCACAGTTTTGGTAACTCATCCTCAGGGGAGCTGACCATGGCTCAAGCTGGTATGGCCGCAATTCCTGGCCTTAAAGACACTTACATTCAACTCAAAACCCGCATGGACAAAGCGGTAGAGGATTTTCGTAAGGCAATGGCTTCCACGCGTACCGGGCGGGCGTCGGTGCACATGCTGGATTCCGTTAGCGTGGACTACTACGGCTCGCATATGCCGTTGAATCAGCTTGCTCAAGTGCACGCGCCGGAGCCGCAGCTCATCACGGTGCAGCCATTCGACCCGACTTCACTGCCCGCAATTGAGAAAGCGATTCGCGCTGCGGATATCGGCTTGAATCCGATGAACGACGGCAAGATCATCCGCGTGCCGGTACCTCCGCTCACCGAAGAGCGCCGCAAGGATATGGTGAAGCACCTCCATAAGGTGCTCGAGGAGCATCGCACCGCGGTGCGCAACATCCGCCGAGACGGCAACGATGCCATCAAGAAGGCGATGAAAGACAAGAAGATTACCGAGGACGACGAGAAGCGGGCGATGGATGAAATTCAAAAGCTCACTGATGATGAAATTAAGAAGATGGAAGAGATGAGCAAAGGGAAAGAAAAAGAAGTGATGGAAATTAAGTAACTGAGCGTTCTTCCGCCTCTGCCCGTCTTCGTCCTGTCACGAGGATTATTGAATAGCCATTCGTAGACGCTGCCGCGGGCAAACCACTGCGGCGCGTAGTTGCTGCAGGGCGATGATTCGGGCGCGCACAGCCTGACCTCGGGCCAGGGAGGCCTGGTGTTGCGCGATCACCGTCTGCACGGAAGCCACCCGGGTTTGAGCACAAGCTAGCGTGGTCTGCACCCGGGCAAATTGAGTTTCGCCTTGGCCGAGCATCGCTTCCGCTGTCGCCATAAGACTAGTGGCATGAGCGGATACCTGCTCGATGGCCGCCAGGGACCGGCTGGCGAGGCTACGGACATCACTCTCGTGCCGGACGGCGAAGTGATTGCCGACGAAGAGGGCCAGTACTCCCACCGCTATCCAGTATTCTGCTTTTTCCGAAATCATGGCGGTTACTCCGTTTCTTTTTTTCTAACCCACTTACGGATTTAGACGAGGCAACGCAAAATTCGTTATCCAACGTCCGAACGATGTACTGTTAAGTACGAACGCCAGCTCAAAAGGTTCCCAATAAAAACACCCACAGGCGCTCGGCCAAATTCATGTTTTTATCCCCGTTGGACCGCCTACACAGGCTAGTGCTGGGTTTAGGGTCGGGGCCGCTATCTAATTGAAGCCGTATCGAGGGCTATGCATCTATAAACCATCTGTCACCACAGCGGAGAACTAAAATTCGATGGGGGAGCACTTATGGAAAAGGTAAACATTTCCCAGAAGTTCGCACACATCAAGGAAGCCTGGAAACCTCACATTGCGGCTGAACTCAATGGCCAAATGGTGAAGCTCGGCAAATTCAAGGGTGAGTTTGTCTGGCACCATCACGAAAATGAAGACGAGATGTTCCTGGTCAGTAAGGGCCGCTTCCGGATGGAGTTCCGCGACCGGCAGGTCTGGTTGGAGGAAGGCGAGTTCATTGTGGTTCCGAGGGGAGTCGAACATCGTCCCGTAGCGGACGAAGAATGCTGGGTCGTGCTCTTTGAGCCGGCGTCTACCCTGAACACTGGGAACGTGGTGAACGAGCGTACGCTGCACGAACTTCAGCGGGTTTAAGCGCCTACAACCAAAGCCGCCCGCAACAGATCCTTCGTGCAAATTCTAAGGAAGCTTTAATTCAGGCCATGCGCACATGGCTCCGGAACGCACTTACGGGCAGCCACCGGGAACTGCGACTTTCGGCCGGATGCCAGCATCTAGATGGCACGATGAAAGTAACTGTCTATACCAGCTTCTGGTGCCCGGACTGCCGCGAAGCCAAACGCTTCCTGCAGCAGAATAAAATCTCTTTCCAGGAAATCGATATCGAAAACACGCCCGGAGCCGCCGACGAAGTGGTCAAGCAGACCGGCAAGCGTGCCATCCCGCAATTCGTGATTGACGGCGAATGGGTCCAGCCCTACCGCCCCGGCAAGGGCTTCCTCTACGAAGAAATGGCTGAGCGCCTGGGCGTTAAAGACGCCTAAGAATACCTGCATCTCGACAACGAGCAGTTACTTCGGTTTCGAAGGTTGCAGTACCTTCTAGCCATTGGTGAGGCGCGCCGAGCGCTATACCATTGTCGGTATCGATGCCCCCGGAGACGACACCTCGCGCGTGGTTCGCCTTGGGCAACGACCGTCGTCGCATCCCGCGTTATTCCTGCAGCGGTTTTGCACAAATCACATCTCTTCCCTTGAGCGGGTCGCTGCTTCGAGGCCGGGTCCGCGACCTGGGTCTCGGCGGATGCTGCATCGAATGCATCGAAACCGTTCCCTTGCTCGATCTGGGAGACCGCACTGAGCTTTTAGTGGAAGTAAATTCGTGGTTCTTCCGCGCCATGGCCCAGGTACGAGCAATTCGTGGCCGCTCCGGAATCTCGATGGAGTTCATGCGCATGAGCGCTGGTGGATCCAGCATGCTCGCAGACCTGATCGCCGACCTCGACAGATCGCGAACTGCGGGAACCCGCCAGGAACATCTGGTTGAACATTCGCGCCAGCTTCTGCCGAGTAGTTCGAATCTCAGTCCGAGCTTGTTATCGTCGCGAGCCCAAGGCACTGCAATCGTCGGCGCGATCCCACTCGCGCATTCCGCTGAGGAAGCGTCTCCGGCGGCAAATCGAAATCGTTGGCTCCGAGATTTGCATCCAGCCGAACCCTCCGTCGATATCTTCATCTAATAACATCGAGTTGTATTGGCTGCGCTGTCCGTGCTCGGTCCGCCGCCCTACATTGGGCACTCGGAGCTGCGAACGATGTCACGTCAACGGCGGCGGACAGGAGTGTCCGCCCTACATGTGGACTGCTTACCAGATCTGCACGCGATCTGCTGGAGCTAGATAAAGTTTGTCTGCCGGTTGAACGTTGAATGCCGGGTACCAGGCGTCGACGTTGCGGACCATGTATGCGCGGTACTCGTCGGGCGAGTGCGGGTCGGTCATCACTCGCTGGCGGAGCGCAGCTTCGCGCGTCTTCGAGGACCAGTTCTGCCCGAAGGCGATGAAGAATTGCTGATCGCCGGAGAATCCGTCCTGTACTGGCGCGGTCTTCCCGGCGAGCGCGGCATGGTAGGCGTCGTAGGAGGCGGAGATACCTCCGTTGTCGGCGATGTTTTCTCCGAGTGTCTGTTTGCCATTTACCGAAAGGTCGGGAAAAGGCTTATAGCTGTCGTACTGCGCGGCGAGCCTCGCCGTCGCCGCTTTGAAATGGGCGAAGTCTTCCGGTGTCCACCAATCGCGCACGCGGCCCTTCGAGTCAAAGGCGCTGCCTTCGCTGTCGAAGGTATGGCTGATTTCGTGTCCAATCACGGAGCCGATGGCGCCATAGTTCACCGCCACTGGGGCCAGCGGATCGAAGAACGGCGGTTGCAGAATTGCGGCTGGAAAACTGAGCGCGTTCTGCAGCGGCAGGTTGACGGCATTGACCGTCTGCGGATGCATGGACCACTCTTTGCGGTCGACGGGTTGGCCGAGCCGCGCCACATCGCGGTGATAGTCAAACAGCCGGCCGCGCGAGAGATTGCCGAACAAGTCATCCGCCTTGACCTCATAGGCGGAATAGTCTCGCCAGTTTTCGGGGTAACCGATTCCCACGTAGAGAGTGGTCAGCTTGGCTTGAGCTTCGGCCTTGGTCGCGGGGTTCATCCAGGTAAGGGCGTCAATGCGCTTGCGGAAAGCGGCAATGATGTTCGCAACCATGGCATCCGCCTGGGCCTTGGCTTCGGGCGGGAAGTAACGTTGCGCGTAGATTTGCCCGACGGCGTCGCCCAGCCACGCATTGAGCATGGCGACGGCGCGTTGCCAGCGCGGCCGCTGTTGCGGCGTGCCAGAGAGTGTTTTGCCAAAGAAGTCGAAGAGTTCATCATCGAGCGCCTTGGGCAATGCTCCCGCATACGCATCGATCAGGTGAAACGCGAGCCAGTCTTTCCATGTGTCGAGCGAAGTAGAGGCGACGAGAGCGGATTCTCCGACGAAGGCGGTTGGTTGCCAGACGATAAAGCTGGCTTGATTGCTGAGTCCGGCGCCGCGAAAATATTCTGCCCAGTCCAGGCCGGGAGCTTTGGCGGAAAAGTCCTCCTGCTTCCAGGGGTTGTTGGCTTTCTGGATGTCTTCATTCTCCGCCAGGCTCAAGTGCTTTTCCGCGATCGCATGCTCCAGTTCCACAATGCGCTGCGCGCGGGTGTCGGTGTCGGTGAATCCCGCCAGCTTCAGCATGTTTGAGACGTGAGCCTGATACTTGGCGCGGACATTGCGCATGCGGTCGTTGTCGGCGAGGTAATACTCGCGGTCGGGCATTTGCAGTCCGCCCTGCATTAAATAAGGGGCGTAGTGCTCGGAGTCGTTAAAACCGGGCGCGACCCACAGTCCGAAAAGGTTCGCAGTGTGGAAGTTGGTATTGTTCAGCGCATCGACATCGGATCGGAGGCTTTCACCCAGGGCATGCGCCAGTTCGTGCTTATCGCGAATCGCCGCTATAGCTTCGAGGTGGGGGCGCAGCGGGGCAAGGCCTTTGGCTTCGATGGCGGCTTCGTCCATGTAGGAACTGTAGAAGTCGGCAATTTTTCGCGTGTTCGAACCGGCCGACGCGTTCGCCTTGACTGCTTCTTCGATCAGGCCCTTCGTGCGCTGGTTGCTCAAGTCGCCCAGAATGCTAAAGACGCTGACTCGGCTGCGGTCGGGAGGAATTTCGGTGCGCTTAATCCAGGCGCCGTTAGAATATTCGAAAAAATCATCGCCTGGCTTGACCGAAGGGTCCATGTTCGCCGCGACGATGCCGTGGGTTTCTTGTTTGGGCGCGTCCTGCGAGTGGGCGACAAGTGCAGTGAGGGCAAAAAACACCAAGGTTGCAGCGCAGACGAGGATCCTGCGCTGAAAGTTAACGGTAAGTCTCATGAGAGGCGCTCCAAAGCAGCTGCGGCGCAGCCAACTGGGATTAGACGGCAGCCGACTCAACAGGGTAGCACTCTCGAAGGGCTGGTTGTAGTTGGGCTTGCGCAAGCCCAGAGTTTGCAGAGGAGCGTCCGGTGGCGCTCCTCTGGCCCTATGACGCTTGTGGTTTCGTCATGCTTGCTTGCCGCTCACCATTTTTTGCGCCTTCAGGCGAATGAAGGCATAATTCAACTGCGGCAGCGGATTGAATCCGGCAGCCTGAGCGTAATACTCGCGCGCTTTCGTGCTGTCTCCCTTCCCTTGATACGCCTGGGCCAGGCGATAAAGGTTGCGAGGGTTCTGCTCGTTGGCTTGCTGCAGCTCCGTGACGGCGGTGTCGTAATTTTTTTCCGCAAGCGCAATTCTCCCCGCCAGTTCGTGAGCCTGCTTCAACTGCAACTCATTCCTGCTCGCCTCGGCGCCTTTACGGAATTCTTCCGCATGCGCCTTGGCTGCGCTGTAGTCTTTCTTACCGATGGCCAACCCAGCTTCATTGAAGTGGTGCTGAAGGGTCGCGTTGTCTTTGATTTCCTGCGATAGGCTCGAGCTCTGGATCAGCTGCAGAGAGTGCTCGAACTGTTGCCCGGCCTCGTCATATTTGAGCATCTCCGCCAGGATGTTGCCCTTGGCCTGAAGATCCGCCGCCATTGACGCCGCGTCGTTTTTCTTTTCGGCGACGGCATATTCTTTGTCCATCGCTTGAAGCGCCTTATCCAGCTTGCCGCTATCCGCTGCTACTACAGCCATGCCGAAGAACGCGGTCCGCAGCTCGCCGTCGTTGCGCGCCTGATCGGCCATTTTCTGCAGTTCGATTTGCGCCTCTCCCGACTTGCCCGCGTACATCAGATCGCCGGCCATCCCGAAGTGCGACGCCGCGAAGTGTGAATCAACCGAGAGAGCCTTACGGTACTGCGTGATCGAATCGTCAAATCTTCCCATCTTCAGTAGCAACTCGGCGTAGGAGTCGTACGGGTTGGGGTCGTTCGGGATTAACTCGATGTATTTCTTGAATGCCTGCTCAGCATTCGCGTAGTCGCCCTGCTGCTTGTAAGAGTAGCCAAGCACGTTGTAAGCAGGGGAGAAGTTGGAGGCCAGTTCCGTGGCCTTCTTGTAGTGCTCGACCGCCTGAAGATAGTCCTGCTGGCCAAAATAATAGTTAGCCAGGGCGAACTGTGCCCGTTCGTCATTCGGGTAGGCAGCAACCAGCTTTTTCAGGTAATCTTCTTGTTTCAGGGTGTCGCCGTTGGCTCCGGCTTGGGTCGCAAGGATCAGAGTCTTCTCTCCTTCGGAACCTTTGTCGGCCAGGCTTACCGCCTTATTCAAATGGTCGAAGAATTCCTTGGCGGTGGGAGAGGTGTTGGCCCGAGCCAGCTCCGCCGCGGGAAACTCCGGATCGAGTGCGATGGCTTTATCAAAATGCTGGAGTGAATCCTGCCCAAGAAGCTTATCGGAGAGGGCACGCCCTTGCAGAAATTCATTTCTGGCGTCTTCAGACTTGGTCGTGATGGGAATCTTTCCGCCATCCGACGAAGCGGCGGCGGAAACATTGCTACTCGTCTTATTGCACGCAGTCCATATCGCAGCGCTCGCCACAAGAACCGCAATTGATGCGAAACGCGTAAGGCCACTCGGTCGCATTGGGTTACCTCCTTCGAAAGTGTGATGGAGCGGGTGCAGAGCGAATTCGTGTCCGCTCCGTCCTACCTAGACTTCAGGCTGCGCGTTTGGATAGCAGGCGAGTTGCGTCCGCGCGCAACTGTTGAGCGCCTGGTGAACTACATAACAACGCAACACTTTATTGGCATGTTGTTATTCCAGTGCGGCTGCCGCAGGACGGCTGGCGGGAAGTCTGAAGAACAAATATGCCAGAAGGGGGCGTACTCTTACCCTGGTCGGTATTATGGTCGCTGCCATCGCCATGGAGCGACGCTGCACCTTAATGACCGACAATCGTAAGGATTTCCCGATGGCGGAACTGGACTATTATGAGTTGCCAAAAACGTAAGCAAACTCGGACCGTAGCTCATGGGACTCTGGCTCGCAGCGGCAATCGGTGAACTATATGGGCACGCGTACGGCCCTCAGCGCTCCCGCTTCGACTTGCTCCACCTGCGCTTTCACCCATTGATTTGCATCGTGCTGTCCCTGCAGGCGCAGCTTCAGATAATTGTCGGTCAGTGCTTCGGTGAACTGGCCATCAAACACGCTTAACGTGATCGCGTCTACGATCTCTCCCACAAAACCTCGCATAAAGTTCAGCTTCTTTTTCGCGGCCAGGTCACGCAGAATCCGATTGCGTTCGCGAGCGATTTGCACGGGGACTTGATCCCGCATGGCCGCTGCCGCCGTTCCCGGCCGTGAAGAATAGGTGAACACGTGCAGGTAAGTGAAAGGCAATGCTTCGATCAGCAGGCGAGTTTCTTCGAAATTGGCTTCGCTTTCGCCGGGAAATCCCACCATCACGTCGGCCCCAATCGCCGCCGCGGGCATGGCCGCGCGAATTCTTTCAAGCTTTTCGCGATAGTGCCAGGGACGGTATTTGCGATGCATGGCGCGAAGCACGCGGTCGCTGCCTGATTGCAACGGTACGTGCGCATGCTTGGCGATGCGCGAGGAGTGCGCCATCAAATGAATCAGTTCATCGGACCAATCCATCGGCTCAACTGAGGAGATGCGCAGCTTCTCCAAATGAGTCTGACTCAAAATCGAATGAATAACGGTTTCAAATCGCAACGGCCTGTCAAAATCGCGCCCCCACCGGCCCAAGTTGATTCCTGAGATTACGACCTCGCGGTAACCCGCGTTGACTAGCGCGTTCACCTCGTCAATGATTTGGCTTAACGGCAAAGACCGGCTCTGCCCGCGCACGTAGGGAATCACACAGAAAGAGCAACGGTTGTCGCAACCGTCCTGCACCTTGAGGTTGGGGCGGGTGCGGTCGTTGTTGGTTCCCGGACCGGTGGCATCGAAAACCGGCGCGGCCAAGAGTTCGGTGTGAGCGAAAACATCGGAGACGAAAATCTCACTTTGCGTTTGCGGCGCCAGGCTCGAGAGAGGCACAAAGGCGGGGGACGTTGTCGCAAGAGCGTTGTGGCGGCGGGAAGCGGCTACGATTTCCGCCACCTGATGTTTGTGGGAATTGCCGATCACACGGCTAACTCCTGGAAGTGACGCAACTTCTTCGGGCGCCCGCTGCGCGTAGCATCCGGTCACGACGATTTGGCAGTCCGGATTCTCACGCCGGATACGCCGGATGGCCGCCCTCGCATCCTGATCCGCCGACGCCGTAACTGTGCAAGTGTTCAGCACCACGATCTCCGACTGCGCGGCGGCGGCGGCTCGCACCAGGCCATACTCCTCGAATTGACGCTCGATGGCAGCGCCATCCGCCTGCGTAGCCCGGCAGCCAAAAGTCTGTACGTAGAAACTCGCCAAGATTCCCTTCGCTTCCCGTCGGATACGCGTATTCACTGTCGAGCGAACTTGCATTCTATAGTAACCCGCCGCGAGCGGAATGTTCACCTCGTCGAAGGCCGGTTGTGTTCTGTACTCGGCCGCCGCACATGGTTTTCCGTGAGCTGCGCCCATGCAGCGACGAATCCTCCCGGTTCATGTTGTGAGACTATAATTCTGCGCACGGATGACGCATGAAGCTATCCGCCAAAGCTGACGATGAACGATTCCAGAGCGGTGCGCAGGATTACACCGCCTACCTCCAGACACCAGAGGGCCGGTTGCGCTCCGATTTGAGCTTCGCCAACCTGCAGGATTTTCTTCCTCTACAGGCCAAGCCTTCGTTGTGTGCGCTGGATCTTGGGGGCGGCACGGGAGCGGCCGCCGTTCGCCTGGCGCGACTTGGCATTCACGTCACGCTGCTGGATTCTTCTCCGGCGATGTTGGATATTGCGCAACGCGCCGCACGGGAGGCAGGGGTTACGGAGAAGATCGCACTGCAACGCGGCGACGCTGGCCAACTGGCAGATTTATTCCGCGTTGCGTCGTTCGATGTGATTCTGTGCCACAACGTACTGGAGTTTCTCGACGACCCGATTGCGGTGTTATGCGCCGCGGCTCGCGCCTTGCGGGATTCATCCGCGATACTGTCAATCCTGGTGCGGAACCGCGCCGGCGAAGTATTCAAAGCCGCGATCCAAGCCGGCGATTTGGCGAATGCGGAAAATAACCTCACCGCTGAGTGGGGACAAGAGTCTTTGTACGGAGGCCGGGTGCGACTATTTACGTCGGAGAGCCTGCAAGCCATGTTGAAAAAGGCGTCGCTGGCGACGATTGCCGAGCGGGGGGTACGCGTTTTTGCGGATTATTTGCCGCCGCGGATTTCTCGCAGCGCCGAGTATGAGCGGATTCTGGAGCTGGAACGCAAACTGGGGAGCCGCGCAGAGTACGCGGCGGTCGCGCGCTACACACAATGCCTGGCGCGTCGCTCAGAGCCGGCCCTAAAGGATGGTGAGTGAACAAAGTCACAGCCCAATCTTCTTTCGCCACCTGCGGCGCGGAGCCGAATGATTCGAGTATTTCGCTCGGGATCGGACTCACCAACGAGTGTAATCTTTCCTGCGCCTTCTGCTACCGCGATCCAGCTCGCACCGACCGTCTCTACCCGGAACAAGTGAAGTCAGTTATGGAACGCCTTCCCGTTCGCTCGGTGAATCTTGGCACTGGCGAGAACGGGATGCATCCAGAGTTTAAGGCAATATTGGCCTACCTGCGCACACGACCAGTAAAGCTCACCATCACTTCCAATGGCCACAGCGTCACCGTTCTTGACGATGACGAGTTGCGCGCCTTTCATGACATTGAGTTTTCTCTCGATTACCCGACGCAAGCGGAACAGGATGCACAGCGCGGAAGCGGCAATTGGGAGTTGATTCACCAGCAAGCAGAACGTTGCGTGGGGCTCGGCGTGCCGGTAACCATCATCGCAGTCATGATGAAGGCGAACTATTTGCGTTTGGCGGAGGTCGCGCGCGTAGCCAAACAATTTGACGCTCCATTGCGAGTGAACGTGTACCAGGCGGTGCGATCCGATGTCTATGCGTTGTCCTACGAAGAGTACTGGGAAGGTTTCCGGCGTCTCTTTGCGGAGACCGATGTGATCGCGATTGGCGAGCCGCTGGTGCGAGCGATGGCGGGCCTTCCGCCGCTCGGGGGAGGATGCGGCGTAAGCACCGTGAGGGTTACGCCACGCGCCACCACACAGCCTTGCGTTTATTGGACAGGATCGGGGGAGCCGCTCTCGGATTTAATCTCGATGGGGCTCGACATTCTACGTTCTGCGCCCTTCAATCAAGCCCGCGCGCTTCCCGACGCGTGCCAGCCTTGCGAGTTCCGGGACTCATGCCACGGTGGCTGTGCCGGACGCCGACGATTGCAAGGCGCACTGCTGCAGCCTGACTACTATTGTCCGATCATTCGCGGGGAACGTCCACAGCTGCAGATCCGCATGGCCACCAGCCGCGATCTGCCCAAGCTGAGCAGTTCCTGCACTACCGTCGTGATCGCCAGGGCTGATTCTTAAAAAAACGATATCAATTGCCCGAACCAGCCCGCCTGTTGTTCATTGTGCATTCATCCATTTATCCGAGCCCGTCACCTTCACCGCCACGTCCGAAATAAAGATGTGCAGCGGCTTGCCGTCAGCGGTGCCGCGGTGCTCGGTTGAAATAAGCAGCGGTCCCGCCTTCTTGTAGCCTGTCCAGGTTGCCTTGACGAGGCTTGGCTTTTTGTCCCCGCCGTGCTGGAACACAAGGTACTCGACGCGGTTGTCTTTGCCGACATAAAGATTCCAGGTGTCGCCGGGCGTGTAGCCGCCGAGTTCCGATCCATACTTTACTGACACCAGCGTCGCTGAACCGGCCCCCGCCGGTAGCTTCTTCATACCTTCATCGGTCACAGTGGCGCTCGTATCCCAGTAAGCATGTAACGGGAACAGGAGCCAATAATTATCGTTGGTGAAACCGGCATCGGTTTGTTTCTTCGTGTCGTCGTTGATCTCGGAGCGCATGTAGCTAACCTTAACCGGTTTGCCGTCTTTATCCTTCCCCTCAAAGGACACCTTGCCGGTCTTGGGCTCCCACTCCCACGCGCGAGAAGCTTTGAAGAGCCCTGTGACTTCCCCGTTCCAGGTATAGCGGATCGCCTCAATCTGCCCGTAAGAATCGAGACCATAGGTCTTGGCGATCTGTTCAAGAATGGGCGGGCGCGTCTGCGCCCAGGAGGTTGCAGCAAGGGCAAGGACCAGCACCACGAAAGCCAGAAAACGGATCATTGTTACACGGCTCGCATTTCTCATGGAAATTCGCTCCTCGGTGAATTGAACAGATGAAGTCTTGGATGACGGGCAAAAACGTCGGGATACAAGATTCGGTGTGGCCCCCTACCCTGCGCACACGCCAACCATTCCTTCCTGGGTTGGCCGCCTATTATATAGGTAGTATTCGCGATGGGCACCTAGTCCGTTGAGCATCAGGTTATCGACGGTCGTGTGAGCCGGCGAAACCCGATAATTGCAGCGGCCGTTGCCATGGATCCGTATTCCAGCACCATAACCCAGCCAGGAACCAACCACGGGCGGCCAAGCGTGCGCAAATGCCAAACGTAGTAAGTTGGAACAATGCTCACCGTCCAGACGATGATCGGCGTCGTCGAGGCCGACTGAACGAACGGCAGCATCCAGAGCAGGTACCACGGATACACGACGGGCGCGCATAAAAGCGATGCTGCCATGGGCCAGGCAAATGCATCCGAAGACAACGGTGCGGATTTGCTTCTCATCCAGATCGCGGCAAGAAAGCCGACGAGTACTGCCAGCCCGGTTACCAGCTGCGGAGCCGCCACGCGCTCGAGCGCTGCAAACAGCGGATCGTTAAAGCGGAAACTCTGCACGTAAGTGCCGAGCGAGCCGATCGGAATCCGCCCGTGGTTGAGAAATGGTACGTACAGGAGTCCGGCCACGGCTGCCGCCAGCGCCGCATCGCAAACGCGAACCCGCTTCCAGTAGAGGGGCAAAAGTACGACCGGCAGGAATTTCACTGCTATAGCTAACCCAAATGCGACGGCCGCAGTCGCCCGCCATCGGCGCAAAAGCGCAGCGGCGGACATCACCAACAATAGCGCGCCAACAATGTCAATGTGACCGCTTCCCGCCACTTCCACCGCCAGCAGTGGGTTCCAGGCATAAGCCAGAACCCAGTGCGCTCCCTGCTCACCTCGACGAAACATATCGAGCAAAACAAAAACGATCGCGAAGTCGCAAACTACAAACGCTACTTTCAGCGCAAAGACGGACTCGTGAATCGCGGTTACGGTGCGGAAGAAAAGCTGCGCTCCCGGCGGATACGGGCTCGGTAAATACGCATTGTTCAGAGTGCGGGTCTCGGGTGTGTGCAACCCGGCCAGGGCGGGATCGCTGGGAACGACAAGATAGGGGTTGTAGCCGAGCCTCTGCAAGCGGCCATCCCAAAGGTATCGATGGATGTCGTCGTCGGCGCCCGAGGGCGTCCGAAGAAATTCGATGTGCCACGCAGCAGCCAGGACGAGCCCGATGACAAGAACCCGTCGGGGAAATATTGGCGTAGCGAAAAACTCGCGGATCGCCAAGAGGTACACGATGCCTGCAATCGTCAGCGTGGCCATGAAGTATGGCCCGCCCCGATCGCCGAAGTTACACGAGCAGATGGTTAGCGCCACGCACAACGTGGCGCCGAGTGCGTACACTCTCCACGCGGGGGTGATCTTGATCATGATTACAATTCTCTCGTGCCAGTTCGGAACTGTGCCGCCACAAGCCACTCCCGGCGCCAGCCCTTACAAGGCTCTGATTCCGCACGCGTTCGTAACGCCTACAGTTTGACCGTTTCTTAACCGAAGACGTCGTTCGGCGGCGTTCGAGCCAGAGACGGAGTGTAGAGCGCTCTCGGGAGCCTGGCAGTTGCTTGAAGTGGCAGAGTCATTGGCGAAAAATCGCCATAGCGCTCATTGACCAGTGGTCAAAACGTGTAATCGTGTTATCACCAGCTACAGCGAGCGGAGCGGTGCTTCCAGCGGTCGTTCTGTCTGCCAGATCTCGTACGGGTACCCGTCCGGTCCACGGAAATACGCCCACGCCGCTTTATCGTCGCCAAAGACATCAGTCATGAACTCGACGCCCTTTAATTCCATTTCCTGTTTGGCAGCACGCACATCCTCGACCTGGAAGCCAAGGACGGGACAATTGTGGAATTGGTAGTAGCGACTTTCGGAGCCGAAGACCTCGAACAGTTGCCCCGACGGCAGCTCAAACTGTACCAACCCTTTGCCATGGTGAACGCGCCGAAGTCCGAGGATGTCGGAAAAGAAGCGCGAGGACGAGTTCAGATCGCTGGTTCGCACGCCCGCCCACGTATACCCAAGCACACGCACTGGCATCCTCCTGGTCGCACAGGTTGCTTCCAAATGGCAGCTGGTGCATCAGAATATCATCTGCATCCTAGTGATATCGGCACTACGGAGGGTAACGATGTCGGAGGCTGCTCTCAACAGACCGCAAGTGAACGGAATCCTTGAAACGTCGCTCTACGTCGAACGGCCGACACGATCGGTCGAATTCTATCGGCGCGTATTCGGCTTTGAGCCCATTGACCTCGATCAGAAGGAAGGCATCACCGACCAGACGCGACTGTGTGCGATGCGCGCCGGAGACCGCAGCATTGCTGCTGTTCAAGAAAGGGACCACTGCGGACACGGACGCCACTGGCGCAATCCATATCGCCTTCGGAATTGCCCGGTCAGAACTACAAGCTTGGGAGGCATGGCTGTCGCAACAGGGAATTCCGATTGAGTTCAGGAAGACTTGGAAATACGGCGGCGAGGCGCTTTACTTCCGCGACCCCGATGGTCACCTGCTGGAGGTGGTCACACCGGGTGTATGGAGCATCTACTGACGCAGTCCCTCGGATAACTGTTGCAGAATCGCGGTTACACTAATAGCCATTGGCGTTTAATCTCCACCATCCCCTCGAGAATGCTAAAATCGTCCAATCGGGCCGACCGACCTCGTTCGAGCGCCCGCGTCGTTCACTTCGTCCTGCGCGGATTTCCCGCGAGCCTTCAAGTTCGATGGTGTAGGCCGTTCCTTGTGTATGGGACCCAGGAGTAACCCGATGCGCCGAACTCGCTTTTCCCCTATATTCATCAACCTGGTTTTTCTGCTGTTTTGCGGGATCGGTGGGCCTGACCACGCCCGAGCGGAGCTCCATTGGCAGATGGAGAAAAGGGTAGATTTACGAGTGCGCTTGATCGCGTTGGCGGAAGCTGACCCGAGGTCCTCATTTTTTTCCACTCACGAGGTATTCGTCGCCGCGCAACAGCTTAGCCAGGATGAATCGCGCCTGGTGAAGCTGGTGTACGAATTCCTCCCTTATCAGCCGCGGCTTTCTGAATATGAATTCGACTATTCGGTGGTGCACGACCTTCGGGCAACGCGAGATCCGGGTTGCGATCAAACTCTGGCGCAAATCACCACCGACGAAAGAACTCGCGCCCAAGTCGCGTTGAGATACTCGGCCGATTATCCGGTGCTGAATACCAACAGGCATCACAGCGCCTTGCCATGCTTTTCGACAAGTGCGGCGGACTACACGAAGGCGATTCATCGCCCCGCACCTCCAGAGGAGGAATATTGATTGCGGATTGGCCCGATGCCTGAAATCAGTTCAGTCCCCAAGGCAGAAGGCCAGCCTACGCCTGCGAACATCCCACTCAAGCCCAAAGGTCTGTCATGGGACTGGACACGTCTTTTGGCTTGAGTGGGGGCAGTACCGCTTGACAGTATCTCCAGGCCTGCCCCGCAGTCCTCGACTTGTTGTGCAACCGCAAGCTCAAGATTTATTCTTACGCCAAGGGTTTTCTGTCTCTTCCGCTCACAAGGCAGTTCTCGAGGACGGATGTGAAGAGAAGGTTGATTGCAACTTTCATGTTCTTGTTGCTCTTGACGTCGGGCGCCTGGGCCGCTGAGACCGTATTGTGGACGTTCGGCAGCTGCGAAGGCGACGCGCAGTCACCAACTTCGGACGACTCCTCGAGTAAGGCGTCGCTAGCGGACGCGGATGTCACGCCTCCCCGCCTTATTTACTCATCTGATCCGGCATACCCACCAGATGCTCGCGCGGCAGGACATCAGGGCACTTCTATTTTGTCGCTGACGGTTGGCACGGATGGGCTGCCTCGCGACATTAAGATCGTGCGCAGGCTGGACGAAGAGCTCGACGATAGCGCCATCGCAGCCGTGAGCGCCTGGCGGTACGAGCCAGCACGCAAGCGTGATGTGCCAGTCGACGTGAAGATTCATGCCAGAGTCAGGTTCCGCAACTACGACGGAAGTAACGTCAAAATCGCCGAGCTGTGGGACCGGTCCGACGCCAGCGATGCCAAAGCTGATTGGGAACTCTCCAGGGATTATTTTGAGGGCACGGGAGTGCCGAAAGATGAGCAACTAGGCTTCCAGTTCCTAAAGATGGCAGCGGATTGGAACCTGCCCGAAGCTCAGTTTCTAATGGGCGAGCACTTCTACAGGGACAACGGCGGTCCGCCTGACTACGTGAACGCCTATATGTGGTATGCGCTTTCCAAGCGAAGTGGAGGCAAGCAGGGCGAAAAAATGTTGAAAGTTCTGGCTTCTGAAATGTCGGCCGAACAGTTAGGGGAAGCCGAAACGCGAGTTGACTACTGGCCGGAGGATCCTCCCAAGGAACCATAGCCGATAGAAAGTTGAAGTGTAACTGGGATCGCGCATAGCGAAGAAACTACTTTTTCTTGTCTTTCCCCATCTTCTTCTTCGCGATCTCCGCCATCAATTCAGGTTTCAAGTCGGCAAGCAGGCTGTCGACGATGTCGGCGGCTGGCCGTGCAGCCTGCGTCGGGATTTTCCGGCCTCGCCACGCACCGTTACAAAGGACGTAAAAGCTGTCCTGAGTCTACTCTCAGTCGTGAAATCCGAAACCTAATCTATCGCACGCAGCCCGCGACTGCTTTTTTTCTTGACATAATTTTTCTATGTAGCTAACATTTTAGTAAAGTATATTAGCTGTTTGATAACAGCAGTGGCTTTCAGCTCTTTGACAATTTGATCGCACCTCGAGGAGGGGGATCTCGCCTTTTCGCACCCCAGTCAGTGCAAAGACTGTCAGCGCTAAATTCCTTAGAAGGCATATTTTACACCTAAGTCCTTTAAAAGATATATTTTACGCTGGTATCTCCGAGTTCGACCCAATGGAATCATAGGTTTAGATTGGGACATGCAACATTTACGAAGGCATTCTGAGAAGACACCTCGACTAAGTCCTTTAAAAGTGATATTTTGCAGGTAAGTCCTTTAGAAGGGATATTTTAGCCGGGTATCTCCAATTCCGACCCAATGAAATCAAAGATTTAGACGAAAAACGCGTTTTTTAGATATATACCCAGAGTAGCTTCTTGGGCTTGCTCTAAACGAATGAGGCGGGCAAGGTCAAACCATCAAGACCCGCCCCAAATAACGCTTTCACTATCCGTTAAACCCCTTGACTCACTATCGCAATGGATTCTTCGAGCACATCCATGGCGATGTCCGCTTCCTCTTTGGTCACTATTAGCGGAGGGGCGATGCGGATGGTGCTGGGGCCGCAGCCGAGGAAGAGGATGCCGTGTTCGAAGGCGGTTTGGATGATGCGGTCGCGCTCGGTGGCGGCGTACTCCTTGGTCTTTTTGTCTTTGACGATTTCAACCCCGATCATCAGGCCGCGGCCGCGAACGTCTCCGACTAGTTTGTGTTTGCTGGGCCAGTTCGACATGCGCTTCAGCATGTGGTTGCCGACTTCGGTTGCCTTCTGCAGCAAGTTGTCATGCTCGATGACATCGAGCGTGGCGATTGCGGCGGCGTTGCAGACCGGGTTGCCTCCGAAGGTGGAAGCGTGGGAGCCGGGAACCCAATCCATGATTTCGGCTTTGCTGATGGTGACGCCGAGCGGCATTCCTGAGGCAATGCCTTTCGCTGAGCAGACGATATCGGGATGAACGCCGGTGTGCTCAATGGCCCACCATTTGCCGGTGCGTCCGATGCCGCTTTGCACTTCGTCGGCGACCAGCAGGATGCCGTGGCGATCGCAGATGCGGCGCAGCTCCTGCATGAAGACAGTGGGTGCGATTACGTATCCACCTTCGCCTTGCACCGGTTCGACGAAGATTGCGGCTACTTCCTCGGGGGCAAGCGTGGTCTTGAAAAGCTTGTCTTCGATGAAGCGGGCGCAGCCGAGCGCGAAGGCTTCGGCGTTCTGCGGGCCGCCTTCGCATCCGCGATAGACGTCGGGATAACGGATGTGGGTTACGCCCGGAACCATGGGGCCGAAACGGCGCTTCTGCTGCGGCTTTGAGGCGGTGAGCGAAAGCGCGCCCATGGTGCGTCCATGGAACGCGCCGAAGAATGCGATCACGTTTTGCCGCTTAGTGTGATAGCGGGCGAGCTTGAGGGCGCACTCGATGGCTTCGGTCCCCGAGTTGCCGTAGTAAATTTTGTGCGGTCCGGGCATGGGTGCGAGCTTCGAGAGGCGCTCTGCCAGTGTCACCATGTTTTCGTAATAGAAGTCGGTGCCGGACATGTGGATTAATTCGGCGGCCTGCTTCTGAATAGCGGCGACCACATCGGGATGGCAATGTCCAGTCGAAGTGACAGCGATGCCCGCGGAAAAGTCGAAGAATTCGTTGCCATCGACGTCGGTGACCACGATTCCGCGTCCCTGCCTGGCGACAAGCGGGTAGGACCGGGTATAGGAAGGCGAAATGTATTTGCTATCGCCAGCGAGAACGCGCTTCGCATTTGGACCCGGCAGAGCAGTGATGATCTTGGGGCCGATAAGAGTTTGGGTTGACATGGCATCCTCCGAAGTGGTCGTGGGTCGTTCGTCTTTTGGTCGTTGGCTTCCAGGCGGACTTCAGCCTTGAGCCGGAATCGGACGAGAGAGGATGGAGGAGTTAGTCGCTACCGAACAAGCCAGGACGCGTCTGCGACGGCAACACTGCCAAGTAGCGCCGCGGACACACTAGAAAGTGGATCCAGCACGCGGGCAGGTGCGAATTGGGATTTTGGCGGCGCATCGGGAATCATTCCAACATCATTATAGCTTGCCGCGAGTCTCGGCGTAACCCCCAATCGGGTCATGGTCGTTCGTTATGGGACCCTCTTGGCGAATATCTCGCATCTCGGCGCAGGTTTCGTGTGTCTGATACTTATCCGTCAATCGACCATCTCATGACCAACGCCCAGCGCCAAGGCCGGTTTGCCGTCATCCTCGCCTTCGGGCTGGTGTATTTCTTCTGGGGCTCGACTTATCTGGCGATTGACATTGCGGTTGAACGCATTCCCCCGGCGTTGATGTGCGGGATTCGCTTTCTGACCGCGGGCGTTTGCATGCTGGCGTTTTGCGGAATGCGTGGGCGAAACATCTGGTACAACCCGCGACAGTTGGGGCAGATGGCGATCGTTGGCGTGCTCTTGCTCATGGGCGGCAATCTCACACTCTCGTATGCGGAAAAGTATGTGGCTTCAGGTTTGGCAGCGTTGATTGTTGCCGTGACCCCGCTTTGGTTCCTGGTGCTGGATACCCTTTTGCTGGGGGATCATCATGTTTCGGCGCGCGGGAAAGCCGGGCTGGGCCTGGGGGTTGCCGGACTGTTCGTATTGTTGTGGCCCGACTTGACCACGACGACGTCGTTCGGGCGAGTGCAGTTGTGGGCCTCGATCAGCCTGTTAGGAGGCTCGTTCAGTTGGGCTTTAGGTTCGGTGTTGGCTAAGCGCTGGAAGGCCGCGGACGTAGATCCTTTCTCGGCGACGGCTTGGCAGATGATCGCCGCCGGATTGGCGAATCTGTTGTTTGCCATTGCTACGGGCGATTTTGCGCGAGTCGTATGGACGCCCCGCGGAGTCGGCGCGACGGTGTATCTGATTATCTGCGGATCGTGGATCGGATACACAGCCTATATCTATCTGCTGAACCATGTGCCCACGGCCAAGGTTTCCACCTACGCGTATGTGAATCCGGTGGTCGCGGTTTTTCTGGGGTGGTTGATTCTGCACGAGCGCGTAGACGGTTACATCCTGGCGGGCAGCGCGATCGTCGTGGCTTCGGTAATTCTCGTCACTAGCGCCCAGGTGACGAAGAAGCCGGCGATGCAAGAAATGGCGATGGAGGCGGGGGATTGAAGATATCAGCACTTGGCGCTTAACGCTTGGCACTTGGTCATTGGCATTCCTTGGACTTCCCAACCAGCCCTTTTACGGCTCTTCTGTTAGTGTGTTTGAGATCATTTCATCAACAAGTCAGTCGAGAGCTAAATGCTAAGTGCCAGACTGCCAACCGCTGAATCCTTATGATCGGCAATAAACAACCCATCACTACCACTCTGGTTGGAATGAACGTTGCGGTGTACGTTGCGAT
>Ga0307474_10000714_pt1 | contig 23861 bp, 21 predicted proteins | sample atmos_gasesECM1C_2_FD_203312 | JGI IMG/M metagenome (GOLD analysis project Ga0307474, IMG submission 203312) | Hardwood forest soil microbial communities from Morgan-Monroe State Forest, Indiana, United States - atmos_gasesECM1C_05 | ecosystem: Environmental > Terrestrial > Soil > Temperate... | reverse complement strand
CAATTCTCCAACACGGTCTCCGTCACCGACCCCGTCGACAACAAGCTGCTCGGCGTGATCAGGCTCGGCGATCCGCAGCCCGCGAATTTCAGCCCGCTCTACAAGGGCCAGGTGCTGGTCCATGGCATGGGCTATTCGCCCGACCACCACACGCTCGCCGTGGTCTCGATCGGGTCGAACTCGGTGACGTTCATCGACACGGCAACGAATGCGGTCAAGCATGTGACCTATGTCGGCCGCTCGCCGCACGAAGCGTTCTATACGCCCGACGGAAACGAAGTCTGGGTTACAGTGCGCGGCGAGAACTATATCGCCGTGCTCGATGCCAAAACGTTCGAGGAGAAGACACGCATCATTACGCCAGCCGGCCCCGGCATGCAGATCTTCTCGCCCGACGGCAAATATGGCTATATCTGCTCCTCCTTCAATCCCGAGACCGACGTCGTTACTGTTGCCGATCACAAGATCGTCGCCAAGGTGAAGCAGGAGAGCCCGTTCTGCCCGAACATTGCGGCAACGCCGGAGGGCGACCAGGTGTGGTTCACGCTGAAGGACACCGGCAAGACCCAGGTGTTCAACGCCAAGCCGCCCTTCAACCTGATCAAGACCCTCGACACCGGGCCGATCACCAATCACGTCAACTTCGCGCATACTGCGAAGGGCACTTTCGCCTATGTAACCATCGGCGGCCTCAACGAGGTCAAGGTGTTCCGCACTGATGATTTTTCGCAGGTCGCCACGATCCCGATCGGCAACCTGCCGCACGGCGTATGGCCTTCGGGCGACGGCACGCGCATCTATGTCGGGCTGGAGAATGCCGACGCGCTGGCCGCGATCGACACCGCGACCAATAGGGTGATCGCCAACATCCCGATCGGACAGGCGCCGCAGGCCATCGCCTATGTTCCTGATGCCGCGCCGAACCCGGACGACCGCGAGAATCTGCAAGCGCTCGGCATCGCAGGCCAGGTCGCCCATCTTACGCTCGCGGCCAAGGACAGCACCAAGGGCGGCCAGGCGCCGACCAGCGTTTCGCTGTTCGACCAGGGCTTGATCCAGGTGCTGGAAGCTTCCGTCACAGGCCTCACGCCCAAGGAAAAATATGTATTGGCCCTGGCCGAGCATGTGGACGGAAGCGGCAAGCTGCAGCCGCTGGCCGCCTTCATGGCCAATCCCGCGGGATCGGCGATCGTCAATGCCGTCGGGCAAATCCGGCAGCTCGTCGATTCATCCGCGAAAGCGGAGCAGCGCTACCTGGTAATCGCGCCCGGCGACATGACGACGCAAGGCGCGCCCGTTCAGGTCGAGACGCAATGAGACCGGAGCCGGCCGAATGAAGGACGGGCGGAGCGCATGATGGATGACATGCTGCACCAGGTCGAACCGCTGATCCCGGCGCTGCGCCGTTATGCGCGCGCGCTGATGCGCGATCGCGCCAGCGCCGACGACCTGGTGCAGGATTGCCTCGAGCGCGCCGTCAGCCGCTGGTATCAGCGACGGCGCGACGGCGATGTCCGTGCCTGGCTCTTCACCATCCTGCACAACCTCGCCGTCAATCAGTTCCGCAAGGCCGCCTCGCGCGGCCGGCATGTTGCGATCGAGGAGATCAGCGAAGACAGTTTTGGCGAAGCAGCAAGCCAGGAGCAGAAGCTCATCTATCAGGACGTTCTAGCCAAGCTCGCGAGGCTTCCGGAGGACCAGCGGGCCGTGCTGTTGCTCGTCGCGGTCGAGGACCTCTCCTATGCGGAGGCCGCAAAGGTGCTCGGCATCCCCGTCGGCACGGTGATGTCACGCCTGTCGCGGGCGCGGGAAAGGTTGCAGCAGGAGATCGAGGGCGGTGCTGCGCAGCCTTCCAACGTGGTGTCACTACGGAGCGCGACATGAACCATCGGCCGATCACGGAAGATGATCTCCACGCCTATGTGGACCAGGCGCTCGAGCCGGAGCGGAGCCGAGAGGTCTCGGCCTATCTCGACGACCATCCGGACGTGGCAAAGCGCGTCGGTGCCTTTGCCGGCCAGCGCGACCTCCTGCGCGCGGCGCTGGCGCCGATTGCCGAGGAGCCGCTGCCGGCTGCGCTCAATCTCGCGCGCATCATCGAGAACCGCAGGCGGCGCCCCTCCCGCTTTGGCTGGGCGGTCGCGGCGATGCTGCTCTTGAGCATCGGTGGCGCCGGCGGCTGGGTGATGCACGGCGCGCTGCCGACCTCGCCCAGCGGCATGGTCGCACTCGCGCAGGAGGCGGCCGATTCCTACGCCGTCTACGCGCCGGATCATGAGCGGCCGGTCGAGATGCGCGCATCCGACACCACCCAGTTGGTGCAATGGGTGTCGAGCCGCCTGCACCGGCCGGTCAAGGTGCCGAATCTGTCGCCTTCAGGCTACCGGCTGATGGGCGGACGGCTGGTCGCGACCGCGCACGGCCCGGCGGCCATGTTCATGTATGACGACGACCACGGCAGCCGCATTGTCGTGCTGACGCGCCCGATGAACGGCACCGATGGGAACGCGCCGATGACACCCCACACCAGGGACGATGTCGCAGGCTTTGCCTGGGCGGATGGCGGCATCGGCTACAGCCTGGTCGGCCAGGCACCGACGGACTCGCTACGGTCGCTCGCGAACGAGGTGCGCAAGCAGGCCCGCACGATCTGACGGCGCTATGTCGCGAGCGCAAGACGGTCGGCTTCCGCACCCGAATGTTTGCCAATCGGCCACCTCCGAAACGGCGCCCTTTCGCAAAGAGGCCGCCTTCGCCGGCGGCAGACAAGTAGATTAGTGGCTTATCCGCCAGATCGTTCCGTTGCCATCCTCAGAAATCAGCAGCGCGCCATCATGCGCTACGGCAACTCCGACCGGGCGTCCCCAGACCTCGCTGTCATTGACGACAAAGCCGGTGACAAAATCCTCGTACTCGCCGGTCGGGACACCGTCTTTCAGACGAATGCGGATGATCTTGTAGCCGGTCCGCTTCGACCTGTTCCACGAGCCGTGCTCGGCCGCAAAGGCATCGCCGCGATAGTCCGACGGGAAGTTGCTGCCCTCATAGAATGCAAGGCCGAGCGACGCCGAATGTGCCTCGATCAGGACGTCCGGCGTGGTGACCTTGTCCTTCAGGTCCGGCCGCTGCCCGGCATGATCGGGATCTTCGTGGTTGCCGATGTAATACCAGGGCCAACCGTAGTAGCTGCCCTCTCGCACTCGCGTCACGTAGTCGGGCACGAGGTCGTCGCCGAGCCCGTCGCGCTCATTGGTGGAGCACCAGGCCACGCCCGTTTCCGGCTGGATCGCCAGCCCAACGCAGTTGCGGATTCCGGTCGCGAACTGCTCTTTGTTCCTGCCCTCGGGATCGAACGCCAGCACGGCCGCGCGATCGGTCTCCTCGCCCCAGGCGGCTCCTGGCGGATGCGTCGCGATCCAATGCTCCAGCCCGCCGGGCGGATCGCTCATACCCTCGGCATCATTGCTGGCGGAGCCGACCGAGACGAGCATGCGCGCATTGTCGGGCGTGAAGACGATGTCGCGGGTGAAATGCGAGTAGCCGCGCGGCAGCCTCGGCACCACGATCTCCGGCGTTCCCGCGGCCTTGAGGTCTCCGGAATGATAGGGAAAGCGCACGACGCTGTCGGTGTTGGCGACATAGACCCAGCGTGGATCGCTGCCGTTGGGATAAAACGCAATTCCGAACGGGCGATTGAGTCCGCTGGCGAAGATCACATTCTCGACCGGCTGCGCAGCGCCGCCGCGCAGGACGCGGATGCGCCCCGCATGGGTTTCCGCGACAAAGATGTCGCCGTTCGGCGCCACGCGGATGATGCGGGGACCACTCAGGCCCGATGCGAACAGAGCAATCTTGAAGCCCGGCGGGACCTGCGGCGCCGCGTCGGCCGGCTTGGAAACGATGCGCGGGGGATTTGCACTCGAGCGCGTGGCGCCTGGCGGGGGCAGGTCCTGCGGCCGGATCAGCCTGATGGTGCCGGGCTTGTCGAGCTGCCAGCTGCCGAACGCATCCTTGCCATTGAGCCTGCCGGGTTCGGCCTTGGCGGCGATAACCTTGGCCGCAACAACAAGTGTCAAGGCAAGGGTCCCAAGGATTGGGATCGCAAGTGACGGCTTCGCCATTGTTGGGGCTTCCTTCGTATCCTTCGCTGCCCTCGAGCATAGTCGGAACTCGCCCAAATGTTCGACGCGCGGCAATCAATTTGCCTCTCCTGACACTTGAACAGACTCAAGCGTCGTCGCAGACGAGCTGTCATTGCGGGGCGGTCCGAAAGGACCTAACCCGGAATGACAGAAGCAAGAAACGGCACCGACTGCCTCAAAGCTGGGCACGGCTTGCACCTCAGAAATGCTGGAAAATCAAAACGATCGGTGCAACAGATGATGTTGGATTGAAAGTTGAGCCGCCAGTCCGCGGACTATCGGGGCGTTAAGCCGCCGTTATTGACGGAAGCGATAATGTGGGGATCGGTACTTTCGGAATGGCTGGGGCTGATCTTCCGCTGGCTGCATGTGGTAGCGGCGATCGGCTGGATCGGAAGCTCGTTCTATTTCATTCATCTCGACCTCAGCCTCAAGCCGTCGTCTGACCTGCCCGAGGGCGTGCAGGGCGAGGCCTGGCAGGTGCACGGCGGCGGCTTCTACCGCATCGTCAAATATCTGGTCGCGCCCGCGAAACTGCCGGACGAACTGACCTGGTTCAAATGGGAGGCCTACACCACCTGGCTGTCCGGCTTCGCGCTGATGGTGGTGGTCTACTATCTCGATGCCGAGCTGTTTCTGGTCGACAAGTCCGTCATGGACCTGACGCCCACACAGGCGGGCCTGTTCAGCTTTGTGAGCCTGCTCGTCGCCTGGCTGCTCTATGAAGCCGCCTGCCGCTCGGGGCTGGCGCGGCACGAGCTGCCGTTTGCGATCGGCGGCTATGTGTTCCTGGTCGCCCTCACCTACGCCTTCACCCATGTTCTGAGCGGCCGCGGCGCCTTCAACCAGATCGGCGCCCTTATCGGCACTATCATGGTCGCCAACGTGTTTCTCACCATCATTCCGAACCAGAAGAAGATCGTGGCGGCACTGCTCAAGGGCGAGAAGCCCGATCCCAGGCTCGGCAAGGCCGGCAAGGAGCGCAGCGTTCACAACAATTACCTGACCCTGCCGGTGCTGGTCCTGATGATCAGCAATCACTATCCGCTGTTGTTCGCCACCCGCTTCAACTGGCTGATCGTCGCGGTCGTTCTGGCGCTTGGGCCGATCATCAGGCACTTCTTCAACGAGCGCCATGCGGGCCGCGCATCGCCCTGGTGGGTCTGGGCCGTTGCCGCCGTCGGCATGATCGCGATCGGTCTGTTGTCGGCTGCAGGTCCCCGCGGTGCCAATGACAGCGTCAAAGCGGGCGCGCTGACGACTGCGCCGACCTATGCCGCTGCCGAAGAGATCATCCTGTCGCGTTGCAGCATGTGCCATGCCGCGGAGCCGGTCTGGGAGGGGATCACCACCGCGCCGAAGGGCATCCGGCTCGACGATGCCGAGCACATCCACCGCAATGCGCGGCTGATCGGCCGCAACGCCGCCTGGGCCAGCGCGATGCCGCCGGGCAATGTCACCGAGATGACCGCCGACGAGCGCGCGGTCATCGCAGCGTGGGTCGAGTCCGAGGTCAGGTAGAGGCTTTGCGCCTCACTTGCGGGCTTTTGCCGAGCCCTGGGTCTGCGTAGCCTGATTCTGCGCGTTTTGATTATTTCGCGTATCCTGCGCCATCTCCAGACAGGTCAGGAACTCGGCGTAGCTGCTGGCGCCGCCCATTGCGGCTTCCTGCCCGCATTGGCGTCGATCGACGGCATCAAAGCTCTGCCATTCCTTCTCGAGCTGTTGTCGCATCCGGTTCTCGTCGTCTATGCAACTCTTCTGGCTCTGCTGGTTGTCGACCTCGGCCTGGCACTCGCGCGCGACATTCAGATTTGGCACATTGTCGGCAATTGGCGATGCGTGCAGAGCCGCGGCAATCACGATCGGATACATCAGCATGGTCGAGCTCCTGCAGCTAGAGCATCGTCGGTTCTGATTGCATCAGAGCCGAGGCGCCAGCTAGACTCCTGTTTTGACGCGTTTTCTTCAGGCGAACCGGCGTCCGCTTCGCTGGAAAACGCTCTAGCGTCGACGGCGGGGCACTTCAGCCGAAAGCAAGCCGCAAGGCTCAAAGTCGCACCCGGCCGATAGGTTCCAAGCCGGATCGGGCGGAATTTTACGACAGCGCGCCGAGCACGCCCCGCGTCGCCTGGTCGATTTCGTCGACATAGCGGCGGCGCGCGTGGGATTCGGTCAGGAAACCGATCACTTTCCGGCTGTTCTCCGATTCCAGCACCGCCAGCACCTCGGCCTCGGCGTCGTCGAAGATCTTCATCGCAGTCTTGATGTTCATCTCCGGCAACAGGCTCACATCGGTGTAGCGTGCGAGCTCGATGACCTGGATGTCATCGGCGATGGAATCGAGCTCGCCCGAGAACAGCTCCGGCAGCAGCACGAGCCCGAGATAGTCGTCGGAATTGTTGACCACCACGACCGCCGGGCGCGATCCCAGCACGAATTCGCGCCGGACTGCGGCGATGGTCGTGGTGCTCGGAACCTTGCCGACGTCCGTGCGCATCGTGCGCTCGACCGTGAGGTTGCGCAGCCAGCCGACATCGTTGGCGCTGCGGATGGTCTCGCCGCGCAGATGAAGCCGCCAGGTGGAGAAGGAGTGGCCGAACATGAAGCGGACGAAGATGCTGGTGACGATGCACCCCGCCAGCACCACAGCGGTCACATCGACGCTGCGGGTCATCTCCAGCACCAGGAACGACATGGTCAGGGGACCACCGACGATCGCGACCCCAAGCGTCGCCATCCCCGTGAGCATGCTGGCCAAGGGATCGACCGCGAGGTCCAATCCCGACAACAGCAACACCGCCGCATAGAACTTGCCGAGCATGCTGCCGACGAACAGCGAGGCGAAGAACAGGCCGCCGCGGAAGCCTGACGCCAGCGAGATCAGGCAAGCGATCACTTTCAGGGCGATGACGAGCGCGATGAAGCCGATCGCCATGTCGCGGTGCAGGTTCAGGACCATGGCGCCATGGCCCGCCGCCAGCACCTGCGGCGTGATGATGGCAAGCCCGCCGACGCAAAGGCCTCCGATGACCGGCCGGATCCAGACCGGAAGCCTGCGATTGGCAAAGACGCGCTCGAACACCACGGAGCTGCGCATCACCGCGATGCCGATCGCGGCTGCGATCAGGGCCAGCACGATCAGCGCCAAATATTGCTCGAGCCCGACGCTGTTGACGTGGGGAACCTCCAGCGAATAGGGCGCGCCGCCGAGATATTGCGCAGTCAGGGCCCCGGACAGGGATGCGGCGAGGATCGGCGCCGCGCTTCCGACCGCATAGACCCCGACGATCAGCTCGCAGGCATAGAAGGCTCCCGTGATCGGCGCGCCGAAGGCCGCGGCGATTGCGGCCGCCGCGCCGCAGCCGACCACCAGGCGCAGGTCGTTGCGGCGCAGGTTCAAAACCTGCCCGAGCAGAGAGGCGGCGCCCGACCCGATCTGGGTGTAGCCGGCCTCGAGGCCCACCGAAGCGCCGCAGCCGTTACTGACCAGGGTCTGTGTGCTCACGACGACGCTGTCGCGCAGCGACAGCCGGCCGCCGCGCAACGCATTGGCCTCGATCGGATCGACCGCACTTGCGAGCTTCCAGCGCCGGCGCAGCCATTCCATGACGCCGAGCAGAAGCCCGCCGGTGGCCGGGGCGATGAGCGCGACCAAGGGATTGACGCGATCATTGGCGCTCAAGCGCACGTCGACAGGGATGCCGAAGATCAGGACATGGGCGATCTGGGCGATCTCGCTCATCAACGTCACGATCGCGCCGGTGACGACGCCGACCACCAGCGCCAGCGGGATCAGATAGAACTCGTTGCTGCGCAACAGCGCGCGCAGCCGTGTCAGCGCCCGGTTCGAGCTCTTGCGATCCATAATCTGGGCGATCTGTGCGAGCAAAGGTAGAGCCCTATCTTTCGGAATTGGAATACGCGTGCCCGTAACCCGCCATCTTGTGCCTGACGCGTTCGATCTCCTCGCTCGACAGCAGCGGCGGCTTTCCGATCTGCAGGCAGCCATGATACTGGCGCGCCAGTGTCTCAACCTCGACGGCAAGCCAAAGTGCCCGTTCCAGCGAGGGGCCGATCGCGATCATGCCGTGATGGTCGAGCAGGCAGGCGAAGCGGCCGTCCAGCGCCTTCACCGCGTGCTCCGACAACTCCGGCGTGCCGAAGGTAGCATAGGGCGCGCAGCGGATGGTATCGCCGCCTGCCGCCGCAATCATGTAGTGTACAGCGGGGATTTCCAGGCCCATGATCGCCAAAATCGTGCAATAGGCAGGGTGCGCGTGCACCACCGCATGGACCTCGGGCCGTGCGCGCAAGATATCGAGATGGAAGCGCCATTCGCTGGAGGGCCGCTGCCCTTCAGTGAGCGAGCCGTCCATGGCCATGAAGACCATCTGGTCCGGCGTCATCAGATCGTAGGGCACGCTGGTCGGCGTGATGAGCATCCCCTTGCCGTGACGCAGGCTGATATTGCCCGAGGTGCCCTGGTTGATGCCGAGCGCATTCATCCGGCGGCAAGCATCGATGATGGCCTGCCGCTTCTCGGTCTCGGCCCTGCTGATCGCGTGGTCCAATTTGGCCGCGCCGCGGGCCCCTTTCGAGGCGGAGATTTTGGGGCTCATTGCAGCAGATAATGGCGCAACGCTGCGCGGGTCAAGCCGCATCAGCCTTTGAGGAATTCAAATCCTGAAGCGCTACGGCGCGCCAAAATCAACGGATGTTCAGACCAGCGCCCAGAGCTGGCCTGAGCCAAGCGGGACTGTGGCAACATCAGGCCGCGATTGGAGAGATAGACGCCTTCGATCGGCTTATAGGCCATGTGAGCAACGGGAAGGCCCTGCATCAGCACGTACCAGAACAAAAACTGCAGCAGGAGCGGCGCGTCGCGCAGCGCTTCGAGACAGACGGGCCGCGAGCCGCGACAAAAGCCAGTGGCGTACGGCCGGGCAATACCGACCATTGTTCCCACTGACGTCGCGAGCACGATACCCATCACGGCGACACGCAGCGTGTTGATTATGCCGACCAGGAAGGCGCGGAGTTTCATCCCGTCATTGCGAGGAGCCAACGGGTCCGCGCAAGGCGCGGTCCGATGACAGGTTCCGCGACGAAGCAATCCAGGAGGCTTCCGCGGAGACGGTCTGGATCGCTTCGCTCGGCGATTTCCAAACGCTTCATATGTTGCATCATATGGGAAAATATGCAACAAATGTTTCATGCCCGAGCCAGCCGGATCTTCCGCGTCGCGGTCGTCGCCCCTGAGCGAATTGTGCAGCGCGCTGCCGTCGCTGCCGACGCGGCTCAGAGAGGTCGGCCGCTTCGTCGCCGCCAACGATTACGACGCCACCACCCGCTCCATGCGCGATCTTGCGGCGGAAGCCGGCGCCGATCCCGCGGCGTTCACGCGGCTTGCCAAGGCGCTGGGCTATTCGGGCTGGGAGGAATTGCGCGCCGCACTGACCGAAGCGCGGCGGCCGTCGCGATCATCCCCTTTCTCCGGCCGCGCCAAGGGACGGCGTCACGGGCCCCATGCCGACGTCGCGCTGATCACCGACAAGCTCGACGCGGAGGCCGCGGGGCTGTCGCGCATCTCCGCATCGTCGATCGCGAACGCCGCAAAGGCGTTGGACGGTGTGCGGCGTATCTGGATCGCCGGCTTTCGCAGCTGCCGCAGCGTCGCCGAACTGCTCAACTATGAGCTACGTCTATTCCGGCCCGACGAGGTGCAGCTGGTCGGCGGCTCGGGGCCGGAGGATCTCGACCTCGGCGCGTTCCACGCCGGCGAGGCGGTCGTGGTAATCGGATTCGCGCCTTATTCCCGCGCGAGCGTGTTGTCCGCCCGCGCCGCGCATCGCGCCCGTGCGACGCTGATTGCGATTGCAGATTCCGCCGCCGCCCCCATGGCGGAGGGCGCCGACCATCTGTTGCTGTACGAGGCCGCCGCCTCCCCCGGCTTCTTTCCAAGCCTGACAGGCGCGATCGCAATCGCGCAGTCGCTCGCCGCCGTCACCTTCTCGCTCGGCGGGTCAGCCGCCAGGAAGCGGCTACAGGACACCGAAGCGCGGCTCGCCGCGACTTCTCAATATATTGCGGAGAAAGGTTGAGCCATGACCGCTCGCAAGACCCGCGTGCTGCACCGAAGCCTGCGTGAGACGCCGCCTTTGGCAATCGGCGGCGAAGGCGTCTGGCTGATCACCGAAGATAGGCGTCGGGTCCTCGACGCGTCCGGCGGCGCGGCTGTGTCGTGTCTCGGCCACCAGCATCCGCGCGTGCTCGATGCCATGAAGGAGCAGGCTTCAAAGATCGCTTACGCCCACACCGCGTTCTTTTCCTCTGAGCCTGCGGAAGCCCTCGCAGATCGCCTCGTCGGACACGAGCCGGGCGGGCTAGCTTACGCCTATTTCGTCAGCGGCGGATCGGAAGCGATCGAAGCCAGCATCAAGCTGGCGCGGCAATATTTTGTCGAGCGCGGCGAGAAACAGCGCAGCCATTTCATCGCGCGCCGGCAGAGCTATCACGGCAACACGCTCGGCGCGCTCGCCGCCGGCGGTAATGCCTGGCGCCGCGAGCCCTATGCGGCGCTCTTGTCCTCGGCCTTTAGCCATGTGCGGCCTGCCTTCGCCTATCACGAAAAGCGCGACACCGAGACCGACGGCGATTTCGTCGCACGCCTTGCAGACGAACTCGAGACCGAATTCTTCAGGCTCGGTCCGCACTCGGTCGCGGCCTTCATCGCCGAGCCCGTGGTCGGCGCTACCGCCGGATGCGTGCCGGCGCCGGAAGGCTATTTCCGCAAAGTGCGCGAGATCTGCGACCGTCATGGCGCGCTTCTGATCCTCGACGAAGTGATGTGCGGCATGGGTCGCACCGGCACGCTGCATGCCTGGGAGCAGGAAGGTGTGGCGCCCGACATCCAGGCGATCGCAAAAGGCCTGGGCGGCGGCTACCAGCCGATCGGCGCCATGCTGGCGCGCAGCGAGATCATCGAGACCATCCGCGCTGGCTCCGGCGCGTTCCAGCACGGCCATACCTATCTTGGCCATCCGCTGGCCTGCGCCGCCGCGCTCGAGGTGCAGAACATCATCCGCGACGACAATCTGCTCGATCGGGTCGAGGAGCGCGGCCGGCAGCTCGAGCAGCGGCTTACCGAACGTTTCGGCAATCACCGTCATGTCGGCGACATCCGCGGACGCGGCCTGTTCCGGGCGATCGAGCTGGTGGCGGATCGCACCACCAAACGTCCGTTCGATCCCTCGCTCAAGCTGCACCAGAAGATCAAGGCGGCGGCCTTTGCCAAGGGGCTCGCATGCTATCCCGCCGGAGGAACGGTTGACGGTCGCAGCGGCGACCATGTGCTACTGGCGCCGCCCTATATCGCCACTTCAGAAAATATCGACATGATCGTGGATCGGTTAGGCGCCGCGGTCGACAGCGCATTGAAATCCATCGCTACTTGAGGGGAGACGCCAGGCATGAAGAGAATTTCTGGTTGTCGCCGGCTTTGACTTTGAGCTGGACATGCTCGGCGATCCCAACAAGGCGCGCTATGTCGCGCTCACCGCGCAGAACCGCTTCACCGCGCTGCGAGCGGCAGCCGGGACCGGCCGCCGCATCGCCTTTGAGAGAGCCATGCGCATTTCCCTCATCCACGCCTCAAAGCATTGAAGGACGACGGCTGCAGCGGGGCCGTTCATCCTTCGAGGCGCGCTGGCGCGCGCTCTCAGGATGACTGATCGGCATCAGCGCACCTGGCGCCCACATCCCTGCAAGAACAGCTTTGCACACGCCTCAACCCGCTGCTCCAGCTCCGCGCGCGTCGGCGTCGGCGCGTGGCCATACATCACCGCGCGCTGCGGCTGGAAGACGAGCATGCCTAGCAGCATGCCGGCGGCAGCGTCGGCATCATCGATCACCAGCAGTCCACGCTTCTGCTGCGTGCGCAGCCAGGACGCCAGCGTATTCTGGGTTGGCATGATCGCCTTGTGAAAGAAGGTCTCGGCAATCTCAGGAAACTTGTCGCTGTCGGACAGAATCATCTGCTGCAGCGCGATCACGTCGGCGTCGAGTATCAGCTCGCCGCAAACAAGCAGCGCATCGCGCAATGCGGCCTCGACGTCTCTGCCCTCGCAGGCCCGCAATCGCACGACCGAGGCGAAACGGTCGATGCGCTCGGTGATCATCGCCTCGAACAATGCGGCCTTGTTGGGAACCAAACGATAGAGCGTCTTGGTTGAGATGCCGGCGCCGCGCGCCACGCTCTCCATATTGGTTGTCGCATAGCCGCTGGCTGCAAATTCGCGCCGCGCCGTCTCAAAGATAATGGCGCGCGTCTCCTCATCGCAGCGTGCCTGCGGCCGCCCGCGGCCTCGCCGCGCCTCTTCAGTGTTCGCTTGGGTCTTGGCGGTGGTCATGGCGAGCCATGCTTTTAGATGATGCCTGTCATTCTATTGACAGTCCCAATATGTCCTCTATTTTGGAAAACGTCAAGTTTCCTAATTGACCCAGCTGCCGACGGTACCAAATTCTGCTGTTCTGGCAAGGGGATAAGCCAAAACGAGGACCGCCATGACCCGCCACTCCACGTCTTTCGAGGCCGAGCAGAAGGTTCCGGCCGACACTGCCCAGGAATTGGTGACATCTGTCGCAGGGGAACCCGCCGCGGCTGCGCCAAAGCCTTCGAAAAAAGATCGCATTCGCCGGCTGATGATGGCCGGAGCCGGCATCGCGGTCCTCGCCGGCGCATCCTGGTATGGCTGGGACTATTGGACGGTCGGTCGCTTCGAAGTCTCCACCGATGACGCATATGTGAAGGCCGACAACACGACCATCGCGCCAAAGGTGTCGGGCTATCTCCATGAAGTGCTGGTCGGCGATAACGAACGCGTGAAGGCGGGCCAGGTGCTGGCGCGGATCGACGACCGGGACTACGCAGTGGCGCTCGAGCAGGCGCGAGCCGATGTCGCGGCAGCCGAGGCCGCGGGTGCCAGCAAGCAGGCCCAGCTCGACGTGCAGCAGTCGGTGATCGACGCCGCCAAGGCGACGCTCGACGTCGACACGGCATCGGCGACTTTCGCCAAGCAGGAGAACAAGCGTTACACCGACCTTGCCGCCACAGGCTATGGCAGCGTGCAGAACGCCCAGAACGCGCAGTCGCGCGATGCCAGCGCGCTCGCGGCGATCGCGCGCGACAAGGCGAACATCGCTTCGGCCATCAATCAAGTGGAGCTGCTGAAGGCTGAACTCAGCCAGGCGGTCGCCACGGTGGCGCGGGCCAAGGCGCTGCAGCGGCAGGCTGAGCTCAACCTCTCCTACACCACGATCGTCGCGCCGATCGATGGCGTGGTCGGCAACCGCACCCTGCGCGCCGGCCAGTATGTTCAGGCCGGCACCCAATTGATGTCGCTGGTGCCCGCGGCCGGCGCCTATGTGATCGCGAATTACAAGGAGACGCAACTCACCGCTGTGCAGCCGGGCCAGGCTGTCGACATCGAGGTCGACATGTTCCCCGGCCAAGTCGTGCACGGCCACGTCGACAGCCTTGCACCCGCAAGCGGTCAGGAATTCGCGCTGCTACCGCCGGACAATGCCACCGGCAATTTCACCAAGGTGGTGCAGCGCATCCCTGTGAAGATTGCCTTGGACAGCGGGATCGTCGAGCTTCGCCCGGGCATGTCGGTGATCCCGACCATTCAGACACAGAAGCAGCAGCCGGTTTCAGCGAGCGTGCCGCAGCGCGTTGCGCAGACCAGCGTGGCGTTGCTCGCGTCCCAGAAGTGATCTCAGGCATGAGACAATAGGTGATGCCATGTCGGACCTTGCGCTCTCGACCTCACCCGCGACCGCCCCTCGCCGTCCCATGGCCGTCGCTGTGACCCCCGCCACACCAGACCGCGCCAGCGCCGTGGTCTGGATCTCGGTGATGGCCGCCATGATCGGCGCGTTCATGGCCATCCTGAACATCCAGATCACCAATGCGTCGCTGCTCAACATCGAGGGCGGCATCGGCACCGGCGTCGACAACGGCTCCTGGATCTCGACGTCCTATTTGATCGGCGAGATCGTGGTGATCCCGCTGACCGATTACCTCAGCCGCGTGTTCTCCTTCCGCAAGATCATCCTCTCCTTCGCGGCGCTGTTTGCCGCCTTCTCCGTCGCCTGTGCCTTCACACATGACCTGCCCTCGATGATCGCCATGCGCGCCTTCCAGGGCTTCTTCGGCGGCGTCCTGATCCCGATGGCCTTCACGCTGGTCTTCACCAAGTTGCCGAAGGCGCAGCAGCCGATCGGCTTGGCGATGTTCTCGCTCGCGGTGACCTTCGCGCCCGCGATCGGCCCGACCATCGGCGGCTATCTCACCGAGAATTACGGCTGGCAGACCATCTTCTTCGTCAATGTGATCCCGTCCATCGTGATGGTCACGACGCTCTATCTCACGCTGGAGCGCCAGCCGATGCAGCTTGGCCTGCTCGCCGAGGGCGACTGGTTCGGTATCGTCACCATGGCGGTCGGACTTGCCTCGCTGCAGTCCGTGCTGGAGGAAGGCAACAAGGATGACTGGTTCGGCTCACCCTTCATCGTCAAGCTCGCGATCGTTGCCGCCGTCAGCCTCACGCTGTTCGTCATCAACGAGCTGTTGGTGGAGAAGCCGCTGGTGCAGCTGCGCCTGCTCGCCCAACGCAGCTTCGGCCTCGGCACCATCGCCTCGGTCTTTCTCGGCTTTGCGCTGTTCGGCTCGGTCTATCTGCTGCCGGCCTATCTCGGCCAGGTGCAGGGCTACAATGCCGAACAGATCGGCGCCGTGCTGGCCTGGACCGGCCTGCCGCAGCTCATCCTGATCCCACTGGTGCCAAAGCTGATGCAGCGCTTTGACATCCGCTATATCGCCTTCGTGGGCCTCGGCCTGTTCGCGGCCAGCTCCTTTATGAACATCACCATGTCGCTCGACTATTCCGGCGACCAATTGTTCGTACCCAACATCGTCCGCGCCATCGGCCAGGCGATAACGCTCGCACCTCTCAGCGCGATTTCGCTCGGCAGTGTCGCGCCGCAGGATGCGCCCGCGGCGTCGGGCATCTCCAATATGATGCGCAACCTCGGTGGCGCCGTCGGCACCGCATTGCTCTCGACCATTGTGACCAAGCGTGAACAGTTCCACTCCAACATCATTGGACAATCCGTCGACCTCGGCCGCGAAGAGGTGCGCAGCCGGATCGCCGACTTGACCAGCTATTTCACTGCCCATGGCGTGACCGACCCGGCCACCGCGCAGCACGAGGCGATCATTGCGCTCGGCAAGATCGTCAAGCGCCAGGCCCTGGTGTGGGGGTTCAGCGACGCTTTTGCGGTGATCGGAATTGTCCTGGTCATCGCCGGCATCGCGATCCTGCTCACGGGCAAGCCCAAAGGGGGTGCGGCCGGAGGCGGCGCCCACTAGGCCCGCTGCTTGCTGCACCCGGTTAGCGGCTTGCGGTCCTTTCCTCCGGGGGCCGGTCATAAACCCGGCCCTTGCCGCCCCTGGTGGGCTCCGGGGGCGGCAATTTTTTACACTGGTTAGATGCGTGTGATCGGCCGTGCGACCGACGAAGCCGCAATGTGCACTTGCCTGATCGTCGTCACCGTCGCGATGGTCGCAGCAATTCCAAAAGCGACGATGAGAGCAATAAGAACACGCTGGGGTCCCTGGGCTCTCATGATGGTCTATCCCTTTCGGGGCAGAGGCAGCGGGGAAACCTCCCCGTCCAGCCAATCCTGCTCGTTGGCCAGCGCCTTCCATGCGTTTGCCATTCGCAGGTAGCGCTTGAACGCCGGCTCACCTTCCGCTCGCTCGGCAAGCTGCAGGCAGTTTTCGGCGTTATCTCGCAGTAAGTCTGAATGTTTCATGCCAAAGACGTAGTGACGAAGCGCACAGAGCTCAACGGTTCATTAAATGATCTTAAGGCGACACTTTGGCACTGTCTTCCCGCGATATTTGTTGGAACCATCCGCGTCGACATGCGTAAGCCCAGTGCTTCCGGCGCCGATTCCCCCTGTCGCGTCGGGAGCACTCCGTGTGGAATGGGCGGTCCTGGATCCGTTGCCCCCTTGGATGCCGGGGCCGCTCCACAACGGCTTTGCACGCATCGAGCATCGGTGATCAGACATTCGTAGTGTCGCTGGAACCGCGCGCGCCAGCGGCAGTTGCCTCCCGTGTGATCCAACGAGGAGTTCCACGTCATGATGAAAAGCAGACTGACGATCGCAGCGCTTGTGATTGCGGGCCTGGTGGGTTCGCCCTTTGCTGCGTCCGCGAAGATGCACAAACATAAGCACCCGACGTCAACCTCAACGAGTTCATCGACAACGACGGGCGCCAACATGAAATCATCGACCGGCGCGAACGCGAGCATGGGTGGCAAGACGTCGAGCGGAGGCAAGGTCAGCCCCGACACGACGCCCAGCGGAAAATAAAGCTCGGCGAAGAGCTGCACGACGAGAGCCCCGCTGTTTTGCGGGGCTTTTCATGTCGCCCGCCTTGTGGTTTGCCTTGCCCCATCCACGCCTTGCAGGCTTTTCCGCATTGTGCCGCTTATCGATGGAACAAGTCTGGTGGCCCGCCGTTGCGAGCATGGTGCCGATCACAATGAGGAGTGCGTCATGTGCGACTATAGCCTTCATGCCGTGGCCTTTCGGCCGGCAGAAGCCTCCGAAGTCCAGGTGGCCAGCAAATTCCCGGGAACCCATACGAGGGGATTTGCTTCACCAGCCGAACCGACTGTTGCCGTCTGCCTACGTCCCGGGACCGAGATCGCGTTCGAACAGAACGCGGTGGTACAGGGTGCGATATTCCGCTGGAAGGTTGGCGCCACGCTTGCCCGCTTCCGTCAGATCGATCTCGACAAGCCGGCGCAGCACCATGACGCGCTCGAATTTTCAAACGGCAAGATCGTCAAACTGACAGACCTCGTGCTAGGTCAGCGCGCGCGTGTCCTGCAGCTGCCGGCCGATCGCGTCGCCCGGCGCACGACGGTCAAGCGTCCGGTCGTGCTGGACGTGCCGCTCACCTGAAGGTATCGGCCTGCCGAACTCCTTACCCAGCTGTGAGCCGCCGACGATTGGCGGCTCATCGCGCTTCCCGGCCACAAAATCATCCAGCGCGAGCCTCAAGAGGCGGAGAGCGCGCGATCCGCGCCTTTCCGCGTGAGATCGATCACACCCCCTGAACCGGACAAGGCGTAAGACCGACAGACGCCGAGCAGGATTGCTTTGGCGAAACGTCGCGCAAATCACGCCGTCATTTCCGCGGGTGTCGATGATGAAGCTAGCCGCCCTTGCCCTTTTCTGCGCAATCCTGATTGCGGCTGATATCGACGCGGCCATCGCAGACCCCGCCTTCGATCGCGATATGGCGAGCCGCTACATGCAGGCGGCGCAGTCCGCCGACGACGACGCCGAGTTTTACCTCGGCGCGCTCTGTTCGGCGGGCGTAGGGCTACCGGCCTCCGACGAGGAAGCTTTCCGCTGGTTTTCCCGCGCAGCCGAGCAGGGCCATTCCCATGCGATGCTCATTCTCGGCGGGCTTTATGCCATCGGCCGCGGTACGGCGAAGGACAATGTCAAAGCCTACAAATGGGCCTATGTCGTCGCCTCCGCCAGCAGGGTGGAGGAATTCCGCAACGGCGCCCGGCAGCTGATTGGTGTGCTCGAAGCCAGGATGGCGCCGGAAGAGATCAACCTTGCCAAGGCCGATGCGACGAGCTGGCGCGCAGCGCCTGGTGCCGGCGAGGCGAAGCCCCATGTTTCCGCGGTCCGACTCAATCCGGCGCCGCAGGCAACGACCGGCCTGTCGCCGGCTGGGAGCATCACGAGCCCATCGCCGGCGCCGCTGGCGCTAGCCCCGCAGGCGCAGCCGTCGATCACCCTGCTCCCCTCCCCGGCGCCAAAGACCGTCAAGAACGAGGACATCGACAGTCTGCTCGACCAGGTTCCGCAGGGCTTACGCAAACGGTTCGGCTTTTGATGGGGATACAACAGCAATGACGATCGGGCGGATCCTCCTCATCGCGGCGCTGCTGCCTCTCGCAGGCGGCGCCTGGTACGGCTACGCCAATTTCTGGCGCGCGCAGCCTGTGACCACCGCGATCGCGGTGCAGGCGCCGGTATCCGAAGCCATCTACGGCACCGGAACCGTCGAACCGGAGCGCTGGGCCAAGGTGGTGCCGCTGCAGCGGCGGCGCCTCCTGGAACTCTGCAGCTGCGAGGGGCAGGTCGTGAAAGCGGGCCAGGTGCTAGGCCGGCAGGACGATGCCGAGGAGCGCAGCGCGCTGCATGAGCTCGAGGTCAACAACGAGCAGCTGGCGCGCGACCTCGCCCGCGCCGAGAAGGACCGCGGCAACAGCGACGCTGCGCAGAAGGATTATGAGCAGCGCTGGACCCAGCTCGAGGAATCCAAGTCGCGCATCGCTGCCCAAAAGGTCAGGATCGACCAGCTCGTGCTGCGCGCGCCGCTCGATGGCATGGTGTTGCGGCGCGACGGCGAGGTCGGCGAGATCTCCGGCCCCACCGACGTCCTGTTCTGGGTCGGTCCGCCCGCCCCGATGCAGGTCGTTGCCGAGATCAATGAGGAAGAGATCAACCGCATCGCCGTCGGCCAGAAGGCATATCTCCGCAGCGAAGCCTTCCCTGGACAAGCGTTGCGCGCAACCGTTTCCCAGATCACGCCGAAGGGCGATCCCAGTCGCAAGACGTTTCGCGTCTATCTGCGCCTGCCACAAGACACCCCGCTCCGCATCGGCATGTCGGTCGAGGCCAACATCATCGTCCGCGAAATAGCGGAGGCGATCGTGGTGCCGACCGAGGCCGTCGCGGACGATGCCGTGCAGGTGGTGAACAACGGACGGACCCAGCGTCTCGCCGTGAGGCTCGGCGTCCGCGGCAGCCGCAATGTCGAAATCATCGGCGACATCACGCGCGGCATGGCGGTGCTCTCGCCGGCTCGGCCCGATCTTGCCGACGGCACCCTGGTGCAGGTAACCAGGATCACGAGCAGGCCGGCGCCTGAGGCGCACGACATGACGAGCGAGCCGGTGCCGGCAGCGGAGCAGCCGGTGACACCTTCGCCTGCTATCGCCGCCGCTCCTGCCCGGACGGCCGTAAACGATCCGGACCTCGCGGTGATCGCAACGGCGATTTCCGCGCATATCGACTCGGTTGTCAACGATGCCCGCCGCAACGTCGGCCGGCTGACGCAGAACCACTGACCGCGGGCATCCCACCATGGCGACCAACCTGCTGTTCGACATCGCCTGGACCCACGTCACCAGCCGAGTCCGTCAGACGCTGGTCGGCATGGCCGGCGTCGCCATGGGCGTCGGCTTCACCATCATGATGGCGGGCCTGATGCAGGGCTCGCAGATCGACTTCCTGCACCAGCTCGTCGACACCATGCCGCATGTCACGGTGCAGGACGAACGTCGTACGGCGCCGACGCAACCGGCCGAGCAGGAGTATGGCGCCGTGCAGCTCACCGATGTCGCCAACCTGAACAGCCGGCCCGGTATCAAATATCCGGAGACCGTCATGGCCTCGCTGCGCTCCTGGCTTCCCGGCGATGTCGCTCCGTCGGCGAGGACCACCGCCATCATCGACCATGGCGGCGGCCGCATCGGCGTGACCTTGGTGGGTATCGATCCCCGGCTCGAGGTGAAGGTTTCAAAACTCGCCACGCAAATGCGCCAGGGTCAGCTTGGCGACCTCGCCCGTGCGCCGAACGCCATCATCATCGGCGAGGCGCTGGCCGAGAAGCTCGGCGTTAAAGCCGGCAACACCGTGCTCGTCATCGGCGGCCAGGGTGCCGAAGTCACCGCCAGCGTCGTTGGCGTGTTCCGCTCCGGCCTGAAGCGCGTCGACGAAGGGCAGATCTATTCGCTGATGAGCTTTGCGCAGCTGATCATCGGCCAGGACGGCATCGTCAATGAATTGCGCCTGCGGCTCAACGATCCGCTGTCCGCGCAAAGGATCGCGACGCAGGTCGAGGCGCAGGTCGGCTACAAATCGGTGTCATGGCAGGAGGCGAATGCGGACCTGCTCTCGACTTTCTCGGTGCGCGACTTCATCGTGCTGACCGTGATGGGCGCGATGCTGCTGACGTCCTCCTTTGCGACCTACAACATTATCTCCACCATCACCCACGAGAAGCGGCAGGACATCGCGATCATGAAGTCACTTGGCATGCGCGAATATGCGGTGCGCCGCATCTTCATCATCGAGGCCGCGATCATCGGCGCGGTCGGCATTCTCGCCGGCTGGCTGCTCGGCTACGCACTCTGCTACGGCTGGTCCAAGATCACGATCTTCAACCCGCTGACGGGAGCGACGGTGCCCTTGCAGATCTACTACTCGCCGACGCATTACATCGTCGCAGGCTGTGTCTCGATCATCTGTTGCACGGGCGCGGCGTTCTTCCCGGCGCGGAAAGCAACGCGCGTGCATCCCGTCGAGATCATCAGGGGCGCCTCATGACCGAGATCGCGCTGCAGTCGGTCGGGCTTGTCAGGCGCATCGAGGGAGGCGTGTCACACACGCTGGTTGACGGCATCGGCCTGTCGGTCAAAAGGGGCGAATTCCTCGCCATTACCGGTCCCTCGGGCTCCGGCAAGTCGTCGCTGCTTTACCTGTTGGGCCTGCTCGACGCGCCTGACGAGGGCGAGGTGATCATTTGCGGCCAGCCGACGTCAAAACTCTCGGAATCCGAGCGCGCCGATGTGCGGCTGACGCGCTGCGGCTTCGTGTTCCAGTTTCACTTCCTGCTGCCGGAATTCACCGCGCTCGACAACGTGCTGCTGCCGATGCGCGCCGCGGGCAAGATGGGCGACAAGGAGATGCGCGAGCGCGGCCTCGAGCTGCTCACCTCGCTCGGCCTGAAGGACCACGCCGACAAGCGGCCGAACCAGCTCTCCGGCGGCCAACGCCAGCGCGTCGCGATCGCTCGCGCACTCTCGAACCGTCCCGAGATCATCGTTGCCGACGAGCCGACCGGCGCGCTCGACACGGCATCTACCGAGCAGGTGTTCGGCATCCTGCGCGATATCGCCGACAGTGGACGGACAGTGATTGTGGTGACGCACGATCCCGCACTCGCCGCGCGTGCCGACCGGCGTGTTCACATCGTCGACGGCAAGATCGCAGAGACGAGTGCCGGCCACGCGCTCACATCCGAAGCCACGGCATTGATCAACGCCTGAATCTCAACTGCGATCGATGCGATGAACGGCAGCTGAACAAAGCAGTGCCATTCGGTCGCAGGAACAATGAAGACCCGCCAACGTTCCGGATTAGACGTAACGCGGAGTCATCGCCATGTCCCGCCATCGGTATCTCGCAGTATCAGCGCTCTCATCAATCGCCATAGGCTCGATCGTCCTGGGCCTCGACGGCGAGGCCCTGGCTCAGCCGGGTCGGCCTGGTGCACCCGCAATGGCAGCCCCACACGTCGCAGCACCGGCTCCGCATATGGCGGCGCCTGCTCCACACATGGCGGCGCCTGCTCCGCACATGGCGGCGCCTGCTCCGCACATGGCGGCGCCAGCTCCGCATTTCGCTGCACCGCATATGGCGGCGCCAGCGCCGCATATGGCGCCAGCGCCCCATCTTGCAGCGCCCGCCCGGCGATTCGCTGAGCATGCCGCGCCGCAACCGCATTTCGCTGCGCCGCGCGGCGCACCGCATGGCAACTTCGCCCGGATCGAGCACGGACATGGCGCGCCGCAGCAGGGACACGTTGCGTCGGAAGCATCGCGGCATGTCGGCGGGACGCCCGCGGCGCGCGAGCTAAGCCGGCACGCGCCGACACCGTCGACGGAAGCGGCCAAGTCTGCTCTCGCAAATTCAAGGCCTGGTTCAACACCTGGCCCGGTGGAAAACAGGGCTGGACACCCGCCACCTGCCACCGCCGGGCAGACCGTCGGATCGACTGCGCGTCAGACGTTGGGCCAGAACCAGGGCGCTGCAGGTCGCGCGCGAACCGGGCAAGCGCGGACACCGCCGATCCTGCAAAATCCCGCGTTCGCCAATCCGCGCATCGCGGCCGCATCACATATGGCGCCGTCGCAACAAACCTTCCGCGGCCAGTTCGCCCAGGCCGGCTGGGCACGCGACTGGCGGCGCCACCATCGCCATCCCGGAATCGTGCTGGGCTTCCTCGGCCCGGTGTTCTGGCCCTATGCCTATGACGATTTCGTCGATTACACCTTTGAGCCCTACGCCTATGACACGTTCTGGCCATACGCGTTCGACGATGTCTATACCGGCATCTACGGTGGCTACGCGCCCGAATATTATGGGCCGGAGGACGCCTATGCTTATGCAGGCTCCGTGGCGTCGCAGAGTTCCTACGCCAGGACCGCAGCCACCAATGCAACGTCAGGGCCCGCTGCGGCGGGCGGCAGCGATCGCATCTGTTCGAGCGAGGCCGCCGGGGTCACCGACTTCTCCATTCAGAAGATTGCGCAGCAGGTCAATCCGGATGAAAAGCAGCAGGCGCTGCTCGACGATCTGAAGTCTGCGTCAACCCAGGCCGTGAAGATCCTGCAGGCGGCCTGCCCGACTGAACTGCCGAGCACGCCGACCGGCCGGCTCGCCGCGATGCGCGCGCGCGTCGATGCAATGCTGAAGGCGGTGCGGACCGTGCGGCCGGCGCTCGAGAAATTCTATGCATCCTTGAGCGACGAGCAGCGCGAGCGCTTCAACGCGCTGGATCAGAGCCAGCAGATGGCGAGCACCCAGCCCGCCGAGATCGACCGCCTGTGCAAGCGGCATCAGGCGGCCAATCGCGCCTTGCCGATCGACCGCATCGAACGCAGCTTGCACCTGAATGGGGACCAGGATGCCGCGCTGAAGGAGCTCGACCAGACCACGGCAAAGGCCGCGGAGCTGATGCAGGCCGATTGCCAGCCCGCGCAAACGCTGACCCCGACCGGCCGTCTCGCCGCGATGGAAAATCGCCTGAGCGCCATGTCACAGGCGCTGCGGATGACCGAGACCGCGCTGAACAAGTTCTACGGCGCCCTCAGCGACGAACAGAAGGCGCAATTCAACCGCATGAGCATCCGGGCGGCTTGAACATTCCTGGGCTGAATCGGCCTCCGCGGACTCCTCTTCACCTCTCCCCGGCGGGGAGAGGTCGGATCGCGCAGCGATCCGGGTGAGGACTGCAGCGCTCACGAGAGCCCGTAACCCCTCAACCAATTTGCGCCGGACGATGCTTCGCATCGCCGGGAGCAAATCGACCGCTCCCTTTGGGAGAGGTGACAACTTTCCGCGGCGAGGCCTGCTTACGCCCCCGCCTTCGCCTTTTTCGCGGCGATCTGGTGGAAGGCCCAGCGGGCGTTCTTGCGGACGTCCGGGTCCGGATCGTTGGCGATCAGAGCGAGGAACGGCTCGCCATCCGCATCGGCAATCTCGCCGAGCGCGGCCGCCGCCTCTTTGCGCAGGTTGGCCTGCTCGTGAGTGATGCAGTTGCCGATTGGGCGCACGGCGCGCTCGATCTTCATCTTGCCGAGACTGCGGATCGCCTTTAGCCGCACCTGCCAGAACGCGTCGGCCAACGAGGCGATCAACTGGTCCGCGGCGACGGCTCCGTTGGCATTGAGCCCAAGCGTTTCCGCGGCCATCTCGCGCACCATCCAGTCCTCGTCCTTCAGGCCGCGGGTGATCGTCTCCGCGGCCGGCTTCATGTGCGAGAAA
>Ga0307474_10000713_pt1 | contig 23866 bp, 20 predicted proteins | sample atmos_gasesECM1C_2_FD_203312 | JGI IMG/M metagenome (GOLD analysis project Ga0307474, IMG submission 203312) | Hardwood forest soil microbial communities from Morgan-Monroe State Forest, Indiana, United States - atmos_gasesECM1C_05 | ecosystem: Environmental > Terrestrial > Soil > Temperate... | reverse complement strand
TAGGTAACTAGTCCTATCATAGGTCGTGAATCATCGAACACAATCCCTTCCTCCCGCTAAGCACTGCACTGGTTGCTTTTATCCACCAGGTTTTGGCGCTTATCTCCTTTATTCTGACACTCTTGCAAGCTCTTTGTCGCCGCTGAAAGCGTCAACTCCCTTGTTTTCAGGCAATTGCAAACTCTTTCGCAAAACACCCCGGGTGGGGGGCCCTCCATTCGTTCGATTAACACCTCAACAGAGGCAGCTCGCGGTCCGGGGAACTGCGGCCAAGCTCTTACTGTGGGCCGGTGAGGTAGGACTTGCGGTGGCGAACCTGATATTTGCCCGACACTTTCACCGCGATCTCGCGGTAGGTATTTGCGGGACCTCGCGGGGTGGGGTAGTAGCCCAGACGATATTGCGTCCGTAGCTCGCGGTTAATTCTGTCGAAGATGCCATCCAGTTCGCTGGCCGAGTCAGGGAAGAACATGGCGCCGCCCATGGTATCGGTGATGGTTTCCAGCGCGTGTTCTCCGGCGGTGTTGCGGCCACTCTCATTTTTGACCGGGCGGATGACGATGGTGTACAGGAGCGATCCGGATCGCACCGCCTCTTTTCGCGCCGCGTCGAAATCGGACGTGCTGGTGGTTTCGCCCGCGTCGGTGACCAGAATCATCACCCGGCGGCGATCTTCGCCGCGATGCTCCAGGGAGCGAGAGGTGAGCAGGATGGCATCATAGATCGAAGTGCCTGAGTCGGTGGGCATTCGATGTACCGCGGCTTCCAACGTAGCCACGTTGTCTGAGAAACCCGCCAACTGCGTCACACTCTCGCCCACCGCGAAAACAGCGAGACGATCCCCGGGGCGCAGCACTTGACGGATGAAATGCCCGGCCGCTTCCTGCTCGAAGGCGATTTCCTTGTGGGCGCTAAGGCTGGAATCGATCATAAGAGCGAGATCGAGCGGCAATTGTGTCTCGGACTCGAACACCTCGATCTTCTGCTCGACGCCCTCCTCGAAGAGTTGGAACGACTCGCGCGGCAAATCGGGGGCGGGCCGGTTGTGCTCGTCGAGCACGCTGACCAGCACGTTGACCAGATTGACGTTGACACGAATTCGGCCGCGCTGTGCGCCCTCTTGCGAATCGTCGGACTCTGCCGGCGGCGTCGCGGGTAGGCTCCCGCTTGCGCCGGCCGTTTTCGATTTTTGCGCCCAGGGGGGCCGATCGGGCTTGTCTTGCGCGAAACTCCCGATTTCCGCTAGTAAATTAGCAGCGAGCAAAGCAGCAAACGCAGCATAGGACACAATGAGCCAACTTGAGTGCCGACGGGTTGATCGAAATGTGGAACGCATTGCTAGTTATGATGCGCTCTTTCGCGTATGCGTATCCTGAGGGACGGGAGGAAGTTCACCGTCAGCCCACACCGCGCCGTCCTCGAAATACTCCTTCTTCCAGATTGGCACTGAGCGCTTCAGCGTATCGATGGCATAGCGACAAGCTTCAAAGGCCGCCGCTCGGTGAGGTGCGCTGACCGCAATAAAGACGCTGGTTTCCCCGATTTCGAGGCGGCCCAAACGGTGGGCCAAGGCCACGCGGTCAATCTGAAATTTTTTGTGGACCTCTGCTGCGATCTCGCGCATTTTGGCGAGGGCCATCGACTCGTATGCCTCGTAGTCCAGGTACAGGGTACGGCGGCCGTGAGATTGATTGCGCACGCAGCCATCGAATGTAACGACGGCGCCGGCGCCGCCGGTGCGAACGGAGTCGACCAGCGCATTCGCGTCGATGTTTTCGTGGACGAGCGAAACGAGGTCGTTGCTGGGATGAATAGACATCGCCTAGCTTCAGCCGCCGCTCACAGGCGGCAGAAAGGCAACTTCATCGCCGCTATCGAGTGGGGTGCTCCACGCCGCAAATTCTTGATTCCGGGAAGCGACCAGCGAGCTACGAAAGCGGGCCAGTTCCGGGCAGCGGGAAATAAACTGTGCGAAGAGGTCTTCGATGCGAGAGCCGGGTTTGAGTTCCACAAATTCCTCGGCACCGCCGACGACTTCTTTGAGGCCGCCGAAGAAGAGGACCTTGACGCGGATAGGCGCTTTTACGTTGGAGGGTGCTACGCTGCTCACACTGGAATTGTAACCCGCAGCGCATCGCGCGCCTAGCGCTAGGAACAGATCTGAAGCGCTCTCCGGCTACGGTACAGGCTTAACCCGCCTTGACCGGGTCGGTCGGAGTGCGTAGCGTCTCTGACAGACGGAGAACGCATGAAAATTGTGATTGCCGGGTCAAGAGGGCTTGTGGGCACCGCGCTAACGAATTCACTGGTGGGCGACGGGCATGCTGTGGTCCGGCTGATGCGCAGCGGAAGCAGCGCAGAGAAAGAGAACGGCGGCAAGCGAAGCCAAACGACAAATCAAACCACTGCGCCACGCAACAGTTCGGCGAAAATCATGGATGTTGCATGGAATCCCAATACGTGTGACCTGGAAGGCGAGCCGTTCGGCGCGGACCAAGACGAGATTGAAGGTTCAGACGCTTTAGTGAATCTGGCGGGCGCCTCCATAGCCGGCGCAAGCTGGACCCCAGAACGCAAAGCTCTGCTCCGATCAAGCCGCGTGCACATCACCCGCGAACTGTTGTGCTCGATTGAAAAACTCGAGGACGGGCCAAAGACGATCATATCCGCGTCGGCCGTAGGCTATTACGGCAGTCGGGGCGATGAGCTGCTTACCGAGGAAAGCAAAGCAGGCGATGACTTCCTGGCGCGATTAGCCAGCGAATGGGAAGCGGAGGCAGTGAAAGCCGAGGCGCTGGGATTGCGCGTGATGCGCCTGCGTTTCGGAATTGTTTTGGCAAAACACGGTGGCGCGCTGCCGCAGATAATGCGGCCGTTCAAGTTTGGGGTCGGCGGAAGACTTGGCTCCGGACAGCAATGGATGTCGTGGATTGCGCTGCAGGACGTTGTGAGCGTGATTCGCGAGGCGCTGCAAAACAGAGCTGTCAGCGGCGCGGTGAATGTGGTGAGTCCGCAGCCGGTACGCAACGCGGATTTCACGAAAGCACTGGGACGCGCGATGCGCCGGCCGACGATCGTGCCAGCGCCGGCGTTTGCGTTGGAGTTTGTGCTGGGCGAAATGGCGGACGCTCTCTTGCTCGCGAGTCAACGAGTGGCGCCTTCGCGGCTCGAACAGCTTGGGTTTCGGTTTGCCCAGAGGGATTTGGACTCGGCGCTGGCCAGCATTCTCAGGGAGCCATAGTGGCCTGACGAGGTTGGGCTGATGTAAGTTTGGCCGCGAGCGCGTTCGCGAACTAACTTTATCCACTACCTGGCGGGCGACAGCCTAGATTTGGATGGTACCCTCGAAAACTTTTACCGCGGCGCCACTGACGCGGGGCACCAGCTTCTTGCCGCTCTTGGTTACCTCCACTTCGATATGGCTGGGCCGGCCCATTTCTTCGCCCTGCAGAATGTCAAGCGTGTGCGCGGCGGAAAGCCGGCCGTGTCTTACGAGATATGCGCCCAGGGCACCCGCCGCCGAACCGGTGGCCGCGTCTTCGTAAAGCTCCCAGGGAAGCATGCCACGCGCGAAGGCTTTGCCATTGTCGCCGCAAGTGAAACAGTATGTCATCGTTCCATTTTTGCCGAGTAAATTGCGTAGAGCGACCATGTTCATGACAATCTTGGAAAGGGCGGCACGGTTGCGAAGCGGCACCATTAGGTTAAAAATTCCGGTGGAGACGTATTCGGGCTCCAACTTCGGATCGAAATCCTTTGTTGATAAGCCGAGCGCCGCGGCCAGCGATTTTTTGTTCACCTTTGCGGAGCGGAACGCGGCATCCGTTTGCGTCATGGTTACGCGCTGCGGGCGGCCGTCCTTGAAGCGGATTTCGACGGGCAGGACTCCCGCGCCGGTTTGCTGGAGCACGTGCACGCCGCCTTCTTGTGCCGGCACCACACCCAACGCAGCCAGCAAGAACCAAGTGCCGATTACGGGATGACCCGCGAGCTTTAGTTCTTCGCGCGTTGTGAAAATGCGCAGACGCGCCAAGGCTTCATCTTCGGTGGGTTTCTGAACAAACACTGTTTCGGAAAGATTCATTTCGCGCGCGACGGCCAGCATGGCGTCGTCGGACAGGCCATCGCCATCGGTGATGACCGCGAGCGGATTGCCCTCGAATCGGGTGGTGGTGAAAACGTCAAGCGTGTAATAGCGGCGTTCCATGGGGATTCAGCGCGTGAGCGACCTGACGGGCGTCAGATGCGCCCGAGCGGGGCGGCGGTCCTTTCGTTAACGATATTACCCGTATTCAACGTGGATTTGGGTTCGATTAGAACAAGGTGGACTTCTTCATCGGCGACCGGGCAATGCTCGACGCCGCGGGGAACAATGACGAACTCGCCTTCGCGGATCACGGCTTCGTGATCGCGAAACTTCATGCGGAGCACGCCTTTGACCACGAGGAAGAGTTCATCTTCAACGTCGTGATGATGCCAGATGAACTCGCCTTTAATCTTGACGATCTTGACCGCGCAATCGTTGACTTCGCCGATCACGCGCTGGTTCCAGTGATCGGAAAAACTGCTGAATTTCTCCTTAAGGTTAATGGTTTCCATGAAACTCCTCGTAAACCGCCTACAAAGATTCCACAATGCCGCTCACCGCGGTCAGAACACGCTGCGTGGTGTCGGCTCGCGAAGTTTCGGAATACAAACGCAGAAGGTTTTCTGTTCCGGAAGGGCGCACCATCACCCAGCCAATTTCGCCGAGATAGATTTTGATGCCGTCCATGTTTTCGCGCCGGATTACCGGCCAATCGAGCAGCTTTTTCAGCTGGCCGTCGGAAAAATAGGCGACGGCTTTTTCTTTTTGGCCGGGCTTGACGTCGAGATCAACTCTTCCGTAATGGTATTCGCCAAACTCCGCATGCAGCGTATGGAGCAGTTGGCCCAGCGACTTTCCATGCCAGGCCATCAATTCCGCCAGCAACAGCGCGGATACCGTAGCGTCGCGCTCCGGAAGATACAGGCTGGTTCCGATCCCGCCGCTCTCTTCGCCGCCGATCAAAATGTTTCGTTCCAGCATTAGTTCGCAAATGTATTTGAATCCGATGGGCACTTCGTGAAGTCTGCGGGTGAATTTTGCAGCCAGTTTGTCGATTAACTTTGTGACTGAAAAGGTCTTGGCGATGTCGCCTGGAAGCTTTCGGGTGCCGGCCAGATGCCAAACGAGCAGCGCGAGAATTTGGTGTGGATTTATGAAGGCACCGTCGCGGTCGATTGCGCCGATGCGGTCGCCATCGCCATCGGAGCAGAATGCGGCGTCGTATTTTCCGGAGCGCACCGCCGCACGCGCGGCTTCGATATGCGGCTCTATGGGTTCTGGGTGAATACCCGCAAAGCGAGGATCGCGCGCGCCCCGAATTTCATCGCAACCGAGGCCGTTGCGTGTGAATAGCTCGCGGAGTAAACCCGCCGCCGAGCCATACATGGGGTCGCTCACGAAACGGAACTTTGCTTCCCGCAGGCGCTGCCAATCGACCAATTTTTCAATCGTGTCAAGATACGGAGCACGCGGCTCCAGCGGCTGAATTAAGTTTTTGCGCGGCGGGAGCGATGGGACGCCATCACGCGAAACGTTCGCCAGTTCGCTTTCAATTTGCGCGATGATGGACGGGAGAGCGCTGCTTCCATAGCTGGCTTTGTACTTGATGCCGTTCCAATTATAGGGATTGTGGCTTGCGGTGATGACAATGCCTCCGGCGGCATTGCGCTGGCGAACCAGCAGAGAAATCGCCGGCGTGGGACAAGGTTTATCGGCTAACCAGACTGGAGTGCCCGTGGCACTGATCGCATCTGCCACCGCTGCCGCGACAGTATCGGAAGCAAAGCGATGGTCATAGCCGACGAGGACGCCTTTGCGCGCGTCTTCCCCGCGTACCACATAACGGGCGATGGCGTATGCGACGATACGCGCGTTGGCGAACGTGAAATCTTCGGCAATAATGCCTCGCCAGCCGTCCGTTCCGAAGCGAATGGAGTGCATGGGTCTTGAGTATACGCGAAGGGCGATTTTCCTAAATAGGCCGAAAATGGCTCGATTAGAGCAAATCTTTACGGCGATTTTCTTCGAGCCACTTCACGATTTTGCCGACGTCCTGGGCGCGGTCGCGTGCGCAAACGAGCAGTGCGTCGGGAGTTTCCACTACCACCAAATCGCTGACGCCGACCGCAGCGACGAATTTCGAGGCGCTCCAGAAAAGATTGCCGCCGGCATCCAGCGTGAACCCGTCGCGCGGCAAGATGTTTTCGCCAGGGTGTTTCGCAAGCAACTCGTAAACGGCTGCCCAGGAACCGATGTCGCTCCAACCAATCTCCGCGGGAATGACGAAAACGGAGGGGTCGCCAGGCTGGCGAGTTGCCGGTTCCAGGATGGCATAGTCTACCGAAATGTTTTGCAGCGCGGGATAGACGGCGCGAAGTTTCCGTTCGTAGCTGTTTTTTCCAATGCTATCTGCGAGCGATTCCAGCACGGCATAGGTCTTGGGAAGATACTTATCCAGGGTGTTGAGAAACGTGGATGCCCGCCAAAAAAACATGCCGGCGTTCCAGTGATAGTCTCCCGAACCGGCGTAAACCTTAGCGACGGAAAGGGCCGGTTTTTCGGTGAAGCGCCGCACCGCAAAAAAGGGGAAACCTTTCGAATCGAGTGGCTCACCCATGCGCTCGATATAGCCGTAGCCGGTCTCGGGACGGGTCGGGGGAATGCCGAGGACCACCATGCGGCCTGGGTGGCGAGCGACCTCAAGCGCCGCACGCACGATGATGCGATAGCGTTCAGGATTGGCGATGTAATGATCCGCGGGGAGCACCGCCAGGAGAGCGTCGCCACGAGCGGCGTGACGCACATGCAGGGCCGCGAGCGCGATCGCGGCGGCCGTATTGCGACCGACTGGCTCGGTGAGAACGTGGCCGCGCGCAGCGGCCGGCAACTGTTTTCTGACTTCGGAGGCTTGCTCGGCGTTGGTGACTGTCCAGATCCGCGCTGCGGGTATGAGTGGCCGGAGTCGAGCGGCGGTCTGCTCCAGCATAGTTTGCTTTCCGACGATATTGAGCAATTGCTTGGGTGTTCGTGCGCGGCTGCGCGGCCAGAAGCGAGTGCCGCGTCCGCCGGCCAGTATTATCGCGTGCACTGTCAGCGCGTCACTTGGCATTGGTCTCTTGTACTAAGCAAAGACCGTTTGAGCAAGCCGGCTTTCGGGAAATGCGGCTTGCCGAAGGTCGAGAGAAAGGCGAGTCAGGTCCGGGACATAGGTTCGAATGAGCGCCGTGCTTTGCTCCGGCTGCAAGGAAAAGGTTGGGAGGGCGGCGGGAATCAGCCAGCATTGTCCGCGTTGGTACGGCAGCGGTTCTCCTTGGCAATGAAGGAAGCCGGTTCCGTCCAGGATAATGAACAACTCAAAACAATCCGGGCGGGGCCGCGCCTCCACGGAGGCGCGAAATTCCCAGCGCTCGGTGGCGAAATAGGGGCAGGCGGCCAACAAGGTCTTGTGGACTCGCTCACCCGGTAAATGCAAGGGCTCTACTTTGGCGGGGACCGGACCCGCGAAGTTCATTACCTGCAGGGCTTTCTCGACATGCAATTCGCGAGGCCTACCCTGGCTATCCACCCGACCGTAGTCATACAGGCGATAGGTCAAGTCCGAATATTCCTGGACCTCACAGAGGATCATACCCGGACCGATGGTGTGCGGCGTGCCTGGGGGAACAAAAAACGTGTCACCAGCAGTTACGGAATGCGACTGAAAGACATCCTCGAGGTTGCCCGCTCGCATGGCATCCAGGAATTTTTGCCGGTCCGTCCCTTTTTTCAGACCGAGAAGCAGGCTGGCGCCCGGTTGCGAGGAAACAGCGTGCCACATTTCGGTTTTGCCTCTGCCCCCGGCGGCTTGTTCATGCACCGCGGCGTAAGCGTCGTCCGGGTGCACCTGGATTGAGAGCTTATCGTGCGGAAATATGAATTTAACAAGAAGGGGAAAATCCTTGTGCGAAGCCAGCCGCGCGCCACGCCAGTCGGCGGGCATCGCTGTCCATGCATCACCCAGGGTCTTTCCGGCGAACGGGCCGGAAGCGATTTTGCAATCGAAACCAGTGAGCCAGGCTTCGCCAAGGGGTTCCGCGAGATTGGCCTTGTCTGGATAAACAGGTGCCAGCGAACGCGCTCCCCAGAGACGCGGGCTGAAAATTGGATCAATGCGTGTCGGCTCAGGCTTCACGAATCACGCGGCCGCTTCGGCCCGGCTAAAGAAGCGTGCGAGGCGGCGCAAGCCTTCGTCGATACGTTCGATGGAAGTCGCGTACGACAGTCGCAAATAGCCGGGGGCACCGAAGGCATCCCCGGGTACAAGAGCCACGCGCGCTCTGTCGAGCAGCAACTTGGCTAGCTCGGTTGTGTTCTTGGCGAGGGCGCTGCCGGCGGTGCCGTTGGCGAGATGCGCCGCAACGTTGGGGAACGCGTAGAAGGCGCCGCCCGGGTCTTCACACGTTACACCGGGGATAGCGCGCAAACCGTCGACAATACGCCGACGGCGGCGCGTGTATTCGGCCAGCATCACGGGAACGGAGTCCATGGAGCCGCGCATAGCTTCAAGAGCGGCATACTGCGCGATGGAGGTAGGATTCGAAGTGGATTGGCTCTGCAACTTCACGGTGGCTTGCACCAGCGCTTCGGGAGCGAGGGTGTAACCGATGCGCCACCCGGTCATGGCGAAAGTCTTGGACATCGAGCCGATGATGACTACGTGCTCCTTGCTATCCGCAATGCTGGCGATCGAATAGGGTTTGTGCGGTTCGTAAGTGAAATGCGAATAACACTCGTCGCTCATCAGCCAAACATTGCGTTTTTTGCAGACCGCAAGAATGCGCTCGTACTCATCGGGAGGAATGACCCCACCGGTCGGATTGTTCGGCGAACTTAAGATGACCATGCGGGTCTTGGGACCGAGGGCTTTCTCGATCACATTGGCTTTCACGCTGAAGCCATCTTCGGGGCGAGTCTCGACATGAACCGGCGTGCCGCCCGCATATTTCACAATGTCCGGGTAACTGACCCAATAAGGCGCGGGTACGATGACTTCATCGCCTTGCTGGACCAACACGCTGACCACATTAAAAATGGAATGCTTCCCGCCGACGTTCACGACACATTCCTTCGGCTCGTAGCTGGATTTCAGTTCGCGCTGGTGCCATGCACATATGGCTTCACGCAGGGGCATTATTCCGCCCGTGGCGGTGTACTTCGTGTAATTTTGCTCGATAGCGCGAATTGCGGCCTTCTTAATGTGCTCCGGAGTGGGAAAGTCCGGCTCGCCGGGACCAAAGTCGGCGATGTCCACGCCTTTGGCCTTTAGCTTTTCCGCTTCGGCGATGACCGCCGCGGTCGGCGAGATTTGAATACGATTGATGCGTTCCGTCAGTTGCACTGGGTTCTCCTATGGGCAGCGGCGGACTCTTGCCGTCCGCGCTGCCTGAACTCATTACGAAACTTTTGCCCGCAGCCGCTCCTCTACCAGCGGCGGTACCAGTCCTGTCAACGGCCCACCGAGCTGCGCGATCTCGCGTACCAGCCTGGCGCTTAAATAACTATAGGTCTCACCGGGCAGCATAAAGACGGTTTCCAGGCGGGGCTCGAGCTTGCGATTCATCAAGGCCATTTGCAATTCATATTCATAGTCGGAAATAGCGCGAATGCCGCGCAGGATGACCCCGGCGTGGCGCTTGCGCGCATAGTCGACCAGCAAGCCGTCGAAAACGTCCACTTCGACACCAGACCATTGCCGAGTTACTTCGCGGAGCATCTCCACCCGTTCGGGTACCGAAAACAGCGCGGTTTTTTCCGTGTTTCGCAGCACCGACACGATCAGCAGATCAAACATCTTTTCGCCGCGCTCGATCAGGTCGAGATGGCCGTTGGTCACCGGGTCAAACGAACCCGGATATATAGCGATAGACGTTTTCATGCGAGCCGCTTGGTACTTGTTATTCTAACCCAGGCTTTCCGTGTGGCAGGATGCAAACTTTGTGACGAGGCTTGGTCCCGAGTTGGTCTTCGCGCCGGTTCGTGTTGCTGAGTTTTTCGCGATTCCAGGTGGGGGTTAGTTCGTTTGGGCGGCCAGACGGCGGTCAAGATTCATGGCCAGGTTTTGATCGAGGACGACGGCGACGTAGCGCGCGCATATCTGCATCTCGCGAGAAGCCCAAGTGGCGATGCTAGGAACCCTGGTATTGCAGACCTGTTCAACTTTCGCTACGGTGCGGTAATAAGCGGAAACTTCACTGAGCCAGGGGCTGCTCTTTTTCAGTTCCGGGGACAATTGATCGCAGAGGTTCATGAGCCGCCCGAAATCGTGCGCGCCGATATTTGTGGAGTCGATTCCGGCCGCCACCTGCAGCGAATCGGACACCGGTTGGCTCGCGGAGCTTATCCAAATAGCCCGCCATTGCGATAGCGCGAACCGAATCAGCGCCAGACTCGAGAACGCAAGTATGAAGAGTGAGAGCATTTCGCCTTCTTCAACTCGATCAGTTTGCGGCGGGACGGCGTTTCGGCCAATGGTTCAGGGGTACTGGTTTGAACAGGACTTTCGGACAGCTGGCCTGGGGACAGGGCCATTCTAAACAAACGACTTAGCGGTCCTCGGCCGGTGGCTGGGGATGGGCGCCGGGTAAGCGCCGTTGGGGCGTAACTCGGAGGAATATCGATTTGCAATCTGCCTTGACCCCCTGAAACTCCCGCCCTAACGTGAATATATAGAGTTTCGCCGTTTCGCACACCTTGACGCCATGAGCGACCCAACCCGCCTCGACACTGCACCTGCGTCGACAGAACTTGCCGCACAGGAACTTGCCCAAGAGCGCCGGCGCATCGAAAAGCGGGATTGGTGGGTGCGCGGCTACTCCATCTTTGTCATTCTTCTTCTTACGTTTGCGGTAATCTCGCTTACCCTGCCTGCTCTTCTGACCGGCGGTGAAACTTTCTTCAAAATCAAGCTGACCGAAGCGGTTTTCGGCTTGATTACGCTGATCATTCTTTTCAACATTTACACGATTTATCAGGAAATACTGATTAAACGTCTGCGCCGGCAGTTGTTGGAAAAACAGGATCATTCCTACATCCTGCGCAACCTCGCGATGATTGATCCCCTGACCGGTCTTTACAATCGGCGTTTCGCGGAGCAGCGACTGGCGACAGAGGTAGCGCGCTCCGAGCGGCGCGGCCATCCGCTAACTGTGCTTGCGCTGGACCTGAATAATTTCAAGGAAATCAACGACACGTACGGGCATCCCGCCGGCGATCAAGTATTGCAGGAATTTGCCTCTCGTCTAAACAAAGTTATCCGCGGATCGGACTTGGCAGTACGTTTGGGAGGCGACGAGTTCCTGGTCGTGCTACCTGAATGCACGTTGGACCAACTCAAGCTTGTCCTGGAACGGCTTAGTTCGTTTGAACTCGATTGGCAAGGACAGAAGATTCCCGTGTCTTTTTCGGCCGGCTGGAAGGATTACGAGATGGGCGAGCGGCCGGAAGAAATGTTAGCTCGCGCCGACGAGGCTTTATACACCCGCAAACGCGTCAACAAGAAGCCTGCCTCCGCACCTAAGCCGAAAGTCAAGTTAAGAGCCTAGTCCCAGATTGCTGGGTGCTGCTTTCCCAGTTCTTCTCTAATGCGTTACAGTGGAAGGTCACGTTGCTGCCGGAATTCTCCACTGCGTCCCGCGGCTCGCATCCATGAGCAAAAAGCTGCCATCCCTGGTGATTGTCGGTCGCCCCAACGTCGGTAAATCTACCCTTTTCAACCGCCTCACTGGGACGCGCCGCTCCATTGTCACAAACGAGCCGGGCATTACGCGCGACCGCATCTATGGCCAAGCAGAATGGCGCGGCCATACGTTTGAGGTTGTCGATACCGGCGGCATCATTCCCGATGACAAGGCGCTGATTCCGCAGGAAATCCTGCGGCAAGCACATGTGGCCATCGACAAAGCGGCGCTGCTTCTGCTTGTGGTCGACAGCCAAGCTGGTATAACGCCACTGGATGAAGAATTGGCTCGCCTTCTGCGCAGCACTGGCAAGCCCTTCTTCGTGGCGGTAAACAAGGTGGATTCGCCGCTGCAAGAATCCAATGCGGCTAATTTTCACCGCCTGGGAGTGCCGGTGTTCCCCATCACCGCCGAGCACGGCACTGGCGTCGATGATCTGCTCGACGCCGCCATCGCGCTGGTTTCCGGTGCCGCTGCGTTGCTGCCGGAAGATTCCGCCCCTGCCGATGCGAGTGAGGAAGCCGGGCCGGTGGAAATTGCCATTATCGGCCGGCCCAACGTCGGCAAGTCCACACTGCTCAACCGCATGGTCGGCGAAGAGCGCTCCATTGTGTCTCCCGTACCCGGCACAACCATGGACACCGTAGACACCGAAGTGAGTCGCGACGGCCGCATTTATCGATTTGTGGATACGGCCGGCATCCGCCGCAAAGGCAAGACGAACCTGGTGGCGGAAAAACTCAGCGTGGTTATGGCGCGGCGCGGGCTGGAGCGTGCCGACGTCGCGCTTCTGGTGGTTGACAGCGAACACGGCGTCACGCAGGGCGACGCGCAGATCGCCAGTTACGCTGAAGAATCCGGCCGCTCCGTCATCATCGTGATGAACAAATGGGATCTAGCCGCCGAGGCGGCCCGCCAGGCCGCCGCGCGCGATGCCGCCACCACCAAGGGTAGAGCGAAACGCGGCCCGGATGAGAAGCACAAATTCGACGAACTGGACAAGAGCAAGTTGCTTTTCGATTACGAAAAAATGGTGCGTGGCAAACTGAAGTTCCTCAGCTACGCGCCCATCGTTTTTCTCTCCGCCAAGACTGGCGAGCGCGCGCAAAAACTGTTTCCCCTGATTGACGAGGTCGCGCTGGCTCGCAAGCGCCGCATTTCCACGCCCGACTTGAACCGTTGGCTGAAAGAAGATGTCGATCTGCAGCGCGGCAGCACGCCCAAGGCGCGCCCCGTGCGAATCTATTACATCACGCAAGCAAAAGCTTCGCCGCCGACGTTTCTTCTGTTCACCAATCAGAAAACGCCGCTGCACTTTAGCTTCGAGCGCTTCCTTGAAAATCAGCTCCGCGCCAAGTTCGATTTCACTGGCACGCCCGTGCGCTTTGTGCAGCGGCTCCGCAAGCGCGGCGAGCGGTCGAGGCCAGGCCAGCGGGAAGATTGAGCTGCTGCAACCGAGGAAACACCCCCTACTGCGAAGCGCGGCAAACTGCTAGGATTGTGTCCAGCAGACCGAATCACGCATGGCGCACAACGGCACCGCAACGCAAACCGCCGCCGAGCAGAAGCTCTATCGCATCGGCGAAGTCAGCCGCCTCACGGAACTAAAACCTTTCGTCCTGCGCTACTGGGAAAGCGAATTTCCCATGCTGGAGCCGGTAAAGAGCCCCAACGGCCACCGCATGTATCGCCAGGATGACGTCGACCTGGTCTTCAAAATCAAGCGCCTGCTCTACGACGAAGGCTTTACTATCGCCGGCGCCCGCCGCCATCTTCGCGGGAATGGCGGGGCCGCCTCCGAAACGATCTCCTCGGCCCCCCACAACGAAAACGCTGCTGAGCTTTTGAGCCGCAAAATGCTGCTCGACCTGCGCGACACGCTGCGCGCTTTCTTGACGCTCCTCGAACGCCGGTGATACGCTCGTTATTGTCGATTGCGGCTTCACGGGCCGCCTTCGAGTCCGGCTCTACGCGAGCCGCCGCGGTCGGGACGTAGCGCAGCCTGGTAGCGCGCACGCTTGGGGTGCGTGAGGTCGCTGGTTCAAATCCAGTCGTCCCGACCACTTCTTCTCTAATGTCACATATCGAGTCACTAGCTCTCGGAGTCGTCTTCGCAGGATCCATAATTTTTGGAATTGTCCTGCTTGGGTGGCCTCAAAAATTTCAGTCCCATTCCATAAGATTGTCCGATGCCTCTGCCAACTGGTACGCCAGACGCAAATGGATACCCGCGCCCCCTTTATCGGAATGGGGTCGAACATTCATCGAAACAACCGGATATATTTGGTATCTGCGCGGCTTCGGAGTCTTTCTTATTGGAATAGGTGTGATTCTTGAGCTTCTGTTATTCCAAGGGTCTATAAAAGTGCGCTGAATGAAGAACATACTGTTGACCAATGACGATGGGATTCACGCGGCAGGACTGAAGGCGCTCGCGGCGGGGCTGGAGGGATTCGCCACGCTGAGCATAGTCGCGCCACATCGCGAGCAGAGTGGAACAGCACAATCGCTGACCTTGCGCCAGCCGATTATCTGCAACCAAGTCGGCGAGCGACAGTGGTCCGTGGAGGGCACGCCCGCCGACGCCGTAATCGTGGCCCTTCATCGACTCTTGCCCGAGCCGCCCGACCTGGTCATCTCCGGGATTAATTTTGGCGCTAACCTTGGGGAGAACGTCTACTACTCCGGCACCGTCGGCGCCGCGCGCGAAGCCGCGCTGCACCACATCCCTGCGTTGGCCATGTCCTTATGCTCGAAGGGTGCCGGAGTAAAATTCGACACCGCCGCGCGCATTGCCCGTTCCACCGCCGAGCAAATCCTTAAAGAAGGATTGCCCGACCACGTTTTGCTCAACGTGAATGTCCCGGAACCGTGGACCGGCGGCGTAAAATTCACGCGCCAATCCAAAAAAATCACCCGCAACCAACTAAGCGAAGGCAAAGACCCGCGCGGCCGCACCTACTACTGGCTTTTCGAGCAGCGGATCGATAAAGATGTGGCACCCGACACCGACTACGCCGCGATCTTCTCTGGCGCAGTGTCTATCACTCCCCTCCACCTCGACCCCACCGACACCAAATCGTTGAATCATCTCTCCCATTGGGCCACTCCCATAGAGAACTCCTCGAAGTAACCGCGGTCCGTAGCACGGCCCTGCCTTGCAGCAGGCAGGCTTCAGGCGGTGTTCTTTGCCGAGAAGGACGTACGCACGCCCGACAGCCGATTTGACACCGGCCAACAACGTCGCTACCGTAATTCTCTTGCTTGCTGCCCTTTTTGCGGTCAGTACAGCGGCATCCTCAAACAACTCAGACGAGGCCCGATGAAAGTTATCGTTGCAGACAAAATCAGTGAACGCGGCGTCGAACTTCTGCGCACCGCCGGCTGGAACATCGTCCTGACCAACAAGGACACGCTCATCAAGGAAATCGCCGATGCCGACGCTCTTATCGTCCGCAGCGCCACGAAGGTCACTCCCGACCTTCTCGAGAAGGCGCCGCGCCTCCGCGTGGTCGGCCGCGCCGGCGTCGGCGTCGACAACATCGACTTGGAGGAAGCCACTCGCCGCGGAGTCCTGGTCATGAGCACACCCGGCGGCAACGCCGTGAGCGTTGCGGAACATACCTTTGCACTTTTACTCGCGCTGGCCCGCCAAGTGCCCCGCCACGACAAGGCCATCCACGAAGGGCGCTGGGAGAAATCCAGTGCTGCCGGAACGGAAGTCCGCGGCAAGACTCTCGGGCTGATCGGGCTCGGCCGTATCGGTAGCGAAGTCGCGGTTCGCGCCGAAGCTTTCGACATGAAGGTGCTCGGGTACGACCCTTACATCAGCGAAGCCGCCGCCCGCGAAGTGCAAGTCGAGCTGGTTCCGCTAGAGAAGCTGCTTGCCGAGAGCGATTTCGTTTCTCTGCACACCGCTCTAAGCCCGGCGACGCAAAATCTGATCAATGCAAATACGTTGGCACAAATGAAAAGTGGCGCTCGCCTGATTAACGCCGCCCGCGGCGAGCTGATCGACGAAGCGGCGCTGGCTGAAGCCCTTGGAAGTGGCAAAGTTGCCGGAGCCGCCCTTGACGTCTTTGTTGAAGAGCCTCCCAAAAATTCACCCCTAACTAGTTTGCCCAACGTTATCGGCACCCCGCACGTCGCGGGATCCACCACGGAAGCCCAGGAGGAAGTCGGCACGCAAGTTGCCGTGCAAGTCCGCGACTATCTGGCGGAAGGCGTGATTCGAAATGCGGTGAACTTGCCAGCTCTCTCTGCCGACCAGTATCGTCGCGGGCGTCCCTATGTGGCGTTGGCCGAGCGCCTGGGCTCGTTCGTCGCGCAAGCCGCGCCCTCGCGTCCCGCGCGCATTCGCATTCGCTACGCCGGAGAAGTCGCGGAGGTCGGCACGCACTTGCTTCGCAGCGCCGTGCTCACCGGCCTGCTGAACGCCGTGCTGGATGAAAAAGTGAACGTCGTCAACGCTCCGCAGGTGGCCGCGGCTCGTCGCCTGGCGGTGGAAGAAGAAACCCGCCGCCGCGAGCACGGCTTTCCCAACACGCTGGAAGTGTCAGCTCTTCCGGATAAAGGCGCGTCGGATCCAATCGCGGAGTTCACCGTCGAAGGCACCGTCTTGCACGATGGTTCTCCCCGCGTGTTGCAAATCAATGGAATTCCCGTGGAATCCCAACTCGAAGGCACCATCCTCTACCTGCGCAACCGCGATGAGCCCGGCGTCATCGGTGAAGTAGGCTCGACGCTCGGCAAGCTGGGAGTTAATATCGCCACCTTCGCCCTCGGCCGTCGGCAAGCGACGGTTGGCGCGGAAGCGGTGGCGTTGGTACGTCTAGACGGCACCGTATCGCCATCGATCCTCGAACCGATTAAGAGCATCCGCGCGATAACCGAGGCTCGGCTTCTGCACATATGAATCGCCCGGCCTGCCATGCCATCGCGCAGAAGTCAGTTTGCGGTGCGGCGTCCACTTTTCACGCTGCCCGCTGTCCTCACTGGAGCGGATCGCAATTCCAGGAACCTATTCGCCTGTGTTAAGCTGTACCTCTGTTCAGACTTCATGGTCTGGGCATCTTGCTCGGGGCGTAGCGCAGCCTGGCTAGCGCGCCTGGTTCGGGACCAGGAGGTCGAAGGTTCAAATCCTTTCGCCCCGACCATTCCTTTCAAGCACTTACCTGCGATTTCTGGTTTTTCGTCTACAGGAGTGTGGATGATTTTGTGTCGGTCAAATCCGCAAGTCTCGTGTTGGGTTCGATCCTGCGGCCCCTACGATTCGTCTTTCTGATTGGTGGACACTTCGCAAAAACACGCGGGGGAAAAAGGGGCAGATCAGGCCGATGATCCGGTTCTGTGTTTCTTCTTCAGTGGCACGGGTGACAACCGGACGCGCTAATTTCAGCATGGACGTGTACTAGTGTAAGGACCAATTTCGCGCGGAGATATCTCGCTGGTTTACGCTAGCTTGGTCGATTCCGTTTGTGGTAAACCAGCCCGGGGAAGCAAACGGCAGTCAAATTGTGAGTTGTAGGTGCGGGCTGCGGTTGAAGGAGACAATGACCAAACGACTTCGGCCTGGCGAGTTTCTCAATAATTCGGTGTCGCGGCGCAACTTCTTAAAGAAAACCGCCGTGGCCGGCACTGCTCTTTCGATTGTTCCGCGTTGCTTGTTGGGCGGCGCGGGTTACATTCCGCCGAGCGACAAGGTCAATATCGCTTTTATCGGCGTCGGCTCACAGGGCTTGCGCGTCATGCTGCGTTTTTTGCGGCAACCCGACGTACAGGCTGTGGCCGTATGCGACCCGAACAAGATGAGCGCGAATTACCCGCAATGGGACACACACGAATTCTGTAAGTCTGTACGCGCGCTGCTCGGTGTCGACAGCGGCTGGGATTGGCTCAGCCCCGATGATCCGATTCAGCTCACCCACTCGCTGCGTGTAACCAGCGGCGTTTCCGGCCGCGAGCCCTGCCAGAAAATCGTCGACGCCTTTTACGGTACGCAGCAGCGTTCCGGTCAATATCACGGGTGCTCCGCTTACGTCGATTTTCGTGAACTACTCGAAAAGCAAAAAGATGTCGACGCGGTTGTTGTGTGTACCACGGACAATTTGCACGCTGCCGTCTCTGCCGCGGCGATGAAAAAGCACAAACACGTGTTTTGCCAAAAGCCTTTGACGCACACGGTCTATGAAGCGCGCCGCATCGCCGAAATCGCGAAGGAGACGGGGGTAGCAACCCAGATCGCTGTCGCCAACCAAGCGTCCGAAGACACTCGCTTGCTCTGCGAATGGATTTGGGATGGCGCGATTGGGCCAGTAAGGGAGGTCCGTAACTGGTCGAGTCGTCCTTTTTGGCCACAGGGGCTTGAACGTCCGAAAGATGCCGAGCCTGTACCAGATGGCTTGGACTGGCAGTTGTGGCTTGGTCCGGCCGCGGACCGATCTTTCAACCACGCCTACGCACCTTTCGTGTGGCGGGGGTGGACCGACTTCGGTTGCGGCGCGCTCGGCGACATGGGGTCTTATAGCTTCGATACCATCTTCCGGGTCTTGAAGCTGGAAGCGCCGGTGAGTGTTGAGGCGAGTTCGACAGAGCGCTACGAAGAAACGTATCCTCTGGCATCGATTATCCACTATGATTTCGCGGCCAGGAGCGACATGCCACCGGTGAAATTCACATGGTACGACGGTGGCTTGAAGCCGCCTCGGCCGGAAGAATTGGAAGAGAGCCGTCCTTTCAAGGGAGAAGGCGATGAAGGTGACGAAGGGCTTCTCTTTGTCGGAGATCGCGGCAAAATTCTTTGCGGGTTCAACGGCAAAAACCCGAAACTTATCCCGCAATCGAAAATGGATAGCTACAAACAGCCGCCAAAAACGTTACCAAGGTCCACGGGTAACGAACGCGAGTGGCTCGATGCCTGCAAAGGAAGCAAAGTGAAACCGGGAGGAAATTTTGAATTTTCGGGGATGGTCACTGAGACCTTGCTCCTGGGGAATGTCGCCACACGGACGGGACTAAAACTGGAATGGGACCGCGCAAACGTGAAATTCACTAACTCCGACCAGGCACAGAAGTTTGTGCGGCCGGAACGTCGAAGCGGATGGGAACTGTAACAAGCATCAATCAAATTGCAGGCGCAGGGAGGCGTCCATGTCAGTATTATCGAGGAGAGAGTTCGTGAGAAATGCGGCAATACAGGCGGCTGCAGTCGGCCTAATTTCAGGAGGTGGATTGGAATTACGCGCTAATCCGCTGGGCTTGCCGATCGGGTGCCAGACCTGGCCTGTCCGGGACATGATCGCCAAGGACTTTCCCGGCACCATTAAACAACTGGCTGACGCTGGATTTCAAACCATCGAGCTATGCTCGCCGGTGGGTTATGCAGATTCGGGGTTCGCCGGCCTGGCCAAGTACTCGGGTAGCGAACTACGCAAAATTCTGAGCGACGCAGGTGTTACGTGTGTCAGTTGCCATTTCGGCATCGACGAACTTCGCCAAAATCAAGAGGGCCGCATTGCGTGGGCAAAGGACGTTAGCCTGACGCAAATGCTCGTGCCAAGCCTCGCGGGGCCCAAGCAACCCACGATGGACGACGTCAAGCGAGCCGCTGACGAATACAACAAGATGGGCGAAAACTCGGCTAAGTCCGGAATCCAGCAGGGGCTTCACAATGAGGATTTCGAGCTGACCATGGTCGACGGTAAACGCACCTACGACTTGTTGTTCGACCTTCTCGACCCGAAGCTAGTCAAGTTTCAATTTCAGGTGTCCACCATCAGTCGCGGCTACGACGCTGCCGAATATTTTACGAAGTACCCGGGGCGCTTCATTTCGATGCACGTCCAAGGCTGGTCGGCGGGAGCGAAGAAAATTGTGCCCGTCGGGCAGGACTCCCTCGATTGGAAGAAGATCTTTACCGCAGCTAGAACGGGCGGCATAAAAAATTACTTTGTCGAGATGAAGCTGGACATGATGAGAGCCAGCGTCCCCTATCTTCGTACACTTCAGGCCTGACAGGTCTGTTTGGCCACCGCTTCGGGTGCGAGCAGCGTTAAAGAGCGCTGCATGCGCGGAGTTTGGACCTGGTGTTGCACAGTTGTTGAGCTCCGCCCGATCGAACCGCAGATGAAGACAGTGCGGAAATCGCCACACTGCATACGCCGGCGCCTCACGTGTGCGTACGGGCGGGCGCGTGCCGAATTCTGTTGGTTACCGCTGCCCTCCCATAGTTCTCCCTGTTATCCTTACGAGTTGCATTTTGATACTTCGAGGTGCACCTATGCGCAAGTTTGTAGGTTGTCTGCTGCTTTTCACCTTCGCTGCTGCTTGCTTGGCTCGGCAAAATTCATTGAGTTCTCATTTCGACGGCAAGTCCTGGTGGGCACACGTGAAATTTCTTGCAGACGATTCGCTGGAAGGCCGCAACACGGGCAGCGAAGGTCTTCGCAAGGCACAAGCTTATGCGGTGGAAGAACTGCAGAAGGCCGGCCTCGAACCCGCCGGCACGGATGGCTTCTACCAATCCATTCGATTTACGCAATTCCAAGTTGACGAGTCCAAATCATCGCTTGCGCTCGTTGCCAACGGAAAATCGCAACCCCTCTCGTTCTCGGATGATGCGTTCGTCAGCTCGCGGTCCACGCGCAGCTCCGTCAAGATCAGTGCGCCTTTGGTTTTCATTGGCTATGGCCTGAAGATTCCCGAAAAGAATCTTGATGAACTCGCAGGGGCAGATTTGAAGGGCAAGATTGTGGTTTATCTCGCCGGTTCGCCCTCTGACATTCCTACAGCGCTGGCGTCGCACTATCAGACTCCGGTCGAGCGTTGGAAATCCCTACATGCCGCGGGTGCCACTGGCTCGATCACCATCCTTAACCCTGCATCGATGGATATTCCATGGTCGCGTATTTCCCTGAACCGCAACCAGCCATCGATGGATCTTGCTGATTCGGAGTTCTACGAGACTCCAGGACTTCAAGTCGGTGTCACGTTCAATCCAGCGTCAGCAGAGAAACTCTTTGCTGGATCGGGGCACACCTTTGCCGAGATCGCCGCTCTGGGCAAGGACCGCAAGCCTCTTCCGCATTTCCCATTGGCCGTTTCGCTGGACGCCAAAGCGGCAATTCAAACCACGTCGGTCGAGTCCGCCAATATAGTGGCCAAGCTTCCGGGCTCCGACCCCCTGTTGAAAAATGAGTGCGTTGTGCTTTCGGCGCACATGGATCACCTGGGCATCGGCGCTCTGATCAACGGCGATCGCATTTACAACGGTGCCATGGACGATGGCTCAGGCAGCGCTTTGGTTCTTGATGAAGCGGCCAGCCTGAAAGCACATCCGGAACAAGTACGACGCTCGCTGCTCTTGCTATTAGTGACCGCAGAGGAAAAAGGTCTCCTGGGCTCAAAATATTTCGCAGCGCATCCCACGGTGCCGCTCAAATCCATCGTCGCGGATGTCAACGTGGACATGTTTCTTCCCATCGTGCCATTGAAGATCCTGAAGGTCGAAGGTATCGAAGAGTCCGATCTTGGGTCGCGCGCCGCTGCCATTGCGCAATCGATGGGTATCAGGCCGATCGCTGATCCAGAGCCGCTGCGTAATGCCTTCATCCGCAGCGATCAGTACAGCTTCATCAAGAAAGGCGTGCCTGCGGTCAAAGCAGACGTCGGTTTCGAACTGGGCACTCCCGAGCAGAAAATCTTCAAGGACTGGCTCACGAATCGCTATCACGCACCTTCCGATGACGTGAACCAACCAGTCGATCTGCAATCTGCGGCGTTGTATGAGGAATTCACGCGGCGGTTACTCCTCGAAACGGCCAACTCTTCCGCGCGGCCGCAGTGGAAGGCGGAGTCGTTCTTCCGGCGCTACGCTGGGGATTAACAGGCGCTGGGCGCCCTCAAATTTCCGGGAACATCTTTGTAGTTCCTGCGTACTCATATTCATGAACGTCGTACAAGCCCTTCGATACGCTTTTCGCCAATTTCGGCAGAATCCGGGCTTTTTCTTCGTGGCAATCGCGGCTTTGGCTTTGGGCATTGGCGCTAACACCGCTATCTTTACTGCCGTCGAAGCCCTGCTCCTTCGTTCCCTGCCTTACGGCGATCCGTCCGGGCTCGTTATCGTCTGGGAAGATGCGTCGTTCATCGGCTTCGCCCACAACACCCCTGCGCCGGCAAACCTCGTCGACTGGAGAGCCCAAAACCATGTCTTCACCGACATGGCTGGCCTGCGCTACACCTCCGCCAGCCTGACCGGCGACCAAGCTCCCGAACAAGCCCTCGGCGGGGCCGTCACTCCCAACTTCTTCGACGTCTTGGAAGTGCGGCCGATCGTTGGCCGCATCTGGACCAAGGAGGAGTACGCCGCTCAAACCAAGTCCATCGTCATCAGCTACAACCTCTGGCAGCGCTGTTACGCGGCCGACCCCAAGATCGTCGGCCGAACTGTCCTCCTGAATGGCGAATCCACCGTGGTTCTCGGTGTTATGCACCCCGATTTCTTCTTCCCGATCCGGGACATGGACTATTGGATCTCTGGCTATTTCACTCCTGAAAAGCTTGCGGAGCGCGACGCGCATTACCTTACTGTCGTCGCGCGCCTCAAACGCGGCGTTACGGCCAAGCTGGCTCAGGACGACATGACTGTTGTCGCGAATCATCTTGCGCAGCAGTATCCCAACTCCAACGTCAATATCGGCGCTGTTGTCGTCCCCATTCAGCGCGAATATGCCGGCGACACCCGCGCTGGCCTCTGGGTTCTGCAAGTCGCGTCGGTGTTCGTGCTTCTGATCGCGTGCTCCAACTTGGCGAATCTGCTCCTCGCACGCGCTTCGGGCCGGCGCCGCGAAATCGCCGTCCGGATTGCCCTCGGTGCCAGCCCCAAGCAAATCGTAACTCAGCTTCTTACCGAAAGTCTGATGCTATCGCTCGCCGGCGGAGCACTGGGTCTCTGGCTCGGCGCGATCTTCTGGCAAGTCCTTGGCCGTCTCGTGCCAGAGCAATTGGCCGGCAGGCCGTTTTCGCTCAATCCCACGGTCCTTGCCTTCACGGCGATTGTCTCCATCGCATGCGGCCTCCTCTTCGGCCTTGTCCCGGCGCTTAAGTCCACCAAGGTCTCGGTGTACGACGCGCTTAAGGACGGCACGCGTTCTGGCGAATCGCGCGGCGGCGTTCGTCTTCGCGATATCCTCGTCGTCGCCCAATTCGCGCTGGCTCTCGCCCTGCTTGTTGGGGCCGGCCTGATGATCCAGACGCTCTGGAACCTCCGAAGCGTCGAACTCGGCTTTCGCTCCGACCACATGCTCGTTGCGATCCTGCCGCTGCCTCCGCCGAAGTATGATACCGATGCGAAGATCCGCAATTTCTATCGCGGCGTGCTTGCAGAGCTTAGCTCCAAGCCTGGAGTCATCACCGCTGCCTTTGCCTCGGACGCGCCGTTCACCTCCGAGGGCGATACCGAAGGCTACACCGTTGAAGGCGAGCCGACTCCGCAGCCCGGCCAAGTCAACGACGCGCTCTACCGTGAAGTCACGCCCAACTATCTTTCCGCTGTGGGTGCCAAGTTGGTTGAAGGCCGAAATCTTGCGGAGAGCGACACGGAAACATCACAGCCTGTGGTCGTTGTGAACGAATTCCTCGCCCAGCGTCATTGGCCCGGCCAAAACGCCATCGGCAAACACATACATCTGGGCGGCTATCTCGCCAAAGAACCGTGGCGCACGGTAGTGGGCGTCGTTAGCGACATTCGCGAGCGGGGACTTCTTCTTGGCATGAAGCCGGGCGTTTACCTCTCGACGGAGCAGGTCAAGCGTCCCGGGGCGGATTATCTGCTGGTTCGCACCCAGCGCGATCCCAATCTCGCCGCCAACATCGTGCGCGCGGCTGTCTGGGCTGTCGATTCACAGCAACCCATAGCGCGCGTTCGCAGTATGGACGACATCATCGAACGAAACGTCGCCGACCGCAAACGTCCGATGGTTCTTCTGGGGATTTTTGCTGGCTTGGCGCTGATCCTCGCGTGCCTTGGTGTGTACAGTGTGCTCGCGTACTCCGTAGCCCAGCG